>Ga0307471_100001670_pt1 | contig 12282 bp, 11 predicted proteins | sample atmos_gasesAM3C__2_FD_204566 | JGI IMG/M metagenome (GOLD analysis project Ga0307471, IMG submission 204566) | Hardwood forest soil microbial communities from Morgan-Monroe State Forest, Indiana, United States - atmos_gasesAM3C_515 | ecosystem: Environmental > Terrestrial > Soil > Temperate... | reverse complement strand
TCCCTTGATATATTCCGGCGTTACGCCCTGTACCTTCAGGGAAATGAGCTCGTCCACGTCCGTAATCTTGACGCCTGCGGCCGCCATCGCATCCATGTACGATTGCTTCTTGCCATCGTTCGCTGCCTGCGGCTCGCTCGCTTGGTCTGGTTGCGGTTTCGGCGCAGGCTTGACACCGGGCGCTGGTTTCGCGGCTTGCGCGGCGCGTTCTTTCGCCGCCGCAGCGGGGTCAGGCGTAACCACAATCACGCTGCTACTTCCTTGCTCCTGTCTCCCGGGAGCGGCGCTGCCCCACGCGGCGTGGGCCACGCCCAGGAAGGCGTTGGCCGCCAGCAGCGCTCCTATCAGGCAAACGAAACTCGTCGCGAGTCCCGCCACGCGAATTCTTCCAGCCGTTCCGTTCCATCCGAGCAGCCGCATCACCCGCTCCCCAAGCGGACTGCGATTGGCCGCCATCATCAAAGCCGGCGCCGTCCGCCATTCTTCCATCAGCGTGAGCGCTCGCGCGTAATTCACGGCGTCGCCACAGATCGCGATGGCTTCGTCGTCGCAGCAGTTCTCGCGCTCCGCGCGAATCCGCTGGCTCACCCACCACACCGCCGGGTGGTAGAACAGCAGCGTTTCCGTGGCAATCTGGAAAAGATTCACGAAGCAATCGAGCCGACGAATATGCGCCAGCTCGTGCGCGATGACCGCTTCGATTTGCGCTTCGGTCAATCCTGTCAGCGCCCTCATTGGCAGCAGCACCACGGGACGAAACCATCCCAGCACCGCCGGAGCGTCCAGCCGATGGCACTCACAGTATTGGATAAACCGCTCGATGCCCATTCTTCGCTGCAGCGTCAGGCATCTTGCGTACAGCTCTTCTCCCACCCGCTTAATCTCTTTGCGCCGCATTTTTTCGATCAGAATCAGCCCACCCGCCGTCCGCAAGCTCAGCAAAAGCACGCCAAGGAACCAGGCTTCCACGAGCCACAACATGGCGGTTGGCGGTGCAGCTCCCGATTCAGCAACCGGGGCGCGGGAGCCTGACAGCGCGGTCGCGTTTTGGGTGGGTGTTCCCGCCCACGTCAAGGCTCCCTCCGCCCCAGTCGTAACGGCCGGATAAGCTTGCGCGCGCAACCACATGAATGTGGCGACCGGCGAAACCAGCATCAGCACCAGCGCGCTCACCGCCAGCGCGTAGCGCGCCGACGCACTCCGGCAAACTGCTGCTGCCACAGCAAACAGCGCCGCAAGCCCTGCGCCTTGCCAAAGGAAGTGCAGCAAAGTCCAGCCGAGCATTCGCAAAACTTCAGGCGACAGCCAGTTCGCTATGAGGCTCATCGGCTTCTCCCCTCGTACTCGTCCAGAAGGCGGCGCAGCTCGTCCAGTTCTTTCTTGGACGTTCGCCGGCCCTCCAAGGCATGGATCATCAGGTCGCTTGCCGAACCCTCGAACACCCTTTGCAGGACGTCGCCGACGAGTTGCCGCTTGGTTTCCGTCGCCGGCTGGCATGCTTCATAAACGTGCGCCCGTTGCTCTTCGTTTCTGCGCACGGTGCCCTTAATTGTCATGATTTGAAGCAGTTTCAGGACGGTGGTGTAGCCGAGGTCCTTCTTTTCCTGAAGCGATTCATGCACTTCGCGAACCGTCGAAGGCCCGCGCTCCCAAAGGACGCGCAAGATTTCCAGCTCAGACGCCGTTGGCTTTTGCAAAGGTTCCTTGGCCATGCGCGGAGCTTAATACGAAGGTTTTCGTATTGTCAACGAAAATCTTCGTAGTTCTTGGGTTACGCACTTCTGCTAAGTTCGAGGACCAGACTCTGCAGGCTGTCAGTTCCAAACCGCGCTTTTGCATCCTCGAGCAGCATCTCTCGGTACTCCATCTTAGTCTCATCGTTCACCCGGCGACAGATGTAAAGGTTTCCACAACCCTACCACAATATATTGTAGCCTTTCTGCTTGACACCACAGGCTGCTCGCGCCACAATCCCCGCCATCACATTTGCCCGCAGCGCATTTTCGCGCGGGATGCTTCCGGGCCTTATTCGCAGAGTGTTTTGGGTGACCAAGGGGAGCTCAGAACTTTTTGGCCGCGACCGCACAACGCGTCGCGCTTCCAATGAAATTCGAGCTTTGCGGCGTCTAGGGGAGAGAGAATGCAATATTTGCCCGGCTTCACGGTGCAGTGTATCAATCCGCTGTGCGAAGCCCGCGGTCACTGGCTCCGTGCCGATGCTACTACTCCTCTCGGCACCGAAGGCCGTTGCCCCTGCTGCGGCGATTTCCTGCGCAATGTTCCGCCGCCGCTCAGCCCGCGCTTCCGCATGCGCCCCCGTTCCCTCACCGCCCGTCCGCCCCTTCGCCCCCGCCCCCGCTAACGAACATTGACTCGCTCTCGTACCGCGGCCTAATATGGCCACACGAGTCCAGTCCATAAACCAAATTCTGGGGCACGGTGCTGAATGGAAATTTATAACCCCGAGTTGGGCGCCTCGTCCATAACGATGAGTTTGGGAGCCAAACCCAAATTCCTTTTTTTGCTTCAGGCGTTCGCAGTCCTCATGGGTTTGGCAAGCGCCGTGGCCGCATTGCCCGTGGCCGCGCTTTCCTTCGGATGCAACGGCACGGCCATGTTGCTCGGGAAGGTTCGTCCATTACGCGACCCGTATGAATTTCTCTCCCGGGGGTACGATCGCATCCTCGACCGGGTCGCCCAAAAAGTTTTGCGGGACTCCCGAGACACCCCCGCGTTACGGCTGATGGTCTCTCTTAGCCTTAGCGCCGTGCCGATTTTCGTGATCCAACTTGTTTTAGGGAAACCTCGGCTGCTGCTGGCGATCGCTTTCTATCTTTCTCTCTACGGTCTCAGGTTTCAGCGGTTTGTGAGAATGTTCAGCGCCAGCCACCTGGAAGCGCACCGGCCCCAGGGCTACTTTTCAAGCAAGTACGATAAAGTTCTCGGCCGCTACCTCGAATTCTTCCTGGGGTATTTCTATGGGAACATTCCGGAACTGGGCCGGACGGCTCATGTGTGTCTCCACCATCGAGAGAACAGCGGACGCGACGACACCCGCAGCACGATGGGCTACGATCGAACCAGCCGGCTCGATTTCCTGTGGTATCTCTCGGACAACATTTGGACGGTCTTGGGGCTCGCTCCCTATGCCTACTTTAAGGCCAGAGGCGATGAAAAGAACCGAAGACGCATGTTATGGGGAATGGCGCGCTACTATGCTTACTTCGGAGCTGTGTTTATTTACGATTGGAGAATTGGGACAGTGTTCGTGCTGGTTCCTCTGCTCTGCATGAATTTCATCAACGCCATCACCGCATGGGTCCAGCACGCTTTCTGTGACCCGGAACATCCAGAGGATTTTTTTGCTAATTCCGTAACGGTTGTGGATGAGGTGAACTTCATGAATGAAGGCTACCACCTCTGCCATCATCACCGTGCCAGCCTTCACTGGACGGAGATGCCAGTCCATTTCGAGCGGATTCGTGGCAGGATGAGAGAGGCCGGCTCGTTGGTGTTCCGCGACTTGGATTTTATGGGACTTTTCCTAGAGCTGACCCTCCTTCACAGAATGGATGTGCTTGCCGAGAAACTTGTCCCGTGGGAGCACATGAATCACGAGCAGAGACTGGCTTTGCTGGCGAAGCGGACCAGCCTGAAGACTCCTTGATAAAGATAAACCCCAAGTCGAGGCGCCGCCCCCTCGTCTCGGCCCCCGATAAGAGCCAGCTATTACATCCTTCGCTCATAAGAGCCTCTTCTTTCCAGCCGGCGAAACTTTTCCTGGCTTCCCTCTTTGCTCGATATCCCATGATTCGATTAGCGGTTCTAGGAAGGAAACGCAGCTCTCAACAGAAACGCTGAAGGCATCCGCGTCCAGGAATTCGAGGATGCTGACTCGCAGCGCTTCATAACTTCGGCCGCTGAGTCGCGCCACCGAGTGGAGCCAGGTTTCACTTTCCAATTCGTCTTTCGCGACTCTCTTGACCACGTCCAAGAGCTTTTGTGTGACGAGCCGCTCGAGTTCGCCGAAGGGCTGCTTCTCAAAAATCGCGCGTGTCTGTTTTTCCTTACCGGGTGCGCACCTGCGGAGAATCAACTCTCGAACTTCTTTGAACAAAGGCTTGGGCGTTTCCTGGAGATTCCCATTCGCTTAACTACGGCCGATTAAGTACAAAAAACACTCTCAGATTGTACTTGACATGTCAAGTGAATTAACCTATCGTAGTTAACTGACAGAGGGAGCCTTCAGCCTACCTAAACCAGTGGAGGTTATCTGAATCCCCCCTTGGTCAGCCAACCGAGGAGGTTGCCATGTTTGCACGCAAAGTATCGATGCACTTGAAGCTCGATGGCGCAGCCGAATTCAAAAAGAAAATTGAGAGCGAAGTGATTCCCATTCTGCGCAAGGAGGCGGGATTCATTGACGAAATCACCTTCCTATACCCAAGCGGAAAAGAAGTTCATGCCTTCAGCCTGTGGGAGACCGCAGAGCACGCGGAGGCCTACAACCGCGGAACATTCCCGGAAGTGACCAAGATCCTGGCGTCAGTAATTGACGGCACAGCTCGGGTGCAGACGTACGAAGTCCTCAATTCAACGATCCAAAGGACCGTCGCTGCCGTGGCGGCCTGAACCCGACAGGCCCTTTCTTTAGGACGGGGCGGACCAGGTCCGCCCCGATATTTTCGAATCGACTAAGCAAGGAGGAGTTTATGTATTTATTCGCATGGATTCTGGTCGGGGCGGTTATTGGTTGGGGAGCAGGAAGAGTTTTTCAAGGTAATGGTTACGGTCCGTTTATGGACATGCTCATGGGTGTTGTCGGCGCAGTGGCGGGCGGATTCCTGATACGCTCCGCGGGCATAAGCGGCTTCGGCGGAGCAATCGTTACGACGATGGTTGCTGTGATTGGCGCGGCGCTTATGACTGTCCTCGCCGCTTACGTGAACGGCAGAAGGATTTACGCCCGCCAGCTCTAAGAATCTCGGCAGACAAACGTGCCGGCGTTCCGCCTACTGTTGGCAGGTCGCCGGGGAACACTTTCACGGAGATGTCGCCACAAAAAACATTACTTTGCTCAGATTTTGAGTTTTGGGAATTTGTGGGAGATACGAAAATGAAAACGATTCGCAGTTCGATTCTTTGTCTTGTTGTCCTGCTACTCGCGGCGCCATTGCTCCGTGCGCAGGATCTTTCCAAGTATCGGCACTTTACCCTTGGAGTGAGCGTGACCAGAGTGTTGGAGAGTACCGGCCAAAAGATGGCCGATGTGAAGTTGATTCATAGCCGTCCAGCGCTAATTCAGGAAGTGACTTGGTGGCCGCCGAACATTTCCGAGACGTCCCTCCGATCGGACGGCGTCGAACAGATTCTCTTCTCTTTCTACAATGGCGAGCTCTACAAGATTTCGGTGACTTACAATTCATCTTTCACGGAAGGGCTCACTGAGGGGGACATGGTTAAGTCTATTTCGGCGAAGTACGGTCCGGCCACAATTGTGGCGCCGGAGATCGGCTCAGCGACGAACCCGGGATATGAAACTAAGGAAAAGCCCGTCGTGTCTTGGGAGGACGCGCAATATTCCGTCAATCTTGTCCGTTCTTCTTTCAGCGACGTTTTGGGGCTGGTCGTGTCTTCGAAGCGGGCCAATGCGCAAGCCGACCTCGCCATTGCAGAAGCCGTGAAACTTGACGAGCAAGAAGGCCCGCAAAGAGAAACTGAGCGTCAGAAGAAGCAAACGGATGACCTCGAAGTGACACGGCAGAAGAATCGCAAGATCTTTCGCCCCTAGTGTGGCCGGCCCGGAACGGTAATCCAGAAAGTGACGGCTTGCCGCCCACAAACTGGCCTATTGGAGTTTCCTAGACTCCCTTGGCGTAACTAAACCTGTATAAGATTCGAGTTGAGGCGCGGGGCCCTGCTCACGCTTTTCTCTTTGGACTACCCACTTAGGTTCGTACTTCTCACAAACAACCAAAAACGCGCCCTTTAGAATCAATGAGTTACGGAATGCAAATCCTGTAACCCCACGCTGTTGGAAGATTACCGCGCCTCATTGCAAATCAATCTTGCGGGTTTCTTTTTTCAGCTTTGGAACTCATTTGTTGAGGGTGTCAGTTCGATCTTTTCGTCGGTATCACTTTTTCTCGGAGTCCTTTTTGAATTCAGCGTGCCCATGATCTTTTGGCTTGCCTTACTTTTCTGGCCTTTCCGCCTCGCCTGGCGCCGCTTCCGTCGGGCTTCTGCGCCCGTTCCCGCTGCTCCGTGAACTACTTCGCACTCGTTACTCTGGCAGCGTAAGCGCTTATCTTTCTGATTTAATAGGCTCCGTAAGATTTTATTGCGAGCACAGTAGCACCTCTACGCCTGCCAGGCTTCGCAGCCTGAAAGAGCCGTGATTCGCCGGTGCTCCGACGGAAGAGCTTGGAAGGCCTTAGCGCGGGCGCGTGGTAAGGCCGACCTGTTTCCAGAGCTTCTCCCATTGCCAGATATTCGGTTCGGGGACGCGGTATCCAAGCTGGTGGGCCAGCAGCAAGATCTGCCCGCGATGATGGGCCTCGTGCGAGAACATGTAAGCGAACATGGTGCCCCCGGCGGGCCACGTTGGCACGTAACCGTCGCGACGGAACTTTGAGATGCGGCGATGTGGAGCGGCCGAAAGAGCATCCGACAACATGCGCAGGCACTGCGCGGCGCTTCTCCGGTGCGCGGCGGCAGCCTGCTTCATGGTGCAGCGGTGGGGATCGAGCAGCGGCGGACACTTCAGGTGCGGCGCGGAATTCCTCAGCCACGTAAGACGGCTGTTGTGCAGATGCGCGAAAATGGCCGCGATGGTCCGGCCTTTGCCTTTTAGGCCCGGTGCCTGGGCGCGCCATGCGCGAGGGTCAAGACGCGAGAGGATGAGCTGGTTCATGGCGTCGTTGCTCGCGTAGGTTTCGAGCAGGGCGTCGCGAATCTCGGCAAGCGCCGCGTGGGATTCCGGTGCCATGGAAGCTCGGCCAGTTTAATGTATGTTAGCAGAGCGAGCCTTGGGGGAGGGGCGAATGAACATTTCTGAAGGCTACGATTACCTCGTTCGCGCCAGGCGGGACTTGTGGGCCACGCTGGAGGGAGTGCCGGACGAGGTTTTATCCCGCCAGTTGCTGAACGGTGTGAAGTTGCACTGCATCAAAGACCTCGTGTTTCACGTGGCCAGCGTGGAAGACTTCTGGATTCGCGAGGAGATCCTGCGCGAACAGCCGTTGCGGAGCACCGTTCCGGCCTTGAAGGATACTCTGGGCGGCCCCATTTTTGCGGGTTTCGCGCTTAAAACGCTGCTGGACTACTGGCGGGTTGTAGAGCAGGACACCCTCGCGTACCTCCCCACGCTGACAGACGACGAGTTGAGACGGGTTGTGACTGTGCACGACAGGCCCGGGAAGCGGTACACGGTGGACGGCCTGCTGTGGAACCTGATCATTCACGAGGCGCGACACGTGGCACAGATTAGCGTGCTCCTGCGCACCCAGGACATCGCGCCGCCTTTTCTTGACCTGTTGAATTACCTGCCAAAGCCATTGGCCTAACCATGTCACGCACGCTGCTCAGCGTCAGGCTCAACAACCGCTTACGACTCGACGAGACCTTTCTCGAGCATCTCCTCGTCGCTGAGCCACAGATCGGGGATATTGGCTGAGCCGAGCCGTAGAATGTCTTCCAATGCGCCGCGCACTTCCGCGAGCCGGAAGTCCACGCCAATGCGTTCCAGCAATTCAATTAGCGCGTGCGCGCCTTCCGCAAGCACCGGCTTCGGCGGCGCACCTTCCTGGTCGAGGCGATGATACTTCACGATGTAAATGGCACTCGGTCCCCCGCCATGTCTCACAATGTGGAGAAATCCGCGGGTCTTTGGTTTTACCGGAGCGAGCCGTGCTGCTACTCCTGAGCCGGAGGGAAGGGCGCTCATCGCTATTAGGCTTTTATCGCTCCTTTGCTTTTTAGCTGCAACCGCTGGTGCTGCCGCAATTTTCGCACTTGTAGCATGCGCCGTTCGGCACCATCAGCATGCCGCACTCGCTGCATGTGGGTGCGCCTTCATGGGCATTGGTCAGCTTCGGCGCAGCCGCTCCGGCAGGGAGCGAAGTAAGAACCGCCTGGATTGCCGGGGCCGGAACGGCAGCGCCGGCGTTTTCCGCGGGAGCCGCTCCATTTAGCTTTAGATAATCCGACGAGATGAATCGTCCGCCCAGCCACCGTGCGATGTAGTCCAACACCGACGATACAAACCGGATGTTTGGATTCGCGGTGATGCCCGACGGCTCAAAGCGCGTATTCAGTAGCTTGTCCACGAAAACTTTCAGCGGCACGCCGTACTGCAAGCCCAGCGAAATGGTCAGCGCCAAGCCGTCCATCACACCGGAAAGGGTTGAGCCTTCCTTGGACATCTTGATGAAGATCTCGCCCGGACGATTGTCCTCGTACATCCCTACGGTGATGTAGCCTTCATGTCCGCCGACGCTGAATTTGTGCGTGACCGACGCGCGCTCCACGGGCATCTTCTCGCGCACCGCCCGCGCAAACAGCTCGCGTTGCGTTGGCTCGAGATTTGCCGCCGCAGGCTCGGCTTTCTTTTCTTCTTTCTTCCCGCCGGCGTTCAGCGGCTGAGAACGCTTGGAATTGTCGCGGTAGATGGCCACGGCTTTCAGCCCCAGCTTCCAGGATTCAATATACGCGTTGGAGATGTCCTCGACCGTGGATTCTTCGGGCATGTTGATGGTCTTCGAGATTGCGCCAGAAAGGAATGGCTGAGCCGCTGCCATCATCTTCACGTGCCCGGTCCAGGTGATGGAGCGTCCGCCGCCCTGCGGCGCCAGCGAGCAATCGAAGACCGCATAGTCTTCCATCTTCAGATGCGGAGCGCCTTCGATCTTTCCGTTCTTATCAATGTAGGAGACGATTTCGCTGGACTGTTCCGGCGTGTAGCCGAGCTTCATCAACGCCTGCGGCACAGTGTTGTTCACGATTTTGATCAGCCCGCCGCCCACCAGTTTCTTGTACTTGACCAGCGCCAGGTCCGGCTCGATTCCCGTGGTGTCGCAATCCATCATGAAACCGATCGTGCCTGTGGGAGCCAGCACGGTCACCTGCGAATTCTTGTAGCCATGCTTTTCGCCGTGCGTCAGCGCCGTGTCCCACGATTCCTGCGCAGCCATGAACAGTTCGGTCTGAACGTGTTCCGGCTTGATCCCGCGCATCGCTTCGCGGTGCATTCGAATCACGTCCAGCATCGCTTCGCGGTTAACTTCGTAGCCCGGGAACGGCCCCATGCGCTCCGCGACTCTCGAAGACTGTGCGTACGCTTCGCCGCACATCAGTGCAGTGATCGCGCCAGCCATGTCGCGTCCTTCGTCGGAATTGTACGGCAGCGCCATGGACATCAGCAGCGCGCCGAGGTTGGCATAGCCCAGCCCGAGGGGCCGGAAGTTGTGCGAGTTCTCCGCAATCTTCGGCGTCGGGTAGCTCGCGTTGTCCACCAGAATTTCCTGCGCGGTGATGGTTACATCCACGGCATGCTTGAACGCCCGCACATCAAATTGCCCGCTGGCGTTGACGTACTTCATCAAGTTCAGCGAAGCCAGGTTGCACGCGGTGTCATCCAGGAACATGTATTCCGAGCAGGGATTGCTCGCGTTGATTCGCGCGGTGGTCTTGCACGTGTGCCAGCGGTTCACCGTCGTGTCGTACTGCATTCCAGGATCGCCGCAGTGCCAGGTCGAATCCGAAATCTTCATCATCAGGTCGCGCGCGCGCAACTTTTCGGCCGGCTGCCCGTCGGTGACGTTCTTGGTCCACCAATCCTTGTCCTCGACCACAGCGCGCATGAACTCGTCCGTCACGCGCACCGAATGGTTCGCGTTCTGGAAGAAGATCGAAGCATACGCGTCGCCGTCAATCGAGCTGTCGTAGCCCTGCTCGATCAGGACATGGGCCTTGCGCTCTTCCTTCATCTTGCATTCGATGAACTCGACGATATCCGGATGATCGATGTTCAGGATCACCATCTTGGCCGCGCGCCGCGTTTTTCCGCCGCTTTTGATCACGCCAGCGAAGGCATCGAAGCCCTTCATGAAGCTCACCGGACCGGAGGCAATTCCGCCGCCGCTCAGCGCCTCCTTGCTTCCGCGAAGCGTCGAGAAATTCGTTCCCGTCCCGGAGCCCCACTTGAAGAGCATCCCTTCGGTGCGCGTCAGCCCCATGATGGATTCCATGTTGTCGCTGACTGAGTTGATGAAGCACGCCGAGCACTGCGGCTTGGGCTGCACGCCCACGTTGAACCACACCGGCGAATTGAAGGCCATCTTTTGCTCGACCAGCAGGTGCGTCAGCTCGTCGCGGAAGGCGTCGCGCGATTCAGCGTCGGCAAAATATCCGCCCGCTTCGCCCCATCGCACAATGGTATTCACCACGCGGCCGATCAGTTGCCGCACTGATCCCTCGCGCTGGGGAGTCCCAGGCTTTCCATGGAAATACTTGCTGGTGACGATGTTGGTGGCCGTCTGCGACCAGCTCTTTGGCACTTCAACGTCTTCCTGGCGGAAGATCGTCACGCCCTTCTCGTTGCCGATCAGTGCGGTGCGCTTTTCCCATTCGACGGCATCGAAGGGAGACTTCTTACCGTCGGTAAAGTAGTGCACGAAGGTCAGACCTTTTCCTGCTACGACCGCTGTCTTCTCGGCAGCCGCGGCCGTGCCAAGGGATTTGCCGTTCAATGCGTGTTTCACAGTCGCCATCCGTCCCTCCGCGCTCTTGGGCTCCCACTCGGGGGGGGGGAACCCTACTATTTTACTCCTCTGCGTCCCGCAGAGTCGCCACGCGCCGCTTCAAGGTCTGGGCCGAAGCCGCCGCCGCTTTTGATTCGATTCGGTTCGTGAAAGCGGGCGACGAAAAAAAAGCCGACCGTCCTTCGGTCGTACTTAAGTTCCAGCGCAAAACGCCAATGCGCTGCCGCCGGCCGGTGCTTCGCACTCAGCCTAACAGCAGGTGCTCCGCCTCAAATGCGGGCGCGGAGCTGGTACCTCGCGCTCGATTTTTTCGCTTTGAACCCGGGCCGTTTCGCGGGCTCACACGGACCTTTAACCGCTCCCCGATCGGGTCCGTCTGGCGCTTCCACGTCCCCCGAATCTGGATTGGCAGTATCAACGGAAGAAAATTTTCTGTCAAGAGAAAAACGCAAAATGTGGTTGAGATCTTTCCATCGTGTCTATTTGTAGTGGTGCAATTTCGAATCAACCGCTTGTTCTTCAACACTTTTCGCATCGTTGCCTGTCACGTTACACTACTGATTCCTGCCCGTTTCAAGATGAAACGAATTCTCCCATTTCTCGCGATTCTGATTTTTTTTCCGCTTCACGTTTTCGCGCAAACCGCTGCGTCCGCTCCGGCCATCGCGCAACCCGCGTACGGACAGAAGCTGCACATCGCCGGAATTCATAACGCGGGAAAAATCACAGACCTGCTCTACCGTGGCGCACAGCCCAAAGAAATCGGCTTCTCCGAGTTGAAATTGCTGGGAATCACGACCATCGTCGATTTGCGCGGCGAGGATCGCGACAAAATCGCGTGGGAGAAGAAGCACGCTGAATCGCTGGGCATGCGTTTTGTCCACATTCCCGTCAGTGGGTGGTCTCCTCCGACCGACGAGCAAATCGTCCAGTTTCTGTCTCTATTCCGCAGCCAGCCGGGACAGAAGGTTTTCCTACATTGCCGCTTCGGCGATGATCGGACCGGCGTTTTCACCGCCGCCTATCGCATCGCTATGGAAAAGTGGCCGCCCGAACAGGCGATGCAGGAGATGTATTTCTTTGGCTTCAATGGGTTCTGGCATCCGTCGATGAAGGCCTACATTCGAGCGTTTCCTGGGCGGCTGAACTCTTCTCCGGCCTTGGCCTCGCTCCGCACTCCGGCTGCTCCACCATAACGCTTCCTTTCCGCGCCCGCGCGAACATTTCGCTTGCAGAGCCAGATTCAGCCATAACTTCCTCAGAATGTGAAGATTAGAGTTCCCTAAGAGAGCTTTTTTCCTAGTACCAAAGTACCCTTCTCAACGGGACGCTTGCTTCATTCAATAGAACATATTCTTCCGCCATCATTGCCAAACCGAGAAACCGAGTCTGAGGAAGAGGTCCCCGTGCAAGTCGGACGCTACGAAATTCTCGAAATCATCGGCACCGGCGCCCATGGCCGTGTGGCACGCGCCCACGATCCCATGATCGGCCGCCTGGTGGCCATCAAATTGTTTCCCAA
>Ga0307471_100001669_pt1 | contig 12282 bp, 8 predicted proteins | sample atmos_gasesAM3C__2_FD_204566 | JGI IMG/M metagenome (GOLD analysis project Ga0307471, IMG submission 204566) | Hardwood forest soil microbial communities from Morgan-Monroe State Forest, Indiana, United States - atmos_gasesAM3C_515 | ecosystem: Environmental > Terrestrial > Soil > Temperate... | reverse complement strand
AGGAACGCAAAGACACTCGCCGGTCAGAACGGCGACGAATTCAACCGCCGCGGCGGGTTCCGAATGAGCAGCCTGGAGCAGCAGATTGGTTGCACACGCTTTCTAAAGTTTGCTGCCCACCGGTGATTGCCGAGAGTGTGTGAAGGCTCCGCCCGAGGGGAGGGTCGACCTGGAGTCGAGTCCAAAGGACACCCCCTCAACAGGTCGCCTTCAAGCGGACCGAGCCGATTGCAACACTAGCTCGTCATGTCGTGATGTCGTTGCTGCAGGGCAACTTCGACACGCACCGTGTCTTACCACCTGCCCAAGCAATGAAGAAGGCGAATGCTTTTTATTCTGTACCAAACGCTATTTCCCGCCCTGGGTATCGCGTTCCCTGTCACTGTTGACAGTGTTTTCTGACGCGTTCCACCCGTAGGCTGATTTGTAAGTTACGAATGGGAGTTCGATGTGGGTGCATCGAACTTTGTTCAGCTGGACTACCAAGGGAGGTGAAATATGTTTGGCAGGCTGCTCGCGGCCTTGATCTGCGCGGCGAGTCTTTCGGCTATGGGTCAGACGCCTCCCTCGAACTATCAACGCGGTACGATCACTGCCGTCATGGCCCATCAGAATGCTCCGGGAGAATCCAGCCGTGATGTCGTACGGTATGACGTATCAGTAAAGGTTGGCAACACAAACTATGTCGTACTCTTCACGCCTCCTAACGGTTCAAATACTATCGAGTATTCGACAGGCACCGACATGTTGTTTCTGGTCGGGGACAACACGCTCACTTTTAACAGTATGGTCTCAGGAAAAACCGAAATGCCGATTCTGCGGCGGGAAGCGCTCCCGGCTCGGAGCAGCCCCGACATGTCCCGCGCGCCCGGTCAATATTTCAGCTTAAAGCTGCAAAACCTGTCGGAAAAGCTGGCCCTCAGCGACGACCAGCAGGCCAAAATCAGGCCGATCTTAGAACAAGAGTCCGGAGAACTGTCTCCCCTTTGGAACAATCCCGTCATCTCACGCAAGGACAAACTGGACACCGTCGAAAAAGTGGTCCGCGCCTCCGACGAAAAGATAAAACCGATCCTTTCTCAGACTCAGAGGGAGAAGCTCCAGGAAATGCGGAAGCAGCAAAAAGACCAACTTAAGAAACTCATCGCGACAAAACAAGCTGACAATTAAATAGAGCAGCAGGTGTCCCCCTTCACGCGGTGTCCTCTTCGCCGCCGAAGCGTCCTTTTTGTGACTACACAGGTTGTCACGAAGAACCTCCGTTTCTCCATCCACTTCAGCTTGAGGATCACTGTTTCGTCAGACGCCAGGCGTGAGTCTAAGGAAATATCGTCCTCAGGAAGCAGCCAGCCCGATTGAAGTTCATACCGAATGTCAGCGGAGGCGGCGGAGTGGTTTTTACTGACAAAAGTGACAGTTTTTCTCCGGCCCGGTATCTGGCACGTTGCCCTGTGACTGGGGAGGTTCCATGAAGGTGCGACATGTGATCCGATGGCTGCAAGGTGCATGCATCGTAATGATGATCTTTCCTTCTGCGGTCTGGGCACAAGCACAATCCCAGGACTCCGACCCGCAAGATCTGCAGCAGCTCAAGACAAAGCTCCAAAAACTGGATCAGGAGATGCAGGAGCTGAAGGCGCAAATCGACGCGTTGGAACAAGCGAAGAAGTCACCAGCAGTGCCCACAACCACAACACCTTCCGTCCCCAGTGCCGCAACGGGAAGACCGGCGAAGGAAACGAAACAGGCGGAAGAGAAAAACAATATCGACCTGTACGGCTTCATCATGCTCGACACGGGTTACGACTTCAATACAAATGATCCCGACTGGTTCGATGTTGTTCGCCCAACCAAGTTGCCGTTTTTCAGCGGCGAGTTCGCCCCGGACGGGAAGGTTTACTACGGAGTCCGCCAGAGCCGGTTCGGCGTCAAGACTTCTACACCGACCAGACTTGGCAACTTGAAGACACAGTTCGAATTCGAGTTGTTCGGGACAGGGGTCGATGCAGGACAAACGACCTTTCGTTTACGACATGCGTTCGGTGAATTGGGCCAGTTTGGCGCCGGTCAAACCTGGAGCCCGTTCATGGACATTGACGTCTACCCCAACTCAGTGGAGTACTGGGGACCCAACGGGATGGTCCTCTTCCGCAACTTGCAGTTTCGCTGGATGCCAATCCGCAATGACAGAACTCAGCTTACCTTTGCCATCGAGCGGCCCGGCGCCAGTGCTGATGGTGGCGTGTATGCAGATCGAATTGAGTTGCAAGGAGTCAAACCCAAATTCGATATGCCGGACTTCTCCTGGAATGCGCGGCTTATCAGGAATTGGGGATACGTGCAATTGGCCGGCATCTTCAGAAAGATCAGTTGGGTCGACCTGAACAGAACTCCAACGCTTGACCTCAGCGGTGATGCTTTTGGTTGGGGTTTGAACCTGACTTCCAACCTCAAGTTCAGCAAGAAGGACGCTGGGAAATTCGAGGTTATCTACGGCGAGGGCATTCAGAACTATATGAACGATGCCCCAGTCGACATCGGCGTCAAGAATAATTTGGCGAATCCCGTAACACCGACCAAAGGAGTGGCCTTGCCGGCGCTGGGCGTGGTCTCGTTCCTCGATCACAACTGGAGTGACACCTTTAGTACTTCGATCGGCTATTCCATGCTGAACATCGAGAACTCCGACGCGCAAAAGCCATCGGACTTCCATCAGGGTCACTATGCACTCACGAATCTTTTGTACCACCCCATTCCGAGCGTCACGATTGGGAGCGAGTTTGTGTTTGGCCGGCGGATTAACTTCCGCGACGGCTTTAACGTCAATGATTATCGCATTCAGTTTTCGTTCAAGTATGACTGGAGGAAGGTCTTCGAATTCTGACTGAAGCAGGGTCTTGCCCTGCGCAAAACTTGCGTCTCACTGCATGAGAGGGCGGCTTCGATGCAATTCGGGGACGAGTGAGTCGTACACGCTTGCAACTTTGCGGTCCCAAGAAAATAGCTGTCTTTATTTCCGCTGATTTCATCTGCCGAAGAGCTGTGTTGGGCGGCGGTAACTGCAAGTTTTGCCAGTTCTCTTCTCGCTAGAGGACTCGTACCTTGAAAACGCCGACATTCCACAACAGTGCGAGGGGCGAGAGTCGCTCGCCGCCCCCTGGTACAACGTCGTCATGAGGGATGTCTGAACCAGATGGGTCTGAGCCACTCGTTCACCTTCGAGCGTGTCAATCAACAGGGTTGTCACGTGCCAGGAACCGACTGAAGATCCTGCGTGAAAAGGAGAAAGCGCAATGGAGAAGATATTGAATGTCATTGGCAACCCGGGAACCGCGTGTGGCACGTGCACGCCAAAGGGATGTGAGTCGTGTGGACCAGCACCACGCAAGAATGAGACTCCGGCAGCTTTCAGTCGACGGGAATTCGGGCATGCCATCCTGGCCGCTTCGGCAAGCGCGCTACTCACAGGATGTTCGTCACAAAAGAATGCGGAGCCAGCAGACGGGTCGGCACCCGCAGCTCCCACGCCTCCCGCCCTTTCGCCTGATCTCGCCGTGGTCCAGACGTCGAAGGGTCCGATTATGACGTCGCTCGACGAGTTCTACAAGATAGGTCCTGGACCCTCCAGTTCCCACACCATGGGGCCAATGAGAATTACATACGATTTCTTCCAGCGGGTTTCGAAGGTTCCGGAGGACCAACTCCAGCGCGCCACAGCGCTCAAGGTTCATCTATTTGGCAGCCTGAGTGCCACTGGCAAAGGTCACGGCACGGACAGAGCCTCGCTTGCCGGCCTACTCGGAAAAGCTCCGGCGACCTGTCCTCCCGAGTTCCTGGACGGGCTGGCCGCTAATCCCGACCAGACTTACAAAGTCACGATAGGCCCCAAGACCCTCGACGTCTCTCTGAAGGACATCGTCTTCGACGCGACCAAGGGCGACTTTCGCCATCCGAACACAATGACTGCGAAGCTGCTCGCCGGCAACGAGTCGCTTTACGAGTTGGAATACTACTCAGTCGGAGGCGGATTCATCGAGTGGAAAGGCTACAAGCCACCCGACAAAGGGCAACCCAAGTACCCCTTCGAGCATGCGGGAGAACTGAAGAAATATCTCATCGACGACAAGATCCCCCTGCCGCAACTGCTGCTTGCAAATGAAATGGCAATCTCTGGCAAGAGTGAGAAAGACATTTGGGAGTTTATCGACCAAGTGACTGAAGTCATGGTGCGTGGCGTTGATACTGGATTGACGGTAGAGAGTGTCCTTCCCGGCCCCATCAAGCTGCACAGCAAGGCTGCCGGGATGCAACGCAACCTGAAGACCACCGCCAAAGGAGCAGCCGGTCGGGCGATTACCCAGGTGGCATCGTACGGGTTTGCCATGGGTGAGGAAAACGCCCGCGGCCACATCATCGTGACCGCTCCCACCGCGGGCTCGGCGGGAATCATACCCGCGGTCGTCAAGTCTCTCCGCGACCTCAACACACCAACTCAGCAGATTCGGAACGGCTTTCTCGCGGCGGCGGCGATTGGTTACCTATGCAAGCACAACGCGACCCTGTCAGGCGCCGAGGGAGGCTGTCAGGCGGAGGTCGGGGTCGGTTCTTCGATGGGCGCCGCGATGATCGCACAAGCTTTGGGTGCCAGCCCGAAGGTGGTCTCAAATGCGGCCGAGTCCGCCCTCGAACATCACCTTGGCATGACGTGCGATCCGGTCGCCGGGTACGTCCAAGTCCCTTGCATCGAGCGCTGCGCTTACGGGGCAGTCAAGGCGTGGACTGCTTACTGCATCGCCAGCGAAGAAATCCCGGAGGAGCGCCGCGTTGATCTCGATACAACAATCGCAGCCATGGCCTTGACGGCCAAGGAAATGAACGTGAAGTACAAAGAGACTTCCGAAGGCGGCTTAGCTGTCTCTGTCGTGCTGTGCTAAAGGGCCCTGAGGCACGACACAACCAGGAGAACCAGTTTTGAGTGAAGTTATGCCGCAACTAATCGCGCATCCTGGATGCGGCCAGGATGCGAGCATCGACATCAGGTCCGCTGCCGTCGCCTGGGTGGTCGCGGCGCTTTTTTACTTTTATCAATACGTCTTGCGCTCGGCGCCGTCCGTGATGATGCCGCAGTTATCAGAGGCTTTCGCGCTCAGTTCAACTGGCGTGGCCTCGATCCTGGGCCTGTTTTACTACGGGTATTCGCCATTCAGTCTGGTGGCTGGCACAGCGATGGACCGGTTGGGACCGCGGAGCGTCCTCCCCATCGCTGCGGCCGTAGTCGGCATCGGGACGCTGTTGTTCGCCACGGGCCGCAGCGATTTGGCGAGCGTCGGCAGAGTGCTCCAGGGAGCTGGGGGTGTTTTTGCACTTGTGGGAGCGATCTACATCGCCACCAAGAACTTTCCGGCGTCGCGGGCCGCCACTTTGATCGGCGCTACTCAGATGTTCGGAATGGCGGGCGGATCGGCGGGGCAGTTTGCCGTTGGGCCAATGATCGGCGCAGGAATCGCTTGGGACCGTTTCTGGATCTGTATGGGCGTTATCGGTTTGGCGATGGCTGCCCTTCTCTTTGCTCTCCTACCAAAAGAAAAGAGAACCGAGCAGCCCAGCAGTGGATTGAGAAGCACCACCGACGCTTTCTACACCGTATTTAAGAATCCGCAATCGATATTGTGCGGCGTAATTGCAGGTTTGCTTTTTATTCCGACGACAATCTTCGACATGGTATGGGGCGTGCGCTACCTCCAGGAAGCGCATGGCTTCGACTATGCCTCAGCGGTCATGCGCACAGCAGCCGTTCCATTTGGGTGGATCATTGGTTGCCCCTTGCTCGGCTTCATTTCCGACCGGCTCGGGCGACGAAAACCAGTGATCATCGGCGGCGCACTCCTGCTTTTTGCCTGCCTGGCCTGGATTCTGTTTGGCCGTCCGGGTGTCCTTCCTCCTTACGCAGTCGCCCTCACGGCCGGAGTGGCGTCGGGCGCGGCAATGCTGCCCTACACCGTGATCAAGGAAATCAACCCTCCGCAGTTTGGCGGCACGGCGACAGGTGTAATGAATTTTCTGAATTTTACCTTTAGCGCACTATTGGGCCCGGTCTTCGGATGGATGCTTCAGCTCCTTTCCGGCAGCGCCAAGCCAATGCAGCTTGAACACTACCAGATGGCTTTTGCTCCCCTTCTCTTGGGCGTCGTCATGGCGACTGGCCTCGCCTTCTGTCTGAAGGAGACAGGCTCCGCGATTCGAACATCTTTGTCTGAGGCAGTACAGGAGGCATGAAGATGAGCCAGGCAACCGGGACCGCAACAACCGGAAGTGGAAAGTACGAACAACTGTTGGTGAGGTGCAAAAGTCTGCAGCCGGTTCCAACCGCAGTGGCTCACCCCTGCGAGGTGACGGCGCTCTCTGCCGCTGTGGAGGCTGCGAACAAGGGACTCATCATCCCGATCCTGGTTGGCCCCCGCGACAAAATAGAATCAACCGCCAAGGCGGCAGGGATCGATCTCAGCAACTTCCAAATTGTTGACGTTCCTCATAGCCACGCAGCAGCGGCCAAGGCGGTCGAATTGCTACGTGAGGCACAGGCGGAAGTTCTGATGAAAGGCAGTCTGCACACCGACGAATTGATGGCAGCGGTCGTCGCCCGTGATAAAGGCTTGCGCACTGAACGCCGCATCAGCCACGTATTCGTCATGGATGTCCCCACTTATCACAAGGTGCTTATCGTTACTGACGGCGCGATCAACATTGCTCCCACCCTGGAAGACAAAGTGGACATTTGCCAGAACGCCATAGATCTGGCTATCTCGCTCGGTCGCGAAAAGCCTAAGGTCGCCATTCTCGCCGCGGTCGAAACCGTTACTTCGAAAATGCCGGCCACCATAGATGCTGCCGCGCTTTGCAAGATGGCCGAGCGGGGACAGATCACGGGTGGCATCCTGGACGGGCCCCTGGCGTTTGACAACGCGATCAGCAAGCAAGCGGCGGAAACCAAGGGCATCCACTCAGAGGTCGCCGGTGATCCGGACATCCTCCTTGCTCCAGATCTTGAAGCCGGGAACATTCTGGCCAAGCAACTAACCTTCCTGGCCAATGCCGACAGCGCCGGGCTGGTGCTGGGGGCGAGGGTACCGATCATCCTCACCAGCCGGGCGGATAGTGTGCGCTCCCGAATTGCCAGTTGCGCCGTGGCCATGCAGGTGGCACATGCGCGACGGAAGAAGACATAGAGGATCCATATGGATGATTACGCACTCGTACTCAATGCGGGCTCATCGAGCCTGAAGTTCTGCGTATACCGGCGGCCACCCACGGAAAACTGGCGACTGGAATCACGCGGACAAATTGAGGGTATCGGGACGTCGCCACGACTCACCGCCAAGGACCCTCAGGGCGGAATCCTCGCGCAAAACAATTTGGACGATTGGGTATGTGATGGCCGGGCCGCCCTCGATGCTGTGGCTTCGTGGCTTCGCTCCAAGTACGGTGGCGCACGAGTGCTGGCTGTCGGCCACCGTGTGGTTCATGGTGGAGCGCGGTATGCCCAACCAACGATCGTAACCCGGCAAGTCCTGGCAGAGCTATACGAACTGGTTCCTCTGGCCCCATTGCATCAGCCGCACAACCTGTTAGCCATTGAAACGATCTTCGAGCGAATGCCAGATGTGCCGCAAGTCGCCTGTTTCGACACGAGCTTTCATTCGGGGCACTCGAAGGTCGCGAAGTTGGTACCGCTGCCAAGGGAGATTTGCAAATCGGGTCTTCAACGATATGGCTTCCATGGCCTGTCTTATGAATATGTCGCTTCCGTTCTGCCTGAGGTAGCTCCAGAAATCGCCAGGCGGCGCGTCATCATCGCGCATCTTGGAAGCGGCGCCAGTCTGTGCGCCCTGAAAGACGGGAAAAGCGTAGATAGCAGTCTGGGTTTCACGGCTCTGGATGGACTCTGCATGGGCACGAGACCAGGGGCGCTTGATCCGGGTGTTATTTTGTACCTTTTTCAGAGCCTGGGACTGTCTCCTAAAGAGGTGGAGACCATTCTGTACAAGAAATCGGGGTTGCTCGGGATCTCAGGCATAAGTAATGACATGCGCGAGCTGCTGGTCAGAAATGCACCAGAGGCCCGTCTGGCCGTGGACTATTTCGTTTACCGCGCGGCGAAGGAGATCGGCGCTTTGGCCGCCGTATTGGGCGGGGTCGATGGACTCGTGTTCACCGCCGGCATTGGCGAGAACTCACCGGAGATCCGACGGCGAATCTGCGAGGCGTCTTCGTGGCTCGGCGTGGAACTGGACGCAGACGCCAACAGCAATAGAGGTCCGCGCATATCTACGCACAAAAGCAAAGTCTCGACCTGGGTCATTCCCACCGACGAGGAATTCATGATCGCACGCCATACCGGCGCGCTTCTTGGATTGACCGAGGGCCACGGGCGCGCGAGGCTGGCGGTTCATGCGTGAACAGAAGTACGGAGAACTACAAATGGCTACTGCTATCGTGCATCCTATCGGGCCAGACGACGTGATTTCCCCATGGCAGGGATTCAGAACCGGTCTTTGGCAAAAGGAGATCAATGTTCGCGACTTCATCCAGCAGAACTACCAGCCGTACGAGGCAGACGGGTCCTTCCTTGCGCCCGCGACAGGGCGGACGAAGAATCTGTGGAATCGCCTTAATGAACTCTTCGTGGAAGAGCGGAAGAAGGGAGTGCTCGACGTCTCGCAGATCCCGAGTTCCATTACTGCTCATGGCCCAGGCTACATTGATCGCGAGAACGAAATCATCGTGGGTCTTCAAACCGAGGCTCCTCTCAAACGGCCTATCATGCCGAGCGGCGGACTCCGCATGGTTGTAAATGCTCTGAAGACTTATGGATACGAACCCGACCCGCATGTCGTCGAGGCGTTTACCAAATACCGCAAAACGCATAACGATGGAGTTTTCGATGCTTACACCGCAGACGTGAGGCAGTGCCGCAGTTCTCACATCCTGACCGGACTCCCGGACGCATATGGGCGGGGCCGCATTATCGGTGACTATCGCCGCGTGGCCCTCTATGGAGTCTCACGGCTCATTGAGCGGAAGCGGGAGGAAAGGCGCAGCCTCGACTCAGCCATGTCTACGGACGAAATCATTCGTGACCGGGAAGAGCTGAGCGAACAGATTCGCGCGCTGAAGGAACTCCAGAAGATGGCCTCCTTCTACGGGTTCGATATCTCCGGCCCGGCTAAAAGCGCGCGGGAAGCGGTGCAGTGGCTCTACTTCGCTTATTTGGCTGCGGTCAAGGAACAGAACGGTGCTGCGATGTCGCTGGGAAGGACTTCGACCTTCCTCGACATTTATTTCGAGCGTGATTTGACCGCTGGCGCCCTAACGGAAGAGCAGGCGCAGGAGATCATCGATGACTTCGTCATAAAGCTGCGCATCGTTCGTTTTCTGCGCACGCCGGAGTACGACGAGCTTTTCGCTGGTGATCCGACCTGGGTCACGGAGTCGATCGGCGGGATGGGAGACGATGGACGGACTCTCGTAACCAAAACGAGTTTTCGCTATCTTCAGACGCTCTACAACCTCGGCCCTGCTCCAGAACCAAATCTGACGATCTGGTACTCGCCGCGGCTGCCAGATGGGTTTCGTAGTTTCGCAGCCAAAGTAGCAATAGACACGAGTTCCATTCAATTCGAAAGTGACGAAATTATGCGGCGCACGTGGGGAGACGACGGAGCCATCGCGTGTTGCGTCTCACCAATGCTGGTCGGAAAGCAGATGCAGTTCTTCGGCGCTCGAGCCAACCTCGCCAAATGCTTTCTCTATGCGATTAACGGGGGCAGGGACGAGATCACGGGCGAGCAGGTGGGTCCGCCAACCGGCGCCGTCCAAAGCGAGTACCTCGACTTCGACGATGTTATCGACAAGTTCGAACAGATGATGGACTGGCTTGCCGGCGTCTACGTCAATGCCATGAACATCATTCACTACATGCACGACAAGTATGCCTATGAGCGCATTGAGATGGCGCTGCATGACTATGCTCCGCTGCGAACGATGGCCTTCGGCATGGCCGGAATGTCGGTTGTTGCCGACAGCCTGTCGGCGATCCGTTACGCGAAAGTTCGAGTGATCCGTGACGAAACCGGGCTCGTGACCGACTATCAGACCGAAGGTGAGTTTCCTAAGTTTGGCAACAACGACAATCGCGTTGACCAGCTTGCTTCATGGCTCGTCAGCACATTCATGAGCAAGCTGCGCAAATATCCGACGTATCGCAATGCCATGCACACCCAATCGATCCTGACAATTACTTCAAACGTGGTGTACGGGAAGAGCACAGGCAACACGCCGGATGGACGACGGCACGGAGAGCCGTTTGCCCCTGGGGCCAATCCGATGCACGGACGTGACTCGCATGGCATCCATGCCTCCGCAGCCTCAGTCGCCAAGATTCCCTATCGGGATGCCGCCGACGGCATTTCTCTCACGACCACCTTGGTGCCCGAAGGTCTGGGGAGGGTGGTGGAAGACCGGGTCACGAATTTGCGAAGCATGCTTGACGCCTTCTTCAGCGCCACGGGCTATCACATGAATGTGAATGTGCTGAATCGTGACACCCTCCTGGATGCAATTGACCACCCGGAAAAGTACCCAAACCTGACGATCCGCGTCTCAGGGTATGCTGTGAACTTCGTGCGACTGACTCGGGAGCAGCAAATGGACGTAATCAACCGTACTTTCCACGGGAGCCAGAACCTATGATCGAAACGAAACCACTGAACAAGCTGGCAGCGACAAGTCCTTTCGAACTTCGTGTGAATCTGGGCCGGGACGTGCCGGAATCTGACGTCCGGAAAGCCTTGGCGAACGGAGACATGGGTTTTCTTCATTCCTTCACTACCGGCTCCACCGTAGATGGGCCCGGCGTTCGCGTGGTTGCGTGGACGGCCGGTTGCCATTGGCGTTGCTTGTACTGCCACAATCCGGACACATGGACTATGACCAACGGCATCCCTGTAACGCTGGAAAAGGCAACCGAAGAGCTGCGCAAATATCATTACGGACTCCAAATCATGTCAGGTGGCTTCACATTGAGCGGTGGCGAACCGTTGATGCAGGACCGATTTGCCGTGAAGTTGCTCACTGCCGCACAAGCGATGGGGATTCACACTGCTGTGGAAACCAACGGCGGCCTGGGCGCCCGCCTCACCGACGCGGAGTTGGAGAAAATCGACCTGGTACTTCTGGGTATCAAGAGCTGGAATCCGGAACGGCACCGCCGACTTACCGGAATGGAGATCGGTCCAACGCTGGAGTTTGCGCGCCGCCTGGCTACCCATAGAAGGCCAATATGGGTGCGCTTCGTGTTGGTGCCCGGATTAACAGATGATGCCAAAGACATTGCTCAGATTGCGAAATTCACTGCCAGTCTGGGCAACGTGGAACGAGTCGAGGTCCTGCCCTTTCATCAAATGGGCAAATTCAAATGGAGGGAACTTAAACTCAACTACACACTCGATAACGTACTGCCTCCGACTGTCCACGCGGTTGAAAGCGCTTGCGCGCAGTTTCGCGCCGAGGGTCTTAAGGCCTATTAACAAGGGTTCTTTCGGCTATGCCTTTCAGACTCGTGCCAGAATCGTCATTTTCATCCCGGTGAAGCTAGCGCTAGGACTTAACCCCGCACTGCCTCTACCCAGCCGTCAATAGCGTTTTCGTTCTGCCGACTCGGAGCTGTACTGACTGTCGCCTTCTTCAATCAGAGAGATTCCGCCAAGATCGAAAAGTACCCGCTCAACCAGACTTTCATGTTCCCCAGGTCTGGACAAGGTGGCGCAGCTACCGTCATGACACTTTCCATTACGTGCGATTCTCCGTTAAGCTGAGAGCCGGACCTTCATAAACGACTATCGGCTCTGATTGCGATACCGCACTGCCCGCCCTTTAGCACACCCACATCAGAGCAAACCGCTAGTTGTCGATGAGCAACGACGCCTGCCTTGCAACGTGTGACCCTCTAGAGAGTCCATTTTTACGTGGGTTTGTCGAGTATGACTTCTCAAACAGCGGAGGCTATTGTCAGAGTGTCGTCGATACGTATTCTCCTGGTGGATGATGTCGAATCCTGGCGATTGTCCGTTTCTTCCATGTTGCGGGCAGAGCCCTCGTTTGAAGTCGTCTTCGAAGCCTCGGACGGGTTGAAAGCGGTTCAAGCATCAGAGAGCCTTCAACCGGCCGTCGTTTTGCTGGATATCGGCCTGCCAGGGTTAAACGGAATACAGGTGGGTGGATGGA
>Ga0307471_100001668_pt1 | contig 12282 bp, 9 predicted proteins | sample atmos_gasesAM3C__2_FD_204566 | JGI IMG/M metagenome (GOLD analysis project Ga0307471, IMG submission 204566) | Hardwood forest soil microbial communities from Morgan-Monroe State Forest, Indiana, United States - atmos_gasesAM3C_515 | ecosystem: Environmental > Terrestrial > Soil > Temperate... | reverse complement strand
GTGCTCGCAGAATTACGTCCCAAGATCGTGGAAGAAATCGCCAGGAAGATTGCGGAGTCGAAGAAGGAATAACTTGAGCTCTTAGCTCTTAGCCGTTAGCTCTCGGCTTGAACCTCAGAGATTTAAAACGAACCGCTAAAGCCTAACAGCCAACAGCCAAAAAGAGCCCACCCATGCGATCTGAGCCCAGGTTAGCGTCCAAAGAACGGACGCGAACCTGGGGCACCCGCAGGAGTGGGCTTTGTTGCGAGCGTTGTCTTTTCCAGTCCTCTGGTGGTGCTCCCGCGCAGCCGTGGTGCGGGTTGGAGTATTTCAATTGAACGGCGTAGACGCGCAGAAGAACCAGGTTTTCGGATTGTCGGGCGAGTAGCAGACCGTGAAAGTGTTATCGAAACACTCGTCGGTGCCGCCTGGAAGGAAGACGTGGTAAATGTGCCCGTGACCAGTCTCGCCCGTGTGGGAAGCAACCGCGTGGACCACCGCGATAATGTCGTTGTCGGTGAGAGGAGTCTTGGAGGGTTTGAAATTGACCTTGGCCCGCCGGCCGAGCGTGTAGCGATCGTTGTCAGTACGCCCGGTGTACTGATCGATCACTGGACGAACTCGCTGCGTGCGACGTCGCGCAAGAATCCTTACGGATTTCACCAGCACGTAGCTTCGGTAAAGCGCGACTCGCTTTCAACACGTGCGTCGCATCCAGAAACTGGATGGCCATATGCGGTCATGGCCGCAGCGGGGAACAAAGCGGCGCACTTCCTTGGGCAGTTTTTTATAACTGCCTTTCCAGCGCGGGAACGCACTGTCAAGAACCTCGCGATGGAAGCCCTGCATTGCGCTACTGCTCCACAGCACCTCGAAACAGGAATGGAATGCGGTCAGCAGATATTGCTCGGACCAGAAAGACAGGTTATCGACCAGATCGCGCGGGTAGTCGAAAGGCAAGAAAATGTCGTGGGCGTGAACCAGAACTCCTTTGTTCAGCCGAGGTAATACGCCGAGATATTCGTAGACTACGTCGCTGCCGACGCTGACTACGTGGCTCGAATCCAGAAACAGGATGTCGCCTTCCTGCAAAGACGAGAACAGATCCAGATCCACGTGCTGCACCGGTCGCTGGAGGATATGGACATCGCCATTCAAGGAAGGTTCGCGCAAACGATCCAGGCAGGGATCAATGGTGATGTGTTCGGCCTTGACGCCGTCCTGCTTGAAATTCGAGCGGACTGCCTCAGACAGAAGACGGGTGCTGTAGCCGCCACCCACCTCAATAATGCGAGCCGGCTTGAAGTGGCGGACGAAACTGTAGGCCATCTCGGCGTCCACCGTCTCAAAGAAGCCATTGTTGTAATGATAGCGCTGGCCGGGGCGCGGTTCGTCGGGGAACGTCCACTCCCGTTCATATTGCTCACTTACCTGCTGCAAGAATTCCAACTGTCTCCCGAAACGAAAATCCAAACCTTCGTTTAGGGCTTCGGCGTTTAACGATGGATGGTCGAGCGAATCCAAATCTGGAACAGGCCAGTAGAAATGGTTCGGCCCAACTGAAATGCCGAGGCCCTGCAGTTTTTTGAAAGCAGAAACCATCGCCGAGAAGCAAAAATCGTTCGTACGCAGTTTTCGCAGGAGGCGATGAAAGAGCGGATCAGCCTTGGGATGAATCGCGGGAACTTGCGTCGGTTGCGATTGTTCCTGATCGCGCGTCAGTTCCTGCCGGCCTAGCGTTGGCAGTTGTGAAGAGCCGGTTTGCAGCGATTGAAGCATCTGTGTCTCTCATGTGTTTGCGGGTTCGATGCAGCGATTGGAAGGTCTGTTTCTTAAGAGTTCGTTACAGGCCTATTTCTTCCAGGATGAGGTGCCGCGACCATCTCTTCTCACTTGTTGTGGGCTGCAAAATTCGGTGAGCGTGCAGCGGCACATGGACTTCAACTTACTGGAATGTGCAAGAGCTGAGAATACTGGAAACTTCGTATTCGTTGATTGGCTTTCGCGGCCTGTGTGAATTTATCTGCATGCTCAGTCTAACGTCTACGGGAACCTCCTGATGTGAACCTTCCATGATTCTCCGGAGTGCTGGCTTCTCTAGAGACGAGAGCCTACGGATGTGCGAGTAGGACTCGTCCGAAAAGAGTCGCGCAGACCGCGATGCGCGTCGAACCACCATGCCCAGAGAACCAGGATTACTTCCGCAGCAATGGCGCTCCAGATGAGTGTGGTGACATTCGGAGGAGGCCCGCCGAAGCGGTCACTGACATAGGCCACCAGGAGGAAAGCTACATACGCGCCGAAAGCATAGCGGCCGACGCGATCGCGCGGACGTGTGGTCCGCATGTAGACCCATACTCCGATGGCGAACATCGCGATCTCCACCGCCAGCGTTCCAACAACCGAGTTCCATAATCCAAGTCCGAAGCGGGGACCGCCCGGGTAGAGTGGCATGTCGGGGCGATGCGTGAGCCAGTCGAGAATCCAATGGCTGATCACGCCGATCCAAATCGCGACGGCACCCGGCCAATAGCGCGCGATGGCGTAGTAGATGAGCGCAAACGCGGTCGCCCACACACAATCCATGAGCAGACTATGCGACCAGGGATAATCATAAAGATCGAGCGGAGTAAATTTGGTATTGCCGGGATCAATGCGAACATGCTCCCAGCCCACCAGCAAGAAGATGGGCCACAGCAGGTCTGCAAATAACGGCGCAGCCAACAACAAGACCAGCGGAGTTCGCTGGGCATACTTCTTAGCGGCAAAACCGACGGCGAAGTGTCCGATGAACATGTGGGGAGTGAATCAGAGTGCCGACGACAGAATACATGGGACGATCCTGTCCAAAAAGTGAGACTGCTGCCGTGATCGCTCCTCAGCCCAGAATAACTACTGTTATCAAATGCCGCCAGCGCCGGCTATGTCGAAATTATGTTCGAGGCGTCGACCTTACGAATTCGATTGTCTTCCGAATCAGCGATGTACATGTCCCCCTGATCGAGTGTGAACTTAGGCCATTAAAAAGCAATTGACATGACGATGGTCTTTCGCTAAAGTCCCCGACACGTTCGTCCCCCCTCTTCGGCCCCATCCGGCTCCAGGAACTCCGCTCAAGCGTAGGCAAGGTTACGCCTGCCCGAGAGGAAGTCTATGAGGCGATATAGTTGCTCCTCATTTTTCCCTCGATGTTCCTTCACACCCTAGGCACAAGGGAGGCGACGTATGTCTGAAAGAAGATCAACTTGGATTTCGAACTATCTCCTACTTGTCATGGCTGTCAGCTTCGGTGCATCCCTCGCCCACGCCGCACAACCCATTACCTACACTGAAGTCATACTGGCATATCCCGTGCCGGCTGCAAAAGGCGGCGTATCCGGCCCGGCAGGGAGTTTGGGAGGAACTTCCTTTGGTGGCGACCACACGGTGAAGACACTCACCTACCACTCTGACATCGCTGACGTGGAGGATTTCACAGCCACCGGGTTTTTCACCGTGACGGGTCAACAGAACTTCAGTTCCGTTGCCAGTTCATCGGTCCAGGTGAACGACAGCGCTACCGGAGCGCAACTGGTGCAAGGCAAATTCCAGCCCTACGACGGCATCTACGTGAGCGTCGATCACAGCGGAGGCGGCATCGGGTTCGGCTCGAGTGGTGGGCCGGTTGGAAGCTCCGCCTTCCCCGGCAATCCCCTCTACCCTTACGCGTTCATCTTCAGCACAGCTTATGACCTGCGATCGAGCGTCGATATCGGACCCGACAACGGGGCATATTCGTGTGTTGGATTCCCCTCGCCAACCTGCGGAGCTCCGATACCGCTACAAACCGATGCCGGGGCACTGTTGGTGACCACAACCACTAACCCGTTTTACTCGGGCGCCCCGGGACGATTGGCATTTTTCTCAGCCCGAACCGGCTATGTAGCACCGCTGGAGGTCTTCAGGTCCACACTATCGATAAAAAACGCGTCTTTTTTCGGGACAACCGCACACTTCGGTGCAAGCGGCAAGTTCACGCTCGGTTGGGATGGTTCTGACCTGAATCCCCTGACGGATGCCGTCACCTTAAGCATTATGGGGGGCAGCAGCACGTTCTCCGTTCTGCAGGACCTGCCGATCACCATACCGGCTGGCTCGTTTACCACAACCAGCACCGGGACTTACGTCTACTCTGGCACGCTCAACGGCGTCACGCTCTTCATGAAGGTTCGCCCGCTGGGGCATCACAGCTACAGCTTCAGCGCCACTGGCAGCACGATGCTGCTCGAGGTAGATACGCCCTTCGCTGTGGGATTGCGGATCGGGAACAACCTCGGTGTCACAGGCCCAGCGCCTAGCGAAGAGGATGAATAATGTGTTTTAGGCTGGTTGATCGGTTGCTTTTGGCTGTTATGGCTGATTCGGCGGGTGGCGTAGTACTACACCCCAGAAACCATCGACTTGGCCAATGCGACGGACTTGAAGCATGAGACGATGTTGGCGGAGTATGTATCTTCCTGTGGCAGTTTCGATTTCTCGATTGGTGTCTGTAACGATCTCATCAACTTCCCCAAGCGGATCACGGACCAGGGCGACTTCTATCTGTATCAGGTCTATAACAGAAATAGCTTTACCAATCCGACCCCCGCAGTGCGCAGCTCGGATAATTGGGGCGTGTTCTGGACCACTTACCCGATCCAAGAATCGGACAATTAGCCTCGTCGCCTGAATAGGTCGAAACGTTTTTCTCAGACGAGTGGAAGATTTTTGTTCAGGGATGGGGGAGCTGGCCCACCCTTTGGATAGAGTCTAAAACCATGGTTGCCCCACCCTTGCGTTCGTGGCAAGGGTGGGTTACTCGTCACAGGTTCTGCCCTCCTGCAACTCGTACACTGATCCCATGCCGAAGGGGCTGCGTCGGTACTACGGTGCCGGTCATCTGCACTTCATCACCACTAGTTGCTTTCAACGGCGGGCACTGCTGGGAACGCCGCGCCGGCGGGACCTTTTGGTGAAGATTCTGGAGGAAGTGCGCCAGCGGTATCACTTTGTGGTGGTGGGATATGTGGTAATGCCGGAACACGTGCATTTTCTGTTGGGGGAACCGGAGCGCGGCAATCCATCGTTGGTGATGCAGGTGCTCAAGCAGCGATACGCGCGAGCACTATTGCGCAAGACGAAGCAGCCTCATTCCCCGGTACAGGGCAGCTTGTGGGAGATGAGCTTAGAGCCGGAGCATGTCTGGCAACGGAGATTTTACGACTTTGTGGTGTGGAGTCAGGCGAAGATCGAGGAGAAAATCCCCTACATGCACGGCAACCCGGTGAAGCGCGGCCTGGTACTGACTCCCGAACAATGGCGCTGGAGCAGTGCGCGGGAGTACATTTTGGGAGAAGCAGGGCCAGTGCGGCTCCATGAGCGGCAGAGAGTGGAATTGAAGTGGAGTGATCCGAAATCGAAAACAACGCCGGAACCAGTGTGGGAGTCCGAGCCCGAGTGCCCACCCTCCGAAAAGCGCGGAGGGTGGGGCAACCATGGCGGGGTCGTGCGACGATAAGGGTGGGCCAGCCCCCGTGCCCATGTCTCGCATTTTTCGAGACACGGCGCATTTCCTATGCCCTCACCTGGTAGGGAGTTCGAAGACCCACGTCTCGAAAAACGCGGGACGTGGAGCACCCTTGATAGGATTCTGACATTTCATACTTGCCGCGTACTGTGACGCAGACATGGGCCACCCGTCGTGCGTTTGACGGGGTGAGAACATGACGCGATGGAGTGGCCCCCGGGTATTCCTGTATTGCTATAACAGCGGATACAGTTCGCCCGGCACACGGTGCAGCTATTGTCGAAGTGGAAAAAGATGAGAGCGCTGCCTTGAAAAGAAAAAGCTTTCACATCGAACGTGACGGAATCTGAGTCAAGACATCAGCACTCCTTTGCGGGAGTCCGAGAGAATTTCACCAACTGCCCTACTGAACAGTGAAAGCAGCGTCAAAGCTATAAACGTGCCCATCGGGATTTCTGACGGTGACTTGTATTGGCCCTATTGGGGATGTTGGAACGGTTGCTTTGAGTGTGTTTTGATCAACATACACAACCGTAGCTTGTGAAGCACCGAACGTTACTGTAGCCCCATTCTGAAAGCCGCTGCCCCGCAATGTGACCTGCGTCCCCGAGGCGCCTTTTGTGGGAGTCACCCCCGCAAGGCTCAGGGGAGACTCAAAGAGCTGTGCTATCGTAATCCCCGTCTTCGAGATTAAAAACATCTTGGTTCCTGCCTCGTCCAAAGCCAGGGCACCAGCGTCCAATGGGATAGTTTCAGGTAATGCGATGTGCCGGACCAGCCTACCAGTGTGCACATCGAATATGTCCACACCGGTGTCCTGTGGGGAGAGCAACAGACTTCCTGCAGGACTGAGTTTTTCGCCGGAAACGTTATGAAGACTCTGGGCGCCGGAATCGGCGTAGGGTTCGAATCCCATAATGTTCATTCTGGATAGCTCAGCGCTTGAGATACTGAAACCGGCGGCAAATGTATTCCCGTCCGAATTTGCTACAGCATCCTTCACCGTAGCTGTATACCCGGTCGTTAGCGTATTAGCGCTCAGGTCGAGCATGCCGACGGGGACCCCTTCTACTCGCGATGTATCTGCCAAGAAAATCCTGTTCCCATCAGGCACTGACGCCATTACTGCAAGCCCCTTCCCATACGCAATGCTGACACCGTCCGGCATACACCCAGCGACACCGGAACAACTTAGGTTTCCAGTATCGAGGTCGATGAGGTGAAGCGTACCTGCATTCGCGCTGGAGGTGCAGTCAAGGTCCACAAGCATCCGGTGTGGTTTCGCCGGAGCCATACCAAGGGTTTTGGCACCACATGCGATGTCAGCTGCGGTCAGCACGGCGTAGGTCGCGAAGACCTTCCCCAAGGTGGGATCAAGCACCGAGATCGTTCCATCCGCCGAGTTTATGACCGCTAATCGTGCTCCGTCGGGAGTGAGTGCCAGAACCGTCGGCTGCTGTCCCACCGAAATCGGAGCGAGATAAGTGTGAGTACTTAGATCAAGAACTTCGATTCGATTGTGATCTTGATTCGTGACATAGAGACGCTGGCGTGCCTGATCGTAAACAATATCGTCGAGAGCACCAGCATTTGGATAGATGTGTGCCGAAGCCAGATAGTGGAATCCTGCCGACACCGTGACAGACCCTTTGGAAGTTTCTACTGTCACGTCCGCATTACCGGGCGACCCTGGCGGCGTAGTCAGAGTCAGCTTTTCGAGGGGAGAACTGCCGAATGGCGCGTTGAGTTGAAGATTCGTGGCGGCAGCTCCTCCAATTAAGACCTTCCCATTTGCCTCGAATCCGTAACCGCTAATGGTGATGGAATCACCTCCCGCAGGTGACCCCGAGTCGGCGTCGACTCTTAGGACTGTGGGCCCGTAGCTGACGGCATCGGGCATCACCTGGAAGAAGCCATCGGAACCAACCAACGTGACGTTTGCCGCGCCAGGCACGGTTCCAGCAGGCGCGCTGACAGCAACCGTATTGGCTGATTGAACTGTCACGTTTGTTCCCTTGCTCGTCAGAGGCGAGGCCGGAGGCGCCCCGAAATAGACGTTATACGTCTGCGTCGGGGAAAACACGCCGCTAAGTTGTAGTTGGCTCGACGCACTAAGGCTAACCAGGGTCGGCGACAGGTGATCCCCAGCAGAAAGTGGCAATTGGAGAAAACCTGGCGAGCTTACGTCCAGATACCCCATTCCTGAAAAGGCACCCCCAAAAATCATGTTTGTCTCATCGATCGCAAAGGGAGTAAGCCAGACGCCTGAAAATGGCAGCGACGCTCCAAAAGGAAAGCTTGGGACGACTCCGACGATTGAAAGCGTCTTTGTGTCGAGCACTGACACAATGTTACCTGGCGACTTGGAGTTATCTATCGGGAGGAAGTACACGCGGCTGCCGTCGAGGCTGTAGAGTGCTGCCGATATCGTATTGGCATTCAGCGTGAACGTGCCGAGCATACTGAACTGGTCATCGTAGATACGGCCTGCACAGACGATCTTGCTGCCGTCCGGACTGAGCGCCAAGGGAACAACGCCATTGAGGTTGGTTACTGCCCCAAAGCTACCAGTGGCTACGTCGTACAGAACTGCCGTGCTCCCGGTAGAAGATACCCCATAAAATATGACTTTGGAGTGATCTGCACTTCGCGTCATAACCTGGCTGAAGGTATTAAACGACAGCTGCCCATATGGTGTGATGACGTCGGTTTTTGGGTTCCATATAAAGTAAGGCAATGCCGTTACATCGGGCGCCGCTGGCAGAATCAGGACATTGCCGTTGGCGAGCGTCGCGATCTCGAAACCAGTTTGATTATTGGGAATTGTGGTTTGGTGGGTTACCTCGAACCGATTAGGATCAATCGTTGTGACCAATGAGGAGTAAGGGCTAACGACGTAGACGGCGCTGCCGTCCGCGGACTCGTCGATTCCTGCTGGAAAGAAGACTGGGATCCTGGCAACATTGTGTCCGTCAATCGAAGAAAAGACGTCTACTTCATTCAGGATCTCAACGCTGACAAACAGGAGCCTTCTCATCTGGTCATAGACAGCGCCGGTAGGACTCTGATCCGTACGGACGAAGGTGGTCCTCGTCGGTCCCGTACTGGAGGAGAAGGGAACCGAAACCGTTAGAGGCACAACGCTCACACTGCTGTTACTCGGATTGGCAGTATCGGTTGCGGTGACAACGATCGGAAAATTTTGGAGGGGTTGGGCCAAGACACTTGTTTGCAGGACAAAGCGGCCAGGTGCCGTGACGGTTGAAAGCGGCTCGGTCAAATTAAGCGTAGCTCCAATATTTTGCGGTAGTGAAGATGCAGCGATGGACAGAGAGGGTGATGTACCGGGGCTCGCATTTAGAGAGACCTGCGCCGTTACGGTAGAGGACGGTGTCATTGAAATGGGAAGCGGAGACACTTGGATCGAGAATGGCGCTGCTGCCCGTACTGCTAGAGAGAAAGTGGCTGAATGACTGATGGAGCCGCTCGTCCCAGTTACAGTAATGGTAGTGCTTCCAACGGCCGCGGTCGACGAAGCAACTAATTGGAACGAAGAATCTTGTATCGCCCCGGTGGGGGAAAGGTCAGGGACGCTTCCAGGCAGTGTCGTTACACCGGCGGGAAGCCCTGATAGTGTGAGGTGGACGGTTCCGCTGAATCCATTCACCGTTTTTGCCGTGACGTCTTGAGCGGCATAGGCACCCTGCTGCTGAACGCTAATATTGGGCGTGGAAATCACCAGAGAAAAGTCCGCTGCTGGAGGTGGGGGAGGCCCACCGGATGACCCACCTCCCCCGCAAGAAATCAGTGACAAGATCGGAACTAATACGACCACCAAGGCAAGGCAGGGCGAATTGCGCTTAAGTTGCAAACAATTAGGACCAAATGTTCTGCGATTCATTATGGGATCTGACGACCAGTCAACACCTCGTTATCCCTATAACGTCCTAACACCATTACAGGATGGGATGACAGGCTGACACGGAACATCGCCAGAGTCAATGATGTCGGTCACCTTGCTTTGTGCTTGAAGATCGCGATGGTTTGAAAGTGGGCAGGAATTCGCCCCTCCCGCCCGTCCGCACGCCGCTCGTCCGCTCTGCGCTCGTAAGCTCGCGAGAGTCGCAGGTCGACCTGCGCCCGTTTACGAGTCAGTTACTATAGTTTACTCTTTCGTTACGGGGTGGCCCCGTTTTTCCCGTGCTATCCACTACCCCCTCCGCGTTTGACGGGGTATCTCTACTTCACGGGAAAAATGACCCCAAGGTAACCGCCTAGTTAACCGATGTACTCATGGGTAAACAGCGTCCAAAAGTGGGCAGCCCGGACGAGCGGCGGGCGAGCGGGCGGAAGTTCGACGAGCGGCGAGCGGACGTGCGGCGTCCGGACGAGCGCAAGAGCGGGGGGCGAGTGGCAGTGGGCAGGAGAGCGGGGCGGGGCGAACTTCAACAGCTAGCAATTTCAACTCAAGTGAACCTTAGCTTACTGCAGCTTCGCGTACTCCGCTTTGGCTTGCTTCAGGATGGGAATGTCGGGGTCGGCGTCTTTCCAGAGCGTGAGGAAATCGTTGTAGGCGCTGCGAGCCTTGGCAGTGTCACCTTGTAATGCGTAGGCACGTCCGAGTTGCAATTGGGCCAGCGCACCAATAGGTTCATTCAGCACGATGCCTCGATGGTCAAGAATTTTCTGAAACTCTGCGGCTGCTTCGTGGCCCCGATGCGCTGCAAGGTACGCTTCTCCGCGAACATAAACCGGGTACAAGTTTGGCCAATTATAAAAGCCAAGCGAGGGCAAACCGAGTTCATAAGGTTCAGCGGCCTGAAGAATCTGCAAAGCGTCCTGTGAATTTGCGCGGTTCAGTGCAATTTTTGCGCGCACGGCAGAGAGGAAGTTAAATTGCATAGTCGAGTCTTGCGCGAACCTTCGATTCAAATCGTCGGCCACCACCTGTGCTTGCCTTGTATCGCCGATGTAGGCAAGGCCAATTGCTGCGGCGAAGGCACTTTCACGCCCCCTCAGAGCTTCTTTTGCAACCGCTGAAAATATCTGCCGTGCTCCGGCTGCATTACCGAAGAGCGTTTCTCGGAAAGCCGAAACGGCACGGTAATCTCCGGCAGTCTCTTTCCGCCCAGCGCGTTCGGCGGAGGCCGCTGCTCGCCGTGACAGTTCTCTCGCCCTTTCAAGATGCCCGTAATAGGCTTCGGTATCGGCATCCAATTCCAGCAACAAATCTTCTTGACCTGTTTTTCCGCCGAAACTCGCTACTTGACGCGCCATTTCCGTAGAGTCGTGACGATAGAACGCAATTTCATACAGAACGTCAGTCGGTTTAGAATCGACGCACTTTGTGGGCTGCGCCCTGGCGGCCTCAGCTGCTTCCTCCACCCGATCTAATAGCAGATATGTGAAGGCCACATATCGACAAAAGAGATTGTTGTAAGGCTCAAGCCGGGAGCTTTCTATGTTCTCTCGGAGGCCGTCTTCATACTGCCCAAGAATGTTAAAAAGAGTTCCGAGATCCATATGGAAAACCGCTTCTCGGGGATACGTTTGAGTGCCAAGTATGTAGTTGCGCTGTGCCTTAGTGAGGTCACCGGTTACAAATTGGTAGTAATCTCCTTCGATATTTAACCGTTCGAACTCGCTGACTGCTCCTCGCAAATTGAACGCCCTCGCAATATTCTCGGCTGCTAACGTACTTTCGCCGATGAGTGCATAGTCGATGCCTATAGCCCAATAGGCCATTGCGAATTGCGGATCGAGTCGCGTAGCTCGCTGGAAAAGCGCAAGTGCAGCCGAGTTGTCTTCCGCTGCCATCATCTTCATGCCTAGACTGTAAGCTTGCAGCGCCTCGAGAGATGGCGTCGTGGCTTGCTCCAAGGTTGTGTTGTATCTCTCGACCGTGGACAGGGACTCACCGAGTTTCGACCGTAACTCCGAAGCGGCCTTGCTAAGCGCATCCAGAACATGGCTCTTATCGTTTGCCTGCGCTTCCGTGCTCGTCAGCAAGTCTCCGTTTGCGCAATTCACTGCTTTCAGGATCAAATCGTACCGGGTCCCAATCAAAGCAATCGAAGTGTCCAACGCTGCTCTGCTGTTGGTCCTCTGACAAACTTCATGAGTCACTTCCGGAGTCAGCCGCGCGTTCGCTGGCTGTCCCATCATGCGCAATGTCTGATGGATACCCTCCGCTGATACAAGACTCAGGAAGGGTGACTGCTCTAACTGTACCGAAAGACCTTCGCGGAGCGTTCCGTCGAACACTGTATCGCCGGTCGAGTTCGTGAAATCTCCGAGAACGATGGTGTCTTTCTCCGTGAGACGCCGCGCTTGCCGCGAGCGCCAGAACAATCCGCCGGCTACTAGGGCCGCCACGGCAACCACCGCGACTACGATCTTCCAAGCCTGAGTCGGAGCTTTTCGATCACTGCTGCTGACCGGCGCTATGAACCTGTACCCGCGCCGGGGCAAGGTTTCAATGAAGTGAGGGCTCTCGGCCGAGTCGCCCAGCGTCTCGCGCAGCTTGTTGATTGATGTATTCAGGCTGTTGTCGAAGTCGACGAAGGTATCGGCGGGCCAAATCTGGGAGCGAAATTCTTCCCTGGTAACTAGTTCGCCCGGGCGCTGGATGAGGAGAGTGAGAACGCGAAAGGGCTGTTCCTGCAGCTTCACCCGCAGGCCTTTCTTATGAAGTTCCCCGGCACGCAGGTCTAGCTCGAAAGCTCCAAAACGTAGAACTACGGGGGATGGGGTTT
>Ga0307471_100001667_pt1 | contig 12283 bp, 8 predicted proteins | sample atmos_gasesAM3C__2_FD_204566 | JGI IMG/M metagenome (GOLD analysis project Ga0307471, IMG submission 204566) | Hardwood forest soil microbial communities from Morgan-Monroe State Forest, Indiana, United States - atmos_gasesAM3C_515 | ecosystem: Environmental > Terrestrial > Soil > Temperate... | reverse complement strand
CGCATCCCAAAAATCGATTTCGATCTGATATTCCAGGTCGCCGCCGGGCTCTTCTTCCGGCTCCATCCCGGCATGGCCGCGCCCCCCGCCGAAAAACTGCCCGAACAAATCCCGAAAGCTCGATCCGGCGCCTTGCTGCCCGCCAAAATCAAATCCACCAAAATCGAAATTAACGTTTGGCGCGCCGGCGTCCGCTCCGCCGGCGTATCCGGCCGGCGGCACATTGTCGCTGTAGAAGCCGTACTGGTCGTACATCTGCCGCTTCTTCGTATCCGACAGCACGTCGTAGGCTTCCTGCAACTGCTTGAATTTTTCTTCCGAGGCTTTGTCGCCGGGATTCAAATCGGGGTGATACTTCCGTGCCAGCTTGCGGAACGCCGTGCGAATATCCTTCGCTGTCGCCTTGCGCGGCACTCCCAGCAATTCGTAATAATCCTGTTTTGTCCCCGTCGCCATTTTGCGGTTCAATCGCTAAAACTCATTACCTGTGACTCCGGCCGAAGCTCCGGTGCTTCAAATTAGCCGTAAGTGCAGGGGCCGGGCTTTAGCCCGGCCCGTCACTACTTAATCGAGCGGAGGCGCGTCGCCACGCCCCCGCAGCCAAACATAAGCCCCCGTCTCCAGTCGATTTCTACTTAAAACTCAAAACTGTCGACTGTTGACTGCTCTTCTCAATTCGGCTTCTGCTTGTCGTCCACATCCACATACTCCGCGTCGATCACATCGCCGGGCTTGTGCTCCCCCGGCGCTCCCCCGCCGCTTCCCGTGGACCCCTGGCCTGCGCCAGCTCCAGCCGCACCGGCCTGCTCGCCGCCAGTTGCTTGCGTCTTCTTGTACAACCCTTCTGCCAGCTTGTGCAGCGACTTCTCGACATTTTCCGTTGCCGAGCGCAGCCTCGCCACGCCACCTTCCACATTGGCTTCGTTCATGGCCTTCTTGGCGTCTTCGATGGCCTCTTCGGCGTGCTTGACGTCGCCTTCCGGCAGCTTTTCGCGGTTTTCGCGGATGGTCTTCTCCGCCTGGTAGATGATTCCGTCCAGCCGGTTCCGCGCTTCTACTTCTTCCATGCGCCTGCGGTCATCTTCGGCGTGCGATTCCGCCTCGGTGCGCATCTTCTCGGCTTCTTCCTTGGTCAAGCCGGTCGAAGCTGTGATGGTGATCTTCTGCTCCTTGTTCGTGGCCTTGTCCTTCGCGCTCACGTTCAAGATCCCGTTGGCATCGATGTCAAACGTCACCTCGATCTGTGGCGAGCCGCGCGGCGCCGGGGGAATGCCGTCCAGCTTGAATGTGCCCAGCGAGCGGTTGTCCTTCGCGAATTTTCGTTCGCCTTGCAGAACGTGGATCTCCACGCCCGGCTGGTTGTCCGAAGCCGTCGAATACGTCTCCACCTTGCGCGTGGGAATCGTTGTGTTCCGCGGAATCTGCACGGTCATCACGCCGCCCAGCGTTTCCACGCCCAGCGACAGGGGCGTCACGTCGAGCAACAGGATGTCCTTCACCTCACCGCCCAACACCGCGCCCTGAATCGCCGCGCCTACCGCCACGACTTCATCCGGGTTCACGCCTTTGTGCAGCTCCTTGCCGCCGAAGAACGTGCTCACCAGCGATTGCACCTTGGGAATTCGTGTTGACCCGCCTACCAACACCACTTCCTGAATGTCGCTAGGCGACATTTTCGCGTCTTCTAGCGCTTGCTTCACCGGCCTCATCGACCGGTCCAGCAAATCACTCATCAATTGCTCCAGCCGCATCCGCGTCAGCTTCTGCTGCATGTGGATTGGCCCGCTCGCCCCCGCGGTGATGAACGGCAGATTGATCTCCGTCTCCATCATTTGCGAAAGCTCAATCTTGGCCTTTTCCGCCGCTTCCTTCAGCCGCTGCAACGCCATGCGATCCTTGCCCAGATCGATCCCGTGCTCTTTCTTGAACTCGTCAATCAGCCAGTCCACGATCTTCTGGTCAATGTCGTCGCCGCCCAGGTGCGTGTCCCCGTTCGTGGACTTCACTTCCACGACGCCGCTGCCCACTTCCAGCACGGAAATGTCGAACGTGCCGCCACCCAGGTCGTACACCGCAATGGTCTCGTCGGTCTTCTTTTCCAGCCCGTAGGCCAGTGCCGCGGCGGTCGGCTCGTTGATGATCCGCACGACTTCCATGCCGGCAATTTCGCCCGCCTGCTTCGTGGCTTGCCGTTGTGCATCGTTGAAATACGCAGGCACGGTGATGACCGCCTTGGTCACCTTCTCGCCCAGAAAGTCTTCTGCGGCATTCTTCAGCTTCGTCAGAATCATCGCGGAGATTTCCGGCGGGCTGTACACCTTCCCGGCTACTTCCACGCGCGCATCATCGTGGTTTCCCTTCACCACCCGGTAGGGCACGCGTTTCATCTCTTCGGCTACTTCGTCGTATCGCCGGCCCATGAAGCGCTTGATCGAATACACCGTATTCTCGGGATTCGTCACCGCCTGCCGTTTGGCTACTTGACCCACCAGCCGCTCGCCGGTCTTTGTGATCGCCACCACCGAGGGTGTCGTGCGCGTCCCTTCCTGGTTCGGGATCACCACCGGCTCGCCGCCTTGCATCACTGCAACTACGGAGTTCGTTGTTCCCAGGTCTATACCAATAATCTTGCTCATCGCTTCCTTCTCCTTACTCTTCGATCCTGCTCAAAATTCTTCTTTTCCCAACCTTCATCTGTTCCCTACCCGTGTTTTTCCTCCGCGTAGATACCAGTGGCCACCTTCTGGAGGCCTTCTAACGTCGCGGTGCGCCTAGCCGCCCAGTTGCTTCTGTCCGCCATGGCCACGCCATGGCGGACAACTCAGTCTGTCCGGTACAAGCACGATAGCTCGCGCCCTTCCGCGACCCTGGGCAATGTCTTACGCCACCTTCGCCGTCAAAGCCTCCCTCACTATATAAGTTGAGTGTAATGTTGTCAAGTTGTTTGATATCTCCAGTAAGGCCATAGCCAACAATGCATTACAGGTACTTTTCCACCCAGCTTCCCCTTGTCGAGCCATCTCCTCTGCTTTTTTCCTCTCCGATTACACCTTCGTTTCAGCGCTCGGCCGAATCGCCTTCGGCTCGCCCCTCTCCCGCCCCTCGCCGAATATCCCCCGCTCTCTGCACACGCATCTCATTCCCATGCTTACACCGACACGGCCTGCTTTCCGCAAATTCGGCGCGAGCGCAAGCTGTGATACTCTGACCTTGCTTTTCCCAATTCTCTTGGACTTGACTTGGAGGATCTCTTGAATCGGCGCTCTCTTCTTGCCCTAGCCCTGACGGGAACGATCGCTTTGGCTGGCACTTGCCTCTTCGCCACCCCTGCCAACCGCAAGCCCCCTCAGCCCAAGGCTCCCGCCGCTCCCCAGGCCCTCATTACCGTCAACGGCGTTCCCGACATCGATCCCACCAAAGCCTTTGGCTCGAAGAACGCCACTGTCACCATGGAAATCTACAGCGACTTCCAGTGTCCCGCTTGCAAGAAACTCTTCACCGAGACCACGCAGAAAGTCATGGACAACTACGTCAACACCGGCAAGGTCTACATGGTTCACCGCGATTTTCCCCTTCCCATGCACGCCTATTCGCGCGTTGCCGCCAATTACTCCCGGGCCGCCGCCCATATCGGCAAGTGTGAAGTCGTCGAATTAGTGCTCTTTCAGAACCAGGAGAAGTGGGAAGCCAATGGCGATGTGAAGGGGACGGTCGCCACCGTTTTGAACCCGGCGGAGATGAAAAAGGTGGAAGCCCTGGTGGAAGGCAGGACTCTCGAGCCGTTCGTCGAAAGGGATAAACAACTCGGCCAGGCCGTCCCCGTCAACCAGACTCCTACCACCATCATTCACGCCAAGAACGGCCAAACCTTTCCCGTGGTGGGCTACGTCAGCTACGACGTTTTGAAGGCTTTTCTCGATCAGCTTATCGCGCAGAACTAGTGGCGATGCGTTTTGTTTTCGTAGAACTGTGGCGCGATCCGGTCGCTGATCTCTGGTATCTTTGTTATGGAGAGCTAACAACTAAGGACCTGATACTTCTCCATGTTGCAATCCGCCCCATTCAACTTTCGCCGCATCGTCATCTGGCTCGGTCGCATCGTCCTCGCCGCCATTTTCATCTACGCTGGCTACGCCAAGCTTTTTCGCCCGGACATGCATCCGCCGCCGCCCATGCCCATCGCCATCTCCCTCTTTGCCTTGCAGATTGATTCTTACCAGATGCTTCCGCCGTGGGCCTCACTGCTTGTCGCCAAGACTCTGCCGTTCGCTGAAATCGCTGTCGGCCTTCTGCTCCTCATCGGTTGGCAGCTTCGTATCTGGGCCACCATCATCACTCTGATCATTGGCGGCTTCTTCGCCAGTGTTGTCCGTGCCTACGCGCTCCACCTCGACATCAATTGCGGCTGCTTCGCCAAGCCCGAACCTCTCACCGGAATAACCATTCTCCGCGACGGCGCCCTGTTCCTCCTCGCTCTATTGATGACAATCTTCGCCTTCCAGGAAGCACGTAAGCCCCATCCCTGGACTGCCGCCGCCCCTGACCAATCCTCATGATCACCTCATGCAATTCGCGGTGTCATCCTGAGAGACGATTCGGATCGGCTCGGAGGACCCCAACCGATCCCATCCATGCGTTCTCCGTCAGGACAAGGTTCCTGAAATCTGGTCTCTGATCACTGGATCTCCCCAATGCGCACGCTGACTGAATACCTCGAACTCGCTACCGTCGCCCACGGCCACCTCTGCGCCGGGCAAGTCCTCGGCGTGCGCCTCGCCATGCTGGGCCTGCGTGAACTCGGCATCGAAGATCCCATCGCCGAACGAAAACGCGTCGTCACCTACGTCGAAATCGATCGCTGTGTCACCGACGCCGTCGCCCTCGTTGCCAACTGCCGCTTGGGCAAGCGCGCCCTGAAATTTCGCGACTGGGGCAAAGTCGCCGCCACGTTCTGTGACCTGCAAACCGGCCGCGCCGTCCGCATCGCCGCCAAAGAATCTTCCAAGCAAGCTGCCAAGCAAATGTTTCCCGGGCTCGCCAAGGAAGAAGGCCAGCAAAAGGCCTACGCGCAACTGCCCGACGACATTCTTTTTTCCAGGGAATGGGTGAAAGTGGAAGTGCCGCCCGAAGATCTTCCCGGCTTCAAGGGTCCCCGCGTCGTGTGTGCCCAATGCGGCGAGGGCATCAACTTCAAGCGCGAAATCCTCAAAGACGGCCGCACCCTCTGCCGCGCCTGCGCTGGCGAACGATATTACCGCCCCGCGTAGCGCTGGTTTACCCTCTTAGGGACTATTCTGCCAGCTCCTGGAAACTTTGGCGCTCTTGGCACTCGGCAATCCTTCCCCTCTGATTTAGAATTTTCTTCGATGCTGAGCCTCCCTCCCATCACACTCCGTCTGCGCGGCTGGAAATTGATTGACCGCGTCGCCCTCGCGTTCCTTCTTCTTTGCTCCATCGCTCTTGGCGCCGCCGCCGGACTTCTCTTCGTCTACGCCAGTGACCTCCCCGAAATTCACGCGCTCGAAACCTATCGCCCCAACGTGGTCACCGAAATCTACGCCGACGACGGCCAACTTGTCGGCAGCTTTGCTTTGCAGCGCCGCATTCTCATGACTTGGGAGCAAACCCCCAAAGTTCTCTACAACGCCGTCTGCGCCATCGAAGACCAGCATTTCGAGGATCATTGGGGCATGGATTTTCCGCGTATCGCCGGCGCCGCCTACCGCAACATCCTCAAGCGCCGCAAAGCCGAAGGCGCCAGCACCATCACCATGCAGCTTGCCGGCAATCTCTTTCTCGACCGCAGCGACCGCACCTTCCGCCGCAAAGCTCAGGAAATTCTTCTCGCCCTGCAGATCGAGCGCCGCTACACCAAGCCGCAAATCTTCACCATGTACGCTAACCAGGTCTATCTCGCTCATGGTAACTACGGTTTTGCCGCGGCCTCGCAGTTTTACTTCGGCAAGCCTGTCACCGACATCAACCTGCAACAAGCCGCGCTCCTTGCCGGAATGATTCGCGGGCCCATGTATTCGCCGCTGGCCGATTCTGCCCGCGCCCTCGCTCGTCGTAATCTCGTCCTTCATCAAATGCGCGAAGAAGGCAAAATCACCGCGGTCGAAGAAGAAGCCGCCAGGAAGACTCCACTCGGGCTGCACATCCAATATCCGCGCAACGATCTCGCTCCTTATTTCTTTGAAGACATTCGCAAATATCTTGAATCCACTTATGGCACCGAAGCCGTCCACGAGCGTGGCTTGCGCGTTTACACCACGCTGAATATCCAGATGCAGAAAGCCGCCAACCAGGCGATCCGCGATGGCTTGCATATCTACGACCGCCGCCACGGCTGGCGCGACAAACTCCCCAACATCCTCAAGGACAATCTCGGCGAGCTCGACACCTACGAAGACGACGACTGGCGCCACGCCCTCGAAAAGGGCAGCTACGTTACCGGCCTCGTTCTCACTGTCGACGACAAGAGCACCACCATCAAGATTGGCAACTATCGCGCCATCCTTTCTCCCTCGGACATCGCCTGGACCGGCCACAAGAAACCCAGCGAAATTCTCGCTGTCGGCGACCTCGCGCAGTTCTCCATCCAGGAGCTCCGCGAAACCACAGCGCGCGTGCAACTCGAGCAGCAACCTGCTCCACAAGCCGCCATGATCGCCATTGATAATGCCACCGGCGAAATCAAAGCCATGGTCGGCGGTTACAGTTTCGAGGATTCGAAGTTCAACCGCGCCACCCAGGCCTATCGCCAGGTCGGCAGTTCTTTCAAGGTCTACGTCTACTCCGACGCTATCGAAAAAGGCGCCTCGCCTTTCGACACCATTGTGGACGCTCCCTTCAGCACCATCAGCGGCGGCCAGGTTTATTCCCCGCACAATTACGACGAAAAGTTTGAAGGCACCATCACCCTCCGTCGTGCCCTCGCCGGCTCCCGCAACATTCCCGCCGTAAAGCTGGCCGAACGCATCGGCATCAATTCCGTTGTGGACATGACCCGCCGCTTCGGCATCACCGCCCCTCTGCCGCCCTATCTTCCTTTGGCCCTGGGCGCCGCGGACATGCGCCTCATCGAGCACGTCTCCGCTTTCACCGTTTTTCCGAATGACGGCATTCGCATTGATCCCCACATGATCCGCCGTGTCACGAGCTACGATGGCGCGCTCCTCGAAGAAGCGCATCCTGAAGTGCACGACGTGCTTTCCCCCGATGTGGCTCGCACCATGACGGCCATGCTCGAAGAAGTTGTGCAATTCGGCACGGCCATCAGAGCCAAAAACATTGGCCGCCCCGCCGGCGGCAAGACCGGCACGACGCAAGACTTCACCGATGCGTGGTTCATCGGCTTCACGCCGCAGCTCACCGCGGGTGTCTGGGTTGGCTTCGATGACAAACAGATTTCACTCGGCAAGCGAGAGACCGGCGCTCAAGCCGCCTTGCCGATCTGGATGGAATTTACCGAACGCGGCATGGCAGGCATGCCACCCTTGGATTTCCCCAATGTCATCACACTTGAACAGCAAGCCGCCGAGCACCACGTGAAAACGGATGTGCCTGACACCGCGCCTGAAGATGAAGCCCCCGCCGCACCCCGAGCAAAGCCGCCCGCCCCTCCGCCCGCCACTACCACGACACCCACGGGAAGCAATCCCACGCCCTAGTTCAGCCGCGAGTTCTTTCCTTCTTCGCGTTACTCGCGAAACGGATCCCATCCTCCTGGCGCCAAGGTTCGCTCACGGCTATCTCCCAGCGCCAGTTTGATGCTCTTCCCCGCCACGATTTTCCCGATGCGCGTTAGCGCCAATCCTCGATACGATTTCGGCACGTGTTTGGCCTGCTTCTCCGAAACGCTGAACAACAGCTCGTAGTCATCGCCGCCGTGTAAAGCCAGCGCCAGCCCATCCGCGCGGTCGCGCGACCCCACGCACGGCAGTGCCGCCGCTTCTACCTTGGCTCCTACTCCACTCGCCGCGCATAGCCGGAGCAAATCCGTCGACAATCCATCGGACAAATCCATCATCGCGGTTGCTAGCCGCTTCTCGGCGAGCCATTGTCCAAGCGCAATGCGCGGCTCAGGGTAAAGATGTTTGCGCAATGCCGCATTCGTCGCCCGCGCCAGCCCTTTTTTCTTTCGCAATTGCCGTAAGCCCAATTCCGCCTCGCCCAGCGTTCCGCTCACAAATAGTTCGTCGCCCACGCGCGCCCCCGAGCGCAACAATGCGCGCCCCTTCTTCACTTCTCCCACCACGGTGATGTTGATCAGAATCTCTTTGCGCCGCGTTGTGTCTCCGCCCGCCGCGACACAGCCAAATTTCTCCGATGCTCCTCGTATTCCCCCCAGAAATCCTGTCAACCACCGGCCTGTTAGCTCCGTCGGCAGCGCCATGCTAAGCAAAAAACATCGCGGCGTTCCCCCCATGGCCGCTAGATCGCTCATTGCCCTTCCCAGGCTCTTCCACCCCACCGCCTCCGCTGGATGCTTATCCCGTAAAAAATGCGTGCCCTCCAGGAACCAATCACAGCTGAGAATCGTCTCGCAGCCCGTTCGCGGGGCAAACAGCGCCGCATCATCGCCGATTCCTAGCCGCACGCCCGTCAAGGAGGTTCGCGAGGCTGCGAAAGCCGCTGCAATCTTTCTGAACACCGTTTCTTCTTTCACCACGTTTGCCATGGTTACAGGCTATCCTAGCGCAGACTGGTCGCAAGGACAGGTGGGACAGTTTCCCGCCGCCTGTCCCAAAAAAACTAAAATACAGGGTTGACGGACGCGGCCTACAAAATCTAATATCTCTGCAGTCGCGAACCAAGGCTCACGGTTCAGATCGTAGGAAGTTTTCGTGGAGTTCGTGCGGAATACTAGGGATTGATATGCCGCACCTAAAACGCAAGCACATAGGCCTAAGGGGCTACTGAGTGATCAGCGGGAAGAACTATACGTTTTATATTGCCTCGACGCCCGGAAAACTCCGGAAGATGATCGTACCCGCCTATCTGCTCCACGGTTTAGCCATTTTGGCCATCATCGGTAGTATTACCGTTGTAGCCGCCATCGGCTCCTACTCCCGCATGTTGTGGAAAGTAGGCAATTACAACGCGGTTCGCCAGGAACGCGATAGTTTCAAGAAACAGGTTCGCGATCTCCAGACTACGGTCAAAGACACTAACCAGCGCCTTGACACTGTGCAATCGCTCGCCACCGATGTCGCCATGACCTTCGGCGTCATGCGCTATCATCCCGCTGCCTTTGATCAGGTCGACTCCTCCGCCACACCCGAAGACGCTTTCGATCGTTCCGTTGAGCAGTTTACTTTCCTCAAGCGCAACGCCACGGCCATTGCGATTTCTGCTGGTGGTTTGCGATTGATGCCGGCCATGGCCTTCTCGGATTCGACTTACACGCCTTCCATCTGGCCGGTCCTTGGACACATCACCGACGGCTTTGGCGCGCGCCTCGATCCCTTCTCGGGGGAAGGCGCGTTCCACACCGGCGTGGACGTGAGCGCCGATTACGGCTCACCCGTGCACGTGACCGCCGACGGCGTCGTTTCCGACGCGGGCCAGCACTCCGGTTACGGCCGCGTCGTGATTATCGATCATGGCTTTGGGCTCACTACCTGGTACGCCCATCTTTCTTCCTTTGCCGTCGTAGTCGGAACTCGTGTGAAGCGTGGTGAAGTGATTGGCTATGCAGGGATCAGCGGCCGTTCGACCGGGCCCCACGTGCACTACGAAGTGCGTATCAACAACGCCCCGGTCAACCCCTGGCGCTACATGAAGTCCACTACCGCCTCCGGCGACTGAGAAGTTCTCGACACTTTCTCTCCTGTCTTTGATTCTCTTTTTCAATTTGTTTCTTCGAGCCAGGTGTCTCTCTTCATCCTTGTCTCGAACGCTGGCTTAGCCCCGTGGCGATTGCCCTCTGCTTCAGCAATCTGCTACAGGTGCGGCGCTGGCACTTGCGGTGTGGCCGTTCGCGCCGCTTGCAGCAGCTTTAACGTAACTTCAAACACGATTCTCACAGATTTGCTCGAGCCGCGGTCGATCTTGTCCACTTCCGCCGATTGCAGTAATTCCTGATACGCTTCGCGAAGTTGCGGGTCGAGCTTTTTTCGCGTCCCCGCTTGGTTCAGTCCCGCCTGCGCCAGCACTACAATCCCGCCCAGCATCTCGTTTAGTTGCCGCACCGTGCTTTCCGCTGAGCATTCCCCCTCCACCACCACACGCAGTACATTGTTTTCGGGTTTCGCTCCGATCGAAATCCATTGCAGTTGTTCCAGAAGTGCCGCGAGCTGCGGCGAACGAAAACCGCCCGGCGCCTGCCCCGCCAGCGCCGCGCCGCCGCCAGGTTCCTGGCGGATCAGGGCGAAGAGAGGGGTTCCGGCGAGCCGGCTAAACCGTTCGCGCCATTCCGCCGAGTTCGAAAACCTTTGTGGCGGAAACAATGCTGCGTACGAAGCATCGTCTGTCCACGCGATGCGCCCATCGCGCAAAAATGTGAAGTAAGAAGGATGCACCGAACTCTTTGGCGTGATTGTGAAGATCGCGTTTCGATTCCGCGTGTCTACTTTGCCATAACGCGCCGCATAAGCTTCAATTTTCTTGCGGTCGAATCGCCCATCGGCAATCACCAGGGTCGCCGACTCTTTGCCCTGCCGCGTCACAGAGAACGCCACACGATCCAGGTCGCGCTCGTAATTGAATCCTGTCGCTTGTACGAATTGGAAATAGTCCTGCTCGGGCGTTGGGTGCGGTGCCCAGCCAAGGAGTTGCGAAAGAAAAGGTGACGACCGTAGTTGCGCCAGATCCAAAAACACCACTGCGTTCGCGTCACCCGGCAGGTGCGAAAGCATCTCCTCACGCACCACGATGGGATCGTGTGCCTGCCAGTGGTAATAGCCCCACGCCGTCACAGCTAAAAGGCACAGTACGAGAACTGTGCCTAGCTGTAGTTTTCGCTTGGTCATGGATTTAACCGGCTGCCCACACGCCTGCCGTACGTCCCCAGTATCCTCGCATTTTCCGGTGAGAAGCCATAAAAGATTGAGAGGGCAGAACCCGCGCCTTCTGGCCCGACGGTGGAAAACTGTGGATACTACTAGAAGTGGGAGGCCAGATTTATCTTTAATCTATTGAAAAGTCATATACTTATTGAAAGGTGACCAGGTAACAAAAATCTCCCCTTTTCCACAGTTTTGGCGCTTAAAGTGCTCTCCTCTCGATCCCTCCCCCTTGCAATTTCTATGCCCAATCTGCTATCCTTGTGCGGTTTGAGCAGCGCTGGCGTAGCTCAGCTGGTAGAGCATCTGATTTGTAATCAGAGGGTCGGGGGTTCAAATCCCTCCGCCAGCTCCACCAGATGTTAGCAAGGGGAGTGAGGCGGAGCGAATCCTGTATGTTAAGCTAAATGGGCTGGTGTCTTTGGACACGAGTCCGTTTTCTGTTTTCGCGTACACCTCCTCCGAGAACAACACGGGCTGCACAACTTGGACATGCCTTTGGTGTCCGCACAGTTTGGCGGGATACGTTTCCAGTATTCCGGCTGATTTTGCCGGGACGGGTGGGTGAGTGGCTAAAACCAGCAGACTGTAAATCTGCCGCTCCTTGCGGGCTACGAAGGTTCGAATCCTTCCCCGTCCACCAGGATTCGAAGTTCGCGAGTGGAGTTCGCAGGCAAAGTCCCGCTGGGAAGTGCGAAGCAGTTAAGGCGGCAAAGGCCGCCGGAAGTGGCATCAGCACCGCAGGAAAATCGCAGACGCGATGTTCGAGAGCGGTACCAAACGCGGCGGGTCAGCCGGATAGAGCAAGTGCGCCGCGAGTGAAAGTTTTTTGGAGGGAACGGGTTCGGCCTGGGTAGCTCAGTTGGTAGAGCGCGTCCTTGGTAAGGACGAGGTCACCGGTTCAATCCCGGTCCCAGGCTCCAGCGTTTCGTCAGCTTTCCCGGGAAAGCTGCACAGGAGTGAGAGAAGAGTTTCTGGGTTGAGCGGGGGTAACTCAACGGTAGAGTCTCACTCTTCCAAGGTGATGGTTGCGGGTTCAAATCCCGTCCCCCGCTCCAGTTTCTCCTGAGAGCCGGCCGGATCGGCGCCCAGGGAATTCTGCGCGAGCCGCAACGTGGCAAGCGAGCCGCGCGAAAGACGAGGGCATATGGCGAAGGAAAAATTTGAGCGCACCAAGCCGCACGTGAACATCGGCACGATTGGTCACATCGATCACGGCAAGACGACGTTGACGGCGGCCATCACGAAAGTTCTGGCCAAGCACAATCCCAAGG
>Ga0307471_100001666_pt1 | contig 12284 bp, 13 predicted proteins | sample atmos_gasesAM3C__2_FD_204566 | JGI IMG/M metagenome (GOLD analysis project Ga0307471, IMG submission 204566) | Hardwood forest soil microbial communities from Morgan-Monroe State Forest, Indiana, United States - atmos_gasesAM3C_515 | ecosystem: Environmental > Terrestrial > Soil > Temperate... | reverse complement strand
CCATCGTCGAGACTTTTGGCGGCCAGATGGCGGGCGAAGCCGGCGACGGCATGACCGCCATCACCGAATACGATCGCACCAATCCCGATATCGTGCTCATGGACATCACCATGCCGCAGATGGAAGGAATCGAGGCAGCCGAAAAGATCGTGGCCCAGCATCCCGAGGCCCGCATCGTCATGGTGTCTTCTGTGGGCTATCAGGAAAACATTGTGGCAGCGCTACAGCGTGGCGCCCGTCACTTTGTGCAGAAGCCGGTCAAGCCGGAAGTTCTGTATGAAGTGATTAAGTACGTGCTGGGTGAGGATGGGGCCGTGGCGAGTGCTGCAGGCGCGGGAGCCTGATTTTATGAAGATGGAGTTGATCCAGCCGTTCATCAACGCGGCGGACGCCGTCCTGGCCCAGGGCCTGCAGTCTCCCATGTCCATCGGGAACCTGAGCATGGAGCAGGAGGCTTACCGGCGCAAAGGCGTGGCCGCTCTGGTTGCGATCACCGGGGACATCGAGGGCCGAATTGTGTTCGACCTCGATCCCGAGACCGCCCTGCGCGTAGCCAGCCACTTTGCCGGCGGCGAACTGTCCGAGTCCGATGACCTGGTGCGGGAAACAGTTTGTGAATTGGCCAACCAGGTGACGGGAAATGCCGTCACTACCTTGAATGACCAGGGGTTCCATTTCCGCGTCCATCCCCCGGTGCTGCATACCTCGGAACACGGTCCTACCAACACGGAAGACACCGAAGCCCTGGTCATCTGCTGCGAAACCGACCGGGGAAACGTGTTCATGAACATCGCCCTGCGCTACAACGTCCAGTTGCCGGGTGCCCAGACGGCGGCAGCCGCGAAGTAGATCGGACTTCGGGCGTTGGACCGCCGACGCAGACCTCAGACCGTAGACCACGGACTACAGACCTCAAGCTTCAAATCTCAAGTGACCTGCATTTGAGGTCTGACGCCCGAGGTCCGACGTCCGCTCTACGGTCCTGCCAGCACGAACACGGGATTTTGCGGCAAGGCATTGCCGCCGTTAGGTGGGGTGACGGTGCTCAACGGGGCAGGCATGTCAATCACTGCGGTGTCATCCGAAGTGCGGAGGATGGTCGTGCTCCCCGAATCGCACTTTCCTACAACTACCTTTGAACTGTCGGCCGAAGCGGCCGCAGAAAAACGGAAGCGCACGCCGCCGAGCACTCCGCCCGGCACGCCCAGGCCGCTGATGTCACAACCGGTCGGGTTCGTGGTAGAGATCTCGACTATAACCGCTCCCGTTCCGCTCTGGCTATCCGCGTTGATTCCGTTGCCGTTGACCACCGTGAATGTTCCAGCATTTACCGCCGTAAGAGTAAACGTCCCGTTGTTTCCCGGATCTGCCATGCCTGTGATCACTAATTCCATTCCCGGGCGAAGGGCGGGACCAGAAGTCGCAGTGTAGCTATAGTTCGCGTCGGAGCCGGTTTGCACAACCTTCGTAATGCTAACCGTGGGCTCGAGCGGAACGGTCTTACGAACGCTGCCGTCGTTCGCATTGATGACGGTAGCTTCAGAGCTGATGCAAAGCTGGGTATCCGAAGGATCGGACGTGCAGGGTGGGGTCTTGGTCGAACTCACAGCGTAAGCGCGGCTGCCATCAGGCAGCACGGCGACCGTAGCCGAGCCGGGGGCAACTGGGGTCGCAAACAGTACAGTCGGCGGATCCGACGAAACATTCAGGGCGGTCACAGTGCTGGCGGTTGGATTGTTGACATAGAGGCGGTTCAGCTTGCCGTCATAAGCCATGTAATTCGCACCTGCGCCTACGGGCACAGAGCTCAGCAGCGTGTCGGTTGTGGTGTCAATGGTGGAAACCGTGCCCCCGCCGCTGTTGAGGACGTAGATCCTCGCACTGTCAGAGCGCGCCACCGCCCAGACCGGAGTGCCCCCAGTGACCACGGCCGGGTTCACGGTCCGATCCGTCAGGTTGATCGGGGTCACGCTACCATCGCCCTGGTTGACGGCGTAAAGTTTCTTCTGGTCCGGAGTCTCCGCGAGCGCGACCGGGTTAGCGCCCACCGCAATCAGCGGGTTTAACACAACGTTGGTTGTGGTCGAGATCACGGCTACCGTTCCCAGGCCGAAGTTGGCCACGTAAACCGTGCCGCCTTCTGTAGTGTGGACAAACACCGGGTTCGAACCTGCTGGGAGAGATGTCGTGGCCACTGACGTGGCCGTCGATCCGGGTGTCGGAGAATAGGAAGATACCGAGTCTTCGCGGGTATTGACCGCGTACACTCGAGCGCCGTTCGGGATCAGCGTGGCATGGGCGGGCCCCCGCCCAAGTTGGGCGACGCCGATATTGCTGTCACCGGAAACATCCACACGACTGCTAGCGCCCGGGTCGCTCGCGCCATTGACGCTGAACACCAGCACGAAGTGGACGGCCTGAGGATCGGGCGGAGGCGGGACAATGGGAATGGCCACGGGGCGGTATTGATCTCCGCAGCTGACGCAAATCAGGCCAAGAATTAAAACGCCCGACACGCGGGCAGCACGCCAAAATTTCATCCCCACCCCTGCAGAACCGTCCATGAAAGAGTTTCCATTTTAATGGTTGGTAGGAATATGCGCCAGCGAGCAGGTCTTAAAAACAGCCGGTATCCGTGGGGGCGGACACTCCTGTCCGCCGCTTTTGACGTTGATTCTTGGTTGCACGCTATTGGTTGCTTGGAGGCGGGAATGAATTTCGAAAGGGCAAAGTCCAAGTCAAAAGCGGCGGACAGGAGTGTCCGTCCCACACGGACCGCTACGCCTTTCCTCTCGATCGTTTTCCCTCGGCTTCGCGTGCGGGCGCTGCTGGCTTCTTTTTTCCTTCCATCTCGGCCAGACTTTGTTTCAAGGCAGCCATCAGGTCCACCACCGGGGCCAGCTTTTTCGGCTTTTCCACTTCGGCGATCTTGCCGCCTTCCAGTTTGGTTTCAATGAGCTTTTTCACATTCTCCTGGAAGGTGTCGTGGTACTTTTCCGGGTCCCACTCGGCGGCCAGAGCTTCAATCAACTGGTGAGCGACTTTGACCTCTGCTGCTTTCAGTTCTACGTCGGGTGCGCCGAAGCCTTCCACCTGGCGGACCTCGTCTGCGTAATACATGGTGTGGAGCATGAGTCCGCCGGAATGGGGTCTCAGAAACACGGTGTACTCGCGGTTATGCATGGTCAGCTTGGCAATAGCGACGTACTCGCTTTCTTCCAGGGCCTTGGTCAGCAATCCGTATGGCCTGCGTCCGGCCTCTTCCGGCAACATGTAGTACGAGGATTCGAAAAACACGGGGTCCACTTCGCTGGTCTTCACGAACTCCAGGATCTCCATCGTCTTTGCGGTTTGCGGTTCGATCTTCTTGATCTCTTCGGGCTCGATCACCACGTATTCGTCCTTGCGGAATTCGTAGCCCTTCACGATTTCACTGCGATCGACCACGCGATTATCTGCGGGACAGTAATATTGCTGCTTGACCCGCTGCAGGTCGTCGCGATGCAGCATGTTGAAGGAGATGCCGCTGCTGCGGGCGCCGGAAAAAAGACGCACCGGCATGGAGATCAAGCCGAACGTAAGGTATCCCGACCAGACAGAAGCTGCCATAAGTTCACCTCGACCGGAAAAGGGGCAAGCGTAGTGCAGTTTAGACTACGCAAGAGACTTTGATGCACTTCGTAAGGAATGGTAATCCGAAAACCAAGCCCTATCTGTAGCACGGTCAGCGGAACTACGCTATATCTTGGGGATGACGCGATCCACTTGTTCGACTGGCGCCATTTATCGTGACCGATGTGTATCACCTCTCCCGACTTACCGAAGTGACGGCCTCCCGGGGACAGTGGGTCGTGGGGGTTCTGCTCACGCTGGCTTTCACCTTGCTTGCGCGGGGGATGCGCGGAGTCACGAACTCGGGCGCCTTGGCGGGAGCGGTCATCTGCATTGTGCTTTACCTGTTCGGCGGTCCGGGGGCTTTTGCGGCCCTGATCAGCGTCTTCGCGCTGGCCTGGGTCACGACCCGGCTGGGGTATCAACGAAAGCAGAAGTTAGGGATCGCGGAGCGTCGAGAGGGCCGGAAGGCATCCCAGGTCCTGGCCAATCTGGGGGTGGCTGCAGCTTGTGCTGCGTTTTCTGTCACTAGCCATAGTCGCGGGCTTTTCTTGCTTGCCGCGGCGGCAGCACTCTCGGAAGCCGCGGCTGACACGGTTTCCAGCGAAATGGGCCAGGCCTTCGGCGAGAAAGCCCGCTTGGTCACGACTTGGAGCTTTGTCCCTCCCGGGACAGATGGCGCCGTCAGCCTGGTCGGAACCCTGGCGGGGGCAGTCGCTGCCGGAATTGTGAGTTCGGTGTGTTTTGTCGGCGGTCTGTTGCCTCGGCAGTGGCTGGCAATCTCGGCGGCCGCCGCCATCCTGGGAATGGTCGCGGACAGCTTTCTCGGGGCCTGGCTGGAGAGGCGGCATCTGATTAATAACGACTCGGTAAACTTCCTGAGCACTCTGGTCGCGGCGCTGGCCGCGTTCTGGCTGGCCTGATCGCAGCATTCCGCAACTAACCCCGGTCGGACATGTACTTACGGACCTTGCTGGAGGTGAAGGTCCGCGCGAAAATTGTGAAAGAGCATCTTCGCGCACTGGTGCTCGCATCTCACTGCTTAACTTGGGTTTCCAGAGTTTCTCGGAGGGGCCTGAAAAGCAACGAAAGACGTTTAGAAGTAATGAGGATCCATACGTTTGTAATCGGTTCGGTGCTAGCCCTGGCACTGTTTTTGTTCGCCCAAAAGCGTCCGGAAACGGCGCAGCCGGGTGGGTTTCGCGAGGTCGTGGACCTCACTCATTCGTTGCCGGCGAACGGCTTCGAAAAGCCACAGAAGTCCGGCTATCGGCTTGAGACCGTGGCTTTGTCCGAGAGGATTCCCACATCCCAGGGTTCAGAATCCCAAGCTTCAGAATCCCAGGCTTCGGAACAATTCGCTACCCGCATTGATGCTCCCGCGCGTTTACGTCGCGGCACCTGGACGGTCGATCAGATTCCAGCTGGCCGGTTGATCGGGCCGCTGGTGGTGCTCGATGTCAGCGCCAGCACAAAGAGCAATCCGGACTATGAGATTTCCGTGCAGGACATCGCAACCTGGGAGCAGGCTAACGGCCAGATTCCCCTGGGCGCGGTCGTGATGGCGCGTACGGGATGGGGCTCGCGCTGGAACTCCATCAGAAGCTATCGTAACGCTGACTCCAAAGGCCTAACGCACTTCCCGGGATACTCCAGGGACGCCGCCCGCTTTCTGGCCGAAGGACGCAATGCTCTCGGACTGGGCATCGATACGGCAAATCTTGATCGCGGCTCGGCTAGAAAATCCGCTGTTGCTCAATATGCGGCAGAACATGGCCTCTATCTCCTAGCCAACGTGGCCAACCTCGACCGCATGCCAGCCAACGGCGCTGTCGCCATGGTGGCTCCGGCGAAGGTTGCCGGCGGAGCAACCGCTCCGGTTCGAATTCTCGCGCTCGTACGATAACGAACTTCAGTTTCTAGTAGTTTGTTTCTGGTTTCCAATTCTTCATTCCGACCTCCTTTTTACAACTTAACTACCACAGGTCTTAACAGTATCTGTTTCCAAATCTCTTGGTGATTTCTGTTCTCTCATTGCTTTTCTGCGGCCTTTCGCGTTTCCTTGTTAATCGGTTGTGTGGCGCGGGCGCCCTCGCCCGCGAGTCCTTCGGAAGGCAAGTGAGGAGACCAAGATGAGCGATCCGCGTTACCCCATCGGCAAATTTACCTACGACGGTCCACCGGATGAACAACAGCGTCAGAAATTCATCAATGAGATCGAGCAAACTCCAGCTGCGTTGCGCGGCGCCGTCCAAGGACTCTCGCCGCAGCAAATCGAAACGCCCTACCGCGATGGCGGATGGACGGTGCGGCAAGTCACCCACCATGTGCCGGAGAGCCACATGAACGCCTACATCCGATTCAAACTGGCGCTGACCGAAGATGCGCCGACCATCAAGCCGTACATGGAGGATCGTTGGGCGAACCTGCCGGATGTGCAGTCGACTCCGTTAGAAGTTTCGCTGTCGCTGCTCAATTCGCTGCATGACCGCTGGGTGCGGCTGTTACGCTCGCTCGCACCGCAGGACTGGAAGCGGGTCTTCAATCATCCCGAACTCGGGACGATGCCGCTGGAAAAGAACCTGGCGTTGTACTCGTGGCACGGACGGCACCACGTGGCCCACATCACGGAGTTGAGGAAAAAGATGGGATGGTTGTCATCCTGAGAGTTTGTGACTTTTTTGATGTCGTCAAAAATCGAGGTTGCAAACAAAATAGTTACGACGACAAACTGGTCATAAATTCAAAAAAGTCACAAACTCTGAGCGGAGAAACTGCTTCGCGCAGCGCAGCAGTTTCGGAGTCGAAGGATCCCTATGAGCTTGTCGGTCGCGAGAGAGCTACTGGACTTTTTAAAGATTGATTGAAACTTGCGGCTGAAATCTCAAGATTTTCGGCGCACGGTAGCGCTATAGGGGTCCTTCGACTCCGCGGAAAGTTCGCGACGCGAACTTTCCACCGCGCTCAGGAGGACAGTTACGCGGGTATGTTCAGCTTCCACACTAAATAGCTGGCGGCTTCGCGCAGTACCGCCAAAGCTCGCTGCCATGCGAACCGCGGGCGGGAGTCCGGACGCGGGGCCACGTAGACCCGCACTCCCTCATGCTCCAGTAGTTTGCGGATGCGGAACACGTGGTAAGCGTCGCTGACTGCCACGCAACTGTGCATCCGGTTAGCGCTCAGGATAACTGCAACGCGTTCGGCGGACGACGCGGTGTCGGAGCCCTGGGTCTCGGCAATCAGTTTGGATTCGGGGATGCCACGGTGCATCAGGTAGTCGTGGCCTACTCCGCCTTCGCTGAAAGTGGGATCGGCCCCCGATCCTCCGGTGGTGATTACCACGGGAGCGGCGGCGCGTTGGAACAGATCGTAGGCGTGATCCAGGCGGGCGCGGAAGACTGGAGACGGGCGTCCTGCATACTCAGCCGCGCCGAAGACGACGATCGCGTCGGCAGGATGAACTTCCTGCAAGCCGGCTTCGTGCACGATGCGGACGCTGGTGATCCCGAGAAAGGCCGCGACTGTCGTCGCAGCCAGCGCCACCACCCACAAGGGCCAGGGGCTGAACCGCCGATCTCCTGCTGGATTCATCCTTGTGCTGGGTTCATCCTTGCGCGAAAAACTCGGAAATCTCCTGGGCCGGAATAGCGCCCTCCCGCATGATGCGCCAGCGCGCTTCTTCGTCGGTGAGATCGATGATTGTAGAAGCCACCTCACGGGGCGAGGTGCCGCCATCGACGATGATCGCGATGCGGTCCTGAAGCTGATCGCGCACCGCCAGCGCTGTGGTGCATTCGGATTCGCCGCTCAGGTTAGCGGAGGTGGCGGTAATCGGAATCTGCGCCGCTTGGACCACCGCCAGCGGAATCGGAGCTTTGGGCACACGCAGAGCGACGTTGCCGGTGTTGGCTGTCACCTTCAGGGGAAGGCGTGAAGAGGCCTTCACGATGATGGTAAGGGGTCCGGGCCAGAAGCGCCGCGCCAAAGCATAAAACTCTTCCGGCAGGGGCTGCGCCAGCTGTTCGGCCTGGTCGACGTCGGCGATCAGCAGCGACAGGGGCTTATGCCGGGAACGCGACTTGATGTCATACACGCGATCGACCGCGCGTAGGTTAAAAGGATCGGCCGCCAGCCCGTAAAAAGTGTCCGTAGGCATGCCCAGGACTTCGCCCGCGCGGATCTGGTCCGCGGCGTAGCGAATGAGTGACGCTTCCGGGTTATCGCTATTAATCTTGACAATTTCTACACGCACTCCAGGTTGTCCCTTCCCACCCCAAGTGTTGAAATCGCGAGAGCTAACATAACATGGGAAAGCGGAGAAAGCCGAGAGGAACAGGTATGATTCTGGGCGAACGCGCGCGAACATGAAGGAAACCACAGCCACTGGCGGCCGCACGGCAAATCCCCGCTTGCGCCGTATAGAGGGACGGCACAACGCGCTGGTGAAAGAATTGCGCCGAGCCTTTTCCCGCGGCGAGCTGACCCCTGACGGTTATTGCGCCATTGAAGGCTTCCGCATTCTGGAAGAAGCCATTCGCAGCGGCCTGCGGTTTCGGGCAGTCCTGTTCAGCGAGTCGGCGGCGGTCAGGGCGGACAGGCTACTCTCCCAGCTGGGCGCCCAGGTCGAGACGCTCTTGCTGCCGGACAAGCTGTTTGGCAGCGTCGTCCCCAGCGACGCGCCTCAGGGCGTGGCCGCGTTGGTCCGATGGAAGGAATCCTCGCTTGAAGACGTGCTGGCCAAATCTGAGGCCGGGCCGTTGCTGGCCATTGCCGGAGTGCAGGACCCGGGTAACCTGGGGACGATCCTGCGCTCGGCGGAGGCGTTCGGCGCCGGCGGAGTGCTGCTGGGAGAGGGCACGGTCAGCCCTTTCAATCCCAAAGTGGTTCGTGCTTCGGCAGGTTCGGTGTTTCGGCTGCCTGCAGCGCGGGCAAAGCTGTCCGATGCTCTTGGCCTCATGAAAGAGCATGGCCTGTGGCTGGTCGCCACTGCGTCGCACAGAGGTACGCCGCTCGATCAGGCAAAGCTGTCCAGGCCGCTGGTAGTCTTTATTGGAAGCGAAGGCGCCGGATTGTCCCACGATCTCATCAAGGAAATGGATGAAGTTGTGGCGATTCCGCAGGCACCGCAGGTGGAGTCGCTGAATGCCGGGGTGGCTGCGAGTATCGTGCTGTATGAAATGGCGAGGCAAAAAGCATTAATCACCAAGGACACGAAGGCGCACGAAAGAAGATAACGAAGAATCGTTTCCTTCGTGGCCTTGGTGGTTGACGCTTTAGACTGCAGGATGAATCTGTTTCAAACCATCCCGAGCGGCGAGAACCCTGGCGATCGCACTCGACCTCTCGCCGACCGTATGCGTCCGCGCACCCTCGATGAATTCGTCGGCCAGGAGCACCTAGTCGGCCCGGGCAAGCCGTTGCGGACCCAGATTGAACGTGATGATATCGGCTCTCTCATCTTCTGGGGACCGCCCGGCACCGGAAAAACTACTTTGGCGCAAATCATCGCGCGCCTTACCAAGGCCGAGTTCGTCGAGTTCTCTGCCGTGCTCACCGGCATCAAGGAAATCAAGCAGGTCATGGCGGACGCCGAGCGTGCCAAACAATACGGCACGCGGACGATCGTGTTCATCGATGAGATCCATCGTTTCAACAAAGCCCAGCAGGATGCGTTCCTTCCCCATGTGGAGAAGGGCAACATTCGGCTGATTGGCGCTACGACGGAGAATCCTTCGTTCGAAATCATTTCTGCGTTGCTGTCGCGCAGCCGGGTGTACGTTCTAAAGCCGCTCACGGAAGAACAGATTGTTCAGCTGCTGAAGCGCGCGCTCACGGACGAAGAACGCGGCCTGGGCACGATGAAGTTGCGGGTTTCCGACGATGTTCTGAAGAAGATTGCCGCCTATTCCAGCGGCGATGCCCGCAGCGCCTACAACGTTCTGGAAGTGGCTGCCTCGCTGGCGCGGGGACGCGATGCCAAGGAAGTGGGCGCGGAAATTTCCGATGACCTGGTCCAGGACGCTCTGCAAAAGCGTGTGTTGCGTTACGACAAAGCCGGAGAAGAGCACTACAACCTTATCTCCGCACTGCACAAATCCGTGCGCAATAGCGATCCTGACGCGGCCCTTTACTGGCTGGGCCGCATGCTCGAAGCCGGCGAAGATCCGCTCTACATCGCCCGCCGCGTGGTGCGAATGGCGGTGGAGGACATCGGGCTGGCCGATCCCAACGCTCTGGTGCAGTGCATGGCCGCCCGCGACGCCGTGGATTTTCTCGGCATGCCGGAAGGGAACCTGGCGCTGGCGCAAGCCGTGGTCTATCTATCCGTGGCGCCCAAATCCAATGCGCTGTACACCGCTTACAGCGAAATTCAGGGCGACGTGGAGCGCACCGCTGCCGAACCTGTCCCCCTCCACTTGCGCAATGCGCCCACGGGATTGATGAAGGGGTTGGGATACGGACAGGGTTACCAGTACGCCCACGATCTGGAAGACAAAGTGGCCGACATGCAGTGTCTGCCCGACAACCTCACCGATCGGATCTACTACCGGCCCACCAGCCAGGGCGTGGAAAAGCGCATCCAGGAGCGTCTGGAAGAGATCAAACGACGGCGGTCCAGAAAGGCGGCTCCGGAACCCTGAAAACAGAATCCACCGCCCAAAGCCCCGCATCCAATTGAACGTAAGGCTCTATCTCTTTCCCAAGTTCAGCAAGGAGGTTGGATCCATATGGCCGCAAGCCCAAGACCTCTTGTTTCGGACACGACCACCATCCGACCGGTGCAACTCGACCAAGTCGAACACCTGCTTAAATTGCAGAAATGGGCGCAGAAGATTACGTCCATTCTCGACCTCGATGAGCTGATCACCAAAATTGTGCACGACGTTGCGGGGGCATTCTGTTGCGTGGAAGCAACCATCTATTTGCACGACGAAGAGCGCGGCGAACTGGAGATGGCGGGCGTCCATGGCTGTACCTTGCATGACAAGGGGTCGCGGTTGAAAGTGGGCAAGGAAGGCATGGTGGGTTACGTTGCATCCACCGGGCAGATGCGCTACGCACCCGATGTGCGGAAGGACCCCTACTACATTGCCTGCGAGGAAGCAGCGCTCTCCGAAGTGGCCATTCCCCTGCTGGTAGACGGCCGGCTAGTGGGCGTGTTCGCGGCTTCACATCACGAACTGGATGCCTTCACGCGCGAACATCTGCGATGGTTGCAGGGGCTGTGCGAACACGTCGCGGTCGCGGTGCACAATGCGCGCCGCTTTCAGCATGAACGGCACCAACGGCAGAAGATGACCCAGGAGGCCAGCGAAGCGCGTGCCATCCAAGAGGCACTATTGCCCAAGAGTTCCCCGTATATTCCCGGCTTCGCGGTATCCGGCCTTTCGATTCCGGCTGGGGCGGTCGGCGGCGACTGGTACGACTTCATTTCGTTCGACGACGGCTGCTGGGGTCTGGTGCTGGCGGATGTTTCCGGAAAGGGCACGGCCGCAGCTCTGTTGATGTCCGCTACCCGCGGCATGCTGCGCTCCCTGGCGCAGACCTGCAGCGGTCCGGGAGAAGTTCTCACCCGCCTGAATCGTTTGCTGGTCGAGGATTTTCCTTCCGGAAAATTTGTCACCATGCTGTTGGCTGTGCTGAATCCGTCGACCCGCGAATTGACTTTTTCGAGTGCCGGCCATCTGCGCCCGCTGCTGGTCGATGATCAAGGCGCGCGCTTTCTGGATAGTGAACGCGGCATGCCGCTGGGCCTCGGCACGGGAGAATTCTCCGAAAGCCGGGTACAACTCTCCAAAGGCTCGCGTCTGGTTTTCTACAGTGACGGAATTACGGAGGCCACCGGCCAGTCCGACGAAGAGTACGGCGCAGAGCGGATGCGTGACCATGTGCTGCAACCTGGAGCATGCGCGGAGAGTATCCTGGCCGACGTTCGCGAATTCGCGAACGGCGAAGGCTTACATGACGACGCGACGGTCATTTTCGTGAGCGCGTAAAAGCATAAACCACCTAGGACACGAAGTACCACGAAGAAGATCCCATCCAGTTTGGATTTCCTTCGTGGTCCTTCGTGGTTTATGCAGTGGACTTACCCAAATCGGGCGCGGTGTTCTTTCAGAATGCAGCGATCCATCACAACGAAGATTCCGGCCTGGCGGGCTTTCTGCGCCGCTTTTTGGTGAATGACTCCCTCTTGCATCCAGATCACGGGTATCTTCAGGCCGATCGCCTGGTCCACAACCTCTTCCACGAATTCAGGCCGTCGGAAGATGTTGACGACGTCAAGTTTCTCCCGGACTTCAAGCAAAGACCCATACGCCTTTTCGCCCAGCGAGCCGTGGATCTTCGGATTGACCGGAATGATGCGATAACCGTGTGTCTGCATATAGGCCGACACTCCATGACTGGGGCGCAGCGGGCTATTGGAGAGCCCGACGACCGCGATGGTCCGGGAGCGCTTGAGCAAGTCCGTGATGGGGTCAGACTCAGGCAAGGAAGCCATCCAGGGATTGTAGTGCGCCAGTCGCTGGGAAGCCAGTCCAGGGTAGATCAGCGCTTGGCGTTGCTCTCCATCTTTTGCTTGAACATCTTTGTGGCCAGCTTGCGGACCGTATCTGAAATCTCTTTGTTGTTGGAAAGGTTGCGAAGATCTCCGACCAGCAGGTTCTTCA
>Ga0307471_100001665_pt1 | contig 12284 bp, 12 predicted proteins | sample atmos_gasesAM3C__2_FD_204566 | JGI IMG/M metagenome (GOLD analysis project Ga0307471, IMG submission 204566) | Hardwood forest soil microbial communities from Morgan-Monroe State Forest, Indiana, United States - atmos_gasesAM3C_515 | ecosystem: Environmental > Terrestrial > Soil > Temperate... | reverse complement strand
TCCTTGTCCACGGGCAGCCCGAAGAGCAGCACGGCCGGTATGCCCATGGACGCCGCGTCCTTGCACTCGCGCAGGAGCTCGTCCACGGAGAGGCGGTACTGCCCCGGCATGGACGCGATGGGCGCGCGCACCCCGCGGCCGTGGACGGCAAACAGCGGATAGACGAAGTCGTCGACCCGGAGGCGGGTCTCGCGAACCATCTTCCGCAGGAGAGGCGACTCGCGGAGCCGGCGTGGTCGGTAGAGGGGAAACGGCATGACTCAGCTCCTCGCGTAGTGTTGGCAGATGGCGTGGGCCAGCGCCGGAATAGTGTACTCCCTCGGCACTATGCGTGCCTCGAGTCCGAGCTCCCCCGCGGTGGCGCGGGTCACCGGGCCGATACAGGCAATGGCCACTCCGGACAGGAGCCGCGGCAGGTCCCCGGACGGAAAGAGATCCGCGAAGTGCCGCACCGTGGAGGAGCTCGTGAAGGTGACGACATCCACCCGCCCCGCGGCGAGGGCGCGGCGAAGCTCCTCCACATCTTCATGGGCGGGACGCGTACGGTAAGCGGCCACCTCGTCGACGAAAGCGCCCGCGGCCTCGAGCTCGCGAACGAGCACGTCGCGCGTGTCCGCGGCGCGCGCGAGCAGGACGCGCTCCCCCGGACGGATCAGCCCGAGCAGACTCCCGGCCAGTCCCTCGGCCACGTACTCCTCGGGCACCACTTCAGGCTCGAGCCCGAGGTTCCGCAACGCTCCCGCCGTGGCCGGGCCTATGGCAGCCAGACGGCGCCCGCGCAAGACGCCCGCCTCCCGTCCCCGCTGCTCGAGGCGGCGTCGCGTCATCTCCACTCCGTTGACGCTGGTGAACACCGCCCATCGGTAGTCGCCGATCCCGTCGAGCGCGCGGTCTAGAGGCTCCCACGAAGCGGGAGGCTCGATGACGATGGTCGGGACGAGGAGCACGGTGGCGCCCGCTTCCTCGAGGAGGGTGGCGAACGCCTGGGCCTGGGCACGGGGTCGCGTCACCACGACCAGCCGACCGGCGAGGGGCTTGGCGGAAGCCACCGCCGTCACCTTCCGGCTCCTTCGTCGAGCAGCGTCCGCGCCCCTCGGGCGAGCAGCTCGTCGGCCAGTCTCTCGCCTACCGCTTCGGCCCGGTCCGCCGCGCCGCTCGCCTTGCCGCGGATCACCGTGCGGCCGTCGAGACTGGAGACGAGCCCGTCCATCTCGACGGTGACACCGGTGTGGCGGGCGAGCCCGGCCACCGGCGTATGGCAATCCGCGCCGAGCCGACGCAGGAAGGCGCGCTCCGCGAGAGCCTCCGCCCGCGCCGCGGGATCGTCGAGCGCCCGGAATGCCTCCCGCAGATGCTGATCGGCGGCGCGCACCTCGACGCCGAGCGTCCCCTGCCCCACCGCGGGCAAAAGCTCCTCGGCCGAGAGCACCTGGGCGTGCTCGGGCTTGAGACCGAGCCGATCGAGCCCCGCCCGCGCCATCACCATGGCGTCGTAGAGCCCGTCTCCGAGCTTCTTGAGCCGCGTGTCCACGTTGCCGCGAATGGGCTCGATCCTCAGATCGGGGCGCCGGGCCAGGAGCAGGGCGCGACGCCGGAGACTCGACGTCGCCACACGCGCCCCGCGCGGCAGATCGTGGAGGCTGCCCCCCGCCCGGGTGAGGAGCACATCGCGCGGATCCTCGCGCGGGGGAAAGGCGGCGAGGCACAATCCGTCAGGCAGGAACGCAGGCATGTCCTTGAGGCTATGCACGCCTGCATCGACCCGATGGTCGAGAAGGGCCTCCTCGATCTCCTTCACGAAGAGGGCCTTGCCTCCGAAATCCGCGAGGGCGACGTCGGCGAGGCGGTCTCCCGAGGTGCGGATGGTGACGAGCTCGACCTCGAGGCCGCGGGCGCGGAGAACGTCGGCGACCTGGTTGGATTGCGCCACGGCGAGGCGGCTGCCCCGCGTGCCGAAGCGCAGGGTCATGCCGCGGGTCCACCCCGGCTCTTGCCTCCGAGCCCGAACAGTTCCGAGATGACCTCGATCCACCGGTGGCCGTGGCCCGCCTTCGAGGAGTCCCGCAGCTTGACGGTGGGGGCGTGGAGAATCTTGTTCACGATGCCCTGGGAGAGCGCCTCCAGCGCCTGCCGGGTCTCCTCGTCGGCGCCGGGGAGGCGGGCGAGGGTCCGGCCGAGCTCGGCCTTGCGGATCTCCTCGAGCTTCTCGCGCAAGGAGACGATGGTCGGGACCACTTCGAGGCTGCGCAGGCGATCGGCGAACTTCGCCACCTCGCGCTCCACGAGCGACTCCGCCTGCTGGGCCTGGCGCTTCCGCTCGCGCAGGTTGGCCTCGACCACGGAGCGGAGATCGTCCACGTCGTAGACGAAGACATTCTCGAGATCGTTCACGGCGGGATCGACGTTGCGCGGCACGGAGATGTCGATGAAGAAGAGGGGGCGGCCCCGCCGGCCGGGGAGGATGCGGGCCACCTCCCCCGCGGGGACGATGACCTCGCCCGCCGCCGTGGAGGTGATGACGATGTCTACCTGGCCCATCACGGAGAAGAGATCCTCGAACGGCACCGCGGTGCCCGCCAGATCGCGGGCGAGGGCCTGGGCCCGCCCCGCCGTTCGATTGGCGACGAACACGGGGAGCGTCCCGTGATCCTGAAAGTGCCGGGCCGCGAGCTCTCCCATCTCCCCCGCCCCCACGAGAAGGACGGAGCGTCCATCGAGCCCGTCGAATATCTTCCGCGCGAGCTCGACGGCGGCGAAGGACACGGAGACGGCATGCCGCCCCACCTCGGTGTCCGAGCGCACGCGCTTGGCCACCGCGAAGGCCTGGCTCATCAGTGAGTGGAGGACGGGGCCCACGGTGCGGCAGGACTGCGCGAGGGCGAAGGCGTCCTTGACCTGGCCGAGAATCTGCGGCTCACCCAGCACCATGGAGTCGAGGCTCGAGGCCACGCGGAAGGCATGGTGCACCGCCTCCGCGCCGTCCATGCTGTAGAGGAGCGGCTCGAGGGTGGGTAGCCCGATGCCACGGTGGGCGCCCATCAGTCGGAAGGCGGCACCGCGCGCCTCGCCCGCCACCTCGGCCACGCCGTAGACCTCGACGCGATTGCACGTGGACACGATCATCACCTCGGCGCAGGTGCCCCGCCCGGTCAGGTCGGCGAGGATCTCGCGCAGCTTGTCCTCGTCCACCACGAGCTGCTCACGCACCGCGATGGGAGCGGTGCGGTGGGACAGGCCGGCCACGAAGAGGCGCTCGATCACGAGCCGTGTCTCCCCTGGAAGAGGACGCCGGCGCCCAGGGTGGCGAGGAGGACGCAGAAGCCCGCGATGGAGAAGTAGGCGGCACGCCGGCCACGCCAGTGGCCGATGACACGCCCGGAGAGGGTAGCCGCGTACACAAGCCACATCACAAGAGAGAAGAGGGCGAGGGGATCGCCCACGAGATCGCGGCCCCACGCCCGGCCCGCGCGCACGAAACCCAGGGCCAGCCCGACGGTGAGGAAGGGAAAAGCCGCGGTGAGAGTCATGAGGGTGAGCCGGTCCAGCGTCTCGAGAGACGGCATGCGGTAGTAGAAGGTCCCGGGCCGCCGCGCCTTGAGCTGCCGCTCCTGCAGGAGATACATGATGGCGCTGCCGAAGTTGAGCACGAGCGCGGACAGCCCCACGAGCACGAGGGCGACGTGGACGAGGATCCACGCGCTCCCCGCGCGTGGCTCGAGGGCGAGGTCCCGCAGCCCGGTGGGCAGACCCAGGCCGAGGGCGAGCACCACGGGCAGGATGAAGGCGCTGAGAGTGCTGACGCCGTACCGGCGCTCGACCAAGAGGTCGAGGAGCACGGCCAGCCAGATCACCAGCGACACCACCTCGGCCAGAGTGAGCACGGGCGCGCGCCGGAGCTCGAGGCCCCGGAGCACGATGGCCGCGGTGTGACAGAGCCAGCCGCCCACCGTCAGCTCCCGGCCGAGCCGCGACAGCCCGTCGCGCCGCCACACGAGCGAGGCGAGGGCGGCCGCGGCGGCCACGATGTAGGCGGTCAGCGCGATGTCGAAGACGACGGCGTTCACCCGGCCGCATCCCCCCCGCCCGCGGGCAGGAGCTGGGCGAGCGACGGAGTGGGCCGCCGGTAGCCCTCGCGGGCCGCGTAGTAGTCGAGATGGGGTGATGCCCAGTCTTCCACGAGCGGAGAGGCTCCGTTCCATCGCTCGCGGCGGTCGAGACCTTTCAGGTAGCCGCGGCACGCGAGACACGCCTCGATGAAGTACCCTTCCTCCGCACCCTCCGCCACCAACCGCACCATGTCGCTCGACTGTCGCGCGTGGCAGAAGGGACAACGAAGGCGCGCGGCCGACCACGCGCCGCCACAGAGATGGCACGACAGCCGCCGGCGTCCGTCTTCCATGAGGTCACCGTAGGACGGCATCCCTCCGCACCACGGGCAGAAGCCGCGCTCCCAGCCACTCGCGGGAAGCGCACGTACGCGGGAGAACCAGACTTCGAGGGCGGGACGGAGGCCCGCCTGAGCGAGAAACCCCGTGAGATGGCCGGGAAGGCCCAGCTCGTTTTCCAGGCCGGCTCCGTCCGTTCCGTGCGGGGGAAACAGCGCGGCGGGGCCGATCGTCCCCGCGTCCCACGATGCGGCAAAGCGGGCGAGGGCCGCTCCCGCGGCGGGACTTCCCACGGCCAGCCGCTCCATCAATGGTCCGAGCAGCTCTTCGAGCGACTCGGGGGCGATGACGGGCGCCGCGTCGGCGAGGAGCGGCACGCCCCGCGCCCAGCTTTGCCCGCATTCCTCCTCGGTCCACCCGAGCGATACCGCTCCGCCGTCATCCCAGTCCCGCCAGCCTTCGAGCACGGGAGTCCAGAAGGAGAGCGCGTCGCCCATGGCCCGGCGGCGCCCCAGCATGTCCTCCCACTCGCCCACGAGAGCTTTGTAGTCCGGCATGATCAGGCGGCGCCCGGCAAGTCGATCGCGTCTCCCGCGTAGAGATTGAAGCTCTCGCCCCGGACGTAGCCGACCACGGTCACCCCGAGCTGCTCGGCGAGGGCCACCGCCATCTCGGTGGGCGACGTGCGCGAGGCGACGAGCGGCACGCCCATGCGGGCGGCCTTGAGCAGCATCTCCGACGACACGCGACCGGTGGAGAGGAGGATGCGGTCGGCGGTGGGCAGGCCGCGCTGCAGGGCCAGCCCCATGAGCTTGTCCACCGCGTTGTGCCGGCCCACGTCCTCCGCGACGAGGAGGACACGGTCGCCATCGGAGAGAGCCGCTCCATGTATCCCCCGCGAGGCGTGGTAGTGTACGGCCTCGCGAAGAAGGTCGCGCATGCGATCGCCCACGTGCGTCGGGCTCACCCGCAGGGAGGACCGCAGCCGGGGGAAGAGCCGGGGGTCGATGCGGAAGGTGATGCCGCCGCCGCAGCCTGAGGTGAGGATGCGCTCGGTGGGAAGGATCACCGGATGGGCCAGCGTCACGTCGGCGCGGCCCTCCACCTCGGAGATCCGGAGCGAGGTGACCTCGTGGAGGCCGGCGATGACCTTCTCCATCCAGAGATAGCCGAGGACGAGCGGCTCGAGCTGGAAGGGCGAGCAGAGAAGAGTGAGGAAGCGCTCGCCGTCGATGTACACGGTGAGCGGCTGCTCGCGAACGACTTCGCCCTTCACCTCATCCAGCCGGCCGGCCCGAAGCTGGAAATACGTCCGCATGGGCCCTATCGTGCCACGCCGGTTGGGAAAGACAAAGGGCCCCCGCATGGGGGCCCCGGGTTGCCGTCCGGAGAAGAGCGCCTTGTCAGGCGTTGGCCATCACGATGACGTAGCGGAGGATGAAGCCGCCCACGAGGACGAGCGCGGCGGGCACCGCCCCGGGAAGGCGCAGGCCCGACACGTCGAGGAGGAGGGGGATCACGAGGCCAGCCACCACCAGCCCGCCCCAGAAGAGCGGCGCGAGGTGACCCGAGACGATCGGTCCGGCCGCGCCGCCGAGAAGGGCGAGGAACACCGCGAGGACTACCAACTCGAACATGATGGCGTAGCGGTCCGCCCGCTTGACCTTCTTGTACCCTTCCCCCGCCGACTCGCCGAAGAGATAGAGGAAGAGCGAGATGGCGGCCATGCCCGTGGACGCGCCGGAGGCGAGGAAGAGGGCGCCCATGAGCCGCGCCTCCCGCCAAAAGGGCATCGCGGTGGCCGAAAGCAGGACGCCGGTATAGGCGGCGATGAAGAAGCCCGAGATGATGCCGATCAGGCTCAGCCGGCGGCGGAGCCTGGCCATTCCCTCGCCGCCCATGAAGGACAGGGCGGAGGAGCCGAAAGCGAACATGCCGAAGACCCCCAGCATCCACGCTCCGATCGACATGGGGTCCCAGAACTTGAAGCTCTTGAGCATGTTGAGGAAGCGGCTGGGCGTGCCGAGGTCGAGGATAAGGAGGATGCCGCACACCGAGACGAGGAGGAGAGCGAGCACGTATCCGACGCGGAACACGCTCTTGTCCCTCGCGCTGCCGAAGTTGTCTGCGATGGCCGCGGTGAAGTAGGCACCGCCCGCGATGCCTCCGAGGAAGAAGTACCAGACGATGAGGAGGTGCCAGTCGGGTGGCTTAAGCATGGCCGCCGTCCTTGGCGTCACCGTCCGTGGCCGCGCCGGCCTTGACCGCGCCGCCGTCGGCACGGCCGCGCTGCCGGAAGGCTAGGAGCGCGCCCACTCCCACGAGCAAGGCGGAGCCGACCGAAAGGAGCGAGTCCACGATCACATTGCGCTGAGGGAGAGCGGGCTTCTCGGGAAGGGCGTAGGTCGTGGGCTTGTCGAGGAGGAGGAAGAAGGCGTTGAGCCCTCCCAGGGGGCCGTTGGAGTCGGCGCCGTAGAGCTGCGCTTCCTTGTAGCCCATGTCCTTGAGCGCGGCCACCCGCTTGCCCGCCTTGGTCACCAGCTCGTCCCGGAAACCGAACTGTATCGACTCTGTGGGACAGGTCTTGGCGCAGGCTGGTCCCAGCCCGTTGTGGATGCGGTCATTGCAGAAGGTGCACTTGTTGGCCCGCCCCGTCTCGTGGTTGAACGACACCACCCCGAAGGGGCAGGAGCTGACGCAGTAGCGGCAGCCGTTACAGACGTCCTGATTGATATTGACGGTGCCGTACTCCGTACGGTAGATGGCGCCGGTCGGGCACGCGTCGAGGCAGCCGGCCTGGGCGCAGTGCTTGCACACGTCTGACATGAGGAGCCAGGAGAGCTCGCCGTTGGCCTGGGGCTTCTCGATGAAGCGGACGAGGCGATAGGTCTTGTCGGTGAAGGTGGCGTGGTTCTGGTACGAACCCGTCCACTCCGGCTGCTCGCTGGGCAGCTCGTTCCATTCCTTGCACGCCACCTGGCAGGCCCGGCATCCGATGCAGAGCGACGTATCCGTGAACATCGCCAGAGTGCGGGCCATGGCTACACCTCCACCTTCTTGACGTTGCACAGGAAGGCCTTGGTCTCCTGGATGTACACGGTGGGATCCCCCACGGTGGCCGAGAGATCATTGGTGATATCACCACGGCTCCCGGGCAGTGAGTCGACACCCTTCCATCCCCAATGCCACGGCACTCCGATCTGGTGCACCGTCTTGCCGTCGATCTTGAACGGCTTGAGCCGGTTGGTGACCATGGCCCTCGCCACAATCTTGCCCCGTGGCGAAGACACGGTGACCTTGTCCCCGTTCGCGATGCCGAGCTCCTTGGCCAGCTCCAGGCTGATCTCGGCGAAGTGCGACTCGAACAGCTCCGCGAGCATGGGCAGATAGCGCGACATCACGCCGGAGAGATGGTGCTCGGTGAGCCGGTACGTGGTGATCACGTACGGGTAGTCCTTCGAGGCCACCGCCGCCAGGTCGTTCTTCTGATCCGGAAGGCTCCAGATCTTGGCCACGGGATTGTTCTGCTGCTTGGAGAGGAGGTTGCGCGTCGGCGATTCGATGGGCTCGTAGTGCTCGGGGAATGGGCCGTCATTGAGGGGGCCGAAAAAGGCGCCCACGAGGTCGGCCCGCATGATGAAGGGCTTGTCGCCACCCTTGGCGTCGGGAGCGAGGAAGGCGTTGAAGTCCGGGACGTCGAGACCGATCCACTTGCCCTTCTTGTCCGGCGTCTGCCCCGGCGCTTCGGGATCCCACCAGATGAGCTTCTTCTTCTCGCTCCAGGGCTTGCCCTCGAGATCGGCGGAGGCGCGGTTGTAGAGGATGCGCCGGTTGGCGGGCCAGGAGAAAGTCCACCCGTGGGCGAGGTAGTCGGTCTTGTCCGGCGGCTTGTGCGCATTCGCCTTGTTCACGAGCTTGCCGTCCGGCCCCTCGACGGTAACGCCGGTGTAGATCCAGCAGCCGCTCGCCGTCTTGCCGTCGTCCGTCATGTGGGCGAAGGTGTTGAGCGGCTGGTTCTTCTTGTAGACGACCTTGCCGTCCTTGTCGGTGATCTCCTCGGTGGCGAAGCCGTTGATCTCCTTGAGAACGAGCTCCATGTCCGGGTGATCGGGCTTTTCGCCGAAGGTGAAGTTCGCGGCGAGAAAACCCTGGTCGCGCTCCTTCTTCGAGCGCGCGTAGAGCTTCTGCAGCCGGTGAGCGAGGGTGCACACGAACTGGGCGTCCGTCTGGACTTCACCCGGCGGGTTGACGGACTTCTCGTGCCACTGGATGAGCCGCATGGTGTTGGTGAGGGAACCGTCCTTCTCCGCGGCGGGCGCGGCCGGGATGAAGAACACCTCGGTGGGCACGTCCTTGGCGTTGGTGCCGGGGGTCTTCCACACCTCCGCCGTCTCGGTGAGGAAGATGTCGACGACCACCAGCCACTCGAGCTTCTGCATGGCCGCGCGGGCGAGCTTGGCGTTGGGGCCGCCCACCGCGGGGTTCTGCCCGTCGCAGAAGAAGGCCTTCACCTTGCCCTTGTACATGTCCACGAAGATGTGCTGATGGCTGTAGGCGTCGGCCGAAGCGCGCTTGGGAAGCCACTGGTAGCCGAACTCGTTGTCCTTGGTGGCGGCGTCACCGTAGAAGGCCTTGAGGAGACTGATCATGAACTTGGGCTTGTTGACCCAGAATCCACCCTTGGGCGTTTCCTTCTCGAGATAGGTCTTGAGATCGGGATGAGCGTCGCGGAGCGGCATGGCGAGATAGCCGGGCAGCTCGTGGTAGAGCAGCTCGAGATCGGTCGCTCCCTGGACATTGGCGTGCCCGCGCAGGGCCACCACCCCACCCCCCGGCCGTCCGATATTGCCGAGGAGGAGCTGGAGCATGCACAGGGACCGGATGTTCTGCACGCCGTTGGTGTGCTGGGTCAGGTTCAGGGCGTAGGTGATGGTGCCCGTCTTCTCCCGGCCCGAGTTGCCGCAATAGAGCTGGGCGACCTCCACGAACTTCGCCTGGGGAATCCCGCACACCCGCTCGACCATCTCCGGGGTGTAGCGGCTGTAGTGTCGCTTCAGGAGCTGGAAGACGGAGTGGGGATCCTGGAGGGTGAGGTCGCGCTTGGGATTGCCCTCCGCGTCCACCTGGTACTTCCACGAGGACTTGTTGTACGTCTCGGCGAGATGCGGATCGGAGCCGCCCTTGCCCGTCTGCTCCAGCCCCTCGAAGAGCCCGCCGAGGTCGGTGGGGGTCTTGAAGGCGGGATCGATGAGGAAGGGCGCGTTCGTGTAGTGGACAACGTAGTCCTTGAAGTAGAGGTTCTTCTGGATCGCGTAGTTCATGAGACCGCCGAAGAACGCGATATTGGTACCCGAGCGCAGGGGCACGTGGATGTCCGACACCGCGCTGGTACGGGTGAAGCGCGGATCGACGTGGATGACCTTGGCCCCGCGCTCCTTGGCCTTCATCACCCACTGGAAGGCCACGGGATGATTCTCGGCCATGTTGTTGGTGCACATGATGACATCCGAGTGCTGGATGTCGATCAGGTTGGTCGTCATCGCCCCCCGCCCGAACGTGGTCCCCAGAGCTGGGACCGTGGCGGAGTGTCAGACTCGGGCCTGGTGCTCGTGGTAGACGATGCCGAGGGTGCGGTTCAGCTTGGAGATGAGATAGCACTCCTCGTTGTCGATGCACGCCGAGCCCAGCGAGGCAATGGCGTCGAGCCGGTTGACCACCACCTCCTTGCCGTCCTTGTCCGGCTCCCGCTCGATGAAGTACTTCTCGCGCGTGTCGTAGTAGCGCTTGGCGATCTGCTCGTACATCCACTCGATCGGCTTTTCTTCCCACTTGTCGGAGCCCGGGGCCCGGTACAAGGGCTTGGTCGGCCGGAGCGGATTGTTGGAGAGCTGGATGGTCGCCGCGCCCTTCGGGCACAGCTTGCCCAGGGTGTGCGGCGTGTCGGGATGCCCTTCGATGTCGATGATGCGGTCGCCCTTGGAATACACGAGCTGGTTGCAGCCGACCGAACAGTATGGACAGACGCTCGTGTGAACCTTGGCTTCCGTGAGCTTGAGCGTGGTCGCGGCTGCGGCGACGGGCGTGAGGTCGAAAACGGAGGCGCCCGCCGCAATACCCGCGCCCGCCGAGCCCGCGTGCTTGAAGAAGTCCCTGCGTGAAAGGCTCATGGCCACTCCTCTCCTTTGAGAGCGTCCAATAACCCGAGTATCTCGATGAGTATCGCCCTAAGCGATCGAGCGATCAGATGTTGCGGAATTGCGCGAATTATCAGGGCAGACGGGGCGGCGAGTCAAGATTACTTAAGCCCCCGAGGGTGTCGCGTCAGACTCCGTCGCCCCGACCGAGGTGGGCCCTATCCTTTATATAGAGGCGGTAACGCTCCTCGATCAGAGCCAGGGCGTCGGCCACCTTGCCTGCTTCCGCGGCTTCGACTATGGCCCGCCGATGGCTCAACTCCATGATGGCGCCCCCGAGGACCGGGTCGTAGTATCGGCCAAGTTCCTTCAGGATTCTACGTACTTTTGCCACATCGCCGAGGTTTTCCTTGAGCTCCTCGATGAGTACGAGCGCATGGTCCTCACGCTTTCGTGCCTTGAAGCCACGGTCCCGGGCGGGTCCGTCGGCCTCCTCAGCCACGAGCGCCGCCGCCGTAGAGTACGCGCACGAGAAAGAGGCCCCGCGCGGGAGCCGTCGGCCCCGCCTGGGTGCGGTCCCGTCCCACGAGGAGGCCTGCCATCCAGCTCGGCGGTCGGGCGCCGCGCCCCACCTCGACCAGGCTTCCCACGATGTTCCTCACCATGTGGTGGAGGAAGCTATCGGCGGAAAGCAGCACGACGAGCTGATCACCGCGCTCGATCAGCCGCACCGAGCGCACGGTGCAGGTAGGCGTGCGGCCGCGGCCGGGCGCTGCGCAGAAAGCGGAGAAGTCGTGCTTCCCGCGCAGAGCGCCGAGGGCACCCCGCATGGCCATGGCGTCGAGAGGAAAGCGCGGGTGCCAGGCGAATCGGCGCAGAAGCGGGTGGGCGACGGAGCCGCGGTCGATCAGGTAGAGATAGCGCTTGCCGAGGGCGGAACGTCTCGCGTCGAAGCCTGCCGGCGCCTCCGCCGCCTCGAGCACGCGCACCGCCTCAGGGAGGAGAGCGTTGAGACCGCGGGCGAGCCGGAATGCCTCGAGCGCGGACGGCGTGGTGAGGGTGGCGACCTGCCGCAGAGCGTGGACGCCCGCGTCGGTCCGGCTCGCTCCCGTCACCTTGACCGGCTCCCCGAGGATCCGGGCGCAGGCCTCGCGCACGAGCCCCTGCACCGTGGGACGATCCGGCTGCACCTGCCAGCCCGCGAAGTCCGTGCCGTCGTAGGCGAGAGTCAGGCGCAGGGTGCGCAGGGCGTCCTCAGCGGATCAGGAGCTCCGCGATCTGAATGCCGTTGAGGGCGGCGCCCTTGCGGAGCTGGTCGCCCACCACCCAGAAATTCAGCGCGTTGGGCAAGGTCAGGTCCTGGCGAATGCGGCCCACGAAACAGTCGTCCTGGCCTTCCACGGTCACGGGCATGGGATAGCGGTTCTGCGCCGGATCGTCCCACAGGGTGATGCCGGGAAAGCGGGCGAAGACCTCGCGGGCTTTCTCCGGGCTCACCGGAACTTCCGTCTCCGCGTTCACCGCAATGGAGTGGGTCGTGAACACAGGCACCCGCACCGTGGTGGGCGACACCGCGAGATCGGGCGTCTCGAGGATCTTTCGCACCTCGTGGACCAGCTTCATCTCCTCGCCGGTGTAGCCGCCGTCGTCAAACTTGTCGATGTGGGGGATGAGGTTGAAGGCGATCTGATGGAGGAAATACTTGGGGGTGATGGCTTCCCCGCGTGCCCACGCCAGGGTCTGGCTGCGCAGCTCTTCCACCCCG
>Ga0307471_100001664_pt1 | contig 12293 bp, 9 predicted proteins | sample atmos_gasesAM3C__2_FD_204566 | JGI IMG/M metagenome (GOLD analysis project Ga0307471, IMG submission 204566) | Hardwood forest soil microbial communities from Morgan-Monroe State Forest, Indiana, United States - atmos_gasesAM3C_515 | ecosystem: Environmental > Terrestrial > Soil > Temperate... | reverse complement strand
AGCCACGCCAACGCCATGATTCCTATCCATACCAATACTCGACCGGTCGTCCTCATTCATTCCCCTTCCGCACCCCTGCGTCACGTCGGCGGAAAGAGAATATGAGGAGACCATTACAGGTAGGTTACGGCTGTCTCCGGTATTGGTTAACTTGTGTAGAAGATGGGATGAATACGCGGCAAGACTGCTATGGATCCTGAATTCCGGTCAGCTGGTGCTGCGGAGAAGCTGGGTACAGTTGCGGACCAATGACTGCAACCACGTTTGAGATGCCGCCAGCGCCTCTGCGTCGACCGGCGTGGAAGGTTCTAGCTGGTCGATGCGTACAGCTACATCGCGATAGTTTCGACCATCACGACTGATCGTGCGATAGCATTCGACGGCCTCTTTGGATCGCCCCATCGATTCCAGTGTCCGTGCGAACACGTACTGAAGCGATTGCCGATCCTGCGCGGACCCTGACGGGCGGTCGAGAGCCGCGCGATACGCAGACAATGCCTCTTCGTATCGGCCGATCGCCTTCAAACACAACCCGATCTGTCCGAGCGCCTTGACGCCCCACACCTCATCGATTACCACTCGATCCAATAGCGCGATGGCACGTGAAAATTCTCCTGCCTGTTTCAATGCGAGGGCCTCGCGGTACAACACAGCGGGATTGACGTCTACCCGCCCGTCCGTTTTTGTCTCCGACGACGCAGCCTGATCAGAGGCGACCGGTAGACTTGTCGAAACTTCAACCGTTTCCTCATGACTCTCATTCTGGCCCGGCTCAATCGAAGCCGGATCTGTTCGAAAGGGCAGAAAGCCGTTCCGATCTCTTGCCCGCGCGGCATCGAGTACGAGGCGGGCTGTAATCACGTCAGCCTGCGCCGCATACCCGTACACCAAGGAATGGTCGCACAGCTGATTCATCAATCGGGGGACTCCGCCGGCTAACGCAAAGATCTTTCGGCAGGCTAGAGTGGAAAACAGAGGTCTCTCCCGCCCGGCCACTCGAACGCGATGACCAATATACGCGATGGCCTCTTCCTCGGCCAACGGTTCCAATGCATACTCCACTGCAATGCGTTGGGCGAACTGTTCCATCCCGGGCCCCTTCAAGAGATCTCGAAGCGCTGGCTGCCCCGACAGTAAAATTTGCAACGAGCGGCGGCGCCCATCGTTGAGGTTCGACAGCAATCGGAGTTCCTCCAGCATAGCCGACCCGACGTTCTGAGCCTCGTCGAGGACCAAGAGCACGCGCCGGCCTGCAGCCCGCTCACCCTCCAGAAACCTCGCGAACTCATGAAAGAGTTCCACTTCGTTCTTCCCTTTGGTCTGCAGGCCAAAGGATGCCATGATCCACGGCATAAGCCCGCCCAGCCCTCCGTGTGTATTCTCAAGCATGCCAATGGTCCATTGATGGCGCGATTGATCCAATAACCGATTCAACAGCGTGGTCTTACCTGTCCCCGGCTCACCGGTGATCACGATAAACGCGGACCCATTCACCAGCCCATACTCCAACAGACTCAGCCCCATCCTATGCCTGGTCCCGAGAAAGAGAAATTCCGGGTCCGGCAGCAACGTGAACGGTTTTGCCTTCAGTTGATAGTATGTTTCGTACATGGTCGTTCTATCCCGTATGCGCCATGAGCAGATCTTTCGCGCGACGCCGAGTCATCTCTCCGCGACCGGACATGTTCAAGACGCCGCCGAGCACAGGCACACTTCCCTTCAATGCCGTCATCGCCCGCGCAACATCGCTCGAACCTGTCCGGCCCTCTTCGACCACCAACAGCAGCGCATCGATGTGGGGAACAAATCCGTGGACGTCTGCGCGCGACAGCAGAGGCGGCAGATCGAACACCAGCAGGCGAGCAGGATAGCGATGTTTGAGCTCTTCCACCAACGCCCCCATCTTGGGCGAAGCCAGCGCCTCCGCAGAATTCGTGATCGTGCGTCCTCCAGGAAGAAACACAAATCGACCGATGCCCGGATGAACCAACAACTGTCCGAGCGGAATCTCATCAAACAGATATTCAGTCAATCCTGGGCAACTCTCCATGCCGAACGCCTCATGAACACCGGGCTGGCGCAGGTCAGCATCGACGAGCAGCACCGTGTGGGTCAAATCCATCGCCAGCGCGAGCGACAGGTTCACGGCTGTCAACGTTTTCCCTGCATGTGGAGTGGGACTCGTGACGCCAATTACGTTCCACCCTTTCTGACGACACAGCTGCACAACCTGTGTCCGTAACATCTTGTACGCATCGACGAATGCGCCCCCTTCAAACCCAGTGATCAAACGCTGCGCGCGCATGGTGTCGTCGGTCACCTCAACCGTCTTCGTCGAGGTATAGACAATAGGCGGCGGCACTGGGTGAGAATGTCCGGTCGAACGCCGGGGTGCAGGACCCTCCGATCTATGCTCCTGCTTGAACCGTTCCAGCCCCTGTTGTATGTATTCCATCAGGACTCTCCTCTTATCCCCTGCTCAGCCCAGTTTTCTCATGATCGTAAACCACAGCACGTCCAACGGCATCCACGCCACATGCAGGACAAGCGCACCGGCCACCACGACACCGAGGCCGGCAAGGCTGAAGACCGCGCGACGGCGGCCAAGCGCCACGAGTTCGCCCTCAGACGGCAGATAGGGAATAACGGTCAACGGCACACCTCGCATCGCACGCCCCAGCTGATCGACAGTAAAGATCCTCCGGTCCAAGCTATCCGCTGCGAGACCGGTTCCGACTCCTCCGGCAAGGGCGAGAAATGCTCCAAGGAGGAGAATCGCCAGGCGGTTTGGCCGGTCCGGCTTCTCCGGCAATTCAGGCGGGTTAATCAGCGAGAATCGCTCGCCCTTCCGCTGTACTTCCAGTTCGGCAGAAACCTGCGCCTCCATCAGCCGTGAAGTGATTTCTTGGTACTTACGGACGGAGCTTTCACGATCCCGGACCAGATCCAGGTATTCAGGCTCGACAGTCGGCGTCGATTCCAATCGCTTGGCATATTCCGCCATACGCCGTTTCAAGTCTACCCGCGCGGCCTCCTGAGACTGCAATGAGGCCGTAGTCGAAGCCAACTGCGACTGAATATTGATGTAGGCGGGATTCTCCGGCTTGACGGTGGAAGGCTTCGCCGGCTTCGCCACTGCCGCCTGTAGCTCTCGTTCAAGCGAAGCCACAACATTCCGCGATCGCTGCACATCGGGATGCATCTCCCCCACTCGTTCCCGCAAAGCTGCGAGTGACGCCCGCTCAGCCATCAGCCGCTTCGATAACTCTTCCCGCCCATCCGTCGCGCCTTCTTCCTTCTCAAGCGCCGACATCTCCTGTTTCAACTTGATGAGATCGGGATGGTCGGGCTCGAGATAGGCCGACACGCTGGCATGTTGGGCGCGCAGCGACTTCAATCGTTCGCCGGTGTCCAGCAAGCGTTCACCGCTCGCGCTGATGAGCGGAGTATGCGGTTTCAGGGCAGCCAATTCCCCTTCCAAGTATGTTTTCCGCTCCTTTAAACTTCTGATATCGCGATCCGAATCGATGACTTCACGTTGAATCTGACTCAGTAGCTGCATGTTCAACTGGATCAGCTCAGGCAGCGCGCCATCTGCCCGCCGTTTGACTCCGGAGAGTTTTTGCTCAAGGTCCTGAATGTGATGCGACAGATTTTCAGATTCTCGTTTCAAAAACGCGGTGGTTTCTTGAGCATGCCGCTCACGGGTCTTGAGATTTTCACCTAAAAACAGGCTGGTCAGCTCATTCGCCACTTTCTGCGCCAGCTCGGCGCTCTCTCCGTCGTAGGCCAGCGTAAAGGCAATCGTCGCCTGAGTAGGATTTTGCGTTCGCTTGTCGATGACCTTCACGTTCATCACTTCAATCTGGATGTCTTTAACAAAGCGAGTCAACACCTCTTCCGTGGGGCTCCGCTTTCGAAGATCTTTGTAGAGATCGTACTGTTCGACGATTCGCCACAACGTGGAATGGCTTAACACTTGCTGTTTGATTGTCTCAATCCGTTGGTCGGCATACGTGGCAATCGCCGACCGGACGAGATCGGGCGGGATTTCCTGTTCCTCAATGAGAATCGTCGCCGTCGAGCGGTAGACCGCCGGCAGGAGGAACGCCAGCGCCGCGCTGATCGTCAAGAGTAACGCGGCAACCGTGAGAATCATGGTCTTGCGGCGGCGGAGCAGGGCTAGATAGTCATACAGATCTTTCGCGGGAGCTTCCATAATTCTTGTAGCCTGTGGCGCGTGTCCACCCGTTATCGGGACACCGACCACTTCGGCCCTCCATACGTGAGCATGACAAAGGTTGAATTAGCGGAATACCATTGATTCAGACTGTCCACGGCACGCTCCTGATAGGTGTAGGTGACATCGAGCGTCCACCATTGGCTGAATTTCCATGACACACTCGGTAAAATAGATGAGTATCTCTGGTGCGGCGTGGGGGCAATTGATGGATCGGTCACGACCCCCGACACAGAATAGACGTTTCCAATCAACGAAACGGTCAGGGTTTCGGTAAGATTGTGTGAGAGTGTCCCTCCCACCCGATCGGTTTGCAGCAGGCGGCCAAACCCGCTGGGATTCACCTCGCTCCCTCCGTCGATCTGAATCGTGGTCTTCTCAAACCTCTTGCGAAGAGTACCCTTATAGACCCAGACCGTATCATGAGCGCTCGAGGATCCCTGAGTCCCGGTCACAAACCGAGGTCCTCCGGTTATCGAGAGTGTCATCTCCTGACCAAAATCGTGTGTCCATCCGCCTTGCGCACCGTAATAGGTTGACTCTTGCATGCGTGAGGGGACACGAAACAGCGTGTATTCGCCGGTCAGTTGGACTTGATCACGCTCGCCGAGATCATAGGTCATGCCGGTGTTCGCTGCCTGAACCTCATAATTCACGAGGCTGAGTTGAGCTCCATTCTCATACTGTGCATTCATGTACTGATAACCGCTTTGCCAGGAGAGTCGCTCCGTTATGCCGAACTTCCAACTGGGTGCTGCGGTCAGCAGGTTTCGCTGAGTAAACGCCAACACCAGTCCGGTTTGTTGCAATTCGCCTTGCAAGGTATTGTCACGCGTAAAGCCCCCGTCGAATCCAAATGTATTGCGATCCGAGCGATACGATGTCCGCAACGGAAAATAAAGATTGGTCAGGCTTCGATCCGTACCGCCGTAGTATTTGATGAAATCACTTTTGACGCTCCCTTCCACCTCCAACGATTCGGTCGAGCCCTTGAATTTCAAGCCAGGACTGACCCATACCCCCCACACTTCGTTATTACCGCTAGACAGAAGCAGGTTACTATTGTACAGGCCTTTCGTGCTCAATGACGGCGCTGCCGACCACTCAGCCGCGCCAGCCTCTCCTCTCAAACTACCTGACAGCAGCATCATCACACCATACAAGCCGGCCAAGAGGCGAAACCACAGCTGGGTCTCCACGGGAGAACGATTGGGACCGGCATACAAGAGTCCCATTCTGTCACGGCACCATCACCACGTCGCCACGCTGCAACAAGATGTTCTGCTTCAGGTCTCTCTCCTTGAGCATGTCTCCGTACCGGAAATGGAAGACCTGCTGATCACCTCCGCCACGCCGCATGATCTTGATATCGTTCTCGGACGCATAGGGCGTGAGACCCCCTGCCATACTCAACGCTTGCAGCACATCCGTATAGTGGCCGACCAGGTACTCCCCTGGTTTGTTCACGCGCCCCAGGACATAAATGCGGTTACTCAGAACTTTGAGCACCGAGACCGTCACATGTGGATTAGGAAGATACTTGCTCAACCGCTTCGCAATTTCACTGCGAACATCTTCTGCCGTACGGCCCGCCGCGGACACGTCTCCAATGAGTGGAAAGGTAATCATCCCGTCGGGGCGAACTACCGTTTCCTGCGTGAGCTGTTCATCTTTCCAGACCGCCACCTTCAGTACATCTTCCGGTCCAAGCAGGTAACTGGGTTCGGCGACTGCCGTTTCTAACGCGACTGCGTTCGTGGCGGCGCAGGCCACAAGGCCACTACCTCCCAGGGCGATCGCGGCACACACGAGACCATGAATCAATCCCGCACGTAGAAGAGACATCATCCCGCGACCGCTGCCAAGAGGGCCTTAGCATCATCTAATCCATCGAACGGCGTCACGGAAGCCACGGCCTTCTTCAAGTGCAGTCGGGCGTCGCTGGGCTGACCCCACTTCGAATAGGCGGCTCCCAAGTGATAGTTCAACACCGGATGGTCGGGCGCCAAGGCTGTCGCCTGCTTGAGTAATCGCACCGCATCCTTGTCGTGGCCCAGCTTATAGTGTGCCCAGCCCAAGGTATCGAGCAGATAAGGATTCGGGGCTTGCGATTCAAATACCCGGCTAATCGTCAGTGCACGTTCAAGACTCTGTGGATCGCTTTTATGGTCGACCAGTGTAGCCGCCAGATTGTTCGCCGCCAGGAGCGAGTTTGGATTTGTTTTCAAGACCGTCTCGTAGTGGCCGATGGCCTCGTCGAACCGGCGCTGCATGCTGAGGCTCACTGCGAGTAGCAACCGAATTTGTTCATTGTCTGGACTCGCTTCGAGCCCCTTCATTAGGACATCATCCCCCTCAGTCATCCGTTTCCCGGTATAGTGATACCGCGCCAGATGGACCAACGGAGTACTCCACTTCGGATTGAGGCGTGCCGCGGTTTCGAGATGCGGAATCGCCGAATTCACGTCGCCCCGCAGCAGCAATAACTCCCCGAGAAAGCCGTCCGCGTAAGGATGATCGGGATGATCGGCCAATACGGCTTCAAGTCGAGACTGGGCTTGAGCGACCTGACCACGCTTCACCCCCAGCTGCGCCAGGGCCAGAAGCGGTTCCGGGGCCAGGGGACGTTGCCCGGCAGCCCGGGTATAAGCCGCCTCGGCCTTCTCCCATTGCTGTTGAGCGAGAGCCACGTGCCCTTCCGCCAAATCTGCGACGGCCTTGTCCGCGCCGGCCGCTCGCAAGCGGTTGATCGTTTCTTGGCTCTGTCCCCAATCTTTTTCCTGAGCCTGCAATTGGAACATCATGCCCAAGAGCACGACATTTCCGGGATCGCGGGCCACAAGCGGGTCCAGCCGTTCTCGTGCTTCTTTGATATGCCCAACGGACGCATCCAGCCCGGCCATCATCATCTGGGCTTCCATCATCGTCGGCTTCAAGCTGAGCGCTTTATCTAAGCTCTCTCGGGCGAGCATCGTCTCACCCGTCATGAGATAGGCTCGGCCGAGCAGCGCATGGACCTCCGCCAATTCAGGCCGCTCCTTTAATGCTGTGCGGAAGGCCTGAATGGCGTCCTTGCCGTTTCCCCGTTGCAATGCGATCTTACCTTGAAGAAATATGGCTTCGAAGGACAGAGGATTTTCCTTCAGCACTTCAGACAGCTGCTTCTCAGCCGCTTCTGACCGGCCGGCCGACCAATCAAGGGCAGCCAGTTTGACGGTGGCCTCCTGCGCGGCTGGTTTGGCGCGATGCTCGTCCCTGACCTGCTCGTACACAACCCTCGCTTTATCCGGCTGCCTGCTCATTTCGTATAACTCACCCAGCGCGAACTGAATGGCCGTTGACCGGGGCAAGGCGTGTTTCGCTTCCAATAGCACGGTTTCCCCCTGCGAGACACCGCGCCGTGCTACCTGGAACTTGGCCATTCCCAAACGACGCTCTTCGTTGTCTGGGTCGAGCCGGATTACTTCGCCCAGAATGATTTCAGCCTTGTCATATTCACGCCGCTCGTCGTAGAAACCGGCCAGACGCAACCGGTGGTCGAGCACCTTCGGTTCCACCGCCACGATCTTCTTTAGGATTTCCTCGGCCCGTTCAACCTTGTCCAGTCTGATCAGGGCCGAGGCGAAAGAGTCCAGCAACGTCAAGTTGTGGGGATTGGCATCCACGGCGCGTTGCATAACCGGCTCGGCCTGATCTCCTCGACCATGAGCCAGATACAGTGTCGCCAGGATGGTCGCGGCATCGGGATCGGTCGGATGCTTCGCATTCAGCGTCTCCGCGGCGAACGTCGCTTCGCTCATATTCCCTTTGACTGCCTGAACGGCGATGCGGAGGGCCTCCGCTTCGACCTGTCCTGGCGATTTGGCCAGAACCTTGTCCGTCATCTCCAACACCTTGTCGACCAAGCGGGCTTCAAGATAAAACTTGGCAAGTTTGAGTAACGCCCGTTCATGGTCCGGCCTCAACTCCACCACTCGCTGATAGTTGGCAAAGGCGTTGCGCCAGTTTTTCTCCTTTTCCTCGACCTCAGCGGAGAGAAAGTACGCTTCGGGATCTTTTGGATCGATCTTGAGTACGTTCCGGAGAGCCACTCGGGCCTTCGGAAGATTCCCATCTTGGATGAATTCCTGGGCCCGAGCCAAGTACTTGGCCTTCTGCTCTTCAGGACCTCCGCATCCGAACAACCCGGCCAGCAGCAAGCCCGCGAGGACGACGGACAAAGCCTGTTTCATGGCGCCTGCCTCCTGTTCCACAATCGAATCACGACCACCACGCCCGCAGTACCAATCCACCCAACATCAAGGCCGACACCCAGCCCAAGCGAGTTGCCGCAGTTGAATAGATGTGGAGCAGCAGTTCGAATGAAAAGAACAACACAATCAGTTTTGCGGCGAGAAGACTCACCGGCACTGTACCCACCGTCATATCCGGCAAGAACGGCATGACGACCGCCAACGACACAATCAAGTAGTCCAACGGCGTTGTTTGAAACCGGTCCGTACCGGCAAACCGGATGGTCAGCACGACCAGCCCGGCCAGGAGGATGAATCCGATATTGAGGGGAGTCATCAAATCGGTTCCGGAGAGTCTTGGAGAGATTTCACTGTAATACATCAGGCAGGTGCTCCCGACATACAAACCCGCCCGCACTACCCACGCCTCCCAGCGGCCTGCAACCATTGACCCCATCACCGCAACCAACAGTCCCGCAGCGATCATCCCGGCATCCCATGGAATCTCCTTCGGCATCGCCACCGAGGTAATGAGATAGAGGGGAACCGCTAGTTGGAGCGCCTTGAACGCATATTCTCCGATCGACAGTCGCGCTGAATGACTGTTCGCATGTACCAATCGTGCTGCTTCGGTGGGAACATGCTGGGACGATGCCCGATCTGGCTTTCGGACGAACATCGAGAGAATGGCGGCGGCCCATACCAGATACACCGCGATCAGGACGACATCAGACTGCCACCGTAATACATAGGCGCAACTCACCATCGCGGCATGGGCAAGGTAGATCACGCTGACTGCTTGGGCATGCGTCAATCCCCTGGCCAGCAGTTTGTGGTGGATGTGGTTGCGATCGCCGATGAACGGGGACCGGCCTTCCACCAGTCGTTGCCCCATGACCCCGATCGTGTCCAGCAGGGGGACGCCCCAAATAAACAGCGCCAGCAGAGGGCTGTACGTTGTCCTGGTCGAATCAGTCAGCAGAATAGCCGCTACGGCCAGATAGTGTCCGAGAAACTGACTTCCCGCATCGCCCATGAAAATTTTGGCGGGATAGGTGTTGAATCGGAGAAAACCCAACAGCCCTCCCAGGACCGACATCATCAACAGCACCAAAAGCGATTCGTTCGCCTCATAGGCGAGATAGGCAATGCCGGCGAAGCTGATGAGGGACAACCCCCCGGCCAAGCCATCAAGTCCGTCGGCCAAGTTGACCGCGTTCGTCACTCCCACAATCACCAACAGGGTGAGCGGAATAGCCACCCAAGCCGGAAACAACACATCATCGACGAACGGGACCGTGTTAAGGCGAACACCGGCCAAACCGATGATGATGGCGGCAGCCAATACTTGCCCGAGGAATTTCATCCGAGGGTTGAGGCCGATTCGATCATCCCAGGCTCCGAACAGGACGATGACCGCGCCGCCAAGCAAACTGGACAGTATCAGCTGGTCTTTGGGAGCCCACAAGAGCACCGCGGCAAAGGTGGCCATGGCAAAGGCAATCCCACCGACTTTCGCAATAGGGACATCATGCGCGTGGCGCTCGCGCGGCACGTCGACAAATTTCAGCCGCCAGGCGGAGGTACTCAATGCCGGAATCAATGCCATGCAGATAATCAGTGAGCCCATGAAACTGAAAAACAACCCCGTGTCCATGACTCGTTACACCTCAGTCCGGAACATAGCGGCCGAGCACCGGCATCACGAGACCAGCCATCGTCTGGAGACGCCCATCGGCGATTGCCTCCGTCTCCCCGGCATAGACACTGGATACCAGCCGCACAAGGGCTCCATCTGCACGGTGCCGTGTCAAGGAGTCCCAAAAGAGAAAGAACTTCACGAGATATTCGCTGGTAATCAAGCGGTCACGTTGTTTGAACCAGTAGTACACAATCTGTTTCTGACCGCCCTTTTGTATCGCGACCCGATTCACCTCCAGCGCGGGAGCGATTCCCGAGACATGGTCCACGCGCACCGTATCAAAGGACGTGATCTCCCAGCCGCCACCAGGTATGCACTGCCTCGGTGAGTGCGACGACAGGCCCTTCTTGGGCGATTGATAGTAGGCCACGTACACATTCACCGGCACCTTCTCGACAGCGCTGTAATCCGCTAGCACGTAATCGTCCAATTGCAGGGCGTCGAGGTACTGCCGTTCCATGACAGAAGAAGCGCCACCCCACTCACCGAGTTGTAACGGAAAGTCGAGAAACGACTGTCTCGCAGGAGGGGGGAATTCATTCGGTGTCACTGATGGAGCGGCAAAGGCCGCGAGAATGAGCAAGACTCCTCCCGTCAGGACGGGAGCCCGTGAAACGAAGACTGCGGATGGGGGAACGGCCCGCGTCGATGCGGCGACCCCAGACTCAGGAGGACCGATCAGTTGCGCAATTGAACGACGAGTTGTCATCGAGCCCACTCGAGCAAGGACCCACATCTCGGCACAGAGCAGACCGAGACTGGCAACGAAGAAGACCCACCCTTCGAAGAAATGACCGAATCCTTCGGCCGCACTCCCGCCGTAGGTCTCGACCAACAAACCAATCGCACCGATCCGAAAACCGTTCAAGAGAATCGAAATAGGTATGCTCGATAGAACGAGCAGTGCTCGTTTCCAGAGGGATTCGCGGTAGAGATAGGCGCAGAGCAGTGTGAGGGCCATGAGTGGGTACAAATACCGGATCCCGCTGCAGGCTTCGACGACTTGTAGCTGAATCGGTCCTAGATCGATGACGTTGCCCTCCCGGTACGCCATGACACCGATCAATTGGAGACAACCGATCCCCAAAGCCGACGACCACAACTGGAGACGGTTGGATAGTTCACCTTGGAGAAATGTCGGCAGCGGAACGGCGGCGAGTAGATAGAGCAGGGGGAAGGCCAACAGGCGGATACCGGGAAGCCCGATGACACATGCGAGCAACCCTACGATCACAATCCACAGTGAGAACTGAACGATCGAATGCATGGCAGCGAATTCGCCGACGACATATACGAACAGCCCAGCAGCGACGATTGGAAGTCCCCACCATGAGCCGTGTGGCTCGATTGTTTGCAGCTGCGTCCGTCGAAGCCAAATCAGGTAGAGGGATATCAGTGGAATAAAGGGTCCATGGCTATAGTTGTCATCCTCCAGCCAAGTCTGCAGCAAAAATCGCAGACTGTCTGCGTAGAGATAGGACAGGGCCGTCATCACGACAGCCAGCACGCCACAGAACATCCAAGCATTTGTGCCCGTCAACAGGCGAGCCGAGGACGCACCAGAGGAAGAAGGTGATGGGGTGTCGAGGGCTGTGGGGGGAAGAATCATCGAGGTCCTCTCATTACGCTTTCCCCAATCTGAGCAATGAGCAAATCGGATCCAGCCGGTTCATGGGTTGCTTAGTCTATCGCTCAGGGGTCGAGCGATGGCATCGCGAATATCAAGTTTGTGTTAACTAAATGTTAAAAGAAGAGGGGCAGGGATGCGTCAAGGGATCTGAGGGGTACCGGTGCCGTATCTGGCGCGTGCTTGTGGATGCCCCTTCTCAACCATAGAGCCTATATTGTTAGCGTCGGCGCCTTCTTCTGCGCAACGATAGAAATCAATCTTCCAAGTGACCATTCAGCCTCCTGCCTCATGTGTTGAAGACCACGCTTTCCAAGCACAGGACCAAAAAAGACCCACCCAACAAAACATATGAGGAAATGACGCAACCAGCGTACCCACCTTCTCATCAACGAGCGCTCAAAATTCGTATCAAGATGGTTGATGGAAAATCCACACCTTTCTAAAAGACTCACTAGCCCGTTCTCGCTGAACACAAAAAAGGTGTTGGGG
>Ga0307471_100001663_pt1 | contig 12295 bp, 13 predicted proteins | sample atmos_gasesAM3C__2_FD_204566 | JGI IMG/M metagenome (GOLD analysis project Ga0307471, IMG submission 204566) | Hardwood forest soil microbial communities from Morgan-Monroe State Forest, Indiana, United States - atmos_gasesAM3C_515 | ecosystem: Environmental > Terrestrial > Soil > Temperate... | reverse complement strand
TCTTTTCAACTTTTCGATTTGCGCGGGATTCCCGTGCGCCGATCATTTCACGCACCTTCAAAAAACTAGAACGGATAGATCGCCGATTCTCCTGGCGGGCGAGTCTTCCAGCGCTTGTGAACCCAGAGCCACTGGTCGGGATGCTCGCGCACGTAGGCTTCAATCACAGCCATGAAGCGAGCGGTGTTCTCGCGAACGTCGGCATCTTCATCGCCGGTGCGCACGAGGTCGAGCGCGCGTGCGAACTGCAGGCGATATTTCTTTTCGGCGGCGTGCCACGCTAGAAATCCAGGGACGACGGCGGCATCTGTGCGTAGCGCGATTCTTGCAATGCCCGACGTGGTGCATGCCGGTCTGCCGAAAAAATCCACGAAGACTCCTTCGTCGAGGGACGTGTTGGTGTCGGCCAATATGCCAACCGTGCCGCCTTCGCCGAGCACTTTCAGAATAGCGCGCGCGGAGCGATTTTTTTCGATTGGCTGATTTCCTGAAAGGCAGCGATAGCGATTGATGAGCGCGTCGACGCGGGGATTGGCGACGGGGCGCACGAGGAAATGCAGAGGGTGGCCGTAGAGGGCATGCGCGAAGGGAGCGAGTTCCCAGGCGCTCATGTGGCCGGTGAGAAACAAGACACCTTTGCCGCGGCGCTGAGCGCATTCGAAATTCTTGGCGCCGTCGATGGTCACGATCTGCGAAATATTCGCGGCCGTGTATTTTGGGAATTGCGAGAACTCGCCCGCCATCCAGCCGATCTGGCGGATCATTCCGCGAACGATTCTTTTGCGTTCCGCCTCGCTCATATCGGGAAATGCGAGTTGAAGATTGAACATCGCTGCGCGCCTGAGGGGCGTGCGCACTTGATATGCGAATGCGGCAAAGGCGGCACCCACCTGACGGGCGGCGCCGCGAGGAAGCAGGCCAAGCGCTTTGAGTCCCGTCCAAGCAGCCGCGTATTCGAGCCATTGTCGCATCGCGCGTCATTATGCAAGAGGCTGGAGAGCCGATGCCAGCGATGTGTGATGAAAGAGTGTTTGCCCGGATGTTAGACTCGGCGGGCTTACGCGAGCGAAGCGCGATGGCCATACGATGACCATACAATGAACGAACAGTCGCTATCACGGCAACGCGCCAATTTCATTGCTTATGCAAGCGCTGGATTGATCGTGCTGGTGTGCCTCTTCAGCCATTTGGGCGCGATTGGGTTAGTTGGGCCGGACGAACCGCGTTATGCGTGGATTGCGCGGGCGATGGCATCGAGCGGCGATTGGGTGACGCCGCGCCTTTACGGCGAGCCGTGGTTTGAAAAGCCGGTGCTTTACTACTGGGCGGCTGCGCTGGGGTTCGCGGCTCACTTGCCGGCCGAGTGGGCGGCGCGGCTGCCTTCCGCTTTTGCGGCGCTGGTGGCAGCTATTGCGATCGGTTGGCTTGGTCGGAAATTCTACAATGCGGAATCTTGGCCGTTCGCGTCTCCTTTCTTGCTTGCTCCTCTTATTTTATCGACGAGCGTTGCCGCGATAGGGTTCGCGCGCGCGGCGGGTCCCGATATGTTGTTCAGCGCCGCTCTCACCGTCGCGATGGCAAGCGGCGCGAGTGTGCTAAGTCGTCGCGGGGCTTTGCGTTTTGAAAATGACAAGCGGGCCGGCACCGGCCCTTCTGATCGCTTTGCGCTAGCCCTCTTCGGCGCGTCGCTCGGGCTTGCGGTTCTCGCAAAAGGACCGGCGGGTATTCTGCTTGCGGTTGGCGCGGTTGCAATTTGGGCTTTCGTTACCTCGCGCTGGCGCGCTGCTATTCGGCTGGCCCATCCAATCGCCATCGCCGCATTCTGCCTGATAGCGCTTCCCTGGTACGCGCTTTGCGCGTTCCGCAATCCAGATTTTCTTCGTGTCTTCATTTTCCAGCACAATTTCGAACGCTACCTCACTCCTATGTTTCAGCATCGCCAGCCGTTTTGGTATTTCGTCCCGATTCTTCTTCTCGGACTGCTTCCCTGGACGGCGTGCCTCTGGCCTGCTCTCGAAGAAGGGCTGCGACTCTGGCGGCAGAAATCCTGGAGCAACTCGCCCGGGTTCTTTATCTTTTGCTGGGCTATATTCCCTTTCTTATTTTTTAGCTTTTCACAATCGAAACTGCCGGGATATATCCTTCCGGCGATTCCTCCGCTCGCTTTGTTGATTGCGGTCGGAGTACAACGCCGGATTCTAACGTCACCCGTTCCATCCGCTCGCTGTGTCCTGATCGCGGTCGGCGTCACATGGATCGTGATGGCGCTTTCGGCGGTTCACTGGGTAAACCGACTTCCCGCTGCTGCACGCGATGTTCCGGAAAAAATGATTTTGCAGGTTTCAATCATTGCGATTTCCGGTGGCACCGCGATTGTCGTGCTGGGCTTTCGTCGGGGCCGTGAGGCATTGCTGCTTTCATTCTTTCTGGCAGCGCTGTGCGTTGAACTCGCCGGCGCACGCGTTTTACCCGCGCTCGACCCGTTCATTTCGGCAAGATTTCATGGCGAACTGCTTCGCAAACATCGCTACCCCGATCGCGTTTTCACATTCCATCTCACGCGTTCCTGGCAATACGAACTCAACTTCTACCTCGGACACGAACTCGCGGAATGGTCTCCGGCTGACATCGGTGCAGCGCTCGTCCTTACCACGCCACAAGGTTTGGACGAGATCAGAAAAACGGGGCGTGTGCAGGGAACGCTAGATGAACCTTACGAAGGAATTCTATATGTTCCGGTGCTGCCTGCTGCGCGCTAGGGATTCGTGCGAGAAACGGGCGGCAAATTCTGCAGAAAGAAATTGACGATCTGATTTTCGTAGGCGTGGCGATCATCGTCTGTCATTTCGGAGTAGCTAAGCCGATCGCGCACAAGCTGTTTCGGCTCCGGCGCGCGCGAGAAAATCTTCCAGGTTTCATCAGCGAGCTGAGGCCGGTCGTCCGATTGAATGAACAATTTCGGAATTCCCTGCGTTTTGGCCAGATGCAGCGAAATCGGTTGCTGGGAACGGAAGCGATAATTCATGAGCCGGAATCCCCAATCCGAAAAGCGATTCACATAAGGAATCACGGCGAGGCCCGAGCGCTTCACTTCTATTTGCACCATGTCGCGCGGGTCGTCCCACGCGTTGTCAACAACCAAGGCGCCAACACGGGGATCAGAAGCGGCCACTTCCAGTGCCACGAAACCTCCCAGGTTCACGCCCCAAAGGCCGAAACGCTTCGGATCCACGTCATTGCGGGTCGAAAGCGACTGAACGGCAGCTTCCAGTTCGGCTGTTTCGTGATAGCCGAGAGTCGTAATACCGGGCGTCGACCCGTGCCCAAGGAAATCGAACACGAACACGTTGAATTGATGATCCTGAAGGGCCGATACCAGCGTGAGTACATCGACGCGTTGCGATAGATAGCCATGGCATACGACAATCGTGGGCGCGCCACGCAGCCCAGGGAAAAACCATCCCTCCCGCTCCGGTTGGCCAGTGATGGAAAAAGAAAACGGGATGGGATGGCCCATCATCACGTTCAGATCGGAGGAGGAGGCTGTGGAATGTGTGGGCTTCAGAATTTGGTAAAGCAGAAAACCCGCCACCGTGGCGACCGATACAAAACCAAAGAGGATTATCGCCAGCAGCGCGGAAACGACTTTGGCGGGGCGCGTTGTGGGATAGCGTAGCTCTGAGAGGACGGCCATCCGTTGAGCGCGAGAGCGCGATTTCGCGCCTCGACGAAAGGAATGTTAGCACAATTCTTTCGGTATCCTCGTTCGAGGCGTGCTGGCGTTTCTATCCGGGAGACGCATTTGGGTTCTTTCACTCGTCACGGCTATAATGACTTACGGGAGCGGCTCGGGCCTTCATGCAGATTGTTGACCTCCGGCAGGTCCATTCGAAAACCCTTGATGTGTTGTTTCAAGAGGAAGCTCGCCACTGGCGCGACGAACTGCATTGGGACTATCGCCCCTCGATTGATCTGATTCGCAAATTCATCGATTCCCGCTCACTCAATGGTTTCCTCGCGCTCGATAATGGACGCCCCGCCGGCTATGGCTTCTACGTGCTCGAGGATCACAAGGGGCTGATCGGCGGTCTTTTTGTCTCTTCCGATTACGCGCAATCCGCGATTCCAAAAGAGATTCTCACCGAGATGCTGACGGCGCTTCGTGCCACGCCGCGCCTGGAACGCATCGAGGCGCAGCTGATGCCATTCGGCATCGAATTCGATCCGGCCTTCCTTTCAAAAGAGATGCACCTTCACACGCGGCAATTCATGCTTCTGCGACTGGCGGACGCGAAGGTGAGCGAAAAGCCACTCTCACCCGCTTTTCGCATTGAGCCGTGGAGCGACCGCGCGTTCGATTCAGCAGCCAAACTGATTCAGCTTTCTTATGCTAACCACGTGGACGGCGACATCAACGATCAATACCGCTCCGAAGCCGGCGGCATGAAGTTCCTCCGCAACATCGTGATTCTGCCGGGGTGCGGTCAGTTTTTGCCAGAAGCTTCGTTCCTCGTGCGCCCGGCCACGGGAGATCGCCTTGTCGGTATGGTTCTCACTTCAACGGTGAAAGAACGCGTGGGGCATACCACGCAGGTGTGCGTCCTGCCCGGCTACCAGGGCCATCGCATCGGGCGCGCACTAATGGAAGCTTCGATTCACGCGCTAATACGCCGCAAGTACGAGTGGTTGTCGCTCACAGTGACGGCGGTGAATACGTCGGCAGTGCAGCTCTACGAGCATCTTGGTTTCAAAACAATCAAGAAATTCGCAGCAGGCGTCTGGCAGGCTTAAAGAATTCAAACTATTTCTTCGCGCGATCCTTCAAGAGCCCCTTCAATTCATCCATAAATTCTTTCACATCTTTGAAATCGAGGTACACCGAGGCGAAACGAACGTAAGCCACCTTGTCGAGTTTCTTCAAACTCTTCATCAGTAGCTCGCCAATCTCTGACGTAGTGCGTTCGCGCTCGGGGGCCTCGCTGACATACGCCTCCGCCTCGTCGACAATCGTCTCGAGCTTCCCCACCGGCACGGGCCGCTTCTCGCAGGCCTTCAGCAATCCCTGCAGAATCTTCTGGCGGTCGAATTTCTCGCGGCGGCCATCCTTCTTGATGACCATGTAAGGAATTTCGTCGATGCGCTCGTAGGTGGTAAACCGGCGGCTGCACTTCAAGCACTCGCGGCGGCGGCGAATCATGTCGCCCGTGCGCGCCTCGCGCGAATCCACCACCTTATCATCCAGGTGTGCGCAAAAAGGGCACTTCACCGCGAACTCTCTTCCGGCCGCGTAGCCTGTTGTTCGGCGTGCTCGAGCAACACCGCCTCGCTCGCGCGCTCCTGCTCCTGAACCATCCGCCGCAAATCCCCCATCGACCAGCCTTCACTGAGTATCAGCGGAATACCCGCCAAACAAACACTCGCGAACGAAATCAGCCAGACCACCACTGAAGCGGCCACAGCCGGTTCATGTTCTACTCCAAAGACCAACGTCAGCACAAGAATCGTACTGGCTTGCGCTCCGCCTCCCACTCCCGGCAATTGCGCCACCGATCCCACCATCCCGAACGCCAAAACGAGCAACGCATCCGTAAAGCCGAGCGTCGCCAGTCGCCCGCCAAACGCATGCAGGACCCACAGATAAACAAACGCAACCAGGATCCAGTGCAGCGCCGTATACAACGTCAGCAAGAAGAGATCATTCCAGGTGCGAATTGCCTGCAGCCCCTCGCTGAACCCTTCGATCAGCACAACCACCTTCTCGCGCCAACCGGTACGCCACCGCGGAGTCCTCAAGAAGTTTGTAAGCAAACGCGCGCCATGAAACCGGAAGTAGACCAGCATCGCGACAACCACAACGAGCCCATAAAGCAGCGCCCGCCCTACCGAGCGCGCGAAAACCAGCAAATGCGCAGTGCGCTCATTCACCAATCCACTTTGCTGGAAGAGAGCCAGGGCAACGCCGGCCAGTACCGCCGTCGCGGCGATATCCGAAATCCTTTCGAGAAAGAAAACGCCAAACATTCCCGCCACCGGCAGCGAATCCTTCTTGGCAATCAGCACCGGACGAATCGGTTCCCCAGGGCGGCCCAGCAAAAAAAGGCAGGTGAATCCCATCAAAGTCGCCTTGTACACGTTCCAGAAGTGGGTCCGGCCAAGCGCGTGTGAAAATTGCATCCAGCGCAGGGCGCGAAGCGCGTAGCAGACGTAGATCGCGGCCGCCGCCAGCAGCAAAAGAGAAACATTTGCGTTACGAACCGACTCAGCTACCATGCGCCAATCGAAGTTTTTCAGCGCGCCGGAATGCCCGAGTTCGTAGACGATAAAACCGAGAACAACCGCGACGATGACAATCGTGAGGTACTTCCGAAGCTTGGGCGGCATTCGTCGCAAAAGCTAACAGTTACATTCGCAAAGTTCAAGGCGGGCGTTCGCCCCAGTTTCTTCCGCCTCGGACGTAGCTTGTGTTCCTTCGCGCAGGACGGCTAAGATGCATCGCGATGGTGTGGAACTTTTCGACCCCATTTTGCGTTTCATGATTGAGGCACGAAAGGTGATCCAACGCGCGAGGCTGAGGAAGATTGGAGCCCGACGCTCAACTGGTGCAGCAATGTCTCCGGGGCGAAGGGCCGGCCTGGGAGGAACTCGTGCGGCGGCACGCGAGGCGCGTGTACAACATATGCTATCGCTTCACAGGAAATGCAACCGACGCGCAGGATTTGAGCCAGGAAGTCTTCCTGCGCATCTATCGCACGCTCGCGAGTTACCGGCCCGCGTACGGGGCGTTTCCCACATGGCTCACCAGCGTGACGCGGAATCTGCTGGTGGATCATTACCGGCGCACGCGCCACGATCGGGTGACGGATTCGATCGACGATGCGATGCCAGTGCTCGAAGAAAAGCACTCGCAGGCGCGAACGCCCGACCGGCTCGCCGAAGCCTCCGAGCTGAGCGCGCAATTGCAGCGCGGACTCGCCCGGCTGTCGCCGGAACTGCGCGAGGCGGTGATCTTGCGCGATTTGCAGGGATTGGAATACAACGAGATTCAGTCCGTGCTCGAAGTGCCCGAAGGCACCGTAAAATCGAGAATCAACCGCGGTCGTATCGAGCTGGCGCGGGTCCTGGAAGAGATGGGCGTGCGGCCGTCGTAGGGCAGGCATGACGGCTTTGGTCTTAGAGATTGGGAGTAAATGAAATGGACTGGAACTGCAAAATTTCGGACGAGCGGTTGAGCGAATATCTCGACGGCAAACTTCCAACCGCCGATGCCTCCGCGTTTGCTACGCACACCGCTGCCTGCGCGGATTGCGCGCAATTGGTTGCTCGCGTTGGCAGACTCGTTGGCCAGATGCATGAGCTCGCCGAAATCGAAGAGCCGCCGCACCTCATCCAAAACATCCTCGACGCCACGATTGGCCCGCGCACCCAAAAAGAAGGCTGGAAGAACTGGTTCTCCTGGGTGCCGATGCTGTGGCAGCCGAGGTTTGCAATGGGTATTGTGACGGTCGCCGCGTCACTCACTATCGTGATCCACTCGACCGGCATAACGCCGGGAAAGATCAAGCGCGCCGATTTGAATCCCGCGAGCCTCTTCCGCTCGGCCAATCGGCAGCTGCATCTCACCTACGCGCGCAGCGCAAAATTTGTGAACGAGCTGCGAGTGGTTTACGAAATTCAGTCGCGGCTGCAACCCAGCCCCGAGCCTTCGCCCAATTCAGCGCCGGTGCCAGAGCAAAAGCAATCGCAGCCGGATCCTTCAACGCCACAGCAAAAGTCGGATAAAAATCCGCCGCGCGACCGCAGCCAGGTTCACGGCGGCAGCATGTTCGCAGTGCTGATGCCTGCAACTTTTCCAGCTTCCACAATTGCAACGCTCACCAGGAGCCCTCAATGACATGTGCCGTGCACACCGATCGCGAGGCCACCGGCTATTGCCGCAATTGCGGCAAAGCGCTTTGCCCGGAGTGCACGCGCGAAGTCCGCGGCGCGCTGTACTGTGAGGATTGTCTCGCCAATGTGCTCGCAGGTCCGCTGGGCCCGGCGGGAGCTGCGGCGGCGGGTGCCCGCCCGGACGTGAATCCGGGCCTGGCTGCAACGCTCGGCTTTATTCCCGGCCTCGGCGCGGTCTACAACGGAGAATACGTAAAAGCGCTCATCCAGGTTCTCGTCTTCGGCGGCCTCATTGCCGGAGTCAGCAGCGACATGCCCAGTGGATACATCGCGTTCCTCAGCATCGCGCTCGGCTGTTTCTATTGCTACATGCCAATCGACTCCTACCGTGTCGCGAAAGCCCGGCAGTTGGGACAAGCTGAGCCCGGCGGAATCGTCGAAGCAAAAAACGCGCGGCCCATCGGCGCGTTTGTCCTGATTCTCATGGGCGTGCTTTTCCTTCTTTCGAATTTCGGCTTGCTGCAGGCCGACTGGTTCGAGAAAGCGTGGCCCATCGGCCTGATCGCGCTGGGCGGTTGGATCATCTGGGACCGCACGCGAAGGAACGCCTAGGAGCGCACGCATGCCGGACGAACTCAAAGCACGCTGCACCTGCCCCAATTGCCGCATCCGCGGATTGATGGGGCCCGTGATGCTAATCACCATCGGCGCGCTTTTTCTCGTCCGCGAATATACGCGCTTCAGCATCGGCGAACTCTGGCCGGTCCTGCTGATCGTCGCCGGTATCGTTCTCGTCGCCCAGGCCATGGCCTCTCGCGAAGGGCACATCGGTTCGTGAGGAGCGCGTGAGCAACGGCGCATTGCCACCTCAGCCACAGCGAAGCTCGATCTTTGCCGGCTTGCTTCTGATTTTTCTCGGTGCTCTCTTCCTTCTGCATCGGTACATTCCCGAACTCGGCATCGGTCATCTGATCGCTCGCTACTGGCCGGTGTTGCTCATCATTTGGGGCATTGCGAAGCTCGTTGACCATCTTTCCGCGCAACGCACCGGCCACGCTCGGCCTCCGGTGCTCTCTGGCGGCGAAGCGGTATTGCTTGTGCTGCTCGTCGTTGTCCTGGGGTGGATTTGGGTGGTGGACTACATTCATATGAAGCATCCGCAACTCGAAGTCGATGGCATCGGCCTTTTCTCGCATCGACATTCGGACATGGAGGTGATTCCCCCGCAATCCATTCCTGCCGGCGCGCAAGTCACCGTTCAGACCGGCCATGGCGATCTCACGATTCATGCCGGCGACATGAACGAGATACGTGTGGAAGTGAATAAGTCCGGATCGGCACCGAATGAGTCCTCGGCACGCAAGCAATTGAAAGAAGTTCGAGTGGTGATCGAGCATTCCGGTAACGGATATCTCGTTCACCCGGTGGACCAAGATCGAGCCGGTGGCAATATTTCGGTGGACCTCGATGTGGAGTTGCCGAAAAATGTCTCGCTCACCGCGACGAGCGCTCGCGGCGATATCAAGATTTCCAGAATCGGTGGCCCCATCACCGCCACCACGCAAAATGGCGACGTCGAGATTCACGACGCGGGTTCGGATGTGAATGTCCAGCTCCAGAAAGGCGACGTGCGCGTTGCCGACGTGACTGGCAGCGTGCGCATCACCGGCAAAGGCAGCCAGATTGACGTGTCCGATGTTGCCGGCGACGCTTTGCTCGAGGGCGATTTTTTCGGGCCGATTCGTGTGCGCAATGCGAAAAAAACCACCCACTACGCATCGCAGCGAAGCGATATCACGCTGTCGCATCTAACTGGCCAGCTCGAGCTCGATTCTGGTGACATCGAAATTTCCGATGTCGCTGGTTCCGCGAGGATAACGACACACAATCAGGACATGGATATTGAGAATGTTGCCGGAAAGCTCGATGTTTCGAACGCGCACGGCGACATCAAAGTGCGCTGCTCCGATCCGCCGCGTGAAGATATCAATGTGGTGAATGATTCGGGCGAAATTGATCTCACCCTTCCGTCAAACTCCAGCTTCCAGATCGCCGCTTCGTCTCGTTCGGGTGAGGTGCAGAGCGATTTCGAAGATGCCTCACTCAAACTCGCCAACGAAAGCGACACAGGGCGCCTCAACGGAACCGTTGGCTCACACGGCCCGCACATTACGCTCACAACGAGTTACGGCACAATCTACCTGCGCAAATCCTCGTAGGGCTTCTTCGTATAGTCTTCACGCTCCGCCCGATCCCCGTAAACGCTCAAGCGTCGCGAAAAACTCCGGAAAAGAAACTCCCACACATTCCGCGTCGCGCACTACCGTGTCACCCTCCGCGCCGAGAGCCGCCACCGAAAGCGCCATAGCGATGCGGTGATCGCCTTTCGGATCCACTTGCGCCCCGCGCAATTTCCCGGCCGAACGGCCTGCCACTCGTAGCCCATCGGGGAATTCTTCTACGTCCGCGCCCATTTGGCGCAACCCCGTCGCGAGCGTCGCAATCCGGTCGCTTTCCTTCACGCGCAGCTCCGCCGCGTCATGAATTTCAATTCCCTTCTCCGTATAAGCTCCGAGCGCCGCAAGCATCGGCAATTCGTCGATCATTTCGGCCACTTGCGCCCCGGCGATGCTCCCGCCTGAAAGCTGCGAATATCTCACCGACAAATCCCCGACAAGTTCGCCATCGCGTAACTGCACCGAAGCGAGATTGATTTGCGCTCCGATGGAAATCAGAAAATCGAGCACTTTCGCTCGCGTTGGATTCAACCCCACGTTGTGCAGCATGAGGGACGAATCGGGGAGAATAAGCGCGGCGGATGCTAGAAATACCCCGCCGGAGAGATCGCCCGGCACTGTCAGCTGTCGAGCCGCCAGTTTTGGCCGCGGCTGAATGCGGATGGAATCTTTCGCTGTCTCCACCGTCGCGCCAAACTCGCGCAGCGCAAGCTCAGTGTGGTCGCGTGTGCGAACAGATTCGCGCACCCCAGTCACACCGTCAGCGTACAAACCGGCGAGCAAAATCGCGGACTTCACCTGCGCGCTTGGCACCGGAAGCGCGTAATCAATCGCGTGCAAGTTTCCGCCGCGAATTTCAAGCGGCGCCAGGTCTCCATCGCGTCCCCGAATCTCGGCGCCCATTTGCCGAAGCGGCTCAGCCACACGCCGCATCGGCCGTTTTCGCAGCGAGCTATCGCCCGTGATTGTTGACGTAAACTTCTGTCCGGCCAGCACCCCGGAAAGCATTCGGATCGTGCTGCCGGAATTCTCCGCATCGAGCGCCCGTTTCGGCGGCTTTAGTCCATCGAGACCCTTGCCGGAAATTCGGACTCGTTCCCGGGTCGCGTCAATTTCAGCGCCCAGCTTTCGCAAACATTCGAGCGTGCTGCGGCAATCAGCCGCAGTCGCGTAATTGAATATTTCGCTGCTCCCCTCGGCGAGCGCCGCCAGAATCGCATACCGGTGCGAAATAGACTTATCACCCGGCAATTCCACGAGGCCGGTAATATTTCCGCCAGGCGAAACCGTTTTCTTACTCACCGCGCGATTCTAGCACGCGGCTTTCGCGCCTTGGCCCTACTCAACTTCACTCGCTTGAGGTTGGCGTCTTCACTCCTCATCGAAGAACTTCAGCGCCATCGCCCCATGTGTCGCCGCCCCTCCGGCTCGCAACGCTGCTGCGACAAATGCCGATTCGGCGATCTCTTCCCGCGTCGCACCGGCCGCCTTTGCCGCTTTTGAATGCACTGCGATGCAATACGGACACTGTGTTGTGCAGGCCACGGCGATGGCGATCAGCTCCCTGTACTTCTTGGGGATTTTTCCGTTCTCGCTGCCGACAATATTGTTGAGCCCGAGCCATGCCTTGAAGTCCGACCGGTGCGAGCTTCCCCATCTCCTTGAGAAAATGAAGGTCTCCGGCATCGTGATAATGTTCGCTCACTGGAAGTTCCTCCCGGCTAAAGTCAGATGCCTGTTTTCGAATTTCGATTACCAATATTTATCGCTGTGAACTGCCGCAGCGGGCCGAGATGGCTTGCGGGAATCGGCAGCCAAACAACCGTTTGCATAGCTTTTCGCATCTTGCTACCGTCATGCTTGGGTCATGAAATTGCATACTACAACCGGCAGGCAGCGGTCGACGGCGCGGGACGTGAGCCTCCGCCGACTATCGATCGCTTGCGGGCCGATATCTAATAGCAACATTACCCAATTCAGAAATTCGGTTAACTCCAGCAGAATGAGGGTTTACGTAATTTCTAACCGCTACAAAACGGGCATTCCCCCGAAACGCGCCTCGTCGGCTAGCCTGGCGAGTGACATGGAAGTTCGCCCGTTTGCTTCTGGATTTACGTCCGCGTATCATCAGGGTTCCATGCTCATGCTTTTTAGAAGGTTGTGGATGGCGG
>Ga0307471_100001662_pt1 | contig 12298 bp, 12 predicted proteins | sample atmos_gasesAM3C__2_FD_204566 | JGI IMG/M metagenome (GOLD analysis project Ga0307471, IMG submission 204566) | Hardwood forest soil microbial communities from Morgan-Monroe State Forest, Indiana, United States - atmos_gasesAM3C_515 | ecosystem: Environmental > Terrestrial > Soil > Temperate... | reverse complement strand
CTCGCAGCCGCGGCCCCGGCCCCAGCCCGAGATCAGCTCCTCGAAGGTGCGGACCTGGCGGACCCGTACGATGTCGAAGAGCTGCTGGCGGGTGAAGGGGAAGTGCTCGCAGAGGCTGCGGTCGATGGTGACCCCGGCCTTCTCCAGCTCGTGGTGGAGGATCGCCGTGCACAGCGGGACGCAGCTGCCGCAGCCGGTGCCGGCCTTCGTCGCCGCCTTCACCTGGCCGACGGTGGTCAGGCCGTCGTCGGCGATGGCCGAGCAGATCGTGCCCTTGGTCACGTTGTTGCAGTTGCAGATCGTGGAGCCGTCGCCGATGGCCGCCACTCCGAGGAGCGGCTTCCCGCCGCCCTGGCGCGTCGGGAGGATCAGGTCGCTCGGGTGCAGCGGCAGGTCGGTGTTCGAGGCCATCCACTGGTGGAGCGTGCCGTAGTCGGAGGCGTCGCCGACGAGGATCCCCCCGAGCAGCTTGTCCTTGTCGGGCGAGATGACGATCTTCTTGTAGACGCCGGCGATCGGGTCGTCGAACGTCAGCTGGTGGCAGCCGTCGGTGGCGCCGTGGGCATCGCCGAAGCTGCCCACGTCGACGCCGAGCAGCTTGAGCTTGGTCGACATGTCGGCCCCGTCGAAGGTGGCATCGCCGCCGGCGACGCGGTCGGCCACCACCCGGGCCTGGGCGTAGCCCGGGCTGACGAGGCCGTAGATCCGGCCCTTCACCGCCGCGCACTCACCGATGGCGTAGATGTGGGGGTCGGAGGTGCGACAGGCCTCGTCGGTCAGGACGCCGCCGCGCTCGCCGAGGTCGAGGTCGGCGGCCCGGGCCAACTCGTCCCGGGGCCGGATCCCGGCCGAGAACACCACCATGTCGGTGGCCAGCGTTCCGCCGTCGGCGAAGGTCAGGCCCTCGACCCGCGCCCCGGAGTGGCCCCGCACGATCTCGGTGGTCGACTTGGAGGTGTGCACGGCGATGTCCATCGCCCCGATGGTGCGGCGCAGCGTCTCGCCGCCGCCGTCGTCGACCTGGATGGCCATGAGACGAGGGGCGAACTCGACGATGTGGGTCGACAGGCCGAGGCCCAGCAGGGCGCCGGCCGCCTCCAGGCCGAGAAGGCCGCCGCCGATCACCACGCCCGTCCCGCAGTCGGCGGCGTAGGCCTTGATGGCGTCGAGGTCCTCGATCGTGCGGTAGACGAAGCAGCCCGGCCCCTCGTTGCCGGGGATGGGCGGCACGAACGGGTAGGAGCCGGTGGCCAGCACCAGCGTGTCGTAGCCCACCGTGCGGCCCGACGCCGCCGTCACCTTGCGGGCCTGGCGGTCGAGGCCCGTGACCGGGTCGCCGGCGATGAACTCGATGGCCGGGTGTGCCAGCACGTCGGGGTCGGCCAGGCACAGGTCCTCGGCGGTGCGCCCGGTGAAGTACGTCGACAGGCTCACCCGGTCATAGGCGGCCCGGGGCTCTTCCCCGAAGGCGATGATGCGCCAGGTCTCGGTCGCGCCGTTCTCGACGAGGCACTCGAGGAGCTTGTAGCCGACCATCCCCTGGCCGACGACGACGAGGGTCTTGTCCGCAGCCATGATCACCGAACGTAAGGGCGGCCCGTTTCTCTCGCGTTCGCGGTCTGTGTCCGGCGTGTGAACACGATTTCACGGACCACAGGGCGGCGTTCATGAGTCGAGAGAAGATGTTCACGCGGTGGCAACAAGCGGAAAACGGCCCTTTCACCGCTCGCCCCTACCGTCGTCCCGTATGCCCTTCCGCTATCCCGTCGCCCTGGAGCTGTCCGGCCGGCGGTGTGTGGTCACCGGCGGGGGCCGGGAGGCCGAGGGCAAGGCCCGGGCCCTGCTGGAGGCCGACGCCGACGTCGTCGTCATCGCCCCCCGGGTCAGCGACGGCTTCGCCGATCTGGTCCGGCGCGGCGAGCTCACCCACATTCCCCGCCGCTACCGGCGGGGCGACCTGGCCGGCGCCTTTCTCGTCATCGCCGCCGATTCCGAACGGGCCATCCGCGCCGAGGTGTTCGCCGAGGCCGAGGCGGAACGGGTGCTGTGCAACGCCGTCGACGACGTCGAGCACTGCCACTTCGCCGTTCCGTCCATCGTGCGCCGCGGTGAGCTGCTGCTGGCCATCTCCACCGGCGGCCGGGCGCCGGCGCTGGCCAAGCGGCTCCGCCGCCGGCTGAGCACCGAGCTCGGCTGGGAGTGGGAGGCACTGGTCGACGTGCTCGGCGAGGTGCGGGCGGCGACCCTCCCCCACCGCACGGCCGACTTCGCCGCCTGGGCGGCGTGCTGGCGCGACGTCCTCGACCGGGAGGAGGAGCTGCTCGACCTCCTGGCCGAGGGCCGGATCGACGAGGTGAAGAGCCGGGTCTACGACGCCTTGAAGCCCGCCACCACCTCGGCCCACTGCGCCGGGTCGGTGCGGTAGGGGGCGTAGAACGAGATCCGGTCGACGAGGTCGCCGTAGCGGGCCAGGACGAGCCCGGGAAGCTCGCTGGCCGAACCCCGCACGGCGAAGGCATCGAGGATGTCGTCGGTGATGACCTTCCCCATCTCCTTCCAGTCGCCCTGCTTGGACAGCCGGTTCAGCTCGTCCTGCACCTCGCCCCAGCCGTGGGCCTCGAGGACGGGCCGGTAGGCCGGAGTCGAGCCGTAGAAGGCGATCTGCTCCCGGACGGCGGCGTCGGCCTTCTGCCACTCCTCGTCGGTCTGGCCGGTGACCATGAACGTCGGGAAGGACAGCTCGATGTCGGCCCGGGACCGGCCGGAGAGCGCCAGGCCCCGTTCGAGGGCCGGGATGGTCGTCTCCCGCAGGTACTTCTCGGTGGTGAAGCCGTGGACGAACATGCCGTCGCACACCTCGCCGACGACCTCGGTCATCTTCTCCCCCACCGCCGCCAGGAAGATCCGGGGCGCGCCGAACCCGGTCGGCCCGGGGTTGAAGAACGGCGTCATCAGCGTGAGGCGGTAGAAGTCGCCCTCGAAGCGGAGCGGCTCGCCTTCCTCCCAGGTGCGCCACACCGCCCGGGTGGCCAGGATCAGCTCCCGCATGCGGGCGGCCGGCGAGGAGAACTGGGCGCCGAAGCGCTTCTCGATGTGGGCCTTGATCTGGGAGCCGAGGCCGAGGATGAACCGGCCCTTGGAGAAGCGCTGGAGGTCGTGGCCGATGTGGGCCAGGTGCGTGGGCGAGCGGGGGAAGGCCACGGCGATGGCGGTGGCGAGATCGATCCGCTCGGTCTCCTGGGCGGCCAGCAGGAGGGGGAAGAAGGGGTCGTGCTGGGTCTCGGCCGTGTACAGCCCGTCGTAGCCCACGTCCTCGATCTGGCGGGCCCGGGGCCCGATGGTCTCGAGGTCGGCCGCCATCAACGCCGCGTCGATCTTCATCAACGCATCTTTGTTGATGGTCCCGCCCACTGTCACATCCCCGCGGTACCCTCCGGGCGAGATGAGCCTGCCGCTGCCCACCACGCTGTCGCCGAGCAAGATCTCGGCCTTCAAGCACTGCCCGCTGCAGTTCCGCTTCTCGGTCATCGACCGGCTGCCGGAGCCGCCGTCGCCGGCGGCCAGCAAGGGCACGCTCGTCCACCGGGCGCTGGAGCTCCTGATGCTGCAGCCTCCTGCCGACCGCACGCCGGCGGCGGCGCTGGCCGGCCTGGAGCGGGCCCGGGCCGAGCTGGCCGACCATCCGGAGTTCGCCGGCCTCGAGCTCGACACCGAGCAGCTCGACGGCTTCCACGCCGACGCCCGGGCCCTGGTGCTGCGTTACTTCGACATCGAAGACCCGGCGGCGGTGCGGCCGATCGGCCTGGAGCTGCGGCTCAGCGTGCGCCTCGGGTCGCTGACCCTCCGGGGGGTCATCGACCGGCTCGAGCTCGACGGCGACGGCGAGCTGGTCGTCACCGACTACAAGACGGGGGCGGTGCCGACCGAGCGGGCCGAGCAGGACCGGCTCGGCGGCGTCCACTTCTACTCGCTGCTGTGCGACCGGCTGTTCGGCCGCCGGCCGGTGCGGGTGCAGCTGCTGTACCTGTCGGAGCCCGAGGTCCTGTCGATCTGCCCCAGCGAGCAGTCGGTCAGCGGGATGGAGCGCCGGGCGGTGGCCCTGTGGGCCGCCGTCGAGCGGGCCTGCGCCCGAGACGACTTCCGGCCCAACCGGGGCCGGCTGTGCGACTGGTGCAACTTCCAGGCCTACTGCCCGGCGTGGGGCGGCGATCCGGAGCAGGCGGCCGCGCTGCGGCCCGAGCCCGTCCTGCTGCCGGTCTGATCCCGAGCGCCGTGGCGTTCCGGGCGCTCCGGGCGCACCCCCTGGCCGTGCAGGCCCGGGCGCTGGACCGGATCGTCGACGCCACGGTGGTCAAGGTCCGCAACCCCGTCCTCGACGCCGTCTTCTATCCGTTGTCGAGCGCCGCCGACCACAGCCTCGTGTGGCTGGCGGCCGCCGGGCTGCGCGAGGCCCTCGGGAAGGCCCGGCCGGGCACGGCCGTGCGGCTGGCGAGCGTCCTGGCGGCGGAGTCGGCGGTCACCAACCTGGCCCTCAAGAGCCTCTTCGGCCGCATCCGGCCGGCGCCCGACCCGGTGCTGAGCGGTCCGCTGCCCTGGGGCCTGCGCCAGCCGGTGACCAGCGCCTTCCCGTCGGGCCACGCCACCGCCGGCTTCACCACCGCGGTGTTCCTGTCCCGGGCCGACCCCGGGCCGCCGTGGTACCTGTTCGCCGGTCTCGTGGCCTTCAGCCGGGTCTACGTGCGGCTCCACCACACCTCCGACGTGCTGGCCGGCGCCGCCCTGGGCCTGGCCTTCGGGGCGCTGTCCCGGCGCTTCGCCCCGCCGGCGCCCGAGGCGCCGCCGGTTGCCGGCGGGAATGCGGGGTAGACCGGAGAAGGTTGTCCCCTTTCGAAGGTGTCCGTCGCTGCCCGTCGGGAGGTTTCCGTGGCTCGCCAGTTCGCCGTCACCTGGGATTACCGCTGTCCCTTCGCCCGCAACGCCCACGAGGCTCTGGTCAACGGCCTGCAGGCCGGGCGGGACTGGGACGTCCGGTTCTGGCCGTTCTCGCTCGACCAGGTCCACGTCGAGGAGGGCGAGACCCCCGTCTGGCTGCGGAGCCTCGACGAGCCCCAGGGCATGGGCGGGGTGCGGGCCCTCCTGTGGGGCATCGCCGTGCGCGACGTCTTCCCGGAGAAGTTCCTCGACTTCCACATCGCCGCCTTCCGGGCCCGCCACGACGAGGGCAAGAAGATCGCCGAGGAGGCCGTCCTGCGGGGCGTGGCCGAAAGCGTCGGCCTCGACCCCGGCGCGGTGGCCGACGAGGTGGCCTCCGGTCGGCCGCTCAAGGCCCTGGAGGCCGAGCACACCGAGGCCGTCGACCGCTACGCCGTCTTTGGTGTCCCCACCATCATCGAGGGGGACGAGGCGGTGTTCGTCCGCCTGATGGAGCGGGGCAACGTCGACGACTTCGCCCACGCGCTCGACCTGGTCGGCAGCACGCGGCTCAACGAGTTCAAGCGGACCAAGATCCCCCGCTGAGCCGGGCCGGTCAGCCCTCGACGGCGTCTGCCCACTCGTCGTAACCGGGGTCCAGCCAGGCTTCGTGGCTACAGGCGCTCCCCTCGTCGACGAGGTACACGTGGAGGGTGGGCGCTTCGTCGGCCAGTTCGACCAGCTCCGGCGCCCGGGGATGGGGCGGAGCGGCGTCGAGCAGGTCGACGAGGGCCACCGCCGCCAGGATCCGGCTGCGGCACCCGGGACAGGCCGACACGGTCACGGCGTCGAGGTCGCCGACCATGGCCAGGAACGAGGTGGCTTCTTCGTCGTCGAGGGCCACCTCCGACAGCTCCCCGTCGAGAAATGTCAGCCCGCCGGCGGGCTGCTGGGGCTCCCCCTCGACCACCACTCCGAGCACCTCATCCTCACCGAACGCGCGCCCCCCGAACCCTCCGGTCGAGCTCGGACTCGGCGCTCGGCCGTACCGTAGTGCGGGACTGACAGGATGGTGACCGAGAGCCTGTCGAAGGGGGATGACTTGGCCGTCATCGACGTCGCGGGGTACGTGGCCGACCTGAAGGACCATGCGGTCAACCACGGCTTCCACATCCACGACGAGCGCCACTTCCTGGAGACCTACTCGCTGCGTCAGAACTGGGAGGTCGACCTCCACCCCGAGGAAGGCTGCGGGGGGCCGGTCGACCTCCACCTCGCTCTGGAGATCGACCCCCGCACGCTGCTGTCGTTCGAGGACGCCGTCAACGGCCTCGACGAGGACGAGGCGCCCCCCGAGGGCTACGAGTTCCCCCTGACCTTCACCTGGGTCCTGCCCCCGCTGAGCAACGGGCCCGACCTGCTCGTCCTGGCCACCGAACTGGCCGGGGTCGGCGGCCGCGAGCTGCCCCTGGAGGTGTCGGCCATCGACTCCTTCCCGTCGGCCACCGACGCCCCCCAGCGGAGCCTGACCGTCGTCGCCCGCCAGGAGGTGTCCCTCTCCCAGATCCTCGAGGGTGAGGAGACGCTGTGCGACGCCTTCGAGCGGTGCCTGGCCGTGAGCCGCTACCTCCTGAACGCGGCCGAGAGCTGGCTGTAGCCCTGGGCCTTGCCCAGGGCTTCAGTGTTGGTGCCTACGGGCCCCCTGGGCCCGTAGGCAGCGCTAGGGCGCCGGGTTATCCTGCGGGCCCATGCGGGCCCTCGTCATCCAGGAAGGCTGCCGCCTCGCGATCGAGGACCGGCCCGTCCCCGGACCGGGCGACCGCGACGTGCTTGTCCGGGTGGCCGGCGCCGGCATCAACCGGGCCGACCTCCTGCAGCGGGCCGGGCTCTACCCGGCGCCGCCGGGGGCGCCGGCCGACATCCCCGGTCTCGAGTTCGCCGGCGTGGTCGAGGCGGTCGGCCCGGCGGTTGGCTCGCCCTGCCCCGGCGACCGGGTGATGGGCATCGTGGCCGGCGGCGGGCAGGCCGAGTACCTGGTGACGGCAGCGTCGCACTGCGCCCGGGTGCCCGACACGGTCGACCTCGTCGAGGCCGGCGGCATCCCCGAGGCCTTCATCACCGCCCACGACGCCATGGTGGTGCAGGGCGGGCTGATGGCCGGGCAGACGGTGCTCATCCACGCCGTGGCCTCCGGGGTGGGGACGGCCGCCCTGCAGCTGGCCGAGTGCCTGGGGGCCGCCGTGGCCGGCACGAGCCGGTCCAAGGACAAGCTGGAGCGGGCCGCCGAGCTCGGCCTGGCCCACCCGATCCTGGCGCCGTCCGGGTTCGACGCCACCGCCCTGGCCGCCGAGATCACGGCCGCCACCGGGCCGGTCGACGTCACCGTCGACCTCCTCGGCGGGCCGTACCTCGGCGTCGACGTCGCCGCCGCCGCCCGGAAGGGCCGGATCGTCATCGTCGGCCTCATCGCCGGCCGGACGGCCGAGCTCGACATGGGGGCGCTGCTGTCCAAGCGCCTCGTGCTGCGGGGGACCGTGCTGCGGTCGCGCCCGTCCGCCGAGAAGGCCGATGCCACCCACCTCTTCGGGGGCCAGGTCGTGCCCCTCCTGGCCCGGGGGACGCTCAAGCCGGTGATCGACGCCGTGATTCCGCTGGCCGAGGCCGAGCGGGCCTATGACCTCGTCGCCGCCGACCGCACCTTCGGGAAGGTGGTGCTCCACCTCCGGTGAAGGCCCGGCCGCTGGGCCCGGAGGACGTCGAGGGGGTGTGTGCGCTGGTCGACCGGGACCGCCTCCCCGGCCAGCCGCCCTGCACGCCCGAGCGGGTGGCGACGGTGCTGGCCGGCCGGTCGACGACCGACCCGTGGTGGTGGCGGGAGCTGGCCACGATGCGGACGATCGGGGTCGAGGGCCCCGACGGGTCGCTGGTCGGGGCGGGGGCCCTGGGCCGGCGCCCGAGCGGCGATCGCTACCTGCTGTGGCTTCACGCCGGCGAGACGCCGGAGTACGTCGAGGCCGCGTTGTGGCCGCTCCTGCGGGGGGTGCGGCGGGGTGACCCGGTCTTCGCCTTCTGGGTGGCCACCGAGCTGTCGGTGGGCCTGGAGGGCGTCCCCCTCCGGCATCGCCCGGTGACCCACGAGGCGCTCCTGGCCCGGGGCTTCAGCGGAGCGGACCGCTGGCTGTACCTGACGGCGCCGGCGGCCGGCCCCCCACCCGAGGCGCCGTTCCGGCGCCGGGGCATCGGTTCCGAGCTGCGGGTGGAGCTGGAGGTCGACGGCCGCCCGGCCGGCGGGGCGGAGCTGAGCCGGCCGGCGCCGGGGGTCGGGGTCATCTGGTGGCTGGAGATCGAGCCGGAGTTCCGCCGCCGGGGCCTCGGGCGCCAGCTGCTGCGGGCCGCCCGATCCGTCCTGACCGAGGAGGGCGCCGGCGAGGTCGTCCTGTTCGTCGACCACGACGACCCCAAGGCCCGCGACCGGCGCCCGGCGCTGGAGCTGTACCTGGCCGAGGGGTTCACGGTCGTCGACCACCTCTGGTCGTACCGGCGGGGTGAGGGCGAAGCGGAACCGGGCGGGGGCCGGCCGGTGTAGTGCCTAGTCGCCGACGTCGACCACGACCCGGGTCGGGCTGTCCTGGGTGGTGACCTTGAACGGGCGCTGCTTGTCGAGGCCGATGACCCAGGTGAGGACGGCCTCGAAGTCGCCCGTCCGGCGGACCTGCTGGATGCGGGTGGCGCCGGCCGCCTCCAGCGACGTCGGGCCGGTGTAGGTCTGCGGGGCGTTGGCCTGGCTGAGGTCGACGCCCGAGGCGGTGAAGCGCAGAACCAGGTAGGCGCGGCCCTTCACCGCCACGGTCTTGCCGGACCCGTCCTCGGTGATGGGCCCGGGCTGGTAGCCGGCCTTCCAGGCCACCGGCCCGGGGGCCTCGCCCGGCTGCGGCTTGAACTCGAAGGTCACCCGCTCGAAGCAGTCGTGGACGCCGATCCGTACGTCGGTGAGCAGGCGGGTCGGGGCGTTGGCGCCGCCTTCGGTGGCGGCGGTGGCCCCGGAGAACGTGCAGGGCGCTGCGCCGGCCTGGGTGGTGGAGGCCGAGGCGGCCGGCGGGGCGGCGGGCTTGCCGTTGGTCACCGCCCGGGTCTCGGACCCACTGTCGTGGCAGGCGGTGAGCGCCGTGGCGGTCAGCACACCGGCGATCACCAGGCCCGACAGATGCCGCAGACGGTGAGGACCGCTCATGGACCGAGGGTACCCCCGCGCTGGCCACCATATGTGGCAATCAGAACCGCCCGCCGGGGGCGGAACCGGTCAAAACTTCTCGCCGTTGTAGCTGCGGACGACGCCGCTGGGCTGAGGCTGTTCGGCCGGGGCCTGCGTGGTGAAGCAGGGGTCGGGCTCCTGGCCGGTCCGGTCCCAGGCGTCGAGGTACTCCCGCATGCTGCTGAAGCAGCCCTGCTCCTTGGTGCCGGTCCGCACCCGCCCGCCGGGGGCGGGCACGGCCGGGAGGCCGGTCTTCTGCGGGTCGGCGCCGACCCCGCCGGGGCCGGTCGTCGGCGGCTTGGCGGTGTTCTGGGTCACGGCGCCGCTGTGGACGGTCACGGGCTGCGGCTGGCCGTGGCCGGCGCCGTGGTGCCGGCCGGGGTGCCAGCTCAGCCCGGCGATGATGGCCGCGATCCCGGCGATGGCCAGGACGAGGGCCAGGCGGCGGCGGAAGCGCCGGCGGCTGTCGAGGTGGCGGGCCCAGCGCCCGAGCTCGCCGTCGCCGTCGCCGTTGCCGTCGATGTCGGTTCCGGCGTCGTGTCCCGGGGTGCGGGGTGTCCCTGCAGTGAACACGTCCATCAGCCTCTGCTCCGCTCCCTCGGCAACCACGGTTCTCCGGGCCCGTGACCGGGGGCGATCACATTGTGGCATCGCCTTCCGGCCCGGACGCAGACCCAGTCTTCGACTCCTGGACGCCCCACCCCTGTCGCCGATGACGCCGTGCTGCCCCCGGGAACCGGGCGAAACTTCCGCGAACCGCGTCGCCGTCAGGGCTCGAACCGCCCTCCGAGGTGCTTGGCCAGGAACCGCTCGGCGACCTTGAAGAACTCCATGCGGTTCTCCGGCTTGGCGAAGCCGTGCCCTTCGTCCTCGAAGAGCAGGTATTCGTAGTCGATTCCCTTGTCCTTCATGGCGTTGACGATCTGCTCCGACTCGGCCTGCTTCACCCGGGGGTCGTTGGCGCCCTGGGCGACGAGGATCGGGATCTTGATCTGGTCGACCTTCGACAGCGGGGAGCGCTCCCAGAGGAGGTCGGCCTCGGTCTCGGGGTTGCCGACCCGCTCGTGGAACTGGGCCACGATCGGCGCCCAGTACGGCGGGATCGACTCGATCAGCGTCTGGAGGTTGGACGGGCCGACGACGTCGACGGCGCAGCGGAAGACGTCGGGCGTGAACGTCGCCCCGACCAGGGCGGCGTAGCCGCCGTAGGAGCCGCCGGAGATGGCCACCCTGCTCGGATCGACCCAGCCCTGGCCGACGACGAAGTTGACGCCGTCGATCAGGTCGTCGTGCATGGCCGCCGCCCACTGCTTGTTGCCGGCGTTGACGAACTCCTTGCCGTAGCCGGTCGACCCCCGGAAGTTGACCTGGATCGACACGTAGCCCCGGTTGGCCAGCCACTGGGCCTCGGCGTTGAGACCCCAGCTGTCCCGGGCCCACGGGCCGCCGTGGACCATCAGCACCGCCGGCAGGTTCTTGCGCTCCACGCCGGGCGGGAACGTGAGGTAGCCCTGGATCTGGAGCCCGTCCCGGGCGGCGTAGGAGAACGGCTCCATGTGGGCCAGCGTGTACTCCGACAGCGCCGGCTGGTGGTGGAAGAGGAACGTCGCCTCCTTGGTCTCCCGGTCCCAGGCGTAGTAGGCGACGGGCCCGTCGTCGACGGTGAAGGCGATCAGCCAGGTGCGGTCGGCGTGGTCGCGGCCGAGGAAGGTCACGTCGCCGGGCTGGATGGCCTGGATCTGGTTCATGTCGTCGCTGATCGACCGGTCGATCACGACGTGCTCCGTGCGGGCCTTGGTGAACGAGACCATCTGGATCTCTTTGGTGTCGGGGTTCGACATCACGCCGCTCACGTCGTACTGCGGGTCCTCGGCCAGGACGGTGGCCACGCCGTTGGCCAGGTCGACCCGCAGCAGCCGGCTGGCGTTGGCGTCGACCGACGACAGCAGGTACAGGCTGTTGCCGTCGGCGGTGAACCCGATGGGGGCGGTGCCGAGGGCGTCGTCGGAGTCGACCTCGAGGAACACCTCCCACTGCTCGGCGCTGGCGCCGGGGCGCCGCCCGACGAGGTTCATCCCGCCGTCGGGCCGGGGCTGGAGCCCGGCCCGCACCCGCATCTCGCCGTCGGCCACGAAGCCGACGACGCCGGGGTTCTTCAGGATCATCTCCAGCTCCCCGGTCTCCAGGTCGAGGTGGTAGACGTCGTGGAGCTGGGGGTTCTCCTTGTTGAGGCCGACGAGCAGTTCGGTGGGGAACTTCTTCTCCTCGGCGATCAGCTGGGCCTGGACGCCCTCGAACGGGGTGAGGTCGCGGATCGTGCTGCGGTCGAGCTCCACGTCGTAGAGGCGCCAGTTCTCGTCGCCGCCCATGTCCTGGACGTAGAGGATGCGGGCGTTGTCCTGGCCCCAGAAGAAGGCCCGGATGCCCCGGTCGGTGTCGTTGGTCACCGCCCGGAACGAGTCCTCGGGGGCCCCGACGCCGCCCACCCACACGTTGAGCACGCCGTTGAGGGGGGCAATGTAGGCGAGGCGGGTCCCGTCGGGGGAGATGCGGGGCTGGACCTTCTCCGGGTTCCCGAAGAGAACCTCCCGGGGGACGAGGGGGACCGAGGGGACGGCGGAATCGGCAGTCATAGGGCTCCGTCCTACCACCCTTTTTGTTGCGGCTCACGCCGCACTTGTCAGGGGGCACCCCCTGGCCCCCGGGGGTAGCGTGGCGGGCATGACGCTCGTGGAGCGGCTCGGCTTCGCCCCCGATGCCCGGCTGGTCATCATCAACGCCGACGAGCTGGGCCTGACCCGGGCGTCGAACGTCGCCGTCTACGACACCCTGCGCCACGGCGCCGCCACCAGCGCCTCGCTCATGGTGCCGGCCCCCTGGGCCCGCGACGCCGCCGCCGGCTACCGGGGCGAGGACGTCGGCGTCCACCTCACCTTCAACGCCGAGTGGGACACCTACCGGTGGGGGCCGATCAGCCACTCCCCCTCGCTGCGGGACGGCGACGGCGGCTTTCCCCGCACCACCGAGGACCTCTGGGACCACGGCGACATGGAGGAGCTCCGCAAGGAGGGGCGGGCCCAGGTCGAGCGGGCCATCTACTGGGGCTTCGACGTCAGCCACCTCGACAGCCACATC
>Ga0307471_100001660_pt1 | contig 12303 bp, 14 predicted proteins | sample atmos_gasesAM3C__2_FD_204566 | JGI IMG/M metagenome (GOLD analysis project Ga0307471, IMG submission 204566) | Hardwood forest soil microbial communities from Morgan-Monroe State Forest, Indiana, United States - atmos_gasesAM3C_515 | ecosystem: Environmental > Terrestrial > Soil > Temperate... | reverse complement strand
AAGAGCTCGAAGCCCGCACCGACCACTCCACCGTGGCCGGACAATCGGTCAATCAAGCCGCCGTGGAATCGGTCCGTCGCAACAAAGTGGCCCTCAAAGGACCGACCGCCACCGCCATCGCCGGAGGCGCGCCCAGCGTCAACGTCGCCCTGCGCAAGACGCTCGAACTTTACGCCAACTTGCGCCCTGTCAAAAATCTGCCCGGAGTAAAATCGCGGTTTGAAAATGTCGACATCGTCTTGGTCCGGGAAAATACCGAGGACCTCTACTCCGGCCTCGAGCACGAAGTCGTTCCCGGCGTCGTCGAGAGCCTGAAAATCATCACCGAAAAAGCTTCCTCGCGAATTGCCCGCTTTGCCTTCGAGTATGCCAAGCGCCAGGGCCGCAAGAAAATTCACGCCATCCACAAAGCCAACATCATGAAGCTGAGCGATGGCCTGTTCCTGAAATCGATCCGCGCCGTCGCCGAAAAATACAAGGACATCGAATACAAAGAGCTGATCGTAGACAACGCCTGCATGCAGATGGTCCTCGACCCCAGCCAGTTTGACATGCTGCTCCTGCCGAATCTCTATGGCGACGTGATGAGCGATCTGGCTGCAGGCTTGGTCGGCGGACTTGGCGTCGTGCCGAGCGGTAACATCGGCGATTCCTGCGCCATGTTCGAGGCGGTGCACGGTACGGCCCCCGACATCGCCGGCAAGGGCCTGGCGAATCCCACCGCCCTGCTGATGAGCGGCATCATGATGCTCAAGCACCTCGGCGAACAATCCGCCGCCGAACGCATCGAGTCCGCCCTCGAAAAGGTCTATCGCGAAGCCAAGCACGTCACGCGCGACCTAGGCGGCAAAGCCACAACCGCCGAATTCACCGACGCCGTCGTCGCGGCTCTCGCTCCGGTCCCCGCGCGGGCGTAGCGACCGCGTCGAGGCAGGTTGATCGGCATACATGGAACAAATGAGGGATCGTCGAAGGTTGCCAAATACCGACAGAGTCGACGCTGAGGAAGATGAAGATGCCTTCGGCCTGGAGGCAAAGATCAGAATGGACTCATTCAGCCGAACCGTTGAAGTGCCGCGCAGAGCACATGAGAGCCAAAACCGCTAATTAAAATGAACGGCAACCTCAGGAAGGACCGAGGTCCACTATTTTACCAACGGCTCGGCTGCATAGATCTGATACACCATCAGATAAACGATCACTCCGGTGACGCTGACATAAAACCATAATGGCAAGGTCCAGCGCGCGATGATGCGGTGTTTATCGAAGCGCTGTAGCCAGGCGCGGCGCAGCGTCACGATGATCATGGGCACGATCACCGCGGCCAGCACCGTATGAGTGATCAGCAGCGTGAAATAGACCGGGCGAATCCAACCCTGCCCCTGAAAGGCGACGTGCCCGACGCGATAGTGATACGCCAGATAGGAAATCAGAAACGCCGTCGACACCCCGAACGCCGAAATCATGAACCGCTTGTGGACGGCCACCTTGCCGGCGCGTATTGCCGCATAACCCCCGGCCAACAGCACGGCGCTAAGCCCATTTAAAGATGCGTTGAGCGCGGCGTGAGAAAGCATTTCCGGCGTCTCGTTTCCTCGTTACTTGAGAACAGCATGAGGTCTAGTTGTTGTTTTTGGTCGAAAAAAAGAATGACATGTCGTTCTAAAATTGTTTCTCCCAGTTGCAGGGACGGTGCTTGCAGCGCGACCCCAGCCACCCAAGTCACCCACATCCCCAAAGCCGACTCGGCCAAGACGCGATCACCGGGGCAATTTGTCGTAGATCATCAACCCGAGCAACACCGGAATGTGGATCACCGTCGCGTGCATCAGCCACTTCGCCCGGATATTGGACTTGGCGGCGGCGGCCCACAAACAAACCTGCAACAATCCAACGCTCACAACCAGCGCTCCAAAGAAGTACCGCACTCCAGCCAGTCCAACCACGGCGGGCAGCAGGCTGGCTCCGACCAACGCTATGGCCGTGAGCACGATCTGCCGGAACGTGCGAGTTCCCTGTTTGTCCACCACTGGCAGCATCAGAATTCCCGCGCGCGCGTAGTCCTCGCGGTACATCCACGCGATCGCATGGAAATGCGGAAACTGCCACAGAAACAAGATCGCGAAGAGCAGCCAGGCGCCGCGGTCGAGCGATCCGCTGGCCGCCGCCCAGCCGATCATCGGCGGAATCGCTCCGGGGAAAGCGCCAACAAACGTAGCCCACACCGTGCGCTTCTTCAGCGGCGTGTATCCCAGCAAATAGCTGAGGCAGGTCGCCATGCCCAATCCGGCCGCCAAAGCTCCCGCTGCGAAATAAAGATAGATTGCGCCTGCAGTGCACAAAGCCACGCCGAACCACAACGCCTCGCGGGGTTGCAGGACGCCGCTGGGCAGCGGGCGAGAAGCCGTCCGCCGCATATGACCATCCGACTCGCGTTCGATGTAGTGATTCAGCGCCGCGGTGCCCGCTGCGATCAGCATGGTTGCGAAAACGGTGTGTACCAGCCGCAGCCAGTCGACCGGCCCGCGCGCCGCCATGTAGTAGCCCGCCGCGGTGGTGATCAGTACAAGGAAGGAGACATCGGGTTTGGTCAACGCAACATACGCGCCCGCACGCGACATGACCGCTAATTCACTCGCGCGCGCCGTACTCATTACGCGGTCACCTGGCGCTGTGCGTTGGCTTGCACCGCGCGTCCCCGCGGCACAATGCGGTAGCACAACAGCACCACCAGCACGGAGAACGCAAACAGAAGAGCCCCGACCACTGTATGAATCACCGTCAGCCACACCATCACCGGCATCGGCTGTGGCGCATGCTCGGTCGTCAAGCGCGACCAGTACGCGCCAAATCCCAAAAGGAACTGAATCCCGAAGATCGAGTGCAGCAGCATGCGCGCCTTCGTCAGTTCCGGCGAAGCGCCAAATCGCTTTCGCAGCGCGATCGCCGTCCACACTACCGTCCCCATCACCACGAAAGCCCCGACAATGTGCGGCCAGATCGGCAATTCCTGGTGCCGAAAGCCCGCGCCCAGCACTACCTGCAGGAAGATGATCTCGGCATTGAACGCGGCAACGGTATGAATCGAAGGAGACCCGCTGTCCGTCAGTTGCATCCGGTCGGTCACCCACCACTTGCTGGTGAAGACCGCGATCGCCAGCACCGCCGCGAAAATGATCTGCCCAAAACATGCGTGCATGACGGGCAGCCAGTAGTGGAGCAACTGCCGCACGACTTCTCCGCCCAGCACGGCCTGCACGACTACGCCGACAACCGCAATAACGCCGAACCAGCGCAGCCAGCGCCGCTCCTCTTTCACCCAGATCAAAATTGCCAGGACGAGCACCAGCACACCCAAAACGCCCGCGATGACCCGATGGGAGTGCTCGAAGAACGCTCCGCCGGCCAATTGCCGCAACGACGGAAACCAGGTCCCAAACGACTTCGGCCAATCCGGCACCGACAGCGCTGCGTCGTTGGAAGTCACCAGCGCTCCCGCGACAAACAGCAGCACCGTCCACGCCACCGTGAATTTGGCGAACCGATGGATTCCGGGATGGTACGTCGATGTCATACCAGGGTCCCCAACGAACCCGGAATTATACATTACCGGGCGAAGGGGCGCTGCTATCGGTCTGAATCGAAGAAGATTACGACGCCTTCGCAAGCTCTGAAATGCCGGAAGGGCGGCGCGTATAATGGGTCTATGCAAGACAGCGCGCTTGTTGTCGCTCAGGCGTTCGGAACGGAAGCTGAGGCGGTATTCGCGAAGGGCATACTAGAATCGGCTGGTATCGACGCCATGGTTCAGGCGGATACGGCAGGCGGAATGCGTCCGCACTTGGCCTGGAGCGGCCTCGGGTTTCGAGTCCTGGTTCGTGAAGAGGACGCAGCGGCCGCGCGCATTGTGCTTAGCCCACCCGACGATGCTGAACTTGTTCTAGCTCAGGCGTTCGCAACACAAACGGAAGCCGACATCGCACAAGGCGCGCTGCTTTCCGCGGGCATCGCGGCAGCGGTCCAGGACGACAGTGCTAGTAGCTGGCGCCCCGACGAGGCTTGGATCGGCACGGGCTTTCGCGTATTCGTTCCGAAGGAAGATGTCGGCAAAGCGCGTGAGGTGCTAGGACAACTTCGCTAGACCTCCGTTTGCGTGGTCGTTTCGCTCGCTGGTCCCGCTTCCATTCCAACTGCCTGCAAGACCAATTCTTTTAACGCTTCGATGAATACCGGCGAGTCTCCAACCGCGGGCATCATGCGAAATGTCTCGATCCCGACCTTCTTCGCGTCCGCCCTTGCTTCGATGTTGATCTCATGCAGCGTCTCGATGTGTTCGGTCACAAAAGAAATCGGTACGACCAGCATTTCTTTTACGCCTTCGTGCCCCAGCCGCTCGATCGTGCCGGTCAGCGGCGGCTGCAGCCACTTCGCCGGACCGACGCGGCTTTGATAGCACAACAAATGCGTCCGCGGCCACGCTGGGTACTGCTGCGAACCCCCTTCGCAGACCAGCCGTACGGTCTCTTCGATCTGCTTCGGGTACGGATCGCCCTTCTCTACCAGGCTCATCGGTAGGCCATGAGCGCTGAAAACGAGGTGAATGCGCGAGCTGTCGGGAAATTGCCGCAGTATCGAGCCAATCCGCTGGATGACGGCCTGAGTGTACAGCGGATGATTGTAAAACTGGCCGATCGTCCGCTCTTTCGGTCCACCGTTCGGCTGGCCGTAAACACGCCGCCACTCCTTCAAACTGCTCAGCGTTGTGGCGTAGGAGAAATGCGGGTACAACGGCAGCAGCACAATCTCGTCCAGTGGCGCCGACTGCCGGATGGCATTTACTGCATCTTCGGTCAGCGGATGCCAGTAGCGCATTGCGGTGACGGCAACCGGATCGATGTAGGGCGAGAGCGCGGCCACGAGTCGCAGCCGCTGACGCTCCGTCAGCAGCCCGATCGGTGAACGCCGCCCGATCTCCGCGTACTTCGCGCTCACGGGGAGGGATCGTTTCGACGAAATCCACTTCGCGAGCGGGCGCCGTAAAAATCCCAGCGGCCCCATGGGGATAATGTCCGGATCCAGGAAAAGATTCAGCAGGAAGGGCTCGACGGACTGCAATGAATCCGGTCCGCCCAGCTGAAACAGGACGATTCCGACGCGTTTGTTCCCTGCCGCCAAGCTACTTGCTCCGATTCTGCGAATTCTTCAGTCGCTCGATATCGTTGCGCAGCGCCGCCGTGCGCCGCGCGACTGTAAGGTAGTACACAAAGAAGATGCCCCACCCGATCAGATACGCCGCGAACACGCTGTCCAGATTCTTCACGCCGCCTCCAGTTCCCGTCGCACGATGTCCGCTTCGCCGCGCATCTTCTCCAGGCCGAACCGATCGATTAGCAGTAGCGCCATCAGTGCATGCATGGCAAGAATCGAGAAAAAGAAAACCTTCAGCATCGTCGGCTCCAACCCCGATCCTGGACCGCCCATCAACACCGGCTGAGGATGCTGCGTCCGCCACCAGCGAATCGATCCGTACACCAGCGGCACATCCAGAAAGGCGAATATCCCGAACAGCGCGCTGAGCAATGCCCGCCGCTCTGGTTCTTCCACCAGCGTCCGCAGCAGCAGGTACGCGATGTACAGCAGCCACAGCACAAACGCCGAAGTCAGCCGTGCATCCCAGGTCCACCAGATTCCCCAGGCGGGGTGGGCCCAAATCGGCCCAGTCACGAGATTCACGGTGCTGAACACCAACCCGACCTCCGCAGCGGAAACCGCCAGCGCATCCGCGGCCGCGCTGCGGCGAAACACATAGGTGATGTTCGAGCAAAAGCAGATGAAAAACGCGGTGAACATCGTCAATCCGCACGCGGCATGCAAATAAAAGATTCGCTGCACTAAGCCCATGGTGCGTTCTTCCGGCGCGACATAGAACGACGCGTACGCCGCCGCGCCTACCAACCCAAGGACCGCGATTCCGCCGATCAGCCTCCTCCACATTGAGCAGTCATTCCTCCAAAAGATATTCGCCGAAGATCCACAGCGCCGTCAAAAACACGACATCGAACACTGCCAGGAAGCCGACGCCCTTCCATTGCACAAACGGCTGCCGGTCCAGCAAACCGATGGTCACCTCCGTGCTAGCCACCAGCACCGGCGTGAGCAGCGGCAACAGCAGCAGCGGCAACATCAATTCCCGCATGCGCGCCTGCGCTGAAATGGCGGACAGTGCCGTCCCTGCAGTCGACACGCCGAGGCTGCCTAGGAAAAAGACCATCACCAGCTTCGCGAATACCGCAGCCACCGGAATGTTGTACAGAATCGCGAAAATCGGCAGCAGCAGGAGTTCCGTCAGCAGCAGAAATAAAGTGTTGGCGCCCAACTTGGCCAGGAAAATCGCGAACGGATCACTGACCGAAAGCCGCAACGCGCTCAGCGTGTCGTTGTTGAGTTCCCGCAAGAAGCAAGGCTGCAACATCAGCGAAGCAGCAAACAAGAACGCCAGCCACAACAGCCCCGGGCCAAATCTCCGCGATTCTCCAACGGTCGGATCAAACGTAAAGCTGAACAGCACCAGCACAATCAGGATGAACACGATCGTGGTGGTCAAAAGCTCTCGCGAGCGAAACTCCGTGCGGAGTTCCTTGCCCAGCAGCGCCGCCGTATTGGAGAGCACGCCCATCGTCTCGGTACAACCTATGCGTCCACAAACGTCAGAATCGAGCGGAAACTTGCTCCGCGCCGCGTGTCGGCGACAACCGAGCCAGCATCCAGACGAATAGCGCGTGTCGCCAGCGAGGAAATTTCGGTCTCGCCGTGCAGGCTCATCACCATCGTGCAGCCTGAGTCTCGCATCCGCCGCAAAACCGCAGCCAACCATGCAGTTCCCTGTACGTCGAGTCCCGTAGCTGGCTCGTCGAGCAACAGAACCAAGGGCTCTCGTAGCAGCGCGCGCGCGATGGCCATCCGCTGGCGCATTCCGCGTGAGAACGTCCGCACCAGCGAATCCCGGCGCTCCGCGAGCCCGACTTCCGTCAGGAGAGCATCGACTCGTTCACGAGGCGCAGCAACCCCGAGCAGCCGCGCAAACAGAATCAGATTCTCCTCCGCAGTCAGCTCGTCGTAGACCATCGTCGCGTGCGCCACATAAGCGGTAGCTCCGCGAACACCGCCGTCGGCACCGTTCGTGCCCGCTCCGCGCGCCCCTGGAAAGCTCACCTTGCCTGCCGAAGGCCGCACCAACTGCGCCGCAATGCGCAGCAAGGTCGTCTTGCCCGATCCGTTCCGCCCAGCCAGCACCACGCACTCGCCGGCGGCGATCTCCAGCGACACCCGCCGCAACGCGTACAAGCCGCCATATCGTTTCTCGATGTCGTCGAAGCGGATACCGGTTGGACAAACCGCCCCTGGGGTCACCGCTCAGCCCCGCACAAGATCGCGCAGAACTTTCTCGGCCCGCGCCCGTTCCTGCGCGTACTCTTCCTCGGAAATCGTACCGGCCTGCCGCCGCAGTTCCAGCCGGAAAATCTGGTCTTTCAATGCATCCAGGCTGGTCCCGACGGCGGCATCCACGTCCGCGAGGGTCGGAGCGCCGTTGCCACTCCCCTGCGCCTTGGGAGACGCGGGCATCGGTCCTCTTGGTGTCGTCGCATCGGCAATCACAGGCGTTGTAGCCCCGCCGACCGCCGCAACCGCCACCACCGGCTTGCGCGCCAACAAAATCGCGCCCAGCGCAAATAGACCGATGAAGCCGCCGATGAGCGGCCACTTCAACACGTCCAGCCGTCCGGGAATGACGGTGACCGACCCCGCAGGCGCACCCTGCTCGTCGCGTCCGCCGCCGCCCTCCGCACTACTTGCATTGAGCGGAGCCGCAGTGCCGGAAATGTTCAACGTGTAGAGCGCACTGGCCGGAATCGCTCCGCGCCCGTAGACGTTCATTCCCTGTTCTTGACCGCCAGGCTCCAAGCCATCCCCCGTGACCTGTACCGACGGAGGCGCCAGAACGAGCAGCTTCGCGGTCGGATAGATCGTCGGCAGTTTTACTGTGGCCGCATTGCCGGCATAGGGCAATTCATACGAATAGCGCATACCGCTCTCGCCCGGCCGGAACGCGAACGCGATCGCGTAATGATTCTTGGTCTTATCGATCGCCGCCTGCACCACTGGCATTCCCGAAGGCCCCCAGGCCGCCGTCTGCTGCAACTGCGCCTTCTCCGGAATAGCAAACTCAAAATTGCCGTCAGCCCGGAAGTACGCTTTTGGCGGAGTCGCTGCGTTCTGCACCGAATACTCCTCGCCAATCAACAGCGACGCACCGTTTGGCTGCACGATCACGATGTGAGAAGGCACACTGATAGTCTTGGCGTCTGCGGTGGGCTCAAAAACCTCTACCTGGATCTCGCTCTTCCCCGGGGGCGCGGCTTGGTGGAAATTTACGCCGCGAAATACCGCCCGCACCAACATCGGCTGCGCGCCGAGCGACGGATTATCGAACGAAAACTTTCCATCGGCGTCGGTCTTGGAGTTGGCAACCGGCTGCATCCCGCCCTGCAGTTGGATCAGGATGACTTCAATCCCGCTGGCAGGCTTCCCAGTGGTGCCATTCTTCACTGTGCCGTGGATGGTTCCCGCTTCGGCGAGGAACGGCGTAAAAAACAACGCCGCTAGAGCACAGCACTTCGTGGCCATTCGCATTAGCGACCACTCCGCTCGGTGGTCGTGCCCGCACTGCGCGGCCGGCGCACCTGCGATTCGGTCACGCGATCGATCTCCGCCAGCACCAGCGCTGCTTCGTTCTCCATCGAATTCTTCATCGCCTCGTAGTCGCCTTCGGAATACTTGCCGGAGCGAAACTCAAACCGTAGGTCGCGGAGGTTGTCATAAATCGTGTCACGCTGCTCGAGGAGTTGATCCAGCTTCGAGCGGTGCGGAGCCAGGTCTGACGCGTCCGGCTGAATGTAAAAAATAAAAAGGATCGTGGCCGCGGCGAGGGCTAGGCAGGCGCCCAGCACGGCGCTATCTCCAGAGCCGATCAGCAACATCGCGAGATCGCAGGTCGGAATCATTGCCAAATCAGTCTTCGGTCTCTCGCGCTACGCGGCGACGAACGTCGTCAAGCGTATCCGGGCTCATCCCCGCCGGGGCGTCTACCGGTGCTGCCTGCAAATGCTGACGAGCGCGCCAGCGCCAGATCACAAAAATCACCAACGCGGTTCCCACGATGAGATAGACCGTGGGCAAGCTCCAAGCCACCAGACTGAGCCCCGATTTCGGTGGCTCAGCGTACACCTGCGTCCCGAATTTCTGAACGAATGCCTGCGTGATGACATTCTCCGACTCGCCGCGTGCCAGCCGCTGATCCAGTTCTTTCAGCATCGCCGTCGAGACCGTACAGCCCACGTGATTGCACTGCGTCAGGACCTGGTTGCAACCGCACATGCACATGAACTTGCCGCCGATCTGCTTCGCGCGATCGACCTGTGCAGCGGCAGGCAGCGCCAGCAGCGCTGCCAGGCATGTCAGTTGGAAAAACGCGGATAATCGTCGGCTAGTCATGCCCTTCCCGCAAAGTGACCTGAGGCTGCAAGGACGGGCTCAGTGAGGGAGCCACGGCAGGTTGCTGCGCGCCGGAAAGGGCCAGCACTGCCCTGCGATTCGGCAGCAACGTTACAATCGTTCCCAATACCACTACGACTCCACCCAACCAAATCCATTTCACTAGTGGATTCAGATACGCATGGACGACCGGCACTTCGTTATTGTCGGGGCTTCGTCCGGCATATACGACGTATAGATCCTCGCGCAAGGTGGAATAAATCGCGACCATGGTGCCCGATTCCTGGTTCGCCGGAAAAAATCTCCGCTCCGGATACAGCATCATCAGCGGCTTAGAATTCTTAGTGACCTCAACGATCAAGCGTTCCGACGTGTAGTTCGGCTCGGGTTTGGAGTCCACGCTTTGCAACAACAGATCGTAGCGGCCGATTTTCGCCACCGAACCTGGCCGCATTTCCTTTTGTACGTCCTTGTTGAAGGCCGCGCCCGACAGGCCGACGAAAATCAGCACCATCCCCATGTGTACGATGTAGCCGCCGTAGCGCCGCGTGTTGCGCATCGTCAGGTCCACCGCCGAGGTCATCAACGATGCGCCGGAGCGCGCGCGAATCACTTTCGCGCCGCGGAAAAACTCCATTCCGATCGTCGAAGCCACGAACACGCACAGGATCAGGCAAAGCAGCGAATAAAACTCACGCAATCCCAGCGCGAAGAAAATCGCGCCGGTCATCAGTCCGGTAACCAAAGGCCAGCCGAAATTGCGCTTTAAACTATCCGTGGAGGTCTTTCGCCACGCAAGCAATGGCCCAACACCGGTGAGGAACAACAAGATCAGCCCGAGCGGGATGTTTACCTTGTCAAAGAACGGCTTGCCAACACTGATTCGCGATCCGGAAAGCCATTCCGAGAACACGGGGAACAATGTGCCGGACAGCACCGCCACGCACGAAACCAGCAGGATCAGGTTGTTGAACAAAAAGCTCGATTCACGCGAAATCATGGAATCGAGCTGATTCTCGCTCTTCAAATAATCGCGATTCTTGGCATAAGCGGCCAAACAAACCACCAGAATCAGGATCAGGAAACCGAGGAACCAGTTTCCGATGCTCGATTGCGCGAATGCATGGACCGAACTGACGACGCCGCTGCGCGTCAGCATGGTTCCGAGAATGCAAAGCATGAAGGTCACGAACACCAGCCACACGTTCCACACCTTCATCATGCCGCGCTTTTCCTGCATCATCACGGAATGCAAGAATGCCGTGCCGGTCAGCCACGGTAACAACGACGCGTTTTCGACCGGATCCCAGCCCCAGTAGCCGCCCCATCCGAGAACGGCATACGCCCAATGCGCGCCAAGCAAAATGCCGACGGTCTGGAAGCACCACGCGATCATCGTCCACCGGCGCGTTAGGTGAATCCACTTCTCGCCGGGGTAGCGCGCCAACAATGCGCCAAGCGCAAACGCGAACGGAATCGTGAAGCCCGTGTATCCCGAATACAGATTCGGCGGATGGATCACCATCTCCGGATACTGCAACAGCGGATTCAGCCCGTTGCCGTCCGCCCGAGTGAAAATATCTAGCGCGCCATTCGCGCCCGGCGCCGCCAGCACTTTGAACGGGCTGGCAACGAAGTTGTTCAGCGTCAGGAAGAAAATCTGCACGCCGGCCATCACCACGCCGACGTACGGCATCAGCTCGCCGTTCTTGTTGCGGTAGGTCAACAGCACCGAAAACACGTAGATCGAGAGCAGAAAGCTCCAAAACAACAACGAGCCTGCCTGACCGGACCAGAGCGCGGCAATTTTGTAGAAGGTGGGAAGGCTGCGATTGCTTTGGGTAACGACGTACGCGACCCAATAGGAATCGCTGAAGAACAAATAGACGAGGCTGAAGGTGGCCAGAAAAATCAGGGCGCAGGTGGCGATCCCAGCCTGGCGCGCGCTCTTGACGAGCAGTGCATGCCGCGTGCGAATCGCGACGATTCCGCCAACCAATGCATACGCGGCACACACAAACGCCAGCAGCAGGGCAAATGAGCCGAATACATCCACGCAGACCGCCTTCCGCCGGAAGCGTTGGGGGCGCTTCCGCTCACCTACATCGTACTACGTTGGGAGGAATCCTTGGCCGCGTCCGCCGCCGCGCCGGTTTTCGGATCCGCACCAGGCGCAGCTTCATACTTCGATGCGCATTTGGCCTGGACTTGTTCTGCCACGAAGCTGCCATTCTGCGCCAGGCTGCCTTCCACCAGCGCCTGCGACTTGTCGACGAACGTATCCGGCAGCGGGTCGCTGCCCACGTAGCTCACCGGCAACGACTTCCCTTCCCCAAGCAACACAAAATCAACACGCCCGGTCGAGCGGCGAATGCTGCCTGGCTCCACGGTTCCGCCGACGCGAATTCGGTGCGTGCGCGCCGCCCCTTGCAGCGCCGGCAACTCTGCGATGGTGTGGTAGTAGGTCTTGCTTTCGCCGTAACCAAGCCAGGCGAGCACACCCATCGCCACAACGATTACAACCGCACCGATTCCAAATTTTGCCTGTTTCTGCACCACGGAACTCCCAGCACCAGCTCGCTGAGTGCTTGCGAGTCTACTATAGCGCAACCCTCGGTCTACCGACTAGAAGGGCCAACCAGGATTTAGCACCAACGTATAGGTGCGGTGAGCGGCTAGCTTTGGACGGCGACGTGGCTGGCTGTCAGGGCTTGCCGTAGAGCCGAGATCGTCTCGCTGGTTGCGTGGTGG
>Ga0307471_100001659_pt1 | contig 12312 bp, 9 predicted proteins | sample atmos_gasesAM3C__2_FD_204566 | JGI IMG/M metagenome (GOLD analysis project Ga0307471, IMG submission 204566) | Hardwood forest soil microbial communities from Morgan-Monroe State Forest, Indiana, United States - atmos_gasesAM3C_515 | ecosystem: Environmental > Terrestrial > Soil > Temperate... | reverse complement strand
GTTCGGCTTTATCGGGCCGAACGGGGCCGGCAAGTCGACGACCATCAAACTGTTGATGAGGCTGATCTTCCCCACCGCGGGGGACGCGCGAATCCTGGGCAAACCGATCAGCGACGTGGAAATGCACTGCGACATTGGTTACCTGCCCGAGCAGCCCTACTTCTACGAGTACCTGACCGCGACGGAAGTGCTCGATTATTTTGCGCGGTTTCACGACCTGACCGCCGCGGATCGCAAGGAACGTGTGGACCGCATGCTGAAGAAAGTCGGGCTGGAAACCGCGCGCAAAATACAGCTACGAAAGTACTCGAAAGGAATGCTGCAGCGCGTGGGTCTGGCGCAGGCAATCCTGCATGATCCGAAAGTTGTGATCCTGGATGAGCCGATGTCCGGGCTGGACCCTGTCGGCAGGCGCGAACTGCGCGACATTATTCTCGAGCTGAAACGGGAAGGCAAGACGGTGATGTTCTCCACGCACATTCTCTCAGACGCGGAAATGTTGTGCGACCGCGTGGGCGTGATTGTCGGAGGGAAGCTGCGCGGCGTCGGCGCGCCGGGCGCTCTCGTGGACATGAAAACGCAGGGAATGGAGATTCTCTTTGAGCTTACGGGAACAAGCAGCGCGCCGCTTCTGTCCAAGGCGGCACGCACCGGCGACCGCTACCGGCTGCAGGTTACGGAACAAGAACTGTACGCGGCTATCGAACAACTGCGAGGCGCAGGGGCACGCATCCTATCCGTGTCCCAGGTGAAAGCGACGCTCGAAGAATTTTTCATGAACATGGTGGAAGGAGACCGCGCGCAGGCAGCCGCAGTGGAGGTGAGCGGGAGATGAGGCGCGCCGGCATAGTGGCATTGAATACGTTTCGTGAGGCGGTACGCGACCGCGTGCTTTATAGCCTGGTGTTTTTCGCGCTGCTGATGATGGCGGCAGCGATTCTCGTGGGACAGATTTCGATTGGAATCGAGGACACGGTCATCGTGACGCTGGGTCTGAGCGCCATTTCGATGATCGGGCTGCTGATTGCCGTCTTCATCGGCGTCGCGCTAGTGTCCAAGGAAATGGACAAGTGCACGCTCTACGCCCTGCTGGCCAAGCCGGTGCGGCGATGGGAATTCCTGCTGGGCAAATTCGGCGGGCTGGTGCTGACGCTGGCGGTGAACACCGCGGCGATGGCGCTGGGGCTACTGGTGGCGATGCTCTATGTCAAGCACTCGCTCGAGAGAAGCGACGCGACTGTGCTCGTGGCGGTGTATTTCATTCTGCTGAAGCTTGCGTTGGTGGTCGCGCTTGCGCTTCTATTTTCCTGCTTCACGACGCCGCTGCTGGCGATCTTGTTCACCGTGGGATTGTACATCGTAGGCTTGTACGTGCAGGAACTGCGGGATTTGCCATTCGACTTGATGAGCCCGGCAATGTCCAGTTTCACGAAATGGCTCTCGTATCTGCTTCCGAATTTTGAGAATTTCAACGTGATGGCTTTGGCCGCGCACGGACGCGCCGTTCCCGCGTCATTGATCCTGCAGAACACGCTGTACGCGTTGCTTTATTGCACAATCGTTTTGACGACGGCGGCCGCCGTCTTTTCGCGGCGCAATCTGAAATGAAATTGAAGAATCCCATCGCGTGGATGCTGTTATTGGTCCTGCCGCTCGGATTTTCAGGCGTCTGGCGGCTGCAGCACAGCATTGACGCCCAGCGCACTTCGTTGACCGAGGAGCGCGACCCTGTGCTACTGCGATCCGGCAAGCTCGTGAAAGCGATGAGCCTGGAGTATGCGCCGCTGCTGGCGGACATTTACTGGACGCGCGTGGTGCAGTTCTACGGAAATAAACGCATCCGAGGCCAGGCGAATCTCGAGCTGCTCTGGCCGCTTCTCGATATTACGACGACGCTCGATCCGAATCTGGTGGTTGCCTACCGGTTTGGAGCGATATTCCTCAGTCAGTCGGCTCCAGCCGGAGCGGGCAGGCCAGATCTGGCAGTGCAGCTGATGCAACGCGGCATCCAAGCGAATCCCGACTACTGGCGCCTTTACGAAGACCTGGGTTTCGTCTACTACTTCGACCTGAAGGATTACGCGAAGGCCTCGCAAGCTTTTCTGGAAGGGAGCAAGAAGCCGGGCGCGCTGGTGTGGATGAAAATCATGGCTGCCAGAATTGCCGCGGAGGGAGAGTCGTACGCGACCTCGTTGTTCCTCTGGAAAGACATCTACGATTCAACAACCGATCCCCAGGTCAAGGCCAATGCTCAGCGACATCTGGAATTGCTCCAGGTGAAAGAAGACTGCAGGCAGCTCGACGCGCTTGCCGAAGAATACGCGAAGCGCTACGGCAAACGGCCTGCGCGCGTGAGCGATTTGGCGGAGGCTGGGTTGATTCGCGGAATCCCCCGGGATCCCAAGGGTTTCGCCTATGTTTTCGGGGAGGACGGAAAAGCAGAGCTCGATTTGGACAGCCCGCTACTCGAACGAGAGTTGATGTTTGATACCTTCAAGAAAGTTGTGCCTTGAAATTCGAATCCACGGTCCTGAATTCGTTCTGAAAAAATAGAAGGAAGATTAAGACGAATCGCAAGAACAGGACGAGCGCCCGTAATCCGCACACAAGCGATGTTTTTTTCATTCCGACGTGCAGAGCAGAGTCATCCGCGGATCAACAACAATCTTGTGGGGAGGAATCCGAACGACGAAGTGAAATGATGTTTCCGGCCCGGCGGCCACAACCGTGCCGAGAAGCTCGCCGTGTCCCGCGCCACTGGAATAGAGCGGAACGCTGGCGATGAACGAGCGTGGGACATTGGTCTGAAAGAGCTTTCCACGAATCTGATAACCCTTTTCCGTGTCATGGGCCGTGAATTCCACGCGGTAGTGCGGAATCCCCGTGCCGCGCACCCATTCTTCGAAAAACCATTCCATAGAACGCCCGCCCTCGAGGTCCATTGCTGGCGTCATGACGGCCTCCACTTCGTGCTGCAACTCATCAGTGGAAAGCGCCCGGTACGCGTACTTGCTCACCAGGGTTTGCAGGAGGGCGACGAAGCGCTCATCGGGATTCCTGGTGCCCGGCTGGCGCAGCATTTCCCGGAGCATGTGAATGACCCAGGTGCCCTTGCCGTAGATGATCTGATCGTAGGCATTGGGGGACTTCGAGGAATTGAGGCGCGTGCCCAGGGCGAGCGCGCCGACGTCACCCGGTGCTTCATCGGCGCCGGGTAGTTTTTCAACGAGCTGCCGGCGGTAGCGCGTGAGCCAGACGTGCAGGGTGCGGTCCGGGTTCTTTTTGGTGTCCGCGAAGAGCACGGCGAGATAATTTGCGATGGCTTCATCAATCCATTGGTCGCGATAGCTGGACCACGCGACGACGTTGCCCCACCATTGATGTGCGACTTCGTGATAAGGAACCAGCTCGGTGAAGTGTTCCTGGCCAGTAGTGCTCAAGCCTGCGCGCTGCTGGGCTTCTGAAGGCAAAAAGGAATAAGTGGAGACGTAGAGCAGGCCGGGCCAGCCCTGCCCAAAGGTCCCAGGAATCTGCGAGACACTGAGGTTGCGGAAAGGGAAGGGGCCGCTGAACGTTTCGTAAAAATGGATTGACGAATCGATTTCTTTGGCAAGTTGCTTGAGCGCGTCGGCCGGGCTGGGAGCAGGAGGAGAAGGAACGACCGGGTGTCTGTCGGGGACAGTACCGAATCGCCCGGAAGCGAGAGCGAGGGGATCCGCGAGCTGTACTGACAGGCGCTTGCGCAGATCCTCTTCAAGCTCACGATTGGCGTAGACATCAATAGAGTGAGCTTCGGCCACCACGGAGGCCGAGGCATATTCGCCGAGGTTGAATCCGGCAACGGACATGGGCTTTTCCGTTTTCCAGCGCCCGGCGCGGAATTCCCCTTCCTCATGCTCTTCGACTTTCGAACCTGTGGCGATCAAGTGAAGCTTTCGCGGCCAACGCAGAAGGAAATCATAGTCGGAAAATTCGGCGCTATCTCCAAAGTGCGGGTACCAGCTTTCCCTCGCGCCGACAAACAGCACGCCGTTTCCGGCGTCCCGGATGACATTGCCACGGTAATGAAAATGAAGAGTGAGTTCCTGATGCGGCGCGGGAGCCTGCGGGAGGACCACGTACAAATAATCATTGCCGCGCGTGCTGCGCTCCTGGAGGGTCATGCCTTCATTTTGAAAAAAGGGGAGAGATTCGCCTTGCTCGGCGGCGACGCCGTCAACCGCCAGGGCCCGGGAGAGCTGGAAAGCAAGGACTCGTTCCGATCCGCTCTCCGCGCGTAAACGCACGGCGGCGGTGCCATCCAGGGAGTTGCTGGAGGAAATCGTAGTTTCAATCGAGTAGTGCAATGCGTGAAAGGCCGCTGGAGAAGGGAGAGTGCCCGGAACTGGATGGGAGGTCCAAACATCATAGGAAAGTGCAGCCCCGGATTTGTGGATTTGCCCGAGCAAGAATTGCTCGTCCCTCTGTGCGTCCAGGACCACATCGAAAGGACCGGTGACCGTGCCTTCCATCTCGGCGTAAAAGAAAGGCTTGGGGTTGGAGGAGAGCCGATCAAAGAGAATGTGCAGAGTACACCCGGGATTGAGCTGAGTTATCGTGGCGTCCCACTGGGCTGCGACGGGAGTATCTGTCTGGGCCGTAAGATTCGCGGCACGGAACTGGCGAAGAAGTTCGCCGGCAGTATCGTCTGTGAAGCGGAGATAGCCGTTGACGAATTCCTGATCGAGGACGGGGGCGCCGAGAAAGCGGCCCATCTGCTGTTTTTCGACCGGATCGCGGGGAACGGCAAGAATGTGGCCGCGGCCGGAAAAGACGACGCCCGTGATTTGCCCGTCGAGCGGCGAGAAAAAGGCAAACGCCCCCTCTTCGAAGGACAGAACCGCATCCCCGCGGCGCAGCTGGATGTGATTGGCGGGAGCAATGCGGTAAACATTGGAAGGATCGATGCGCAGCGCCTTGATCGCATCATAGAGTTCATGAGGCGATCTTTCCTCGGCTGCAAAGGCCGCCGATGCCACGAGACAGCCCAACGCGAAAAGGATTGCCCCCGCCCTCATGCCAGAAGTGTAGTCATATTCGGCATGAGTGAACAAGGCGGACCAGGCAGATTCGCGGCGGCGGATTAAAATGAAAAGATACGTCGCATGATCTTGGTTTCCCCAATTCGCGCGTTCTTGCTGGGTGTGGCGCTTCTGTTGGTTAGCGGCCGGGCCGCTGCCGATACGATTGTGCTCAAAAATGGCCGCCGCATCGTCGCTCTGAGTGCTGTCGAAGAAGGCGACAAGATAAAGTACCTGACCTCCGCCGGCGAATTGAGCCTGCCGAAATCCATTGTCGATCATGTTGAGAAAGGCGGTGCGGTGCCGATAGCGGGCTCGCCGGGAGCTGATGCGGTTAGCTTGACCATGGCGCCATCGACAATGGAATCCAGCAAAGGGAGCGCCGAGGTCGAACTGGGTGCGGTCCATGACGGGGCGATCGACCGGGCCTACATTGCGAAATTGGAAAGCGCGGCGCGCTCGGGAGAGGGGCAGGCCAACTGGAGCGCGGCGCTCGGGCACCATTTGGCGGCGAATTTCGAATTGGCCCACGGCGACATGGAGCACGCGCTTGTTGATGCGCGCACGGCGTTGACTTATGCGCCGGAAGAGCCGGTGTTTCTCTTGAATGTGGGCTACCTCCTGCTCCGGCGGAGCGAGTTTAAAGAGTCCCTGGAATACCTGGAGCGCGCGCGGCGTTTTGCGCCGGACAACGTGGACGTGCCAAAGCTGGAGGGCTGGGCTTACTACGGTTTGAACCAACTGGACCAGGCGGTTGCGGAATGGAAGAGCGCGCTGGCGATGCGGCCGGACAAGGAAGTCAAAGTAGCGCTGGACAGAGCGCTGGCCGATAAGAAGGAAGAAGAAAGTTACAAGGAAAACGAGAGCAGCCACTTCAAGCTGCGCTACAGCGGCGCCTCTGCGCCGGCGTTGGCGAGAGACGTCCTGCGAACTTTGGAGAAGCACTTTTCAGCGATCGAATCCGAATTGAACTTTACGCCGCCGGAATCGATTGGCGTGATTCTCTACACGCAAGACGCCTTCAGCGATATCACCAAAGCGCCGGCGTGGGCGGGGGCGGTGAACGATGGGCGCATCCGCGTACCGGTGCAGGGACTGGAGAACGTGGACGCGGAATTGTCGCGCGTCCTGAAGCATGAGTTGACGCACAGCTTCATCGCGCAGAAAACGCGCAGCGCGTGCATGGGGCTAAAGGCAAGCTGCGGGATTCGCGCGCCAACTTGGATCCAGGAAGGATTGGCGCAATGGATGGAGGGGCAGCGCAGCGGAGAGGATGCGGCAGCCCTTGTGCAGATTTACAGCGCGGGGCGGGCTATCCCGCTTGACCGCCTGGAAGGTTCGTGGATGAGCATGGGCGGAGACACAGCACGGTACGCATATGCCTGGGCGCTGGCGAATATCGAATCCATTGTGCAAACCGACGGGATGGGCGACATTGAACGGATCCTTGACCGCCTTGGGGCAGGAATGGCTACCGAGGCCGCGCTGAAGGAAGTGCTGCACAGCGATTACGAAGATCTGATGCGATCTACCGCGGAATACTTAAAGAAGACCTACGGGCGTTGATCCACTTCGCGGTGCCCCTGCTCCTTTTCGCCACAACATCATTGCTTGCTGACCGCCGTTTCACGCTTCTAGAACGAGGCCAGCAATGCGGCTAGCAGAGCGGCGCGTTGGGGCATCGTGTTTATGAGAATGTGCTCGCGCCGGGAATGAGCGCCGTCGCCGACGGCGCCGAGACCGTCGAGGGTGGGAATACCAAGAGCGGCGGTGAAATTTCCGTCCGAGCCGCCACCGGCAGTACATTGGCCCAGAGTGAGATTCATTTGCTTTGCCAGAGATTTGGCGCGTGCGAAGAGAGCTACGCTCGTCTTGCGTTCGAGCGGAGGACGGTCGAAGCCGCCGGTGATCTCAAGGCAGGCGCCCCTATGGAATGGCCGGAGGGCGTGTAGCCGGCGTTCGAGGCTGCGCATGTCGGAAACGCGGAGGGCGCGAAGATCGAGAATGGCACGCGCTTTCTCCGGGATAACATTTGTGCGCGTGCCGCCGTCGATGACGCCTGCGTTGATGGTGACGCCACGACGGAGATCGTTCCATTTTTCGATGCGCGCGAGTTGCCGCGCCAATTCGTGGATGGCGTTGATTCCTTCCTCTGGCGCGAGTCCGGCGTGTGAAGCGCGGCCATGGACAATCAATTCGGCTTCACCCACTCCCTTGCGGGCCGTCTTCAGCAGACCGCGCGGCCCGAAGGAAGGTTCAAGGACAAAGACCGCGTCGCTGCGGCGGGCTTCCGATTCAAAGAATTTGCGCGAAGCTTCGCTGCCGATTTCCTCGTCCGAAGTCCATAGAAAGACCAGGCGATTGGGGAGCGACATTTTCGATTGTTGCAGAGCGTGCAGTGCGAAAAGCGCCTGGACGATGCCGGCTTTCATGTCGAAAGTTCCCGGACCGTAGCCTTTGCCGCCCGCTACTCGAAAAGGCATCCGGGCGAGAGTTCCGCTGGCGTAGACCGTGTCGTAGTGGCCTAAAACCAGCAGTTGGCCCTTGGGCTGAAGCTTCTCCGACGCGTACGTAATGCGCAGAAGATCGCCGCGATTCTTCTGCGCGATTCGTTCCACGCGCGCACCACACTCGTCCCATTCTTTGGCGATGACGCCACAGCAGAGATCGGCCGCGGCCTTTTCCAAGCTGGGCGATTCCGCCGTCACGAACTGGCGCAGCGTCCTAAGCATCTGCGGCAGCCGTGGCTTCAAGAGTTGTAATAGCTTCCTGGGCAGATCAGATTCCGGCATGGCGCAGAGATGCTATCAATAGCTTGACGGTCTGAGCAATCGGCCACAAGAACATAAGCACAAGTTAACGGCGCGTATCGCGTAAGGCAGTGTTCGCATATAATTATAAGTTTGCCGGGGAAGTGTCAGGCGCCGCTGGAAGGGGTGCGCGGCGAGACGGAGAGCGCGAATGTTACTGGACGTGGTTGCGATACAGAAAATACTGCCGCATCGCTATCCCTTTCTGATGGTGGACGGCATCCTCGAGATGGAGCGCCTGAAGCGCATCGTGGGCGTGAAAAACGTGACGATCAACGAGTCGCACTTTCAGGGGCACTTTCCGGGAGCGCCGGTCATGCCAGGAGTCCTGATCATTGAGTCCATGGCGCAAACTGGCGGACTCTTGCTGCTTACCGAGGTTCCCGATCGCGAAAAAAAGCTGCTCTACTTCGTGGCCGTCGACGGCGCGAGATTCCGCCGGCCCGTGGTGCCGGGCGACCAATTGAAGGTAGAGATGAACGTACTCTCGTGGCGCGGGGACTTCTGCAAGCTGGCGGGAAAGGCCACGGTAAATGGACAATTGGCCGCGGAAGCGACGCTGATGTGCAAGATGGTGGACCGCGACGTGGTGGCCAAGGCTCAAGCACCCCCGAAATGAGGAAGCTCGAGATTCATCCGCAGGCAATTGTGGGGGCGAGCGCCAAGCTTGGCGCCGGCGTGCGAATTGGCCCGTACGCCGTGGTTGGCGAGAACGTGGAATTGGGTGATGGTTGTGTGTTGCACGCTCATACTACCGTGGACGGGCCCTCGAAGTTCGGCAAGGACAATGTGTTTTATTCGTTCAGCGTGATTGGCGGGGACCCGCAGGATTATACCTTTCGCGGCGAGCGCACCGAACTGGTTGCGGGCGACGGCAATATTTTTCGCGAATACGTCACGATTAGCCGCGGAACGGAAAAGGGCGGCGGTAGAACTTCCCTGGGTGATAACAATTTTTTTCTCGCGTATTCGCACGTTGGGCATGACTGCATGATCGGCAGCAACACCTTGTTTGTGAACGGCGCAACTCTCGCGGGCCATGTCACCGTTGAAGATTTCGCGACGATTGGCGCGTTTTGCCCGGTACACCAATTCTGCCGCATCGGCCGTTACGCCTACATTGGCGCATCGACAGTGATCACCCAGGACGTGCCCCCGTTTTCGAAGATCGTCACCGAGCGCGAGACGAAGAGCTTTGGTATCAATTCGATCGGCCTGGAGCGCAAGGGTTTTTCGCCCCCGCGTGTGCAGGCTTTGAAGCGCGCTTATCGCTTGCTCTTGCGTTCGAAGCTGAATACGTCGCAGGCACTGGCCGAAATGCGAAAATCACTTGGCGATTCCGCGGACGTTCAGGAATTGATCAAGTTTATCGAAAGCGCCGAGCGCGGCATTGTGAAGTAAGGCGGACTGCTGATTTCATGCCCGACGCCAATACCAACACGGCAGGATGGGGCCTCATCGCCGGAAACGGGCGCTTTCCATTCCTGGTGCTGGAAGGCGCGCGCAGCCAGGGGATCGACATGGCCGTCATCGCGTTAAAAGAAGAGGCGTCTGCCGAACTGGAGAAAATTGCCACGCGGTTGCACTGGGTGAGTCTCGGCGAATTAAGCAAGACCATCGACTTGATGCACCAGGAAGGCGTGAAGCAGGCGGTCATGGCGGGACAGGTGAAGCACAACAAGATTTTCAGCGCCATCCGGCCGGACTGGAAACTGGCGAAGTTGTTGTTTTCGCTGCCGCGAAAGAATACTGATGCGTTGATCGGCGCCGTCGCTCGCGTATTGGAAGACGAGGGCATTCAACTCGTGGACTCGACCTTGTTTCTGAAACCGCTGGTGCCGGCTTCAGGCGTTCTCACGCGGCGCGCCCCGAACGAACACGAAGCGGAAGACCTGGCTTATGGGCTCGGCGTGGCCAGGCAAATCGCCAGCATGGACATCGGACAAACAGTGGTCATCAGTGATCGCGCTTGCGTCGCGGTGGAAGCGATGGAAGGGACAGATGAGACCATCGCGCGCGCCGCTCGCATAACTGGCGGCAAGCCGCTGGTTGTCGTAAAGGTCAGCAAGCCGGGGCAGGACATGCGCTTTGATGTACCCGTGGTCGGTTTGCCCACCATCGAACAGATGAGGGGTGCGGGTGCGACCGCTCTTGCTGTGGACGCGGAGCGGACGCTTCTTTTTGACCGGGCAAAACTGATCGAGTTGGCGGATGCGGCGGGAATCGCGATTCAGGCTTTTCCTCCGCTTGCCGCCCCGGAACCGAACGAAGCCTCGAAGGGAATGAAATGAGTGCGGCGGCGGGAGAGCTAAAGAGGATTCGTGTCGCCGTCGTGGGCGCGGGCGAATTCGGGCGCAATCACGCCCGAGTATACAGGGAACTCGAGGGCGTGGAGCTCGTTGGCGTCTTCGACGAGAATCCCGAGCGTGCCGCGGCTGTTGCTGCAGAGTACCAGACGCTAGTCTTAACGAGACTCGAAGAATTGCACGGACGCGCGGACGCCGCGAGCGTAGCAGTTCCGACGGCCGCGCACGCGGCAGTGGGTTGCCGGCTTCTCGAAATGGGACTCGACGTGCTTGTGGAGAAGCCCATGGCCGTGAATCTCGCGGAGGCCGATGCGCTGCTCCATACGGCGAAGAAAAACAGGCGCATTCTGCAGGTGGGCCACGTGGAACGCTTCAATCCCGCCGTGGTCGCGGTTGAGCCGATCCTGAACCGGCCGCTGTTTTTCGAAGTGCACCGATTGGGAGTTTTTACGCCGCGCAGCCTCGACGTGGATGTGATCTACGATTTAATGATTCATGATCTGGACATTTTGCTGGCGCTGGTCGGCGAGCCGGTGACGGAGGTCAAGGCCGTCGGTATTCCGGTGCTGACGGACAAAGTGGACATCGCACACGCGCGCCTGGAATTTGCGGGAGGAGCGGTTGCCAACATCACCGCCAGCCGGGTTTCCACCGAACGCGTGCGCAAGATGCGCTTCTTCCAGCAGCACGAATATATTTCACTGGATTACGCGCGGCGCGACGCGTTGCGCATCGGCGTGAAGAAGCCCGGTCCGCAGCCCGAGTTTGGATTTGAGAAGCTGAACGCGCCGGCCCTCGAGCCTTTGCACGCGGAACTCGAAGTGTTCGTCAATGCGGTACGCTCGCGCAAGGAGCCGTGCACCAATGGGGCGGCGGGACGCGCGGCCCTCGAATTGGCAAGCCGGGTCATGGCAAGCATCCAAGAACACGCGGCGCGCGTCCAAATAGGCACATTCGCCACGCAAGACAAAACAAGATGATCCCGCGAATTCTGGTTCCGATCGGCGCTCGTCCACCTGCGGCGGTGGATGCGCCAACGCAGCGCCGCCGTCCTACGACCATGGACGAACGCACCCTGGTGCCAGCCATGCTGCCGATCGTGCCGTTGGACGGGAACTCCACGATCCCCGCAAATCTGCCACTCGAGTCCATCGCCGCGCGCGTGGTCGTTCCTCGCGACGTGAATCGCGAAGCCTACGGCGTCAAGGAAGACCTTTCGACTCCGGTGCAACCGACCGACCTGGATGAGCGCATTGTCTTGCCGGTGGGCGCCGCGCCCCCGGAAATGAGCGAGCACCCTTTACATGTCCCGGAAGACCTCGTCGGCCCGGATATTTTCAGTACCGGTGAAGTTCAACTGATCGTTCCCGAGCAGGCCGAGGAGAAAGCCAAGTGGCAACTCACAACGCGTTTGTCTTCCATCGCGTTTCACATTCTGTTGTTTCTTGCGCTCTTGTTCCAATCGAGACTCTTCCCGCCCCATGTGCCGACCCAAGCCGAAATAGAACTGGCGCAAAGACAATTGACCCCTTTGCTTCCGCCGTGGAGGCTGGAAACACTAAAGCCATCGGCTCCGGTTCAACCTGCGCCCAAAGTTCACGTCAATCCGCGCGTATTGCGGGAAGTGGCGCCGCCGATTATTCCAACGCCCGCGCCTCAGCCGGAACGTCCGGTGAAAGAGTTGCCGAACGCACCGATACCTAAACAAAACGTCCCCCAAACAGTTCCCCAGACGCAAGCCGACGCGCCTACCGCAAAAGCCCCGCTAAAGCTTGAAACGCCTGATGCTCCGATTCCTCATCCTAACCTCGTTTTGCCAAAAGAGACTTCTCCGAGCAAGAGCATTCAAGACTCCTTGCGAGCGGCGACTAGGCCCTCCGGTCCACAGCCAATCGGGGGAGGCGGCCAGCTTCCAGGCGGTGGCGGGCGGGGGGGCGGAAGTGGCGGCGGGACGGCCTACGGCGGCATTGAGATGCTCACGCCTGATCAAGGCGTGGATTTCAACAGCTACCTCCAGCGCGTTTATTTTACGGTGAAGCGCAACTGGTTTGCCGTCATGCCTACGTCCGTCGAGCTTGGCGAGAAAGGCATCGTCTTTCTCACGTTCAGGATCAATCGCGATGGAAGCGTGCCGTC
>Ga0307471_100001657_pt1 | contig 12315 bp, 12 predicted proteins | sample atmos_gasesAM3C__2_FD_204566 | JGI IMG/M metagenome (GOLD analysis project Ga0307471, IMG submission 204566) | Hardwood forest soil microbial communities from Morgan-Monroe State Forest, Indiana, United States - atmos_gasesAM3C_515 | ecosystem: Environmental > Terrestrial > Soil > Temperate... | reverse complement strand
GAGGAACGGGGCGCGCGGTTCGCGCCCGGCGTCCTGGAAACGGTGGCGCAGGCCGAGGCGGGGAACGTGCGTGAGTTGATGGGCGCGCTCAATCGGCTCGTAGCGTTCCAGGCCGTGAACGACACGTCCATCAATGCGGAAACGGCGAGACAGATCCTCGGCTTGGCGAGTGCCGCGCCCGCGCCGGGTGACGGCGGCGCCAAGGCCGCGGCGGCTGGAGGGGGCCGGGGGGCCGGGGACGAATTCGGCGATTTCCTCGCCGACGTGACCGTCACGGTGGGGAAGGCGGTCGAGGCCTGGCGTGCGCGTGTGGGCGAGGCGGTGCTCCGGTGGGAAGGCGAGGGATATCGCACCCAGCGACTCGAGGCCTTGCTCGAGAAGGACGCGCCTGCGTCCGTAGATAAGGCCATCGTCGCGTTTACGAAGGACGTCGAGCGCCTCAAGGAGCTCGAGGCCGAAGTGGCCGAGCTCGATCCTCAGGCGGCTGGGCAGAGCGTGTTCCGCGATCCTGAACGCATGTCGGAGGCGGAGGAGGCGGCGGCCAAAGTCCGTGACGGCGCGGCGCCGCCCCCGGGGCCCTCCGCGGCATTCCCGCTCGACGCGTACGCCGTCGGCCCGTCCAACCAGGTGGCGGTGAGCGCCGCCCGCGCGGTGCTCGAAAAGCCGGGGAAGAAGTACAACCCGCTCGTGTTGGTGGGGAAGAGCGGCCTCGGCAAGACTCATCTGCTCAATGCCATCGGCCTCGAGCTCGCGCGCAGTCGCCGCGCGGTGGTCGCCTGCCTCTCCACGCAGGCCTTCATCGACGAGCTGATCTCGGCGATCGACGGAAACCGCGTCGACTGGTGGCGGGCCCGGTACCGCCGGGCTACCGCGCTGCTGCTCGACGATATCCACCTGATCGCCGGCAAGGAGCGCACACAGGAGGAGCTGTTCAACCTGTTCAACCTGCTCCAGGACAAGGAACGCCAGCTCGTGTTCACAGCACCGGCTCCGCCAAACACGCTGCGGGGGTTGGAAGAGCGCATTGTGACGCGGCTCGAGGGCGGCCTCGTCGCCGAGCTCAAGGAGCCGGACCGCGAGGTCAAGCGGGCGGTGCTCGAGCGGCTGCTGAGCCAACAGAACGTGACGTCCGAGCCTGCCCTGGTGGACTACCTGGCGGATCGACCGGCGGACTCCGTTCGCGCGCTCGTCGGCGTGGTACAGCGCGTGGTCGCCGCCGCGGCCGCGCAGGACGGGCCGCTGAACGCCGGGCTGGCGCGCGAGGTGCTCGAGGGCCAGACGTCGCGCGACGCCCGCCGCTCGAGTGGCTTCCGCACGTCGGGGCTGGTCGTGTCGAGCCTCGGCGGCATCAAGAGCCGCGAGAAGATGGTGTGGGAGTGGGCGGACGTGTCCGACCGCGTGATCGAGGAGTTTCGCTGATGGCCATCAAGGGCTCGCTCAAGGAGGCATCGCTCCCCGACGTGCTCCAGCTCCTCGCGCTGGGGCAGAAGACGGGGTGCCTCTCCATCGCCGATCGCTCGAACTTCGGCTACATCTACTTCGAGAAGGGACGCATCTGCTACGCGTCGATCGTCAACCGGCGCGACCGGCTCGGCGACATCCTGGTGAAGCACCAGAAGATCACCCAGGAGCAGCTCAACGCCGCCGTGCACCGCCAGACCAAGGAGCACGGCAAGAAGCTCGGCCAGGTGCTGGTCGCCATGGAGGTCATCTCGCAGGCCGACCTCGAGCGCTACATGCGCGTGCAGATCGAGGAGTCGGTCTACTACCTGTTCACGTGGACGCAGGGCACGTTCAACTTCGAGGCCGACGTCCGCCCCGAGCGGCAGGATTTTCTGGTGTCCATCAATCCCGAGTCGCTGCTCCTCGAGGGCGCGCGGCGCGTGGACGAGTGGAGCCTGATCGAGAAGAAGATCCCCTCGTTCGATCTGATCTTCGCGGTGGACAAGGACCGCATCGCGATCAGCGAAGCCAAGCTCACCGACACGCAGCAGCGGCTCCTGGCGCTGCTCGACGGATCGCGCGACGTGAACGAGGTGATCGAAGACTCGGGGCTGGGCGAGTTCGAGATCGGGAAGGCGCTCTACGGCCTGATCACGGCCGGATTCGTGCACCGCGCGGGGCGTACCGCCTCGGCGGCGGACGCCCAGATCACCGACGCGCGCGTCGAGGAGCACCGCAATCTGGGCGTCGCCTTCTACAAGACGGGCATGCTGGACGAAGCCGCGCGCGAATTCCGGCGCGTGGCCGAGCTGCGCCCCGGCGAGGCCAACGCGCATTTCTACATGGGTCTCGTGGCCCTGAAGCAGGCGCGCTGGCGCGAGGCGATGGAGACGCTGCGCCTCGCGGCGGAGAAGGGCGGGGGGCGGCCGGCGGTGTTCCACAACCTGGGCTTCGCGTACGAGCAGATGGGCCGGCTGGATGAGGCCGAGAGCGCCTACGCCGAGGCGGCGGGGCGGGCGCGCACGGACGCCAAGGTCTATCTCGGGTGGGGTGTGGTGGCGCTGAAGCGGGGTGATTACGCGAGCGCCGCCGGGCGCCTCGACCGCTCGCGCGAGCTGTTCGGGCAGGTGCCGCCCCCCGCCTGGTTCTGGGCCCGGGCGCTCACCGCCGCGGCCGCCGGTGAATTCGAGGCGGCCCAAGAGCTGGCCGAGGAGGCGGTGGAAGCCTATCCATCGCACGCGGCGCTGCTCAACAACCTGGCGGTCCTGCGGGAGCTCTCCGGTGACTTGACGGGGGCCGAGGACATGGTGCGCACGGCGCGCAAGAACGAGCCGTCGCTCCCGCAGCTGTCCAAGAACCTGGGGGACCTGGCGTACCGCGGATCGCGATACGACGACGCGTGGGAGGCCTACAACCGGGCGGTGGAGCTCGCGCCCGATCTCGGGGACGACGTCTACTTCAAGCTCGGCAACATCGCCTACAAGCGGAACGAGCGCGAGCTCGCGTCCCAGCTGTGGCGCAAGGCGCTCGAGATCAACCCGAAGCACGAGCTCGTCAAGGCCAATCTGGATACGCTGAGCGCGCTGTCGTGACGTCGGAGCAGGACGACCGGGCGTTCCGGGCGCTCACGCAGCAGATCACGCGGGCCCGGGGCCTGGTCTGCGACTCGTACAAGGATCGCTGCCTCCGTCGCCGCATCGCAGTGCGGATGCGCGCCCGGGGCGTCCACACCTTCGACGAGTACGGCCGCCTCCTCGACCAGGACGTCCGCGAGTACGACCTCCTGCTCGACGCGTTGACCATCAACGTCACCAAGTTCTTCCGGAACGTAGAGACGTGGCGCGCGCTCGAGCCGAGCCTCGCGGCGTTGTGGACGGCGCGCCGCGGCGAGGTGCGCGCCTGGTCGGCGGGCTGCGCGTCGGGCGAAGAGCCGTACACGGTGGCGGTCGCCCTCGCCGAGACCGCCCGCCGGCTGGGACAGGAGACGCTCCTCCCGCGCGCTCGCGTGGACGCGACCGACATCGACCGGACGAGCCTCGAGCGCACGCGCGCGGCGCAGTATCCCGAAACGGCGTTCACCGAGATGCCCCACGAGCTCGTGCGCCGCTACTTCACCGCGGAGCCGCCCCGGCGCCCGCTGCCCGAGCTGCAGCGGATCGTTCGGGTGCTCAAGCACGACCTCACCAGCGAGCCGCCCCCGGCGCCCTCCTACGATCTGGTCGTGTGCCGGAACGTCGTCATCTACTTCGACCGTCGAATGCAGGAGCGCCTGTTCTCGCTGTTCGCCGACGTCCTCGCACCCGGCGGCGTGCTGCTGCTCGGGAAGGTCGAGACGCTGTTCGGCCCCGCGCGCGAGCGACTCGTGCTCGAGGAGCCGCGCGAGCGGATTTACCGGCGGCGGACCGCAGGAGCGTGATGCTCGAGCGGATCGTCAAGGTGGCGGACTGGGCAGCCGAACGCGGGGACGCGGTGCTCGTCACACTGGGGCTCGGGTCGTGCGTGGCGATCATGCTGCACGACCCGGAGGCCTGCGCCGGCGCCATGGCGCACATCCTCCTGCCCTCGAAGAGCCTCGCGCGCGATGTCACCAACCCCGCCAAGTTCCCGGAAACGGCCGTGCCCCTCTTGGTGGAGCGGCTCACCGCCCTGGGCGCGGAGCCGCGGCGCCTGATCGCCAAGCTGGCGGGCGGGGCGAGCATGTTCGCTCAGCTCATGACGCCCGGATCGGTCCAGATGGGTGAGCGCAACGTCCTCGCCTGCCGCGCGGTACTGCGCCGTACGGGTATCCCGCTCGTACGCGAGGCGGTGGGCGGCGGAGCGGGGCGCTCGGTGCGATTTTCGGTCGCAGACGGGCGGGTCGAGATCCGATCGGTGGGAGCCGATGCCACCGTCCTCTGATCGCCGGCCCAGCGTGCTGGTGGTGGACGACAGCGCGCTGATGCGCCGGGTGTTGAGCGATGTGCTGGGTCGCGGAGCGGGCGGAACCCCGCCCGACGAGTTCCACGTCGTCGCGACGGCCCGCGACGGGTTCGATGCCGTCCGCAAGGTTCATCAGTTCGATCCCGACCTGGTCACGATGGACCTCGAGATGCCGGAGCTCGACGGGCTCGGGGCCATCGGCTACATCATGTCCGAGTCGCCGCGGCCCATCGTCGTGGTGAGCGCGCATGCGGGGCCGGGCACGGGCGCCGCGATCCGCGCGCTCGAGCTCGGCGCGATGGAAATCGTCGCCAAGCCGGACGACGCGAACCGCAAGGCGCTGGAGCGCATGGGCCCGGAGCTCCGCGCCGCCCTGCGCCGGGCGCTCGCGGCGGACGTGTCCCACGTCTCGGTGATGGCGCGGCCCCCGATGCCCGCGCGCCGCGCTCCGGAAGCGGGCCTGCGCGCGCGCGCCCGCTTCGCCGTCGCGGTGGCGGCGTCCACCGGCGGCCCGCGCGCCCTCGCGGAGGTGATCCCGAAACTCGCGACGGGACGGGGCAGCGCGGTGCTCGTGGTGCAGCACATGCCACCCAAGTTCACGCGCTCCCTGGCGGAGCGGCTCGACTCGCTGTCGGCGCTGCGGGTCGTCGAGGCGGACGACGGTGCTCCCATTGTCGCGGACACGGCGTACGTCGCGCCGGGCGATTATCATATGCGAGTGCTCCGCGCGCCCGACGGTCCGGCGATCGCGCTCGATCAGGAGCCGGCCGTGTGGGGCGTCCGGCCCGCGGCAGATCCGCTGTTCCGGTCGGTGGCGCAGGTGTTTGGGGCGAATAGCGTGGGCGTCGTGCTCACCGGCATGGGGCGGGACGGGGCCGAAGGCGTGCGCGCCATCCGCGCCGCGGGCGGCGGCGGCATCGCTCAGGACCGCGCCTCCTCGGTGATCGCCGGGATGCCGACGGCCGCGGTGCAGATCGGGGGCGTAGAGTCCGTGCTACCGCTGGCGGCGATCGCTGAACGGATCGACGCCGAGTTGCTGGTGCGCGGGGCGCGTGCACAGGAGGGATCGGGAGAATCGTGAGCCGGGGCTATCTGTTGGTCCGCGTCGATGGAAAGGCCTACGGTCTGCCGCTCACGCGCGTCGTCGAGGTCGGTGATCTGGCAGAGGTGCTCGAGGTCCCTCGCGCCCTCGCCGCGATGCGCGGGTTGACCCCATTGCGCGGCCGGCTCGTGCCGGTCGTGCACCTCGGGGCCCTGATGGGCGATCGGTCGCCTCCCGAAACGCGCGGTCAGGCCGCCGTGCTGGTCGAGCTGGGCGCCGGGGAGGGAGCGCGGTACGTCGCCCTCGAAGTGGACGACGCGGACGACGTGGTGCGCGAGGCGGCGCTCCCGGTGCCGCACGGCGAATCGCTGCCCTGGGCCTCGGGAGTGGCGCGGCGGCGTGGCGCGCTCGTGCCGATCCTCGACCTCGACGCCCTGGGAGACCGCATCGGATGACCGCCGGCGACGACGTCCAACTCGTCACCTTCAAGGTGTCCGGCCAGGACTTCGCCTTCAACATTTTTCAGGTGGAGCGGATCCTGCGATACGAAGCGCCGGCGCCGCTGCCGAAGGCGCCCGACTACCTTGAGGGCGTGCTGCGCTACCAGGGTGTCGCCGTGCCGCTCGTGGACCTGCGCAAGCGGCTGGGCGCGGCGGCGCCGCTGCGGGAGGAAACGCGCACGGTGATCCTCGAGTGGGAGGGCGGAAAGCTGGGCGTCGTCGTGGATGCGGTGACCGAGGTGCTGCAGGTCGCGGCACCCGAGATCACGTCTCCGCCGGGGATCGTGAAGGGCCTCGCCGCCGAGTACATCACCGGTCTCGTCGTGAAAGACGGCCGCACGATCATCGTGCTCAACACCGCGCGTCTGCTCACCTCCAAGGAGAAGCTCGCACTCGACACCGCGGTGAACGAGACGGCGCCAGCCACCTGATGGTCGATTCGCCGCTGCCCGCCCTCAGGGGCGAGTATGACCAGATCGCGAGTCGCCTCGAGTCCGTGACGGGGGGCGCGGAGCGCGAGGCGGTGAAGCGCGAGATCATCGCCTACTTCAAGCGCGTGGACACGCTGATCGGCGAGCTGTCCGCCCTGAAGGAGGACGTGCGCAAGCTCGTCGACCGCTTCAAGCAGGTCGCCGCCTCCACGGCGGAAGCGGCGGCGCCGGAGTTCACGGGCGCGCGCCCCGTCGTCCACGCCGATCACATCGGCGCCTCCACGTTCATCGAGAAGGGCTGGAGTCTCATTTCGCTCGGTGATTACTCGGGAGCCATTCAGGTGCTCGAGAAGGCGCTCCAGCTGTCGCCCGGCGAGACGCAGGCGGAGTCGCTGCTCGGATGGGCGCAGATGCTCCACGAGGAGTACGACGACGCCCTGGCGACCTTCCAGAAAGTCTTGATGAAGGAGCCGGCGAACTCCCTCGCCCGCATCAACGTCGGTTACATCTGCCTCAAGAAACGGATCTTTGGCGAGGCGATCGAGCATCTCTCCAAGGCCATCCGGCTCGACAACGACAAGAAGGCTACGCTCTACGCCCACTTTTATCTGGGCCTCGTGTATTTGCAGCGCGAGATGTACGAGGATGCCCAGACGTTCTTCCAGAAGACCCTCAAGCTCGGGCCGAATCTGATCGAGGCCTACTACGAGCTGGGGCGCGCGTACTGGTTCGCTGGCGATCAGGAACAGGCGCAGCAGACCTGGGAAGCAGGATTCAAGGCGAACAAGTTCAATCCGTGGGGCAAGAAGTGCGAGGAGACACTGGCGCAGGCGCGTCAGGGGCAGGAGCCGCCGCGCTCCTAGTCCTCGCATGGCTGCTGGCGCAGGCGCCTCCCCTTTCCACCGTGACGGTGGGACGGGTGACCGCGGTCGCGTGGCCCGCGCAAGCCGGCTTGGCCGCCGCACTGGCCGAGGCCGCCGATCGCGCGGCCCCATTCCCCGGCATCGGGCCGTTGCCCGACCGCCCGATCCGTCTGATTCTCGCGCCCAGTCGCGCCACACTCGATTCCATGACCCGGGGGCGGTTGCCGAGCTGGAGCGAGGGCGCGGCGTTCCCGGAGCGCGGCACGATCGTCCTGTTATCCGATCGGCGCGGGACCGACCTGTCCGGCGCACTGCGACACGAGCTCGCGCACGTCGCGCTCCGCTGGCGTGTGGGAGGAAGCCGGCTACCGCTCTGGTTCGAGGAGGGATATGCCGCGGTAGCGGCGGGCGAGTGGGACCGGCTCGACGCGCTGAAGCTGAACTGGCAGGTCGCGCGCGGTGTGCAGCCCGACCTGGACGAGCTGGACCGTGCGCTCCGCGCCGACCGGGAGGACGCGACGACCGCGTACGCGCTCGCGACGACCGCCGTCCTGCTGCTCGAGCGATGGGGCGGCCGCGACGGCCTCACGCCGCTCATCGATCGGCTGTCGCGCGCACCGACCTTTGACGCGGCGCTGCGCGACACGTACCACGTGACGGAGGGCGACTTCGAAACGCGCTGGCAGCGCGATGTGCAGACGCGCTACGGCTGGCTCGGCTGGGCGAGCGCGGCGGGCGTGTTCTGGGCCCTGCTGGGTCTCGCGCTGGTGTGGCTCGTCCGGCTGCGGCGGCGTCGCGATGTGGCGCGCCGGGCGGGGCTCGACGAGGGATGGGTGATCCCCGAGGACGACGAGCCAACTGCTTGACGTCGTTGAAATTGCCGCGTAGACTCTTGCCCTTATGCCCGACCTGGGTTTGGCGCGCTCTCGCCTGCACTTCGGACCGAAGAACTGGCTGTTTCTCTCGGCGGCCGTGGTGGCGCTCGCCGCCGGGTACTGGCTGCTCCACGAGGGTTCGACGACGGCCGCGCCGATTCTGCTCGTCCTCGGGTACTGTGTTTTCTTTCCGGTAGGCCTCGCCCTTTAAGACGTGCGGCGTGCGGGCGAATAGCTCAGCGGTTCAGAGCGCCTGCCTTACACGCAGGAAGTCGGGGGTTCGAATCCCTCTTCGCCCATTGGTGTACCAACCGGAAACGTGAGGAATGCGCTCGTGAGAATCTTGCCGGTCGTGGTCGGGTTGGGCTGTCTCGCCGCCGCGGCTCCCGCCCAGCAGGGGTATCAACCGCCCGCCATCAAGCTCCTCCTGCTGCCCCTGATGGCCAAGACGCCGACCGATTCCGCGATGAGCGTCGCCGTCATGGATGCGGCGCGCGAGAAGCTCGGACAGATGGCGCGCTCCAAGGTGCAGGTGATCCCCAAGCCGAAGTTGTGCGAGGCGCTCAAGGCCTCGGATTACCCCTGCGACGTGCTGCTCGACGAGACCCAGGCGAACCAGCTGGCCCGCTTCCTCACGGTCAACGCGTACACGACGGGTACCCTCGAGCGGAGCAACGGCACGCTCGGCGCGGGCATCCGCGTGCGCGACATCGGCAGCTCCGGCCTCGCGGCGCTGGTGTCGGTGACCAGTCCCAACCCGGGGACCGTCGCCTCGCTCGGCGAGGGGATCGCGAACCGGTTGAACAACATCGTGAAGGCCGCCGAGCAGGCCCGCGAGTGCGTCGAAGCCCGCCAGAAGAGCCAGTTCCCGAAGGCGCTGGACGCCGCCCGGAAGGCGCTCGCCATCGAGCCCAACCTGCCGGCCGCGCACATGTGCATGGCGACCGTGTACGAGGCGCAGCACATGCCGATCGACAGCCAGCTCGCCGGCTACCAGCGCGCGGTCAAAGGCGATTCGCTCAACGCGACCGCCTGGGAGAACATCGCCCACATCTACCAACAGAAGGGCGACACGCTCAAGGCGATCGATGCGTTGATTCGCGAGCTCGGCGGCGAGCCGCAGAACATTCAGCTGCGCCTCGGCATCGCGGAGCTGCTGCGCCAGCAGCACCAATACGAGCGGGCGAAGACCTTGCTCGACGACTGGCTGTCGCGCAACCCGGCCGACCAACGCGCCAAGGATTTCCGTCTGCGCATCTGTGTCGAGGGTGGGCTGTCCCGCTGTGCGCTCGATGGCCTCGTCGATCAATACAACAACGACACCTCGAAAGGCGCTGACACGGCCTTCCTCAAGGGTACGCTGGCGAACGCGCAGCTCGTCGCGGACACACAACAGTGGCTGAACTTCAGCCACGTGGCCGTGCGGCACTTCCCGAAGTCGGCCGCGTTCTGGAAGACGCTGGGCGCCGCGTTCGACCTCAAGGGCCAGAAGGACTCGTCGCTCTGGGCGTACAAGCAGTCGCTGGCGATCGATCCGAACGACGCGAGCAGCACGCTGCTCGTCGCCAAGACGATCGTGGACGGCACGGTCTACGACACGGCGCAGGCGAACAAGATCAAGGGCGACACCGTGCAGTTACGACAGTTCCGCGCGGCGTTCGCGGACCGCATCGATTCGGCCAAAGTGTACCTCGATCGCGCGCTCGCGTCGAACGATTCCACGCAACGCCTGAACGGGATGGTCATCATGCTGACGGGCGCGTCGAAGATCGCGCAGGCCGGCTCGTACGATCGGGCCTATGCGTGGCTCGACCAGCTGCTCACCGCGCTCGCGCCCAAGACACCGGCGGACACGGTGGGACCGCGCCAGCAGATCCGCATCCAGGCGAGCTTCTGGTATGGCCTCGCGTCGCTGCAGACGTTGGGCGGGCCCTACTCGGCGATGACCAAGTCCAAGAGTTGCGAGCAGGCGAAGGGGATCAACGATCGGATCAAACGAACCAAGGACGCGATGGATCTCGGCGCGCGTGTGTCGCCGCCGTTCGTGGCGCAGCTCCTGGGTGGCGTCGCGAAGTACCAGGAGGCGATGCTGAAAGTGAAGCAGGCCTTCAAGTGTAAGAACTTCTGAACCATTGAATTGGCTCAGACGCGGGCCTATATTGCCACCCTCCGTCGCAGGGGGCTGTAGCTCAGCTGGTTAGAGTGCCGGTCTGTCACACCGGAGGTCGCGGGTTCGAGCCCCGTCAGCCCCGCCTGAACCCGCCTCGCGGGACGACGCATCCGGCCCCGTCTGCCACGGCAGGCGGGGCTTTCGCTTTGTGGGAAGGGAGCATCACGGCCACGTACCATGTCCCGGTCCTGGCAGGCGCCGTGCGGGCCTGGGCGGAAGGCGGCCGCCGCGCCGTGGACGCCACGGTGGGCGGTGGCGGGCACGCCGCGCTGCTGCTGGCCGGCGGCGCGGAAGTCCTCGCCGTGGACCGCGATCCCGAGGCGATCGCCGCGGCCCGCGGCGAGCTCGGGGAGACGCGCATCCGCTATGCGACCGGGGCCTTCGGCTCGGCGAAGGTGCTCGGCACCATCGAGACGTTCCGGCCCGATCGGATCCTCCTCGATCTGGGCGTCTCATCGCACCAGCTCGATACCGACGGCCGGGGGTTTACCTTTCGTCCGGGCGCACCGCTCGACATGCGGATGGCGGCGGGACGCGGGGTCACGGCCGCGGACGTGCTCAACACGTGGCCCGAAGGGCGGCTCGCCGACGCGTTCAAGGATCTCGCCGATGAACCGCGCGCTAGGCGCCTGGGCCGCGCGATCGTGCGACGGCGCGCCACGGCGCCGTTCGCGACCAGCGACGATTTCGTGAACGCGATTCGCGAGGCGCGGGGTCCGCGCTCGGGACCGGCCGATTTCGCGCGCCTGTTCCAGGCGCTCCGCATCGTGGTCAATCAGGAGGTCGAGCAGCTCGAGCTCGCGCTGCCGGCGCTGCGCGCGACGTTGCAGCCAGGTGGCCGCCTGGCGGTGATCACCTACCACTCGGGCGAGGACCGCATCGTCAAGAACGCGTTCCGCGAATGGAGCCGATCCTGCGTCTGCCCGCCCGGGCAGCCAGTCTGCACCTGTCGCGGACGCCCGCTCGGTCGCGTGCTCACGAAGAAACCGATCCGCCCATCTCCCGCCGAGGTGCGCGACAACCCGCGAGCCCGGTCCGCCGGCCTCCGGGCCTTCGAGGTGGCCATTGACGATTAAGGGGCGGCACTGGGTCGCCGTGTGGCTCGTGGCGTTCCTCGCGACCGCGTGGATCGTCTACGCCCGGCAGACCGCCGCGATCCGCGCCGCGCGCGAGCTCACCGACTTGCGGGCCCGGCGCGCGAATCTCGAAGGGCACCGAACCGACCTCGAGCGCCGCATCCGGACCGCCGAGAGTCGGGCGGTGCTCGTGCCGCGCGCTCAGGCACGCTTGGGCCTGCACCTCCCGAGCGACAGCGAGATCGTCCTCATTCCCGCGCCGGGTGGCTCGCGGTAGATGGCGAAGCTCGCCGTCCGGATGCAAGTGGTGGAGTTCGGCGTGTTCGTGGCCCTGGGCCTGCTCGTGGCGCGGGCGGCGCAGGTCCAGATCGCCCAAGGTCGTCGCTGGGCGGAAGAGGCCAAGGCCCAGCGCACCGAGCGCATCGTGCTCCCCGCCCGGCGGGGCACGCTGTACGACCGCCACGGCACCCCGCTCGCCGTGACGCAGGAGACCTATCACGTCGGCATCGCCCCCAATGAGCTGCGGGACCCCGCGGCCGACGGCGCGCTGATCACGCGGCGACTCGGCCTCCCGTCGCGCAGCTGGCAGGACGCGCTACGCAAGCGCTACGCGTACTTCGCGGGCCCGTACAGCGCGCTCGAGGTGCAACCGCTCCGCAGCGTGCGGGGCGTGCATCTCGAAGCCGTGCTCAATCGCTTCTATCCCGATCCGAGCGTCGCGCGCGCCACCATCGGCCGCCTGGGGGACGACGGGCGCGGCGGGTCGGGGCTCGAGAAGACGCTCGACACACTCCTCGCCGGCCAGTCGGGGGCGGCGGTGGTGCTCAAGGACCGCGCGGGCCGCGAGTACGAATCGCCCGCCCGCGTGATCGCCGCGCCGGTTCCGGGCATGGACGTCGTCCTGACGCTCGACGCGGAGCTGCAGGAGATCGCGCAGCGGGCGTTGGACGACGCGCTGCGGCGCATGGACGCGGATGGCGGAGACGTAGTGATGCT
>Ga0307471_100001656_pt1 | contig 12316 bp, 10 predicted proteins | sample atmos_gasesAM3C__2_FD_204566 | JGI IMG/M metagenome (GOLD analysis project Ga0307471, IMG submission 204566) | Hardwood forest soil microbial communities from Morgan-Monroe State Forest, Indiana, United States - atmos_gasesAM3C_515 | ecosystem: Environmental > Terrestrial > Soil > Temperate... | reverse complement strand
GCGCAGTTTCCAGATAACCGTCGCGAAAAGGGTCGTCTATCGCCATCTATCCAAAAATGGGACAACGCCAGGACTTGAAGAACCGACACCTGCATGGAACCATTCGCATTACTTTGATCTGGGCAGTAGGCCTTCAACCCACGCCCCTCTCTTCATGTGCCACGGCGCTTTCATGCGCCGAATTCTGAGAAGCCATTTAGGCGATGAGAATCGATTGGCCCAAGGTAGCAGACATTCTCGGCGAGGTTCACTACAACCGAATGCGCCTGCGCGAAGCCCCAACGGTTTCGCGTTCTCGCAAAGTCATATTTTCAAATAGGTGATGAGAAGAGGATCGATCGACGTCTACCGAACCTTCCGCCGCAAACGGCTGAGAGTTCGTCGGCGCCTCTATAGATTGCTGACACCGGGCATCGATTTCCGTGTACTTATTGTCGCTGCCAGCCGCCGCCCAAAGCTTGATAGAGTTGGACCAGGGCCTGAAGCTCATTGAATTGGGCTTGGGCGAGCGTGAGCTCGTCGGAAAAATAGTTCGTTTCGTTTGTCAGAACTTCCAGGTAGTCCGTCGCTCCCGCGTTGAAACGCTGCTCGGAAAGCTGCGATGCGTCGCGCGCTGCTTCGGTGAGCTTCTCTTCCTGAATCCGAAACTCGCGATTCTTCCGATAAGCTACGAGCGCATTTGAAACATCGCGAAAAGCGCCCTGGATGGATTGTTGGTAGGTCAAGAGCAGTTCCTGTTTTTGGGCCTCCGCCAGGCGGGCGTTGGATTTAAGTCGGCCTCCTTCAAAGATCGGCTGCACGAACGAACCACCGAAGTTCCAAATGCCGGCAGGGCCAGTAAAGAGATTCGAGAGCGCCGAACTTTGATATCCCCCGGTTCCCGTCAACGAGATTTGCGGAAAGTACGCAGCCCGAGCCACACCGATCTCCGCATTGGCAGCGACGAGATTCTCTTCGGCCTCGCGCACGTCCGGGCGGCGTTCCAATAGCGCTGAGGGAAGGCCTGCGGGAACTTCGGGAGCGTGCGGCTGTTCCGTAAGTTTCAGTCCGCGGGGAATGGCGCCGGGATTGTTTCCCAGCAGAATGCTCAACGCGTTTTCCTCTTGCTCGATCTGCCTCTCGAGGTCGGGGACCTGTGCCCCAGCCGTGTAGACCAACTGCTCCGCTTGTCGCTGGTCTAGCATGGTGTCAATTCCATGTTCTGTGCGCATGGTGGTGAGTTTCAGTGATTCCGAACGAGAGTCCAGAGTCCGCTTCGAAATCTCCAATTCGAGGTCAAGCTCGCGAAGCTGAAAATATCCGCTGGCAACATTCGCGACCAAAGACGAAATTACCGCCCGCTGCGCCCACTCCTGCGACAGCAGCCGGGCTCTCTGTGCTTCGGTCGCTCGGCGGTATCTTCCCCAGAAGTCGAGATTCCACGCCGCGGACACGCTCAACGCACCTTGCGTCAGCTCGAATGCGGGGATTGGACCGGCTGCCGAATCACGCTGGCTGGTGATATTCCCGCCCCCGCTAAGTGTGGGAAATTGGTCTGCGCGTGTGATCCCGAGTTGAGCTCGAGCCTCTTGAACGCGCGCCGCAGCGATGCGCACATCGTAATTGTTCTGGAGCGCCGCGCGGATCAAGCCCTGCAGCGCCGGATCTTGAAAAACTTTTGACCATTCCTCATCGCCCAAGGCGGGATCGCTCTTCGCTGTCGGGGCGTTGGGCTGGTCATCCTGTTGCCCTCGATATGAGGTTGGCGCATCTACATTCGGCCTTGCGTAATTTGGGCCGACCGCGCAGCCGGAGAACCAAACCGCAATTGCGCAAAGACTCAGAAGTAAAAGCCGTCCTGGACGGGAACCGCTAAGTGGTCGTGGCATCGTGAAACTAGTCTCCAACTCCCTGTTCGACTGCGGAGGCATTCCCTGGAATCGATAGCTGCGGGCGTGACGCGCGAAAGAACGCATAGCGATCCAGGACCCTTTCCTGGAATTCCTCCAGGTACAAGTAAATCGCCGGCGTAACGTACAGCGTGATCAGCTGCGACACAACCAAGCCGCCGATAACCACTAACCCGAGCGGCCTGCGGGAAGCGCCATCTGCGCCAAAACCCAGCGCGATCGGCAACGCGCCGAGAAGCGCAGCCATCGTGGTCATCATGATCGGGCGGAAGCGTTCCATACTGGCGTCATGAATCGCTTGATCGTCCTTGACGCCGTGCTCACGCCTCTGTTGCGCGAAGTCCACGATCATGATTCCGTTCTTCTTCACGATTCCCATGAGCATGAACATGCCGATGTAGGCGTACAGCGAAGCTTCCGACCCAAACAGCCACAGCGTTAGCAATCCTCCGAAGAGCGCCACCGGCAGCGACGAGAGCACCGTGATCGGGTGCAGGTAGTTCTCATAAAGGATTGCCAGGATCACGTACATCACGAAGAAGGCGACCAACATCAGGATCGCGAGGCTGGAAACCGTGTTGCGGAAGGTCAATGCCTCACCCTGAAGGCTTCCCCTGACTTCGGGCGGCAGAATTTCCTTCGCTGAATCCTCTACAAACTGTGTAGCCTGGCCGATTGTGTAACCGGGCTTGAGGTTGAAAAACAAGGTAACGCTCGTGAACTGGTTGATGTGATTGACTGCCTGCGGCCCGGTCAGCGAATGCCAAGTGGTGAGAGCGTTCAGAGGCACCATCCGCGTTCCGTCGTCGCTCTTGATATAAAGGCGATTCAAGTCTTCCGGTGCGGTTCGCCCCTTGTCCTCGACTTCTAGGATCACCTGGTACTGATCCGTCGGCTTTTTGATCAAGTAGCTATAGTTCTGCGAGTAAGCGTTGTGTAGCAACCCGAGGATTCGGCTCTCTGATACGCCGTAGAGCTTTGCCTGATCGCGAAGAATGTCCACCTGGACGTTCGGAGTGTGGTTATACAAATCCGAGTTCACGAACAGGAACCCAGGGTATTCGTGCATTTTCGCCATCAGCTTTCCCGCCACGCTGTAAACCAGCGAGGGGTCGATGCCGGAAAGCGCGTAGGCGAATTGACCTTGTGTGTTGGCAGTGGCGCCCGTGCTGATCTCTAGCACAGGGTTGGGCTGCAAAAACGTGATCGTTCCTGGAATGCTGGAGTTCAGTCCGCCCATCAACTGTCCTGCAACGGCCGCAATCGGCGGCCGCTTTGCCGGGTCCTTCAGAAACGCTATGACAAATTCCTGGTTCGCGGGTAGAAACTGACTATTCCCGCTCATTGTGAACGTGGTTTCCACAGAGGGATTGGCCTGCAGGACTTTCTCGACCTCAGTCTGGTAGGCGTGCATTTGATCCGGCGACGAACCTTCCTGCGCTACGAGCACACCGCGGATGAACGAGCTATCGCCGACCGGCAGGAATGACTTGGGAACGACATAGAACAGGTACCCGGTTCCCGCAAGACAGACCACCCAAGTGACGACGGAGATCCATCGGTGCCGGAGAAAGAACCAGAGCGAGCGCCCGTACCAGCCGAGGATTCTGTGTTCAACCGCACCGGCGGCTCGTTCCATCCAGGTCTTTTTCGCACCGGCGCCGCGTTCTTCGAGCAACCTGGAAGTCATGAGCGGCGTAAGGGTCAACGAAACGATTCCGCTGGCGAATATCGAAACAATGATCGTGATTGAGAACTCGCGGAAAATCCGTCCGATCAGACCGCTCATGAACGCAAGTGGAATAAACACAGCAGCGAGTGAGAGCGTCATCGCCAGAATCGTGAAGCTGATTTCCTTAGCCGACTCCAGAGATGCCTGAAGCGCATTCTGACCTTCTTCCATGAGGCGCACCGTGTTCTCCAGGAACACGATGGCGTCGTCTACAAGAAAGCCAATCGCCAGAGTGAGCGCCATGAGCGAAAGATTGTCGAGGCTGTAATCCAGGATCTTCATCACGACAAACGTCAGCAGCAACGACAGCGGCAGGGCGACAGCGGGAATGAGAGTGTCCCTCGCGCGGCCGAGAAAGAGGAAAATCACCATCACAACCAACGCGAACGCGATGTACAGCGTCTCCTGCACATCCTTGGTGCTGTTCACAATCGTCTGCGACCGATCGTAAATTGGCACAATCGCGACCGAGCTAGGAAGCTGAGCTTGAACACTGGGAAGGAGCTCGCGCACGGATTTTGCAACTTCGACCGCATTCGAACCAGCCTGCCGAAAAACGGCTAACACCACGGTGGCGGAAGGCACATGGTGCCCTCTGACCCAAAACCGCATATCGATGCGCTCGTCTTGGACTGAGTCCTTCGCAATCGCGACATCTTTCAAATACACCGGCTTGCCGTTGCTTTGACCCACAATCAGCTGCTCGTACTGCTCGGCGGTGCTCAGTTGTCCTTGCGGTTGGAGGAGAAAAGTGCGATGCGGGCCATCAAACTGACCTGCGCCTGTATAGCTCGTGCCGTTCTTGATGGCGGTATTCAAATCGTCGAGCGTAATGTTGCGAATCGCCATCGCCGACGGGTCGGCCTTGATCCGCACTGCGGACTGAGTGCCGTAGACGGCGACTTGGCTGACACCGGGTAGGATGCTGACGCGCTCACCGACCTGAGTATTGGCATAGTCGTAGAGCTGACCGGCCGTGACGGTGTCGCTGGTAAGCGCCACGTAGAGGATGGGCTGGTCGTTGGGATTCGTTTTCGTGAATGTGGGCGGGCTGGGCAAATCCAGCGGCAGTTGTCCCGTCGCTCGCGTGATCGAAGCTTGAACGTCTGTCGCAGCTGCATCGAGGCTTTTCGAGAGCGCGAATTGCAAGACGAAACTCGTGTGTCCCTGGATGCTGTTGGAAGTCACGAGCTCCAGGCCGGGCATCTGCATAAATTGTCGTTCGAGGGGCGTCGCCACGTTGTTCGCCATCGTTTCCGGCGTGGCGCCGGGATAATTCACTTGCACCTGGATCACCGGATAATCGACAGCCGGAAGGTCGCTTACCGGCAATCCGAAGTAAGCAATCACGCCGAAGAGAAGGACCGACACGGTCAGTACAACCGTCATCACAGGACGACGAATGAATGGTTCAGACAGATTCACGACTGTCCTCCGCCAGCCTTACTCTCCTCGCCAGGGGATTTGCCAGCCGGATTGGACGTACCAGCCGCGCCGGGAACAACCTTCACCTTCAAACCGGGAACAACCGTAAGATGGCCCGTCAACACAACGTTCTCGCCGGCAGCTAGTCCGCTGGTCACCACGACGTTGCCACCCTGGCGCTGTCCCAGCGTCACGATCCGCAGCTCGGCGGTTTGGTCCGGCTTCACCACATAGACGAACGGCCCCTTCTGGCTGATTTGCGTCGCCTCAGTAGGAATCAAGACCGCACCTTTTTCGGTGGACAGAACAAGCCTGACGTTTACAAACTGCCCGGGCCAGAAATGGCGGTCGGAATTCGGGACTGTCGCCCGCAAGTTGACTGTGCCAGTTCCGTTTTGTACCGCGTTGTCGAGGAACGTCACTTTGCCCATGCGGGGACGGTCCGCGCCATCGGAAGGAAGCCGAACCTGAGCTTGCAAATTTCCGCGCACCATTTGTTTTTGGACGTCCGGAAGATCGCGCTCAGTAATCGTGAAATCGGCGTAGATTGGATCGAGCCGCTGGATGAGTAGCAGAGATGTGGTGTTCGCCTGCACAACGTTTCCGATGTCAACCAGGCGCGCGCCCGCGCGACCTTCAATCGGGGAATGAATGAAGCAATATTCGAGGTTGAGCTTGGCGGTCTCGAGCGCAGCCTGGGCAGCTTCCACCTGTGCTTGGTCTACGTCGACGGTATTTTTCTTCGTATCGTAGTCCTGTTTCGAAATGGCCTTCGTTCCCACGAGGCCCTCATCCCGAGCAAATTGGATTTTGGCGAGTTCAAGTGCGGCTTTCGCTTGGGCGAGATTTGCCTTAGCCGAATCAAGCTGGGCTTGAAAGGGGCGAGGATCGATTACGAACAAAAGCTGGCCCTTCTGGAGATTTGCGCCGTCTTCGAAGTGTCGTTCGGTGATGCGCCCGCCCAGTTGGGGCGTCACCGTCACGGACTCGAAGGCGCCATTCTTGCCGATCTCATCGAGGTAAACGGGAACGTCGCGCGAAACGGCAGTAGACACGGTAACCGACGCTGGCGGCTGCTCGAATGCCGCGGTCACCTTTTTTCCGCAACCGACCGATAGGAGGGCGAACAGGCAAGCCAGTCCCAACGGGAAATACAGCGTCCAGCGTCGAGCCTTGGGAATTCCACAATTCATATGGCTTCCTTCGTTATGATTTTTCAAAAGTTCACTTTGCAGGCCTTGGTCCAGCGATAGAACTTGGCCAGCCGCGGTGTCTCATGCCGCGCCCCTTCGCGTCGTTGCGCCAGTGCCAAAATACGATGCCGTAAAAAATGACCAACGCCACAAAGCTTGCAAGAATCAGGAACTGCGCTCCAATGATAAGAATCTCCCTCACCCTTTACCTCCCACCGCTTACCGTGACTGCTTCTCTCCTCACAAGACGAATTCACCTGAGTTCAACGGCGGAGCCTGCGACTTATGTCACTCACTGAATCAGAAACGCATAGAAAGGCGAGAATCACGAGTATCGCGATCAATACCCACGTCATCACGGTCTCCTCGAATTTCTCACTCGGACCTACGAGCGCGGCATCGCGCCTATCGAATTTTGCAAAGCGTCGCGAGATTCCGCAGCACGTGCTTCACATAAACGCCCCGACAAACAAATTCAGCCCCGTCACTTTTCATGTTGTTAAGGATATGCGTGCCATCCTGGCTGATTACCGTAACGCCCGTCAGGTCCACGAGCAGCTTGCGAGCCCCGAGCGAGTCGCGTGCACTCTGCCAGGCCTTGTCGAGTTCCGCCGCCCAAGGCCCCACGATTCCGCCATCGAGAATGAGTCGTCGCTGAGCCTCGGTTTCGATTGTTGTGATCTTCAACATGCCTGTTTTCTTTCGGCTCTTCTGCAATCGCAATGCGGATGCCAAAGGTGATCGAACGCAAGTGGCTGAATTCAGGATGGATCCGGAGAACAGCGTGGCGAACTGTCAAAAGTGTCGAAGAGAGTGTCGATGAGTGGCGAAGGTTACGACACTGCTTTGGGATCTACGCCGAACTTTTTCATGCGCGAAATGAGGGTGGTTCGTTTAAGTCCCATTCGAGCGGCGGCACCGTCAGCGCCACCCACGCGCCCACCCGTCTCTTTCAAAATACGCACAATTTCTTCCCGCTCATTCCATTCCCGTGTTCCAGCAGCGAGAACGGGCGGTGCGTCGTCGCTCCTCAGCTCGCTAAGTGGAACTTGCAGCGTTGTGCCGCGAGTAAGAATTACCGCGCGCTCGATGAAATTCTCAAGCTCGCGAATGTTCCCGGGCCAATGCCATTGAGTCAGCTTCTTGATAGCCGCGGCGGGAATCGATTCGATCTGCTTCTCCATCCGCTGCGCATATTTCTGCGCGAAATAACGCACCAGCAGAGGAATATCTTCCGGGCGTTCGCGCAATGGCGGGATCCGTATGGGAAAAACATTCAGGCGGTAATAGAGGTCGCTGCGAAACTGGCGCTCGGAAACCATCTTTTCCAAGTCGCGATTCGTCGCGGCAATAAGCCGGATATCCACTTTCATCGTCCTGCTATTGCCTAAGCGTTCGAACTCCCGCTCCTGAAATGCTCGCAGAAGCTTCGGCTGCAGCTCGGGCGGTATATCTCCCACTTCATCCAGGAAAAGTGAGCCCTTGTCGGCCAGTTCCAGTCTGCCGATCTTTTGCGCGACCGCGCCGGTGAACGCTCCCTTCTCATGCCCGAAAAGTTCGCTCTCCAATAAGCCGGTCGGAATCGCCGCGCAATTCAGTTTGACGAGAGTGCGACTGTTTCGCCGGCTGCGGTCGTGGATGGCACGTGCGATCAATTCTTTGCCCGTGCCCGTTTCTCCTAGCAGGAGAACTGTGGAATCGCTCGGCGCCACCGTCTCCACCAAATCCAGGACATGGCGCAACGCGGTGCTCTGACCCACAATCCCCTCAAAATCCATTTCGCCGCGCATTTCATCTTCGAGATAGAGCTTCTCCTGCGCGAGACGATCTTTCAGTTTCGCGATCTCGCCATAGGCCATGGCATTTTCAACTGCAACAGCCACCTGACTCGCAATCTGCGTAAGGAAATCGACATCGTCCTGAGTGAAGAGGTTCTCTTCAAATCGGGCGAGCGCCAGGACACCGAGAGCATGGGTGCGACTGATCAGCGGCACAAGGCAGCCAATTTTGAGGCCTTCGGCCTCACGAATTTCCATCCCTCGAAGATCGAGATGCTGTAACTCCCGGAGGTTGCCCGTGATCGGTTTGCCCGTGCTGAAGGCCACGCCAGGCCCCGTACCTTCGATGGGAACCAACTTCTCCTCTTTGGCGAACCCCTTGCTCTCGGGAAAATCCTGCGCGTAAACCCTCAACTGATCCCCTTCCGGCAACATGACAGCAACGGCATCGCACTTCATCACACGCCGAACGCTTGCCGAAATGGCTCTCAGCAAATCCCGAAGGTCGAGATTCGAAACGATATGATTCGTCAAATCAAGCAGCAGCTTGAGTCTCTCATTTCCGTTCTGAAGGCCTGCTTGCGCGCGCTGGGCCTCCTCGAAGTTGAGCGCTGCTTCGATAGTCAAAGTCACATGGTTGGCCACCAACGAAAGCAAACTGATTTCCTCTTCCGGATAGGCATCAGGGCGGGACGAACCAACCTCGATTACACCGAATCTCCGATGCACCGTGGTGAGTGGAAGCGTACAAGTCGACGAAATACCGAGCTGATTTAGGATTCGTTTCGTTCCCTGGAAGCGAGTCTCGCGATCCCAATCCGAAATAACGATCGGTTGCTGGCGCTCGTACGCCCAGGCACTTGTTGTATCGTCACCTGGAAACTCATCGTCCGATATGGCCAGGCCAGTTATTGGGGATTCAAACAGGCGCCATTCCACCGTGCAATCGGTTTCGTCAAAAATTAGGAAATTAAGGTAGTCAAAACTGACGACGCGGCGCAATTCACCGGCAAACAACTTCTCGAAGGATGCGCAATCACGAAACCCAGCAATTGTGGCCGTTGCGCGCAGCAGCGCCTCATAGCGCTCTGGTGATTTGATCGCCGCAAATTGCGTCGAAGCGCCCATTAATCCCCCGGGGTAAACCTACCCCCCTACATATATACGTATGAGATTCCGCAGGGTTACGGAGAGATTCAGGCCAACCTTTCTTTCAGTTTGGAATTCACCATATCTCAGCGGTGACAAGATCGCGGCTCTGAGGAATCGCGAGCGTTCGTATTACCCCTTCGGGCCGTGGGCTTTCGACCCACTATCTTTGGGGTAGCTCGGGAGCTCCCTAAGAGTAGTTATTCTATTGTGGACAAGAACGTGTGGATCTTTATTGCTGTCTCCGTCTCGAAAGGTGGACGGTTGCAGATTTTCCAAGGCCTTGGTTGCAGGCCTTGGTAGGTCAATTCAGCCGTTGGAATCTCCACAGAGGAACTCTCGATCTTGTCTTGTTTCTTCGCCGCTGACTCCTTCACTTTCTCGTCCAACTCCAACAACGAATTGCCAAGTAGTTTGAATATGGTTAGAGAGTCTTGTGAGAGGACTTGCTCTAGTTCATTGATTGCCGATTGCATAGTATTTCTTGTTATATGAAAGATCGGTTCTAGATCTAGCAAACGAGCGCAGCTAGACTGGTAACATCCAGCCCATGAGCGAAATGCAGCATAGCGGCGCGTTCGAGCAGATGCTCAACAATGCTGCGTCCGCTGCGCCTGCCATTGCGCTGGGGATGGAAGCAAAAGGGCAACGCTGGCCCCCCGAAGCAATCGCTGCAGTAATTGCGTGCGTGTTAGCCAAAACTCGTTCTGATTTGAAGAAAATCGAAAATTGGACGTCCCTGCTCCTGCCGTATGTAGAAAAGCATCTTGGCGAGCCGCCAGAATAACCGTGGACGAACGGGGTACAAACGCGAAATACAAAGAATCTTTGTGAACCTGTTGAATCAAAATCCCGACGACCTTCACGAGAGTCGCATGCCAATGGTGGTTCCCGTGATCCTGGCGGCTTGCTTCTGGCTAGCGCTATCGCTTGGCTACCGACCGGAAAAACGTGACACGGCAAAATGCGAGATAATAGACACGCCACGCGATCGTTACGGCGTTCGCGTCTGCCTCGGCATGACAAAGGAAGAGGTTACCAGGGCGGTCGGTTTACCTTTGAAAGTTGTCAGCGCGGATGGTAGGGCCAACTTACGAGAGCAATGGGTATATAGCACCCACTATGGGCGACCAAAGCATTTGTACTTCAAGAATGAGTTGCTGGTAAGCTTTCAGCAATAACGTGGATGAGGGCTGTTTCGCGCGTTTCCCTCGCTCAACCACACGCGATCATCACCGAACGCGACGGCGGCTTCGATTGTTACGCTCCGAGCGTTTTCCTCGCCTGCGCAACGACGTCCGCAGCTTTCGTCGCATCCGCCACGCTACCCTGCGCGAAATCCTTCGCCCCGCCGCCCTTGCCGCCGAATTGCTTCAGCGTCTCGCGAAGCAGTGTACCCATGTCGTGGGGCAATCCCTTCGTCTGCGCAAACACCAAGTGACCGCTCGTGCGGCTCGCCAGCAGCCCGACCACGTTCGCTTCCGCTACAAGCTTTGCGGCGAGCAACCCGAGATAGCCCGGTGTCGCTTCCTCAAACGCGGAGGCAATCACCCGCGACGATTCGGCACCCGTTGCCGCGTGTGATGCCAGCAGCGCCCGCGCCTCGTGTTCTGCCAGCCGTTCCTCAAGACGCTTCACCCCTCCGTGCAGCACGCGCCGTTCCTCAATCAATTTGCCAAGCACCGAGGGCACTTCCGCCAATCCGCAACTCAACAGTGATGCCGCCTGGGTGAGTGTCGAGAAATCGCCACGCGCCGCCCCGAGTGCGCGAAATCCGCACACGAATTCCACGCGGCACTGATCCCTTCGCCGCTCCAGCTTGCGAATCAGCAGCAATCCCGCCTGCCCCGTGCGCTCGAGGTGAGTTCCGCCACACGGCTGCCTGTCGAATCCCTCCACCTCGATCGCGCGCAGCACACCCTCTCGATCAACCTTCTTCCGAATTCCCGCCTCGGCCAGCTCTTCGGCAGTCCCGAAGCGAATCACCACTGGCTTATCCTCGAATATTACTTCGTTCACGCGGCGTTCAGCCTTTTCAAGGTGCTCTGCCTTCGCAGCGGGCGTATCCAGATCTATGGTCGAAATCTCTTTGCCCAGATGAAACGAAACCGTCTGAAATCCGAATAGCTCAATGAACGCGGCCGAAAGCAAATGCTGCCCGGTGTGCTGCTGCATATGCTCCATACGTCGCGGCCAATCGATTACGCCATGAACAGGCCCAACTGGAATCGCAGCCGACGCGTAATGCACCACCTTGTGCTCCACGTCGGCCACTTCAACCACCGGCGCATCGCCGAGCTTGCCGGTATCGTACGGCTGCCCTCCCGACGTGGGATAAAAAGCCGTGCGATCGAGCACGATTTTCCAGCGCTCGCCGTCCTTCTCGCACGAAATCACCTGCGCATCAAACTCGCGCAAAAATGAATCGTGGTAATAAAGCCGCTCCGTCGCCTCACTCATCGCACTGTCGCTCGCCGCTCATCACCCTTCACTTGTCGCTCATCATTTGTCACTCGTCACTGCCCTTGCAGCGCCTTCTGCCACGCCTCGCTATACTTATATCCACATCCAGTATTAAACAGCACCAAGCGCTCATGCGGCTTAATCCAACGCTCCTTCGCCAGCTTTCGCGCCGCCACCACAGTCGCAGCCCCCTCCGGCGCCGCGAAAATCCCCTCCGCCGACGCAAGCTCCTTCCCCGCCGCCAGCATCTCGTCATCCGTCGCCATCACAGCAGTTCCCTGCGTCGCGCGCACTCCCGCCAGCACCAGAAAGTCTCCCAGCGCTTTCGGCACACGCAATCCCGACGCGATCGTCGCCGCATTCTGCCACGGCGGCGCACTCGATTCGCCACGCACATACGCCTCGACAATCGGCGCGCACCCCGTCGCCTGCACCACCACCATCCGCGGCCGCTCGCGCCCGATCCATCCCATCGTTTCCATTTCTTCGAACGCCTTGCACATCCCAATCAACCCCACGCCGCCTCCCGTTGGATAAATAATCACGTCCGGCAGCGCTCCGCCGAACTGCTCCCACAACTCGTACGCCATCGTCTTCTTGCCTTCGATCCGGTACGGTTCCTTCAGCGTCGACACCTCGAACCATCCCCCTTTTTCCTTATGCTCGCCCACGTACCGCCCGCAATCC
>Ga0307471_100001655_pt1 | contig 12323 bp, 10 predicted proteins | sample atmos_gasesAM3C__2_FD_204566 | JGI IMG/M metagenome (GOLD analysis project Ga0307471, IMG submission 204566) | Hardwood forest soil microbial communities from Morgan-Monroe State Forest, Indiana, United States - atmos_gasesAM3C_515 | ecosystem: Environmental > Terrestrial > Soil > Temperate... | reverse complement strand
TCTTTTCCGCCCATGTCTTCTTCTTATCAGGTTGTGCTGTGGAAACAAGAGAGCTTCGTGGTACTGCGTCCGCTTCAAATCGAGTTTTTCCGCAACCTGTTAGGTTGTGTTGTATTTTCTCATCGTCGTCGAATAAGCAAGAGATTGTCTGCTCCAATGACCGCTTAGTTTGTTAGAATCTCCGGCGAGGGGGATTTACATGGCTAACTTAGAAAAGGCTGTGCTTGCTTTGGTTGCGGAACAGAGAAGTCTGCAGGGTAAGTTGAGTCGGGTAGAGGCGGCAATCTCGGCGCTTCGCCAAGTTGGTCACAACGGGCGCGGCGGTGCGGCTCGGCCGAAGCGTGTATTGTCCGTGGCAGCGCGCAGGCGAATTGCGGCTGCACAACGGGCACGTTGGGCCAAATACAAGGCGCAGAAGAAAGCTGCTTAGTTCGTATCGCCCGCTCTCGTCGTAGAGTTAAGTCTAGAAACCGCCAGTCCGAAGTTCTCTTCAAGGTAGAGGACGCAAGGACTGGCGGTTTCGTGTTTGAGGATGGGAAGAAGAGTTGGTAGGGAGCAGATTGGCTTTCTTAGTCGTATGTAGGACAATCCCGATTTCATGCTGCGTAACCTCTGGGTAATTCTCGTACTTGCACCCCGCCTCGCTAGCGTCGGGCCGGTTGATGTGGTGCGTCAAGATTTTTTTGTTCCCGAAGAAAATGGGATTCGGATCTTTGTCCGCCAAGTGACGGCCAAGCGAGCCGCGCGGGACGCACCTGCCCTTTTGCTCATCCACGGTGCTCGCGTCCCTGGGTTGGCCTCGTTTGACTTGGATGTGCCGGGCGGATCACTGGCAGCAGAGTTGGCCGCCCGCAGAAAGGCAGTGTATGTGATGGATGTGCGTGGATATGGTGCCTCCACACGACCGAAGGAGATGGACGAACCTGCGGCAGGTCGAGTCGCCCTGGTGCGGTCTAACGAAGCGGCACGGGACATCGGGTCTGTGGTGGATTGGATTCGCCAGCGGCGACACGTCGCCAAAATCGCTCTGTTTGGCTGGGCCACCGGAGGGCAATGGGCGGGATATTATGCGAGTTTGTTTCCTGAGAAAGTCAGCGCCTTGATCCTGCTCAACAGTTTGTACGGTGGGAGTTCGGTGCATCCCCAGATGGGGCATGGATCGGACATGGAAGATCCAAATCATCCTGGACATTTCAATTCGTCGGCTTGTGGATCCTACCGGCTGAATGAGGAGAAGTCGCTGTTTGGCATTTGGGACCGGAGTATTCCCCTGGGGAACAAGGACGAATGGCGTGACCCGGCAGTCGCTCGAGCATACGCGGTCGCTGCTTTGGCCAGCGATCCGACCAGTGCGACCCGGACACCGCCGAGTTTTCGCTCGCCATGCGGGGCGCTAGAGGACAGCTTCTATCTCGCAACGGGACGTCAGTTGTGGGATGCCTCCTTGATCGCCGCACCCACACTGGTGCTGGCTTCCGAACTGGATTTTTGGTCGCGACCGGAGGATCGGGCTTTGCTACAGGAGCATCTGGTGCATGCGGCGCGGGTAAAGGTCGTTGTTCTGAAAGGGGCGACCCATTTTGTGCACTTGGATCGGCCTGTCCATGGTCGGCAAATCCTGGTGGATGAAGTCGTGGATTTTCTGAGCGGACACTGAGCGCACAACCGCATCCCAACGCTGCCCGAAACAGATGCGGAGATAACGGAAATAAATTGGAGAGTAAGACTTGATCGTCGTGTTGATGGGGGTTACCGGATCAGGGAAGACTACCGTAGGTAGTATGCTAGCTGCGCAGTTGTGCTGGGAATTCGCGGATGCCGACCAATTTCATCCCGCCGCGAACGTCGAGAAAATGACGCGAGGTGCTGCGCTTACTGACGCGGATCGGGAACCGTGGCTTACGGCTCTGCATGATGCCATCGTTCGGTGGCTAGCTGCTGGAAAAAATGTGGTGCTCGCCTGTTCGGCCCTGAAGCGGTCGTATCGCGAGAAGTTGGGCATTGGCGGGGATGTGCGGCTGGTTTACTTGAAGGGCAGTTACGACCTGATTGCTGCAAGATTGCGGGAGCGTCACGGTCACTTCGCGACCGAGGCGATCCTTGCTGATCAGTTCGCAGCGCTCGAAGAGCCGAAAGCTGCGATTGCGGTGCATGTTCAAGCATCTCCGCACGAGATAGCGTCGGAAATCAAGAGGCGGCTGGAGTTGACGTAGTCATGCGGCGGGCTATTTCCACGGATTTCCCCCTGCTAGTCTTAAGCGAATACGATTTCCCCAGCGACCAGAACCGAGTCCTGATATAAATCCCAAGTTAGGCCACTACTTGCAACCGTAAGATCGGAGACCCCTGGTTGCCGAAACCGTTTGAAACAGCCTCCCCGGGAACCGATCCTTTGCGCGGGGTCTCTCATTCCGATCTTGAATCCGTTGTCATAGCCAAGCTGACTTGGCGGCTGGTGCCGTTTCTCTTTCTCCTTTACATCGTGGCTTATCTCGACCGAATCAATGTTGGGTTCGCGGCGTTGCAGATGCAGCAGGACCTTCATTTCAACGACGCTGTCTACGGCGCTGGCGCGGGAATGTTTTTCTGGGGGTACCTCACCCTGCAAGTGCCAAGCAATCTGGTGTTGCAGCGAGTGGGGGCCAAGCGCTGGGTTGCCGTTTTGATGATGGCTTGGGGGCTCATTTCGTCCGCGATGATTTTTGTAACAACGCCGAGGAGCTTCTACATTCTAAGGTTTTCACTGGGAGCGGCGGAAGCCGGCTTTTTCCCGGGAGTGATTCTCTATCTGAAGACCTGGTTCCCGGCGTCGGCGCGGGCGCGGACAGTAGCCCGGTTCATGACGGCGGGGCCTTTGTCGGGAGTGGTGGGCGGACCGATCTCGGGGGCTCTTTTGAACCTGCATCTTCAGTTGGGACTGGCCGGGTGGCAGTGGTTGTTCCTGCTTGAGGGTTTGCCTGCGATCCTCTTGGGAGGAGTGGTCCTTGCTTACTTGACGGATCGTCCCGAAGAGGCCGGTTGGTTGTCGAACGTAGAGCGCGGGTGGCTCATGGACACCCTTCGCAACGAGGAACGCGTCGCGGTGGCGGCGCGCGGATCGGATGTCCGGGCGGCGTTGTTCAGCGTTCGTACCTGGATGTTGGTGGTCCTGTACTTCGGACTTACCATGACGTCGTACGGTATCAGCATGTTCTTGCCGAAACTCATCCATAGCGTGTCGGGAGTCAGCAATGTGGTGATTGGGTTACTATCCGCAATCCCGTACGTGGCCGCCGCCATCGCCATGGTGCTGGTGGGATTGCACTCAGACCGCACGGGCGAACGGAGGTGGCACGCAGCCGTGCCGGCATTTGCGGGAGCGCTAGCCCTTGGCGTCGCAGCTTACTCCATTTCGCTGGCACCCTTGATTGCTGGCATCAGCGTAGCGTTGCTGGGGGTGTTCTCTATTATGGGTCCGTTCTGGGCGATGCCCACTACACTGCTGAGCGGGACCGCGGCGGCCGTGGGGATTGCACTGATCAATTCGGTGGGGAACTTGGGTGGGTACTTCGGTCCTCGGATCATCGGTGAAGTACGGACCGCCACCGGGCAATACCGAGGTGGCTTGCTGGTGATAGGGGCGGCTATGGCCCTCAGCGGTATTATGGCGATGGCGATGAAGTACGAGCCGCGGAAGTGACTGGTTGTCGGCTCAGCCTGCGAACGCTGGTCTGTTTCTGAGGCTACCTGTCGCCTCATCTAGAGAACCTTTCGAGCGCCGTTCCACAAGAGGTTGAGTCGGCGAGGTTTACCAAGCGGGCGCAGCCTGAAGACCCTAGCTACCACTTCGTGCTTTCGGGGTTATTGTTTACAATAGATGTTTTTGGCCTCGTTTTAGGAGGCTCTTGTCAGAGGCCCGCACGTCGGGACTTATACGAATTTGGATCAATCAAGGCACAATTTCGGCTTGCCGGGTCCCACGCGGGGCGTCTACTGGCGCGTCGAGGGCAGTCTGCTCGACCTGACGACCGTCCAGCCGGTAGCTTTTTTTACCTGGAATGCGCAGACGTTCGTGGCCCGGATGCTGCGGCGTGGCCTCGTGTTCCTCATGGCGGCGCTGCGCCCCTTTTTGTATGCGATGCATCGGGTATTTGCCACGCGAGTCGTCCACAGCGTGTTGCGGGGTGTGAGTCGCGACCGGCTGGATCTGCTGGGTGACGAGTACTTCCAGTACAAACTAAAGCCGTTCTTGAAGCCGGACGGAGTCGCACAACTAAGGCGGCTCCAAGCTGCGGGTGCGGAAATCGTTCTGGTTAGTCAGGGCCTCGATCATGTGATGGCTCCCTTGGCTCGGTACCTGGGCGTGAAGTGGGTGGTCGCAAACCGTCTCGAGTTCCGGGATCGAGTGGCCACCGGCAGATTGCTCACTCCAGTGATTCGCCCGCGCGGTCTCTTTGCCCGCATCACCGGAGCCGGGCCGGATGGGCTGCGGGATGCGCAGCGATTGGTACGTGACCTGGACCTACCCAGCGTCGAGGCGCTCGAGTCAGCGATCATTCCGGCTGAGCGCCCATCGCAGGTTGCGACGCGTCCGGTGGTGTATTTCGACAATCACCGTCAGACCCAGCCTCTCTCAGTGCGAGCGGCTTTCGCAGGGAAGCACGTGATGCTGATCGGCGTCACGGGATTTATCGGCAAGGTGTGGCTCGTGAACACGCTGATGGATTTGCCGGAGGTTGCTCGGATTTATCTTCTGATCCGGCGGCAAAAATCGAATCCGGCCGCTAAGCGCTTCGAGAAGATGGTTGAGGAGTCGCCTGTCTTCGATCCTCTCTTTGCGAGATATGGTTCCGGGCTGCCGCGTTTTCTGCTCGACAAAGTTGAAGTGGTGGAGGGGGATGTTACCGCAGACGGATTGGGCCTGGATCCCGAAGTGGCCGGCCGCTTGCGGCGTGGTCTGCACCTCATCATCAACAGCTCCGGTTTGACGGATTTCAATCCCGACTTGCGCGACGCCTTGGCGACGAACGTGGATGCCGCGGTCAATGTTGTGGAGTTTGTGCGCTCCTCCGACCATTGTGGTTTGGTACACCTGTCGACCTGCTACGTTGCCGGAGCACGCGATGGGCGGGTGAGCGAGAAACTGCGTCCGAACTACACGCCCGCCGGAGTCCCCGATTTTGATGCCGAGCGCGAGTGGACATCGCTCCATGATTTTGTTGCTCAGACGGAAGCCAAGGCGGAAAGCGCAGAGATTACGGCAGAACTCCAACGGCAGGCGCTCGACAAAGAGCATGCCGCGAAAGACTTGCAGGGCGCAGCCCTGGAAAATCAGATTCGCAAGAATCGCATCCGCTGGTTGCGCGATACCCTCACCGAGGCAGGAGCGAGACGCGCCCTGGAGTTGGGCTGGCCGAATACTTATACCCTGACCAAGAGTTTGGCAGAGTCGCTCATCAGCAAGCGTGGGTCTGGCCTGCCCGTCGCCATTGTTCGGCCAGCCATCGTCGAGACCTCGGTTCAAAAGCCTTTCACAGGATGGAATGAAGGGATCAATACTTCAGCTTCCTTGTCCTACTTGTTAGGAACCAACTTTCGGCAGTTGCCGTCGAACGAGAGGAAGCGGTTGGATATCATCCCCGTGGATTCGGTTTGCAAGGGCATGACGCTGATTGCTGCAGCCGTCATCGAACGACGAAACGATGCCGTATATCAATTGGCGACTTCGGTGACAAATCCGTGCGACATGGGTCGTTCGATCGAGCTGACTTCGCTCGCGCATCGCAAACATTATCGCGCGCAGGAAGGGCTGGAGTCCTGGCTCCGGCTGCGTATGGACGCGATTCCGGTTTCAAAAACCCGCTACAACCGGATGTCCGCACCGGCGCAGAAGGCGATCGTCAAGTCGATCCAGCGAATCATGGCTCCCCTGCCGTTGAAGAAGACGCCACTCGCGCGAGCGGAACGCAATCTGGAGAAAGTGGAAAAGCTGGTTGGCTTGTTTGAGCCATTCATCCTCCACAATGAGCACGATTTTGTGGCCGACAATGTGGAGAAGCTTTCGTACGCGCTGAGGCCCGAGGAGAGTGAGGTGTTCGGCTACGACACCCGATCGCTCGATTGGTGGGCGTACTGGATCGACATTCACATTCCAGCCCTGCGGCGCTGGACGTACCCCCTTATTGAAGGCCGTCCGCTCGAGGTCCGCCCCCCTCGAACCTTCCAGATGACCGAGGGGTTGGCGAATGACGTCGCCGTCAAGACGGGGACTAACGGAGTCACGTGGCGATATTCCTAACGGGTTCGACGGGGTACATTGGCGCGCACGTGGCGGCCAATCTTCTGGATGCACACGGTGCCGCATTGAACGTGCTGGTCCGCGCGAAAAGTCCCGAGGAGGCGGCCATACGGCTGTGGAACGGTCTGCAGTTGCACATGGATTTCCCGCGCTTCTATGAGCGTCTGCAAACCCGGATTCGCATCTTCCGCGGGGATATTACCTTAACTCAGTTCGGCCTAAACCGTGACGATTACGATCGACTCATTCACACGACCGACTCGGTCGTGCATTGCGCGGCTTCGCTGAATCGAAAATCCGAAAAGAACTGCTTGAACGTAAACCTCCGTGGCACGCTGGAAGTAGTGCAACTGGCGCGGCGGTCGCACTATTACCACGGCCTGCGGCGCTTCAGCAATGTGAGCACAGTGGCGGTGGCAGGGAAGCGTCACAACGAAGTTGTGACCGAAGACCGGTCGATTGAATGGGACCGCTCAGACTATGATCCGTACGCGCGGACCAAGAAGTTTTGCGAACACATGGTACGCGAGCTTCTGTCGGATGTGCCGACCACCATGTTCCGGCCCAGCATCGTGCTAGGTGATAGCCGATACGCCGATACGACCCAGTTCGACATGGTCAGGGCATTCGTTTTTCTGGCAGGACTGAAGGCATTGCCGTTTCGCCCAAGTGACAAGATCGATATCGTGAATGTGGATTTCGTGGCGGATGCGATTGCCACTTTGCACCAGAAAGCCGAACCGCAGTACGACACCTACCACCTCTCCTCGGGAACCAGTTCACAGACGTTCGGCGAAGTTACTCGCGCACTGGCCTCGGCGCAGCAGCAACGCGCTCCCATCTTCCTTCCATTCCTCGAAAAGCCCTTTGCAGCTACTGTGAACACGATCGCTAACCGAAAGGGATCAATGGCTTACGGGGCATCGCTAATGAAAGTGTTCATGCCCTATTTGGTGTGGAATACCGTGTTCGATAATGCGCGCGTGACGACAGAATTGGGCAAGACACCGGTGCCCTTTTCGAAATACAGCTATTCCCTTCTAAAGTTCAGCCGTGACAATAACTTCACGTATCACTTTAAGCCTTGGCCGACCAGCACCGCGGCGGGAGGATCTGCCGCATGATGGACTTTGTCCTGGAAACCTGGGTCAGCAGCATCATCGAGTCGAAGCGCATTGGCTGGATGATGGGCGAGGGCAAGGGCAAGGGGTGGCTGCCTGGAGAGAGGCTAAAGCTGTTATTCGCGGGCTACAACGGCACGCGGAACATGGGCTCGGATGTGCGTGTGGAGGAAATGCTGCGACAAGTGCAGCATATCCTGGGTGCCGAGCGGGTGGGTTGCAGCGTAATGACGCAGAGCTTTGAGCGATCCTACGGCTACTTTCAGGGAACTAAGCAAGTGCTGCTGCCGCAGATCTTTCCCCCGTTCCTCGCCGATGAAGTGCCGAAACATCACGGTGTGGTCGCTTGCGAAGGTTCCATGTTCAAGAGCAAGTTTGCCAACGCGCTCACGACGATGATGATTGGATCCCTGGGCATCGCTTCGGCGCAGAACAAACTCTCGGTGGGCTACGGGGCCGAGGCCGGGCACATGGATCCTCTGATCGCTAGAATGTGTGGCCGGTTCTGTAAGGATTCGTTAATCATTACTCGGAACGAAGAGTCGCGCACCATTTTGCGCGACTTGGGCGTGCCCACGGAACTCGGTACCGATACGGCTTGGACGTTCGAACCGTTGCCCTCGGATTATGGCCAGGGTGTACTGCGCCAGGTTGGATGGGATGGGAAAGCGCGCACTTTGGTAGTGTGTCCGATTAACCCCTTCGAGTGGCCCGTGAAAGCATCGGTCGGGAAACTGGTCGCGCGCAAAATCACAGGAGCTTATCAGGACAGCCATTACCGTTCGGTGTACTTTCACAATTCGGGTCCCGAGGCAGATCGGGCTTATGAAAAGTACTTGACTGCCATCGCAAACGCAGTTGCGGCTTTTCGGAAGAAACGGAACGTGTTCGTAGTTCTGGTGGCGACTGAGCGGCTGGATGCCCGCCCTGCGCGCCGGATCGCTGAGAAGCTAGGCGGCGTGCCCGTACTCAGCTCCGACGATTACAACATGTACCAGGTGGTGAGCATCCTGCGAGCTTGTCACATGATGGCTTCGTCGCGTTATCACGGGATTGTCACGTCCATGCCGGGACTGGTGCCGTCGGCAGGAATCACCATGGATGAGCGCATTCGGAACCTGATGCGGGAGCGCGGCCATCAGGATCTGCTGATGAATGTGGACGACGCGGACCTAGAGCCGCGTTTGTTGGACGCCCTTGACACTCTGTATGCGGAGGGCGAATCCATTGCGGCAGGCATTGCAAAGACTGTGGTGAGGAATTTGAAGTTGATGGCGCGGATGGGCGTTCACTTTGAAGAAGAAGTGCAGCGGCGCTATCCGGAGTTTCCAACGCGTGTTGGAGAGTGGAGTTGGGAAGATTACCTGCCGCCCATAAGCAAGAACCTGCGCGGGCTGATCGAGCGGTATGAGGCGCCGGCGGAGGTTCCCGTTGCCGCGCACTAGGACTTGCCGAGATTGACTGGAAGCTTGTAGCTACAGAGATTCTTACAAAGCGTCCGCTGGGGACGCAGACTCCGGCCGTTTTCTTGATGAGTTTTCTAAATGACATTTTCGCGAGTCTCGAGCGCGCTGGGCAGGCGCACGTGCTGGAGGAGATCCGCGACGGGCGAATCAATGGGGTCACCGGGCAGGAGTTACTGGAACAAGTTGCACGAGCCCGTGCGTTTCTAGCGGGCCGCGGTCTGAAGAAGGGCGAGCGGTGCTCGGTCTACGCCGCGAACGGCATTCGGTGGGTGGCGATGGACTTGGCAGCCATGGCCGAAGGCCTCATTGTCGTGCCATTGTATGCACGCCAGGCTCCGGCCGAGCTGGTCGCCATGATGAAGGATTGTGCGCCCGCGCTCATTTGCTGCGGGGATTCAGGGTTAAGCGAAGGGATCGCGCAACAGTGGCCGGAATCTCCGCCGCAGGCTCTGTTCGACGACATTTTCGCAACTTTGCCGGCCGCAACCAAACAACCGGTCCTGTCGGAGACGGATCCGGTCACCATCATTTACACCTCGGGCACATCCGGTGAAGCCAAGGGCGTGGTCCTGAACGCGGGCAACATCGCACACATGCTCGCCTGCATTGATGGGCGCCTTGATCTGCTCATGGACGGCAAAAAGCAGCAGGACCAGGTGTTTCACTATCTGCCGTTGGTGTTTGCCGGATCGTGGATGCTGCTGATGACCTCTCTGCTGCGGGGAAGCCGGATCATCTTAAACACGGATCTTGCGAAAATTGCGCAGGACATGCGCACCGCTGTGCCAGACTATTTCCTCAATGTGCCTGCTTTGCTGGAGCGCATGCGGCGCGCCGTCGATGAGCAACTGTGGAAGGCGGGCGGCTTTGTGCAGGCTATCTATAGCCGCGCCAAGGGCGCATGGACACGGAAGCAAGAAGGCAGTCCCAGAGTGCTCGATGCGATGTGGCTTTCCCTGGCGAACTTCGCCATCTTTCCGACGATCCGTAAGAAAATGATAGGGCGCCACCTTCGAGCGTTGATTTGCGGTTCGGCGCCCTTGAGCGTCGAGACCCAGCTATTCTTCATGATGCTCGGGATTCCCGTCCTGCAGAGTTACGGCCTCACGGAAACGACGGCGATTTGTACACTGGACGATCCTCATCACTATAAAGCCGGACGGGTCGGGCTGGCGATCGCGGGAATCGAGATGAAGCTGGGCGAGAACGACGAAATCATCGTACGTGGGCCGAATATATTTCCCGGGTACTGGAATCGTCCGCAGGAGACCGCGAAAGCCTTGCGAGACGGTTGGTTTCACACCGGCGATCAGGGCGAAGTCGACGGTGATGGAAATTGGCGGATCGTGGGCCGGATCAAAAATCTGATTATTCTCGGATCAGGTCATAACATTGCTCCCGAACCGATTGAGGAGAAGGTGCTCGAAAAGTTGCCGGCAGCATCGCAAGTGCTTCTGGTGGGAAACGGCAAGGGATATCTTTCGGCGATCATAACTGGGAACGTCACGCCGGACCAGGCCCAGGCGGCAGTTGAGGCTGTCAATCCGCAGTTCCCGCACTATAAGCAGATACGCGCGTTTCATGTGCGGAGCGAGCCCTTCTCAATCGAAAACGGGCTTCTTACCGCGAACGGGAAGCTTCGACGAGATCTGATCGCGCAGACTCTGCGCGAGGAGATCGAAGACATGTATCGGGTAAACGTGGCGGTCTAGCCGCCATGTTTGGCAGTCAATCGCTGGGCAAAAACTTCGAGCGTAAAGAGGACGAAACTGAAGGGCGCTAGATGAGTCCTACGGGATAAAGAAACATGGAAGATTTTCAGGGACGAGCGATGTCGTGGGTTTTGAATGATGGCGTCATTGAGTTGGCGCTTCATCGCTCGCCTTGCAATGAAATCGGACTGCTCGCACTCGAGGAACTGGAAAGATTTTCCGGTGCGCTCGATGCCCTGGCTCGCGATGCGCATGCGCTAATCGTGCATAGTACTCTGCGGTCCGGTTTCTGCGCGGGCGCGGATCTGCGGGAATTGTACTTCCGGTCGCAGGAGATGGAGAAGGCGCGGGCGGTTGAAGGCGTGCGCGATTTTCTCGAGCGCATCCATCGAGTGTTGAACAATATCGACGCTGCACCACTTACTACCATCGCGGCAGTTCATGGCGTCACCTTCGGCGGCGGATTTGAACTGGCGTTGGTTTGTGACCTGATCATTGCGGACAAGATGGCGCGGTTTTGTTTTCCCGAGTTGCGGCTGGGATTGATCCCTGGTTTTGGCGGGATTCCGCGGCTCAAACGTGATCTCGGAAACGGTGTGGTGCGCGATCTTGTGCTCACCGGACGCAGCCTTAATGCGACCAAGGCGCAGGCTGTGGGACTGGTCAGCCAGGTGGTGGGGGAGGGAGAAGCGCTACGGCTTGCCCAGGCGACTGCTGCGCAATTAGGTAAGTTCGACCGGCGGGCGGCAATCGCTGCAAAAAAGTTTATCAAGCCCATTCCCTACCATGAGTTGACGCAGGAAATCGATTTGTTCTGCCAGCTGTTCACGGAGCCTTCGGTGGAAAAAGGGTTGCGTAAGTTTGTGGAGAGCACGGATGCGCAACCTTATCTGCCCTGAGTCCGAGAGGTTGTACCAATCATCGAAGAGCGAAGATATGCCTACGCAAGAGCAAACTCTGGAAGAAATTCTGAACCTCGCGGCCAAGCACTTCAAAGTTGGTCGTGACAAACTCACGCCCGACGATGACTTCTTCAAGACGCTAGGCATCGACAGCCTGCAGGCCCTGGACCTTCTGACGCGCCTGGAAAACCATTTTCACGTGGAACTGCCCGACTACGAACTGCAGGGAGTGTCAGACTTCCGGACGCTGGCCGGGCGCATCCAGGCGCGGTTGTGAAAATGCGGACGGGACCCGCCACGCGGGCACAGGACGACGCAAGAAGACGGACAGGGAAAGTCCCTCTGATCGATCGTCGATTTCTCTCTGCGGGTAACAGGTTGGTTAATAGCGCGCGTCTCGATGGCTCCGTGTCTCCGTGGTGAAATAGATTCCTCATGCTCGATCTGCGCCAATATCCGTCTTTGGGGGCTGCCCTGCGCGACGCGCTGGACCATTGGCCCAACGAGACCTGCCTGATCGAAGCCGATCGCGACCGTGAAAAGACCCGCCTGACCTATTCCGACTTTAAGGAATTGGCCCGTCCGCTTACACGCGCCCTGCAGGATGCGGATTACCGGGAAGGCGATCGGGGCGCGATCATCATGACCAACCAGTCGAAGTGGCTGGTTTCGGCTTACGCAATTTTCTTTTGTGGCGGCGTCCTGGTGCCGCTGGACTACAAATTGAGCGCGGAAGAACACTTGCAGTTGCTGGCGCATGCCAAGGCAAAGTTCCTGATTGTCGAATACTACCTGTGGCGCGCCATCATGCAGTCTCCTGAGTTCAAGAATCATGGCGTGAAGAC
>Ga0307471_100001654_pt1 | contig 12324 bp, 12 predicted proteins | sample atmos_gasesAM3C__2_FD_204566 | JGI IMG/M metagenome (GOLD analysis project Ga0307471, IMG submission 204566) | Hardwood forest soil microbial communities from Morgan-Monroe State Forest, Indiana, United States - atmos_gasesAM3C_515 | ecosystem: Environmental > Terrestrial > Soil > Temperate... | reverse complement strand
GAAAGCAAAGTGGATTTGCCGCAGCCCGACGGGCCGGCGATCGAGAGAAACTCGCCATTCTTGATATCGAGGTGCACGCCGCCGAGGGCATGGGTTTCCACCTCGTCGGTATAAAAAACTTTCGTCACGCCTTCGAGGCGAATCAGGGATTGTGCGTCGCTGTTCATTCTGGGCTCCTTCGCTATCAAACTACGCACTACGTGGCCGAAATGTTCCCGCTTACTTCAATTGCACGCGATCGAAATTGTCCCAGGCCGACATATCGGACAGAATCACCGTATCTCCAACCTGCAAGCCTTTCCTAATTTCCACCGTGTTTACCGATGTGCGGCCCAATTCCACCTGAACGCGTGCGGCGTCTGCGCCATCGATCACCTTGAAAAGACCCACGGTGCTGTTCGCTTCGCCGTGCACGGGACGGCCGACATACAGCACGTCCGTCAGGCGCTCGATTTCGACTGTGCCTTCGACGCTCAGATCTGGCCGCGCGCCAATCGGCAACTCGCCATCGAGCGCGACGTCCACCGTTACCGTGCCATTCTGCACGGCCGGGTCGATGCGCATCACATGGCCAGCGATCACGCCGTTGTGAGTATCCACCGTAGCCTTCTGCCCGATTTGAATATCTTTTGCCTGCGTCTCCGCGATTTTCAGCGCGGCTTTCAGGTGCGTAGGCTGCGCAACGCGCGCGAGCACGGTTCCCTGCGTCACCTTTTGCCCTACTTCGACGGTGAGTTCCTGCAACACGCCGTCAATGCCCGGCCGGACTTTCAGTTGTTCGACCTGCGATTTTTTCAGATCGTACATCGCTCGCTTTTCGTCCACGTTCGATTGTTGAACGGCGAGCTGCGCGGCAATCGAATCCGAGAAAGTTTGCACTTGCTTCTCGGCAATTTCGTTTTGCTTCGCGAGTTCCTCCGCCTGCACTACCGAAGTCTTGACGATGACGTCTGCCACCAGCCCGAGCGCGTAAAGCTTTTCGTTATTCTCTTTTTGCAGCGCCGCGGTGTGATACGCGGAACGGATGGATGCCGCTTGCGCGCGCTTATCCATGAGCTGATTCTGTAGCTGCGCCTTCACGTTGTTGAACGACGCTTCGGCGCCGCGGAGCTGGTATTCGGCGTCGAGCGCCGCCTGTTGCAATTCCGGATTGCGCATGTCCAAAATCACGGTATCGGCTTTGACGAGCGTGCCGGGAAGTAGATAGCGCGTCTCGACGGTTCCATCCGTGATGGCAGGAATCAGGCGAATCGTTACAGGAACCAGGGTCCCGAGGCCTCGAACTTCGCGCAGCATCGGACCGCGCTTCACCGTGTCCGTCCAAACCGTTGCTCGATCCACACTGGGCGCGGCGGGCTTCAACTTCGAGAGGGCATAGGTAACGAGCGGTATCAGTACCACGGCGACGGCGATATAAATCGTCCGGCGGATGCGCTTTTGTCGTTTGGCTTCGGGGCGTGCTATATCCACAGAGAACAACCTCGCATATATACATCGCAACTCAAATTCCGGTGAGAGCGCGATGATAAGTGACTTATCTTGTTACGATTACCGTCGGTTTGCAAGCTTCAAGAAGGCCCATTTTGCCCGGTCGTGGGAATCGTCCGTCCCATGAGCGAACAATCGATCGCACGATGAAAAGCCGGTCTCAACGTGGCTAAGAGACCGCTTCGGCGCTGGCCTTGATTTCCTGCCAGCGCTTGGGGCGCTTCTTGGCGTCGAGAACTTTTTTGCGGAGACGGATCGATTTCGGCGTCACTTCGACGTATTCGTCGTCAGCGATGAACTCGATCGCTTTTTCGAGCGTCATTTCGCGCGGCGGGATCAGGCGAATGGCTTCATCGGCGGAGGACGAACGCATGTTGGTCTGCTTTTTTTCTTTGGTAATGTTCACCGTCATGTCTTCTTCGCGGGCGTTTTCGCCAAGGATCATGCCTTCGTAAACTTCAATGCCGGGACCGATGAACATTTCGCCGCGTTCCTGAATTCCCCAGATCGCGTAAGCGACGGAAACTCCGGGGCGATCGGCTACGAGAGCACCCGTGGGACGCATGGCCATGTCGCCGGCATAATCAGTCCAGCCCTCGAGAATGGAATGGATCAGAGCGGTGCCGCGCGTGTCGGTGAGAAGCTGGCCGCGCAATCCGATTAAGCCTCGCGACGGGATGCTGAACTCCATGCGCACGCGGCCGGAATGATGGTTCACCATTTTCTTCATTTCGCCGCGGCGCGAGCCGAGAAGTTCCATCACGATGCCGATGAAATTCTCCGGGCAGTCGATGACAAGGAGTTCGAGCGGTTCCACACGGCGGCCGTTCACTGTGCGCACCACGATTTCCGGTTTGCCGACCATCAGCTCGTAGCCCTCGCGCCGCATCGTCTCGATCAAGATCGCAAGTTGCAATTCACCGCGGCCAAGAACGCGGAAGGCGTCGGTAGCGCCCATGTCTTCTACGCGCAGCGAAACGTTGGTGAGCAATTCCTTATCGAGGCGTGAGCGAAGATCGCGCGATGTGACGTACTGGCCTTCGCGTCCTGCGAACGGCGAAGTGTTGATGGTGAAAACCATCGTGAGAGTGGGCTCGTCGATGCTGAGCGGCTCAAGAGGCGCGGGATTCAAGAGTTCGGTAATGGTTTCGCCGATTTGAATGCCTTCGACGCCAGCGATAGCAACGATGTCACCGGCTTTAACTTCTTGCGCTTCGTCGCGGTCCAGCCCGCGAAACGTGAAAAGCTTCGTGATTTTTGTGGGTTGAATTTTTCCGTCGAGTTTCGCGATGCCCACTTCGGTGCCACGAACGAGAGTTCCCTCGAAAACGCGCGCGATCGCGACGCGTCCTAGAAAATCGCTGTAGTCGAGATTGGTGACCTGAATCTGAAGCGTAGCTGCGGGATCGCCAGACGGCGCTGGAATCGAAGCGATGATTTCATCGAACAGCGGCTGCAGGTTCGTCGAAGAATCTCCGAGCTTGCGATGCGCGACGCCCGTCTTCGCATTGGTGTAGATGATCGGAAAATCGAGCTGGTCCTCAGTTGCGTCGAGGTCGATGAAGAGATCATAAATCTCATCCAGCACTTCAGCAGGACGCGCGTCGGTCCGGTCGATTTTATTCAGCACGATAATCGGAGGAAGCTTCGCAGCCAGCGCCTTCTGCAGCACGTAGCGCGTTTGCGGCAATGGCCCTTCGCTCGCGTCCACGAGAACGAGCACGCCATCCACCATGCGAAGAGCGCGTTCCACCTCGCCGCCGAAATCGCTGTGGCCGGGGGTATCGACGATATTGATTTTTGTGTCGTGATAGGTGAGCGCGGTATTTTTGGCGAGGATCGTGATGCCGCGCTCGCGCTCGAGATCGTTCGAATCCATCACCCGCTCGACGAGTTCCTGGTTGGCGCGGAAGATACCGCTCTGGCGGAGCATGGCGTCGACGAGGGTGGTCTTGCCGTGGTCCACGTGGGCGATGATGGCGATATTGCGGATCGGGGCGGTCATGACATCAAACCCGATTCGAAGCCCATCCGTTGCCCGAATTTTGAGTTAAGAAATCGCATTTTATTTGCGATTAGAACTACTCCCCGTCCTTTGTTTTGTTAGGCTTACGTCGATTTCTAATTCCAAATTTGCGATTAGAAATCTCGCCTCTTCCCGGGTCGCTCGCGGCCAAAGAAAAAGGGCTGCATGTGCGACCCTGCAGCCCCGGCATAAGTCCTGCCAATTTTCAGGAGCAACAACCGCGCCCACCATTTTACCACGAATCCGGCGTAAATTGGGATTCAGTAAGAGGAGCGTGGTGAGTCGCAGAATGACGAGACTACAAGAGACAGTTGAAGAGCGTGGCTTCGCGATTGTTGCCGACTTGATCCCGGCGAATGAGATCGTAGATTTGAGCGCGGAGTTTTCACAGGCTTCCTTGCAGCGCAGCCGAGCCGGGGTACGGCACGCGCTGAAGCTGCCGAGCGTGGCTGCACTGGCGAACGGGTCGAGGCTTGTCGGAATCGCGCAAGACATTTTAGGCGGCGAAGCTGTGCCGTTCCGCGCGACGCTGTTCGACAAGTCGGCAGAAGCGAACTGGCTCGTTGCGTGGCATCAAGATACAGCTCTGCCGCTGCGCCAGAGAGGGGAAAAACCGGGATGGGGGCCGTGGTCCGTGAAGGAGGGGGTAGTTTACGCGCATGCTCCAGCCGAGGCGCTCATGCGGGTGGTCGCGTTGCGGATACACCTCGATGATTCGGGAGCCGCAAACGGCCCCCTTCGCGTGCTCCCTGGAACTCATCGTGCGGGCGTGCTAACCGATGAACAAATCCGTGCCCTCGGACACGAAGTACCTGCAGTCGATTGCTTGATAACGAAGGGCGGGGTGCTCGCGATGAGACCGCTTGTGGTGCATGCTTCTTCGAAATCGCAGAGTGAAATGGCGCGGCGAGTCTTGCACATCGAATATACGAATTCGATGACAATCGCGGAAGGGCTTGAACTGTCGACCGCCTGAGCAACAACCGCACAACTCTGGCAGAGCTTGAAAGACTCTGCCGGAGTTTCGAAACTATTAGCATCCGAGAGATTTTTAGTTTGGTTACGGCTCGCTGATGAAGGCGGCCTTTCCGGTCATGGGATCGAAGGGGACCGAGACGTGTTCGTGGATTACGCGCCAGGCGGCCTGCTGGCGCTGGTAGCAGACGGTGACGCGGACCCATCCGGCTGCGGCAGTTTCGTTTGTGTCGGCGTTGACGAGGCGCGTGAGGCAGTGCGAAACGGCCAAATCGCCGCTAGTCGTGATTTCGAGGTCGCGTTGTTCGACGCTGATGCGCGGCGGGAGATGCGGCAACATTTGTTCCCATGTGCGGCGGTAGGCGGCCACACCTCGGTGCTGATAGGGCGGGACGGCGTCGAAGTAAAGCACGTCAGGTGAATAGTGCTGGGCTAATTTGTCGAGATCGCGATTCGCAAGAGCGCTGCGCCAATCTTCATTGAGCTGGCGAATTTGGGCTTCGTCGTTCGTTTTTGCCGCTACCGGCTTGCTCGTCATGATGATTCCTCCTTTCTTATTTGGGCTGGCTCTGTTGACATCCGTCCGAAGATGCAGGAGGGCCGTGCCAGCCAAGCCACGCTTTCGCCGAATCAAAGCACCCCGGCAAGCCGGGGCTTATGAAAGCGGCGGCAAGCCACCGCACTCCAAATGGATTACTTGTGAGCTGAACAGGCGCAGCCGGGTGAATGAAATCGGCCGTTGCCTTCGACCATGCCACCCTTGCCGTACATATTCCAGGGACGCACCCAATCGCCGAGTGTATGGTACGGTCCGTTTTCGTTGCGACCCTTCGGCGTGACGTCGAAGAAGCTGTAGGCGCCGAGAAATTGCTCGCCGCCTCGGCCGAACGTTGAATAGGTGTGAAAGATCTGGCCCGAATCGTCTTTGAAGAAAACTGTGTCGCCGGAGAGGTCTTCCATCCCCGGGTTCGTTTGCTGGAAATTGTAGAACGCAGTTCCCGCCGCGAGCTGCTGGGGCGTGAATGAAACGTTGAAATCGTAGTTAAAATCGCTGTTGTAGGACGAAACCCACGTGAAGTTCCAACCCATTCGCTTGCGAAGCGCTTCAATTTCGTCGATCGGGGCTCGCGCCACGGCTGAATACGTGAGATCGTGATTTTCGAAATGCGGAAGCAAGCCCTGGATGTGGTCGACTTCGAAAGAGCACCCGACGCACTGGCGCGTCTGGCCGGGACCCATCATGAAGTGCTTGATGAAGAGCTGGCTGCGACCGTTGAACAGTTGTGCGAGCGTAATCTTTCCGGATGGTCCGTCAAAGACGTACTCCTTCTCGATCCGGACCCACGGCAACGCGCGCTGTTCCGCGTTGAGCTGGTCGCGCAATTTGGTGAATGCTTTTTCTTTGGCGAGCAAAGCGGTGCGCGCTTCGAGCCATTCGCTGCGCGAGACAACGGGATGCGATGTAAGAGCGTGAATAGCGCTGCTTGCTTGAGTTCCTGAAGCGGTTTTTGCAGCTGCTGCTTGTTCACTCATGGTCAGTTCTCCTTATGATTTTTGAGGCAAGAAACTACTCGTCTTAATCTTCATACGGAGTTTCTTGATGAAGCGGGGCGTTTGTACCTCGTTTCTCTGCTGGCTTGGACGGCTGAAGGGCGCGCATCAAACGTCAATGCGCATCCGTAGGTGCGGCGGTTCCGTCCGACCAAGTGGGAACCGGTATCATGAACACGGTGAATGGCTCCGGTGCGCCCTGAAATTGCGGGCTCAGCAGAACCGGAGAACCAGGCAGATCCGCACCCCAAGCCGAACCGTCTGTTTGTGGAACGTAAAACATCAGATGCGGAACCCAGTGCCCACCCTCGTCGGCAAGGTACCCCTGAGTTGACATCATGTAGCACATCGCGCCAGGTTCCAGAGCCGGCAGGTCTTTCTTGACGAATACCTTGATACCGTCAACTATCTGAGCTTTGGACAGTCCAGCCAATACCAACTCTGTCCGCTTGATAGTCATTGGCAGGATGGTTCGTGCAGCCGGCGGATTGAAGCAGATCGGACCCCGCAGCTTGGGGTTCCAAAACTCCGGTGCGTCGAACGGGGACATCCAGGATCGCTCCACGACGCACACAAAACCGTTCTTGCCTTTCACTGCGGTCACATAGCCGCTCCGTCCGAGAATCAAGACCTCGGCATCGCGAGATATAGCCTGCGGGGCCGCACTACGCGCCATGGCAATCTCGTCATTTTGGTTGGCTATGAGGTATTGAGCTAGCGGAGCCATGTTGGGATACGGCGCCTTGACCTCTTGTGCACGCCCGTACCACGGCGTGCTGAGCACGAAACCCAACACGAAAGTTCGAATTGCGATTGTTCTGGATTTCCCTATGTTCATGCCGCCTCCTTTGTTTTGGGTTGATTGAAAAGCATCTCGATGTAGCGTCGGAGGTGGTCGATGCAATCGGCGGCGACGACTGAGTTCTGTTTTGCCTTGGCGAGAATAAACGCGCCTTGGAGGACGGCTTGCGTGTAGAGGGCGAGGCTTTGCGCGGTCCAATTGCCGGTGACGTGGTACTTACGCAGGGCTTCGGCGATATCCGCTTCGACGATGGCCGCGTGATCACTGATAGTTTTTTCGCAAGCTTCTCGAATGAGCGGATGCGTGTCATAAACTTCCTGAATCGTCGTGCCTGCAAAACAGGTGTATTCGGGAAGCTCACCCTGCAAAATGGCTTTGCGAAAATCGACATACGCCAAGATGCGGTCGAGCGGATCCGGCAGCGCGCGATACGGAGCTGATGCGAAGAGGCCGCTCGTTAGCGCTCCCCAGTGCCTGGCGGCGGCGACGGCGAGGTCTTCCTTGCTCTTGAAGTGATGAAAAAACGCGCCTTTGGTAACGCCGGCCGCGTCGCAAATATCGTCAACGGTAGTAGCCGTGTAGCCTTTGGCGCGAATAGCGGTCAAGGCTGCGTCCAAGAGCTTTGTTTTCGTGTTGCTCGTCTCGACTGCTGTGACTGCCATCATCGATCCCCTCGAACTTGCATACCGACTGGTCGGTATCACCGTACTAATTGGTACGGAGGCCTGTCAAGACTCTTTTCAGAAAAATCTGGGCACCAAATGGCCGGGGCTTAAGGTCTATCCGGCCCGCCTGCTGACCCTCGGGCGGAAAATTCGCATTGCGAACTGTGGTCTTGAAAAGACTTTCGGGTGAAGGCGTGTGATATCCTCGCGGCACCCTCGGGTAAATTGGAACCCATTGCGGGGAAACGGCTCGATGAAGATTCGAGAAACGGTCCGGACTTGCTTGCTAGAGGCGCCGAGCTGGGAAAGCTGCGCTGCTGCGCGTTTTTTCTCGGTTAGCGTTAGCCAAGCGTTTTGGGGAGCGATTCTTCGCTTCGCTGCGAATGACAGATTTCGTTGCGGGCGGGAGGAACGATGAACGTGAGCGTGAACATCAATATGGTGACTACGGCGTTCGAGTTGCCGGGTTATCGAGTGGTGAAAAATCTGGGCCTGGTGCGCGGGGTGACCGTGCGGTCGAGAAGTATCTTCGGGACGATTGGGGCGTCGCTCGAGACTCTGGTGGGCGGGAATATTACTTTGTTTGAAGAGATGTGCGAAAAGACCCGGGAGGAAGCGCTGGAGCTGATGATGCAGCATGCGATCGAGCGCGGAGCGAACGCTGTGATCGGTGTGCGATACGACGCGACCGAAGTGATGCAGGGTGTGACGGAAGTGCTGGCGTACGGGTCGGCGGTGCAAGTACAGCCTGCATGAACGATGGCGCAAGCTCTGCAAGCGGAATAGAATGGGCGATTGGGGCGACGTGCAGATTCTAATTAGGAGGCGTCGATGAGGCGGGAAATTGCGCGTGAGATTGCAACGCGCGCGCGAGTAAAGCACGGCGGAAGGATTTTTTTTGCGTTGGCGGCCGTGGCGCTCTTTGTTTCTCTGGGTCCGATGGGGGCCGAGGCGCCGAAGACCGAGACCGTGCAATTCAAGAGTGGCGAACAAACGATCGGGGGGTTCTTGGCCGCTCCGGATACCGCCGGACCGCATCCGGCCATCGTCGTGATTCACGAGTGGTGGGGCCTGAACGATTGGGTGAAGGAGCAGGCGGAAAAATTGGCGGGACAGGGTTACGTGGCGCTGGCCGTGGATTTGTATCGAGGAAAAACGGCGACCGATCCAGGAGAGGCGCACGAGCTGATGCGCGGTCTGCCGCAAGATCGCGCGATCAAGGATTTGAAAGCCGCGTTCGATTATCTGCAAACGCGTCCGGACGTGAGGAAGGATCACATCGCAGCGATCGGCTGGTGCATGGGAGGCGGGTTGGCGGTACAGTTTGCGGTGCATGAGCCCTTGCTGCGGGCGTGTGTGGTGAACTACGGAGCGCTGCCGACCGATCCGGGCGACCTACAAAATATTGGCGCGCCGATTCTGGGGAATTTCGGGGCGGACGACAAAGGGATTACACCGGCGGATGTGAAGGCTTTCGAGCAGTCGATGTCGAAGCTGCACAAGTTCGTGAATCTGAAGATTTACGACAATGCGGGACACGGATTCGAGAATCCCAATAATACCGCCGCGTACAAGCCCGAGGCTGCGGCTGACGCGTGGAACCGGACCATCTTCTTTTTAAAGACAGCCGTGAAGTAAGGCAGCGAAACGCGATTGGGTCGCGCACGACCCGTCCTTCGGTACAAGATAACTTCGAGGGCAATTCAAGGTTCAATTTAGCCTTCCTAGCCTTGCCTCCTGCGGCCTACACGCGTACGCTTGAAGATGCATTTCAGGCGGAAGATTTGAACGAGACATTCGACAACGGGCGCACCGCGACCGCGCGATTTGACAATCCCGCACCGATTGACGGGAGACCGCGAGGGATGAGTCGCGGGTTGCGGCTGGCGATTTTTTCGTCAGCACTTGCTTTGCCGTTGGCCTTCTTTCTAGCATTGAAGCCGACTTCCGCGCGCGTGGTTTGGGAAGAATTCGCGCGAATAATTGAGCTGAAGAGCGGCGCAACTGCAAAGCTCGCGAGATTTCCCAGCGTGACGAACGAAAGACTGGCAAATTTGGCGCCGCAGGCTCAAGCCGAATTGCTTCTCGAGGAAACGGTGAGCGACTACGACGTTGCCGGCGAGCAGCTCTCGTCGCGCATGGACAGCTGGCGGGGACGATTAACGATGAGCGCGCGGCTGATGAGCCTGCTCGATTCTGCCCTGAACTCTCCTGATTTGCGCGTGCGGGCGGCGGCCATCGAGATGGAGCTCGTCGCGTACAATCTCTCAAAATCGCAGGAAAGCGCAGACATTTTGATCGAGCGCATCGAGACGGACCCGGCAGGGCGTTCATGGGCGCTATGGATGCTGGGGGCAATTGGAAATCGCGGAATCGAGCCGGAGCAGGCGCTTCGAACCCTGATTCAGTATTCGCATGATCCGGATGAGAAAACACGATTCTGGGCGGTGGAGGGCTTGTCGCTGCTTGGAAGCGACGCGACCATTCAGCCGCTGCTTGATATTTTCCGCAACGATCCTTCGCTTGAGGTGCGCGAGCGTGCGGGGTGCGGGCTGGCGCAGTCGGGCATGTTGACGAAGCCACAGCGGCTCACTGCAGTGCCTACGCTGATGAGTTTCGGTGAAGATCCGTCGCTCGATTCCAACACCCGGAATTGGGCGTATCAGGCGCTGCGCGAAATTACGGGCGCGCGTTATGGAACCAATCCGACCGACTGGCGCGAGTGGTGGGCGCAAAACGCGGCGCGCTAAACTCCTTCGTTACCCCCAGTTACTCTATTCCAAGCCTAGGACTAGTACCCCGTCGTTTATAATTCGATACACAAGCCTCCGAACTTTGCTGACAAGTTTGTCAACATGGCGGATTTTATTGAGTCGCGAGCCGGAACTCAGAGGCCGGCAACAACGACAAACTAGCTTTTATTCTGCGGAGCAAGCGGATTGCTTCGCGCGAAGGGACTCAAATGGGCATTTCTCCAGGCGTGCAGAGTGGAGGATTTGAAGCTGGCGCAGCCATGAGGGCGGCGACATCGACAGCGAAGAAGCGCGGTGAGCATCAGTTTCCGGGAAAACTTTTCGTCGTCGAGGGGATCGACGGATCGGGAAAATCTACGCAGCTGAGTTTGCTACACAAGTGGCTGGAATCGAGAGGCTACGGCGTCGTATTCAGCGAATGGAATTCGTCTCCGCTCGTGAAGGACACGACGAAGTTGGGCAAAAAGAAAAAGCTGCTGACACCCGCGACGTTTTCGCTGATCCATTCGACGGATTTTGCCGATCGGACCGAGCGCAGCATTCTGCCGCTGCTAAAGGCAGGAGCGGTGGTGCTGTGCGACCGATACATGTACACGGCGTTTGCGCGGGATGTGGCGCGCGGGATGGATCGTGAGTGGGTGCGCGACCTTTACGGATTCGCGGTGCAGCCGACGGTGGCGTTTTATTTTCGCGTTCCGCTGGAGACGGCCATCGACCGGCTGCTCGACGCCCGCGACGGATTCAAATTCTACGAAGCCGGCATGGATTTGGGGCTCTGCGACGATCCGGAAGAGAGCTTCCGCCTGTTTCAGGGACGCATCCTCGACGAGTACGAAAAAATGATTCCCGAATTCGGGCTGACGGTGATCGACGCAACGCTTCCCATCGAAATTCAGCAGACGCGCGTGAGGCAAATCGTGAAGTCGCACATTTCCGATGCAGCGGAATTGAGGATGCAGCCATGAGAGAGACGTATGGAAAGCTCTTGCCCGGCATGGACCTTTCGCACGTAAGCGGAAAGCTGATCGTGATCGAGGGTACGGACGGCGCAGGACGTACCACGCAGATGGAGCTCTTGAAACCGTGGCTCGAAGAGCTGGGGCACGCGGTGCTTGATACGGGCATGACGCGTTCGACGCTGGCCGGTGACGGAATTCGCCGCGCGAAGGAAGGGGTTAATCTGGGGCGCGTGACGCAGAGCCTCTTTTACGCGACCGATTTTGTGGACCGGCTCGAGAACGAAATCGTTCCGGCGCTGCGTGCGGGATTCATCGTGCTGACCGACCGTTACGTCTATTCGCTCATGGCGCGCGCGATGGTGCGTGGAACGGACCCGCAATGGATTCGCAGCATCTACAGTGTGGCGCTGAAGCCGGATGTGGTGTTTTACTTGCGGTTGCGAATCGAACAGCTCGTGCCGCGCGTTGTGTTTTCTCGAGGGTTCGACTACTGGGAATCGGGAATGGATCTTTATCCCGGGCAAGATATGTACGACAGCTTCTGCAATTATCAGGCGGCACTACTGGCAGAATTTGACCGGCTGAACGAGGAATTCAAATTCGAGACTGTGGATGCTGCGGCGGATGCACGAAGCGTGTTCTCGCAGCTGAAAGTGAAAATACTGGCACTGCTCGAGAACGATTCACGGAAACAATTCCTTTCGATGCTGGCAATGCGAGCGACCGGCGGATTCATGCCGAAGGCGGAGGAAGACGCTATTGCTGCTGCGGCACGCAAACATTCCGTGACGCGCGATCTGGAGCTGGTTTCGCAGCCGTTCGCAGTGCACGCGCCGAACGGGAACGGAAACGGACATGGAGCGAGCGGACATTTGAAGCCCTGAGTGGCGGCAGGAAAAAAAGATCTGACACAGAGAACGCGGAGTTAGGAACGCAGAGGCCACAGAGAAACCACAGAATCAGCCAGGTAGCCCGATTATGAAAACGGGCTGGACAGAATGCGTAAGAGGTATATCGTTTTGTTCGTGGTTGCGGTCGCATTTTTCTGGAGCGCATATCGCGTATTTGGTAAGCCAATGCGCTATGAACTTCCTGAAGGGTTCAA
>Ga0307471_100001652_pt1 | contig 12326 bp, 9 predicted proteins | sample atmos_gasesAM3C__2_FD_204566 | JGI IMG/M metagenome (GOLD analysis project Ga0307471, IMG submission 204566) | Hardwood forest soil microbial communities from Morgan-Monroe State Forest, Indiana, United States - atmos_gasesAM3C_515 | ecosystem: Environmental > Terrestrial > Soil > Temperate... | reverse complement strand
TCGAAAACTAACTGATATCTTTTCTGTCGAAAGTGAGGTGGCCAAAGCTGTCGCCGACCAATTGCGAGCGAAACTCACCGGTCAGGAAGAGCAGGTCATCGCTGCAAGACCGACCGATAACCCTGAAGCTTATGATGCCTATTTGCGCGGCTTGGCTTATACTCTGAAAGCAGTCCCCACGGCTGCGAACGCCATTGGCGCACAAAAATATCTGAGAGAGGCAGTTAGACTTGACCCCAAATTCGCGCTTGCTTGGGCGTTACTTTCATTCGTCGAAGCGCGCGGCTACATCAGCCAAAGTCTTCAACCGACCTTTACTTTACGCGAGGAGGCCCGCCAAGCAGCGGAGACAGCATTGCGTCTCCATCCGGATCTTGGTGAGGCCTTACTAGCCAAAGGATATTACCACTATGCTTGTCTGAGGGACTACGAGACGGCAAAGCGTTACTTCGGGCGAGCACGCCAATCCCTACCGAACAGCAGTCGCGTTCCGGAGTCGTTAGCCTATGTCGCGCGTAGACAAGGCCAGTGGGACCAAAGCGAGTTATACTTTAACGAGGCTGAAAATCTTGATCCACGAAATGTCAATCTGCTCATTCAGCACAGCTTCTCCTATATCTTTCTTCGCCGCTTTCCGGAAGCGCTGCGAAAACTGAATCAAGTTCTCAACGTTGCGCCGGACGATGTTAATATCTTGGTATACAAGGCTGCTATCGCGCAAGCGGAAGGCGATCTTGCGCGCGCCTCGGTGATTCTCGCGCCGCTTCATCCGGATGCGCAGGACGCGCGCGCACTGGAGACACAAGTGTACCAAGCGATGTTGGAGCGTCAGACCACGCAAATCATCGTCCGACTTAATCAAATAACGGCTACACCCGACCCATCATTAGGCTATATCAATAGCGAGCTGCGGCTTTGGTTAGGATGGGCACAGGAAGTTGCTGGCGATTATACCGCGGCGTTGGAGACTTGGCGACATGCCCGCGCTGAATTGGAATCATTCGTTAAAGAACAGCCTGACAATTACATTCTGCTCGGCGACCTAGCGTTGACCAACGCCGCTCTGGGCAACAAAGAGGTTGCTTTAGTTCTAGCGAACAAAGCGGCCGCTGCGATTCCAAGCGCTCAGGACGCAGTTGCTGGCCCGGGGATGAATGAAATTCTGGCGAGAGTAGCGGCTCGCTCGAAGGAGAACGATATGGCGGTTGCGGCGATCGAAAAACTCATCGCGGGGCCGTATGAGAATCCATTGGCTCCGGATATCCCGCTTACTCCGGCGTTGCTTCGTTTGGATCCAGCCTTCGATGCAATCAGGAATGATCCGCGTTTCCAAAAACTCGCTAACTCAAATACGGGCGCAGATACAAGTCGGTGAACGCAAAATTCACATCCTCCGTCACACCCAAACCCTGCGAAGCGGAAATTTGTCCAGCCGGTGGCGCGACGGAAAAATCAGACCACCAAGACCTAAGCGATGTCCGGACCGTTATTGCGCAGAACATGCTCCCACATGGACGTGTGTTGGAATGAATAGGAAACCTTTTTGGGCTTGAAAGCTTTCGACAAGCGTCGACGAATTAATCGCAACATCGCAATCGCATCATCCCGCTTCTGGTTCACCCGTCCTTTGGGCAACCACCCCCGCAACCTGGCCAGCTCGGCTCTTGTTCTTGCACTGCCAGATGCTTGATGCAGAAGCAGAGAATAATTGCGATCAGTATAAAACAATTCTTTGCCGATGCCTTCCAATTCCTGTCGGAAGTGTCGCGAAATGACACCGGCTCGCTCGGCCTTCCGTAAAGTGTATCTGATATTGACCATTGCTTCGGTGACAGCGATGAAACCGGTTTCTGCCGCGCCGTGAGCTATCGCAACCTCGTCATCATCCTCTAAAATTCCGTCGCGATAACATTCAAAAATAAGTCCTACGCCCTTCATACCAAAGGCTGCCAATTCGGCGGCGCGAAGCGCACCCATACTCGCGCTGCCAAACACATGAATACCGCGGCTCATCGCCCATAAGATTTCCTTGTGACGAACCGCCGGGATGGAGTGAAAATATCCGTCGATGATGCCGATCGCTTTGGGTTGTTTCAGCGCTACGCGATAAACATCGCCTTCACTCGCCGGAGGTAAATACATCGCATCTAGTTCAGGAAGCGCTTCTCTCGGCGAAAGCGTCGGCCCCGTAAATATGTAAACGTTCGTCATTGGTTACGCAGTGCTCGTGGGCCCGGTGCGTAGTTCGGTCCTAGAATTGGCTCTAGACCAGGGATGATAACCCGCACGACTGACAAGCCGAAATGTGGCTTGCTAAGATCGACGACGATAACTCGGTTCAGGCCGGCTTTTCGAATATGCTTCAATTCCCACGCAACGTCATCTGCGACAGTTCTGCCTTCCCAAGTTGGGGCTTCGGAGAAAGTGCGCGTCGGTGTTAATCTCGACATCTCCTTGCGAAATTCTTTCATAACATCGAAGTCCAGATCTTGCTTATAGCTTTCACGCGCAAGATCATCGCGCGCGCCCGAAATGAACGTGAGACGGCACTGTGCGGCTTCGGTCAGGGCGCGTGAGAGCGCGATTTCTCTGGACGGATGGCAGCCATACCCAATCGCGACCGAGCAATGCCACGCTGTATCATCGTGTCGCGGAAGAATCAAGCAGACAAAGGCGGCGATGCGAATGTCTGTGGTTATCTCCCATACGGCGACACTCAAGCCAGCGCGTTCTAGTTTTAACATAAGCTGCTGACATGTTGGATCGTCGACACTCGTCAAATCAAGCTGACCATCATCGAACTTGCCGCCGTTGTGTAATTTCCATTTCCATAAGGTCGCTGCATCGCGTTCAACAACCTCGCAGATGCCATGACTGATTGCTTCAATTTCATCGTTGCCCGATGCTAAACCATTTGAAGTCGCCACGAAGCAGCCATGACCGTCTGGAAACGGAGTCGTATAGTTCGCATGAACCATCTCATACGGAACAAGAATAGTTCCTCCATTAAGAATGTCACGCCCTTCGCACCAGAGCAGACGCAGATTTGGGTGAAACATGGAGAAAGAGTTGCGTGGCAAGTCCTCGACATCGGCGACTTTGTGTTGATATCGAAGTTCCTCGTAGCTCCCTAAACGAAGTGGTAGAGTAATGGACTCGGCGTGGTACAATTCAGCTGCCTCCATTAGCCCTGACGCGCGAGCACTGGCGAGATCAATCCCTTTTCCCTGTGAAACGGCGACCGATCTCGAGTTCGGCCGACATACCATAACTACTGGGATGCCTACTGAGTCCAAACCGGTCACGTTGGCGACGCGCGTGATTCCCATGACTGACGCCAACCGCATCACGCGTCTGATAGTGTATTCAAGCGGTTGGGATCGGTGAGTCCCGTGCCGCACCACCTTGCGTTCTCGTGTCCTGCACCCCAAGGGTCGCAACAAAGAATGGAAATCCACGGGCGGGCCCGCGGCAATGCTTGTCCTACGTATTGACGTGTATGTCAGGAGCAGCGCCCACCGCGACGCACATCGGATCCGCCTGAATTCGGCTCACAAGCTTCGCCGACAATTTTGAACAGACGGGACTTTTTTTTGCGCTCTTCAGAAGCTGATCTAGCTTCTTCGCTTTCGTCTCGTGGACTTTGAATGGCGCTAAGTCCCGGTGACTAATCAAATATAACGATCCGTCCGCTCCTCGCACAAGCGTCTTCGCCTCGCGTGTCCTGCGCCCCGGTTTTTGTCTTGCTTGAGCCATATTCTATTTCCTTTCTGATTCGATAGACTACGTCCAATTTTTTAACATGCCCGCGCAATATGTCCAACCGTTTTCTTCGAAAGCCCGGTGCAACCGGGGTTTCTCGCGGCTTCCGGCGGGATCGCTTCGCTGACTTGGCTGTTCCCCGACGCGACAGAGCGCAGCGTCCCCGCCCTATCTGCTTGCGATTACTTCTGATGCCAGGCCAGCAGGACGTTTCTCTTGCGCTCGCCGCAGGCGTCATTGACCAATGTGAAGGTCAAAGTGTTTTCGTTGGGTCGGCTGAACTTGTAGACGCCAGGGCCTTTGCAGCCTTTCGCAGCCTTACCACCCGTTTCCTGGATCGTAACCGTGTCGGCAGCGACTGTGAACTTGCCCCAGATGTGGCGTTTCGGATTAACGACATCGAATGTCCCGTCGGTCTTGATTGTCCAGACAGTGCCAAGCGAGTTAGTCCATGTGCCGGCGAGCGCGGCCGGACCGGAGCGCGGAGTGGTTACGCAAGCAGTTACCAGCGCGATCAACGCGCAGGCGAAAATGATTCGGAGAGAGTGTTGTATTTTCATGGCCACCATCCTGTCTGGTCGCAACTGGGCCGGTCAAGCTCAGAACGCAGCGAAGGCTAATGTTCGTCGATTGTACGCTCCGGCCGGCTGCACGAAACCCGAGTTCCAATGGTCCAAGGCAATCGGGGTTTAGGGCTTGCGTGCTTTCGATTGATGATCGCCCAAATGTCGAATTAGCCCGGCTACGTTGCTCCGCGACGAGCTTGCTGGCGCTTCGCACCGCATTATCTGTTCGGCCCTTTCGGCGTGGGCGAGGCGACGAGTTTTTGGAAGCGCGGATCGCTCCGAAGCGGATCGAACATGGGATCGAGTTGGAGCAGCGCAAGAGTAAGCGGCGCGTTTTCGGCCAGCACGCCAACGTACGGTACCGAGAGTAGCTTTTGCAAAGCGGCGATGGCGCGGTCGGGTTCCCCCATCTGCGCCGCTACCCGGGCGAGGATCTCCATCGTCCCGGGACCATTCAACGCGTCTTTCTCAATCGGGACCGCAGCCATGGCCCTCTCCGCCAGAGCCAACGCGGTGGCTTTGTCACCGAGGGCCATATTGGTCAGCGCGAGATCTCCCATGAGGTTATCATTTTCCGGCTGTTCTTTGAGGAAAGGTTCCAGTTCGCTGCGGGCCTGGCGCCAGGTTTCCTGCGCTACGGCCCGGTCGCCGGCGACTTCTTGCGCCCAGCCTAACCAAAAGCGCAGTTCGCCATTTAAGTAACCCAAGGCCCGATCAGGCTTGGCCAATATTTCCTTTACCCGAGGGATAATTGGTGTAGGGCGGCGCTCAAGGATCGCTTGGTAGACTTGTGTTTCCAACGCAGGGGGGTCGCCAGCAGGATGGAGCGGAGCAAGGAACTCTGAGGCCCGCGGCAGATCGCCCTCGGCCTGGGCAATAGCCGCCTTTTGCACGAAAGTATCCTGGTCGTCCGGTGTGATATTTAAAACCTGATCAAGCTTTCGCAGCGCTTCGGGGAAACGACGAAGGATTTTGTAGGAAAGCGCATGTTGGCCCAGTAGCCTCAGGTTACCCGGGTCGAGCCGCTCGGCTTCGTTGAAGTACGACTCGCTCCGGTCCCACTGGCCTCTCCTCCGTGCGACATAGGCCAGTGACGTAGGAATCTGGCTGTTGTTAGGCAGAAACTGAAGTGCTTCCTCAAAGTAACGCACCGCCGTGTCGTAATCCTTTAGACAGGCGTAGTGATATTGGCCTTTGGCCAACATGGCCTCGCCGAGGTTGGGCTGGAGAGTAAGCGCGGTTTCAGCTGCCTGCCGTGCCTCTTCACGGAGGGCGAGCGTTGGTTGAAGACTCTGTGAGATATAGCCGCGCGCGTCAACGATTGACAGCAGCGCCCAACCAAGGGCAAACTTCGGATCCAAACGCACCGCTTCTCTGAGGTAATTCTGTGCGCCGAGAGAGTTGGCGGATGTGTTGGCGGTTTTCAGACTATAAGCCAGGCCACGCAGGTAGGCATCGTAGGCTTCAACATTCTCTGTGGGTTTGGCGGTGATGACTTGCTCTTCCCGACCCGTGATGTGCACTCGTAATTGATCGGCGATGGCTTTGGCTACTTCACTCTCGACCGAGAAGATGTCGGTTAGTTTGCGATCGAAGGTATCGGCCCAAAGATGGGAATCACTGGCTGCTTTGATCAGCTGCACATTCACGCGCACGGCGTCGCCGTTCTTCTGCACGCTGCCTTCCACGATGTTTGCCACTCCAAGTTGCTTGGCGATCTCGGGCAGGTTTTCCGGCGCGCTTTTGTAATGCTGCGTCGATGTGCGCGAGATGACCTTCAGATCGGCGATCTTGGATAAGCGCGTCAGGATTTCATCCTGAATACCATCAGCAAAGTAGGCGTTGTCAGGATCGCGGCTTCGGTTTTCAAACGGAAGCACGGCAATTGATTTTTCTGGCGCAGCCAGCGTCAATCGCGTCGCTTTTCGCAAAACGAAGACGAAGGCTGCGATCACCGCGCTGAGCACGAGCAGCCCGATTGCTGCTTCCGCCCAGCGAACACGGGTGCGACGCTTCTTAAGCGTTTGAAACTTTTTTGGCAGTTGCCGGTTACCAACCTCGTCCGAATAGAGATTGGTGACGCCAACGCGCACGCCATGTTTTACCTCGCAGACGCCAAGGTCATGCAGGAGCGGTCGCCACTGCTCATATTCTTCGAGATCCTCGGCGACATGCTTCGAAAGCAGAATGTGCCCGGCGTCCCCGCAATCCATCACCCGCCGCGCTGTGTTAAGACCTGCGCCGGCGAGGTTGGTCTGACCTCTTACATCGATCACCCCGCTCACCGGACCGCTATGCACTCCCATGCGGAGTTTCAGGCGAGGATGCTCCCTAACCGCGTGGCTGATCTCCACGGCGCATTGCGCAGGAGCTTCTGGACTGGTGTAAAAGACCAGCGCCATTCCGTCGCCAGTTGGAATTTTAATCAAGCGATCCGCGGCCTCAGCTTTTTGAAATTGCCCTGAAGGGCGAACCACTTCATTTAGCTCATCGATCGCGGCGCGCTGCTCGTTGATCGAAAGCTTCGAATACCCAACGATGTCGATGAACAAAACGTGGGCAATCTCCAGCTCGATCTCTTTTTTAACCTCGGCGGGCATCCCGTGAACTTACGTGAAAACAAAGCAATAATAATTCTCCTTGCCGCCGACCGTCGAGACCAAAGCAAGCCGTTGTCGAACACCTCGCGCAGCGCCCGTGAATTTTTGACCAAAATTTTCTCGCTCATCTTTATAGACGGACCCGCCCTTCCTGTGCGGGGTCCGGCACGCGAGGGGTGGATCATCTCTTTTTGACGCACTGCAACCCTGCAAAACTGCTGCTATTTAACTTTGCAGCTCGGTACATCGCTTCGCCGCTCCCCTTGCAGACGACAACACGATTTGAAAGCCATCAGGGCAGTAGAGGTTAATGGCCTTAGAGAGGCACGGCCTCTGGGCTTTCGAGGCTTTGGCGTTTAGCGTGTCGGGGCTTCTGGGCACGGCAGGTTGCTTGTAAACGGTTGCCCGCTCACGTTCGCATCCGCTGAGCGAGATCGACAAACGCACGGGCAAAGATCGACAAGCAGAAAAATAGCCGTCGCCGCCAAGGGACGCCCAATTAAGAAATCTGCACGACCGGAATCTGCAAAAGCAAGTGCTCGACGCAGCTAGTAAACTACTTCACCATACGCCATATTTCGCTTGAATGTCAGATCTTTGGGATTCTCAAATCCCGTCACGATGCCGCTCGTCTTCCCTTTCTCAGGATCGGTCCAACTGGCCGTCATTTGTTCCGATGGTTTACCATCTTTGGTTTTATCTTCCCGTAACAGAGTAACTCCATCCGGGGCAGACGCTTTTTCGACTTTCCCATTTTGCAAGGTGATTCGAGAATTTTCAGATAGAAGAAGTTTCACGCCTATTCTGTAGTGTCCGGACTCCTCCATTGTAAGCCAATGGACGAAATCCCTGAATTCGCCTAAGTCGTCCTGTTGAACGTAATCTTTGAGCACATCGTCAATTGTTTTTGACCACCGATCCTCTCCCTCGAACAAAATCGTCGATTCGATAGGGACGGGTCTGGCGCGCTCGAGCTCGATATCGACTAACACAACATTATAATCAGGCCTCGCCCTGTCCTCAGGTCGCGGTCGATATCGAGGTTGAATCAACAATCGAGAATGGTGGGCAACAAACTTAACTAGCTTCAATGGTGCATCGCCAGCCTCAGGGTTCTGTTTCAATGCTTCGCTAATCTTTAACGCTGCCATGATCGTTTCCACTGAAGGTTTGGGGATCTTCTCAAGTTCAGTTAGCACGCTGTTAGTGGGATCGATCCGAGCTACCGTGAGCAGGGCAGCAGGCTTGTACTCCTTCTCGTGATCGCTGGAAATCACCTCAAGACACGCACCTGTGATCTGTTGATCCGAGAAGTTAGATGTGGCCAATTTGTTCAAAAGCCAGAGCCTTTTTGCTTTGTTCCTAGCGCGCCACAGCTCATCCTTGTCCTTTGCCGTGATGAAATCACTAAAGATCTTTGCCACGTTGCTGGTAGGGACGAGACCCCGCATCAGGACATAGGCGGCGGAACAGAAGTCAGTATCTTTGGTATCATTGCTGCTGATGATGCGAAGCAGCCGATCGACGTCGGGGTCTTCGATCTTGGGTCGCATGGACGGGGGCCAGTTGTCGGCGTCCTGGCGTGCAAAGCGGGCGTAGTATGAGTCGACTACAGCGTGATCAACCGCAGATTCCGTAATACGTTTCCCATCCGGACCGTTGAAATAATCGTCGATTTTCCTTTGGGCGGCATCGTGGGCGGTGCCTATCGTCATTTTGTCGAAATCGAGGTACGTTTTCAACCCTAATGCGCCTAGCACAACCACCACAACGGCGACCGCAAACCCAGCAACCTTGAACGCGACTCCGATCGTATCCTTTACGAATGCTCTATCGTCACGAATTGTTTCTTGAACCCGTCGATCGAGCTGTTCCTGGAGTTCCCTGAAGCGTTCACTAATCTTTCGTTCGATCTCGGCGTCAATCGATTGCGAGAACTGCTCGCCCTTTGGATCTTCGTTAGGACGCATCGGGAGACATCTATATCGATAATCTTTGGGAACTTTGCCTCGACGCAATTATCATAATCAAGGAAATAATCGTCATATCAGCACCTTTGATTTCCGGCAATTGCAAATTGGGCGAATTTTCACCGATTACGTTTGCAAGGTCTTATAGAAAAATTTTGTTGATGCCCTAAGAAATCGACGTGGGCTTTGTGCGGGGGTATGGCGGTAGGGGTGGGTCGGTCTGAGCCTTTTTTGTACGAGCGACGGAGTGCCTGACTGCAATGCGGCCGTGAATCGTTGCGACAGGGAAGTCAGTAGCAGGTCAAACTGCTTCCCTTTAAATTTGCAGCCGGTGATTCAGTGCGTTCGGGGCGGAGGGGTGCCGAAGTGCCCGGCAATGGGTAAGCGCTGAAGCCTATTTTGCAAGCTCGACGCCATTCCTAAATGGGCGGCTTATCCCCGCTTATCGCGCGCGGTTGTACTTCGTAAACGTCCAAAGAAGGGTTTTTTAAAAACTCCACTTTGATCACTGGATGAATTTCCCAAGCAGCGCACCCAGAAGATTCGTGCATCGGTTTGAACGATCTTTGGGAGCAGGGCCTTCTAAATTTTGCTCAAGTCGCACGGGCGATTATTTTGCTTTGCAATCGAACAAATCGATTCCAACACCAATTCAGGTGATCCCGGAGCAACAATGACTTTACGGTATGGCATCTCCGCGGTGGCCGCGTTTTAATTTCTTCTGTAGCGGCGGTCTATGACCGTCGCATAATCAGTCTCACGGATGGATTCGCCCGCCTCACGTGCTTGTCCATGAACCTTATGGACGAAGCTCAAAAGGAAGCTTCAGGGTGATCATCTTTTGTTTCCTAGCTACGGTCACCGACATCGGCTCATGAGCTGGCATCCGATGAACGATTTCACAAACCTCTTGTGTCCCATCAATTGGTATCGAACCGATTGCCGTCAGCACGTCGCCGGCTAAGATCCCCCCTTTATGGGCAGGTGACTCCGGAGTTATGCTGGTCACCTCAAATCCTTCTATTTTGCTTACCCCATTAGAAATGGATCGCTTCCATTGTCCATCGACGCCCAGCCAAGGTCCCTTAACAAATCGGTTCCTATTGGCGAAAGGTGAAATATTTTCTTTCACAACCATCTGCGCCACGGCAGACTTGGGAACGAACACCACACTCTGCTGGGTGGGAACATAAAACGCGTAGCGGTCCTCGTACTCAGCTGCTAGAATGAGATAATTCTGCTCAGCGATTTTAAAGCCAGGGATCGACACATCTACCCTTGGTAGAGACATTAAGGTCCCTACAACAGCTGTTTGTCCGGGAACGGCGAACAAGAAGCCGGCTATAAACACCAGTGTTGTCAGATAAGTTATTCTTCGAGACACGACCAAGCACTCTCTCAAATGGCGATGCTGAGGCCCGTTAATATCCACGAGTCTTGTAGATATCCATAATAAGACGAAGGCCCACGCTCCGGTAAGAGCTCCGATAATGATCATTCCCCCCAGTCTGTTGGTCAGGTTTTGGAGTCTCCACGAGTCGTCGTTGATGATGGTTGAAATCGTGAATGAATCCAGATTCCGAATACCTACATCACCGGGTGGCACGCCGTTCCGAAGTTCGTCTTGATGATGTAAGGCCGTGTTCACTTCAGGATTTAGTAATAAACCGGTGGCAGTGAATTGCATGACCGTTGCAAAATAAACGCCAATCAATATTAAACACATGAGCCAGAGCGAAAGAATTACAGCAGTCATCGCAACCTTCGGAGTCCTTTCGTGAAGCCTCCATGCAAGCGGTCCTGCAAGACAGATCAATGCGATAGGTACTATTAAAGCCAAAAGTGTTATGATTGTATGATCCTGCGCTAAATCGATGATTCCAAAGAGGAGTATGGCCGGTAGTTGACCCAATAATTCGCTCACATATTCGCTACCTCGCTCAAGACATGCGGCGAGATGAAAGCTAAACGGCTCAATGCCTAAAAATGAATATAGCGAGGCATAAATCGCGATGCCGAATCCATATAGCAAGAGCAGCCCACTTCCGGCAATGATGCTGCCGACAATCGAAAGCTTTTTCAGAAATTCCAACACCTGATCAAGCATCGTGGGGAGTCCTCGTCACAGTTCGTCGAACCTTCTTGCTGGCTGGGATTCATGCCGCCGCCATGCCTCCGGGCGTGTGTCCCGCGAAAACTCCAGTAGAGATCGCCGCTATTGTACTCGTAACGGGGAAACTGAAACAAACGTTACGTTCAGGGAGCCTGCTAGCAACCCGCCGATAGCGCCAAAGACGACGTACTGTAGCAGCGAGTGCGGAGGGCCGATGGTTGAGGAGGCCATTGATCACTTCCCTCCGAGTGTGACGACAAGATGAGAAAAAATCAAAGTTACGCCTGCGGCGGCCAGACCACCCAAAGAGATTGCGGAATGTCATCTGTTTGAATCCAATTCTGAACTCCAGACGCGACGGTACCACCCAGAATCGCAAAACCTACCGTCATCACCAGTTAATGCCAATTTGGCATTTCTTTTTCGTGCTACCCCGAGGAGGTGGGGCGTGTCAAGACTACAATCACATCAGCTGCGTCTAAATACCGCGACGTTACCAAAGAATAGACGCCCGGTTAGTTTATGTGGGCGGCATTTCGCACGCGGCCCCTATACCTCAGAACCCGACCCTCCCATTGTAACACTTCAACCCTGCTTCAAGATAACCTTGCAGTCCTGATTCAATGAATCTGGATGCGAGGCGAGGATGCAACCCCCTTCTACCCTTCAGCTCAGCAACCCGCCTGGGTTCATGGTTTCTTTTCCTCGCAGAGCTTTTGGAAACGCGGATCATTTCGCAGCGGATCGAACATTGGATCCAGTCGGAGCAGCGCAGGAGTAAGCGGCACGCCCCAAGCCAGCGCACCAGAATATGGTATCGAGAGTAGTTTCTGCAAAGCGGAGATGGCGCGGTCGCGCTCTCCTAGCTGTGCTGCCACGCGCGCGAGAAACTCGACCGGAATGGGACCAAACAAAGCATCTTTCTCTATCGGCATTACGGCCATAGCCCGTTCGACCAGAGCCAACGCAGCGGCTTTGTCACCGAGGCCCATACTGGTCAGCGCGAGATCGCCAATCAGTTGATAATTTTCCGGCTGTTCTTTGAGGAAAGATTCCAGTTCGCTGCGCGCTTGGCGCCAGCTTTCCTGGGCGGCGGCATGGTCGCCGGCGACTTCTTGTGCCCAGCCTAGCCAAAAGCGCAGTTCGCCATTCAAATAACCCAACGCTGGATCAGGCTTGGCAAGTATTTCCTTTAGCCGAGAGGTGAATTGTGCAGGGCGGCGCTCCAAGATCTCTTGGTAAACTTGCGTTTCCAACGCACTGTTGCGGTCGGCATTCGGACGCAGCGGAGCGAGGAGCGCAGCAGCACGCGGCA
>Ga0307471_100001651_pt1 | contig 12329 bp, 7 predicted proteins | sample atmos_gasesAM3C__2_FD_204566 | JGI IMG/M metagenome (GOLD analysis project Ga0307471, IMG submission 204566) | Hardwood forest soil microbial communities from Morgan-Monroe State Forest, Indiana, United States - atmos_gasesAM3C_515 | ecosystem: Environmental > Terrestrial > Soil > Temperate... | reverse complement strand
CGGCCATCTGGAACATGCTGACGTACGCCGGCAAGCAGACGGCTGTCTACGGGCTGTGGGCCACCTACGCGGCCGAGCCAGTACACGGGCTCAACGTGTCGGACCGTCTTTTCACCTTTCTCTACTCCGATACGGACAAACCCGCGGGCGTGGTCTGGCCGCCGTCGAGACAGGCCTGGTCGGAGCGAACCCTGTCCGACGCCGAGGGGAGCGTCGATGTCGCAAGGATGCGCCAGTATCTGCCGTTGCTGACGGATGACGAGTTCGCGTCGCTGGCCAGGCGTGAGAATCCGTACGCTGACCCGCCCGCCGCCCTGCGCAGAATCCTGGTCGAGACGGAGGTCTACAGCCGGCTGTCGCAGTCGTACATGGGCAGCCGCGGCAACCTGCCTGATCTGTCGATCATCTATTTGCAGGGAACAGACACCGCCGGCCACGTTTTTGCGCCGTTCTCGCCGCCGAAACAGCCTCAGGTCTCGCAGGCCGACTACGACCGCTACAACGGCGTGCCGGCGCGTTACTTCCATGAGATCGACGATCTTCTTGGCCGCTACACGGAGATCGCCGATCAGAAGGGCGCAACCTTGATGATCGCCTCGGATCACGGATTCTTCTGGCGTGAAGGCCGGCCGACGCAGATCTCCAGCACCGCCACGGCAACCGCCGCCAAGTGGCATCGGAAGGAAGGGATTTATCTCCTACGCGGCCCCGGGATCGCCGCGGCCCCGGGTCACCCACTGCGCGGAAGTGTGCGTCAGGTGTTGTCGACGCTTCTCGCGCTCACGGGGATGCCGTCATTACCCGGTGCCGCGCCGCCGCTGCCCGGCGCGCCACGACCGTCCGCGCCATTCGAATACCGGCAAACCTTCGTCCGCGCCGCTCCACCGCCGCCGCCCCCGAGCGGACGTGCCGCGTCCGAGGAGATCGCCAAGCTGAAGGCACTCGGCTATATCGGATCGAACGAATCGACGCACTCCGCATCCGGCACAAACGATACGAAGACCGCTGGTGCGCTCAACAATGAGGGATTGATCCTGCGCAACGAACATCGGATCGACGATGCCATTGCCGCGTTCAACCGCGCCCTGGCCATCGATCCGAAGTACGCCTCGGCGATGTGGAATCTGAGCGAAACGCTGTTCGATGCCAACCGCGATCTCGATCGCGCCGACACGTTGCTGGTGGCCGCGCTGCAAAACGGGTTGACCGACGCCCCGCGGTTCGCCATCGTGCGATCTATTGCCTATGAGCGCTCCTCGCGCGGGGATCGCAGCCTTCGCCTGCTGGAGCAGGCCGTCGCCGCCTCACCGGATGACGGGGAGCTTCGCATGTTTCGCGGCCGCTACCGGATGGACCGCCACGACTGCCCCGGCGCTCTCGACGACTTCCTCGCCGCCGAGCGGCAACAGCCCGGCAATGCCCTCGCATTCGCCTCCGCCGGTCTTGCCCAGATGTGTACCGGCGATGCCGCCTCCGCGCGCGACAGCTTCGCCCAGGCGCGCCGCCTCGATCCGAACATGCCACTGCCGCAGTAACTTCGGTGAGCTCCTCCCTCTCCCATTCTCGGCACCTCCCTCCCATCGAGAGCCCTTCTCCCCCAGCGCTTTTCAGCTGGGGGAGAAGGTGCCGACAGGCGGATGAGGGGGCACCCTCCCTACAACTTCACTTTCTGCACCGCGGTGCCGATCTCATTCGACAGATCGTCGCGCATGGTGATGGCCACGGTGAAGGCGCCTTTGTCGAGGCGAACGGTCATCTGGTATCTGAATGCGTCCTTGACCGCTTTCTCATGCTCTGCCGGCGAGAGAGAAAGATCGCGCACCTGATGGTGGAAGCCGACGTTGTTGCCGTTGGCGTCGAAGATCGAGAGGTAGACATGGACGCGGCCGACGTAGCGGCCGTCCTTCGGCAACAAGGTGACTTGCGACATAGGCATCGCCGCGAGCATGGCCACCGTTGGTTTTCCGTCTGCCTTGAGGCCGCTGACGTTCAGAGTGACCGGAACGTCCAATGCCGGCTGCAGTGCGGAGACACGCAGCCGCAGCAGGCGCTCCAGCCGCTCGTCGGCGGGAAGATCGAGGTAACCCTGCCGGTGGATGACGCGCGTGCCGGGCCGCTTCACGTGAACGGTGATGTGGTGGTATTGCCGGTCTTCGTCATGACCCGGCTCGTAGCCGAGGAGATAGGAGGAACCGGCCGCGGCATTGATGGCGTTGTACGAATCCCGAACGGAGTTCGAGGTCAGATAGAGACCACCAGTGCCCTCGGAGATCGTGAACCCCGGCGACGTGTCACCGATATCGCTGCCGCTCGAAACGTCCATGCCTTCAACGCCCCGGCCTGACGAGTGATACGACACGTCGTGCTGTGGCGCGGCATTCTGGCGCGATGCTACGCGGATGACGTGGATGCTCATGCCGGCCGCGTTTGCCTCCCGGACGATCGTGGCGATCATCTTCGCGGTGGCGGTCTTCGTGTCCTGCAGTTCGCGGTCGGAATCGCTCGAAAACGCCCCGAAGCTCGTATTCAGATCCATCGAGCCGGTGAGGAGAACGACCAGCTTCTTCCCCTCGGTTGCGGCGAAAATGTGCGTGGCATCGACGAGGCCGCGCGCCGTGTTCTGCATCGAGCGGGAGTTGCGCGACGTCCTCTCGCGCGATTCGAATCCCGCGGAGATATCGAGCCCGTCCCTTCTCTGGTAAAGCGAATCGTCCAGCATCGACCGGTCCATGATGTCGCGGTAGCTCGTCGTCGCCGAGCCGCGGATCTTCGCGATCGAGGCGTGGATCGTCTTCTTGTCGGGCGTGAACGGCTGCAGGATCGCCAGTTGCTCACCGATCATGCCCAGCGCCCACTCGTAGGTGCCGTCGAAAGTGGTGTCGATGAACTCATCGAGTCTGCGGAGAGCGGCGTCGCGGTCCGCTTTGTCGATGTAGTTGTTGTCGACCAGCAGGACCACGCGCCGGCGAAACTGCATGTCGCTTCTGCTGTGGCCACCGCCGGCCTGGGCCGCCGTGGGCCGGTCGACGAGCGTGAAGTTCGTCACTTTCTCGGGCCGATTGTCCTCCAGGATCTCGAAGTCAGCAGGCTTCAGGCCGTTAACTGGTTTCCCACTGGCGTCGATGACCGACACATCGACATTCACCACGCGAACGTCGACTTTCGCCGATGTCTGCGCGAAGAGCGGAACAGCGATGGCCAGACAGAAAAACCCGGGGAGAGGTCGCATGGAGATCAAAGACTGACATTCTGTCTCGCGCTGCCGATCTCATTCGAAAGCTCGTCCCGAAGCGTGATCACGATGGTGAATTCGCCTTTTTGCAGACGAACCTTCATCGTGTACAGGAAGTCGCCTGTGCCGGAGACTTGCGGCGGAGCGAGAGTGACCTCCTGTGTCTTGTGCAGGAAGCCGACGTTCCGGCCGTTCTGGTCGAAGACCGAGCAGTAGACGTGAACGCGCCCGACGAAGCTCTGTTCGCGCGGCACGACCGTGATCCGGGACAGCGGCATCGTGGTCGTCACAGGAACGAGGAGCTCGCGCTCGTACTGCGCCGCCTCTCCGACCTTGACCGAGACGGGCAGCGAGCCGAAACCGGTATCGAAATTCGTGCGCGCCCGGAGCACCTGTTCCAGCCGGTCCTCCTGGGTCTCATCGTAGTACCCGACGCGGTTGGCCACCTTGACGCCCGGCCGTTTCACACGCACTTTGATGGTGTGGTACAGCCGGTCGCCGTTGTGCTCGGGTGAATAGCCGAGCGAATAGAAATTCGATGTCTGGGTGTCGATGCGCTTGAGGGAGCTCCCGAGATCCGATGACGGCAGATACATCCCGCCGGTGCCGAGGGCGATGGAGAGAGGGATGGTATCGACGTCCGCGACGTCGATCGGATCGCCTCCAAAGTTCCGAAGCAACGCTCCGACGGCGATGCCCGACGAGTGATTTGTGACGTCGTGCTGAGGCGCGGCCATCCCGCGCGGGCGGGCATTGATCACGTTCACGGTGAAGTTCGCGCCGGTTGCTTCGCGCACCATCGCGTCGGAGATCTCCGCGATCTGCCGCCGCAACTCCTTCATCTCGAAGTCGTCGTCTTTATCGTAGGCGGTGTAGCTCGTATTCGACTCCATCCCTCCCGTGAGCAGGATGATGGTCTTCTTGCCATCCTCACCGGCGTAAGCGCGGGCCGTGTCCACCACCGCGCGCGCGGTATTCTGCATGCTCATCAGGTTCCGGAAAGTCTGCTCGCGCGAAGCGAAGCCCACTTTGTCCCGGTAGTCCACCGGTACGGTGACGTCACCGGTGGTGATGAATTTCTCGGACATGATCGCCCGGTCGATCATGTGCTGCCCCTCCGCGCTCTGCATCTCACGGGCCTTCGCCAACGCGCTCCGGACCAGTGCTTTGTCTGAGGTGAACGGTTGAAGGACATCCGCGGCGTGGCCGACCGTGGCCACGGCCCACTCGGCACCGGATGAATCGCCGAGGTGTTTCTCGATGGCGTCGATGGCCCTGTTCCTCTCGATGCGTCCGATGTAGTTGTTGTCGATGATCAGCATGATCAGGCGGCGCATGCCGGCCGGCGCCTGCGGCACGCCCGGTTGCGTCGCTGACGCGGACAGCGTTCCCGCCGTTGGATTCTGGATGACGGAGAAATTCGTCACCTTCTGCGGATGACCATCCTCGAGGACTTCGAAGTCGGCCTTGGTGAGGTCGAGAACCGGGTTCCCGTGGCGGTCGGTTACGGAGACGTCGACGTTGACGACGTGGACCTCGACCTGCGTCGTCAGCGGCGGCAGCGGTCCAAAGTTCTGGGCTGAGATTGGAAGGGCGACAAAGAACACGAACGACACGACCGCGGTCAATAACCGGCGCATGAAATCCTCCCCCTGAAATGCATTCTCGATTGTACGTCCGGAAGAGAGAGAGGGGGGTATGGCCGTTTGCGAGCTGTTCCGTTTGCGTAACAGCTTCGTGCAGGGCTACAACGGGATGTTCCCGTGTTTCTTCGGCGGGTTCCGGTCGCGCTTGTTGCGGAGCATGGCGAAGGCGGTGATCAGTTTCCGGCGCGTGAAGCGCGGTTCGATGATCTCGTCGACGTAGCCTCGCTCGGCGGCGATGTAGGGGTTGGCGAACTTTTCCTTGTACTCGGCGATCTTGGCCTCGCGGTCTTTCGAGCCTTTGTAGAGGATGTTGACCGCGCCTTCGGCTCCCATCACGGCGATCTCCGCCGTGGGGTAGGCGAAGTTCATGTCGGCGCGGATGTGCTTCGAGTTCATGACGCAGTACGCGCCGCCGTAGGCCTTCCGGGTAATCACCGTGATCTTCGGCACCGTCGCCTCGGCTAGCGCAAACAGCAGCTTCGCGCCGTGGATGATGATGCCGCCGTACTCCTGGTCCGTTCCGGGCAGAAAACCGGGAACGTCTTCCAGCACGAGCAGGGGAACGTTGAAGGCGTCGCAGAAGCGGACGAACCGCGCGCCTTTGCGCGAGGCGTTGATGTCGAGTACGCCGGCCAGGAAGGCGGGCTGGTTGGCGACCACGCCGACGGAATGGCCGTTCAGGCGGATGAAGCCGACCACGAGGTTGCGGGCGAAGTGCTGGTGGACCTCGAGGAAGTGATCTTCGTCGGCGATGGTCCGGATCAGATCGCGAATCTCGTAGGGCTGGTTCGGCGACTCGGGGATGAAGTCGTCGAGCTGGGCGTCGACACGATTGACGTCCTCGCTGCAGGCCACACGCGGCGGCTCTTCCATGTTGTTCGAGGGAAGGAACGACAGGAGCTCGCGGATCGTGGCCAGGCAGTCTTCATCCGACTCGGCCGCGAAGTGCGCGACACCCGAGGTCTGGTTGTGCGTGTCGGCGCCGCCGAGCTTTTCCTTGGTGACCTCTTCGTGCGTGACCGTGCGGATCACGTCGGGGCCGGTGACGAACATGTAGCTGGTCTTCTTGACCATCAGGATGAAGTCGGTGATGGCGGGGGAGTAGACCGCGCCGCCGGCGCACGGCCCCATGATGGCGGAGATCTGGGGCACGACGCCCGAGGCCAGCGTGTTGCGGAGAAAGATATCGGCGTAGCCGCCGAGGGAGACCACGCCTTCCTGGATCCGTGCGCCGCCGGAGTCGTTCAGGCCGACGATGGGCGCGCCGTTTTTCATGGCCAGGTCCATGACCTTCACGATCTTCGCGGCGTGCGTTTCCGAGAGCGACCCGCCGAAGACGGTGAAGTCCTGGGCGAAGGTGTAGACGAGGCGGCCTCCGATGGTGCCGTAGCCGGTGACCACTCCGTCGCCGGGGATGCGCTGTTTCTCCATCCCGAAGTCGGTGGAGCGGTGGACGACGAGCTGGTCGAGCTCCTGAAACGAGCCGGGGTCGAAGAGAAGAGCGATTCGTTCGCGGGCGGTTTTCTTGCCCTCGGCGTGCTGGCGCTCGATGCGTTTCTCACCGCCGCCAAGCTCGCTCGCGCGTTTTCGGCGTTCCAACTCTTCCAGGTTCTGGTCCATCACAGTGTGAAGTTCCGTTCCGCGGCCACGCGCCTCATCGCTTCGGCGACCTCGCTCTCGGACGGCTCGCGGCTGCCGATCGATTTCGACAGACGAATCCGCGCTTCCGACTCGATGGCGTCATACGCCGCGAAGTTGTCCTCGAGAGTCCTGGTGACGACGTCGATGCCGATCTCGGCGTCGACGAACTCGACCAGGCCGCGGTCTTCCAGCCGGTTGACGATCGACCGCGCCAGAAACTCGATTTGTCGGATGCTCGTGGCCATGCAGCGCCGCGATTCTAAAGCATCATCTCGACGCCGAACGAACCGGCTGCATATGGGTACCACACGGGCGCATCGCCAGAGACGGCGGCGATGCGCGTGGCATCGACCGTCGCGGGGAACACGTCTTCGCCGTCGACGCAGAGAACGCGAAGCATCGTCCCGTCGACCGGCGCGAGCAATGCCACTGCCAGCGGCGCGCTTTTGTCGACCCTTCCAAACGGGAGCGCGCGAAGGTTGAGCCAGGCGCGAATGGGCCGGACGGTGTATCCCGGGCGGTACCAGTTCGGCGGTGGATCGGAGGTCACGGCGCGGGTTTCGATCGGCTGGCCCTTGCCATCCAGCCCGCCGCCGCTTTGCTCCATGGCCAGCTCGCCGGTGAGCGACGGCAGCAGCGCCGCGGCGACGTTTGGCGCGAGCCGGAGCGGTGAGGGCGGCTTTCGCTCGTGTCCCGCTCGCCCGAGGGCGTTGGCAATCGTCTCGATCGACGCAAGGTCGAACGACGCCTGGTCGACCAGTACCCGAAGCGGTGGATTTGTCAGCGAGATGTGTACGCGCCGCGATTCCTCGGTCCAGGAGACCCCGTTTGTCTCGTGTCTGGCGATCCCGGCGCTGACGATCAGACGTTCGATCGTGCAAGGCCGCACAGACAGAAGTGTCTGTGCCACAAAAGAATCGACCTGCTGCACAGACAAGAGTGTCTGTGCCACAAAATCCTCGACTTGTGCCACAGATACTCCCGTCTGTGCCACAAAAGAATCGACATGTGGCACAGACACTCCTGTCTGTGCCGGCGATTCAATCGGGGCTGTACGAAAGGTGCCGTCGCGTTCGGTGGCCTCGCCAGCCTCCTCGACCCGGATCGTCATTCCGTTCTCGTACCGGATTACCCGTCCCCACTTCCGATAGACATCTGTCATATCAGCGGATCCGTGATCATCACCGGTGCGTGCGAGGCGACGTAGAGCTCCTGCCCTTCGCGTGAACAGATCAGGCCCGGATAGCGGACCGGTTCACCAGCCGCACAGGAGAGCGAGGCGGCGATCTGCGATCGGGTGCGCTGGATCGTGAACGGGCCGGCGGTGGAGACGGCGACGTTGATCGTCACCACATCCGTGACCGGATCGTAGGCGCCTCCGGCGATGAGCTGCACGTCGATCCGTTCATCAGGCAACGCGAACGGCGCGCCGAGCTGCCAAGCCACGAGGTGCGTCATCCGCGGCAGCGGCACATCACGAAAGGTCTCGCGCCGCGGCGCCAGAGGCACATCCACCGAGAGCCACGACGGCCAGGGTACCGGTGCGGCGCCGTGCTCGCTGGCATGCCCCACGGCCTCGTGGAGCAGGACAGAAGCCGATCCGTTCTGCCAGACGATGGGCAACGAACGGATCTTCTCAATCGGTTTTGACGCGGCAAGTGTGCGAAGCAACTCGTGATCGTGGAGTGCATCGGCCGGTGTGGTCACGACCGACAGGCCGCCGATCGCTACCGTGATCGTGGTCTGGACGGTCTCGTTGCCATCCTCGCGCGTGGCCCGGACCACCACGCGCACGCGCGCGTCGCCCAACGCGGCCACCGTGTCCCGCGCATCGTCGACGGCTTCGTCGCAGGCGCGGACGAGGCGTTCATCGCGGGCGTCCGTGGCGTCGATCATCCGGCCGTGCTGGCGCGCCTGGCCGTGCGTCAAACGGGATTCCACCAACGCGCCGCGCATCCACAACTCATCACGGGATGCGATGGCGAAGGACACGGCTAATTGAACTGGTAGTCGACCTTCTTGCTGCCCGGGTCGAAAGTCACCGTGAGCTTGTGGTTCACGCCCGGTTCGAAGTTCTTGGCGTGCAGCGTGCGGTGCTCGTTTACGTTGAGGGACGGGATGATGACCCAGAAATCGAGGTCGGCGTTCTTGGCGGGGAACTCCTTCGTCACATTGACCGCGCGTGGCTCATGGCGATGCAGGAAGCGCGTTTCGTTGTACAGGTTCTCATGGGCCACGGTGTCTGCGCCCGCGCGCACCATGATGTACCCATCGGCTACTGCGCTATTGATCACCGTCGTCAGCGAAGCGGTACCGCTGACGGGCGGCTGGGATGTCGTTTGCGTCGCGCGCGTCGTCGTCCCCGTGGTTCCGGTTCGCGGCGGAATGGTCGTCAACTGAGGTGGCCGCGACTGCGCCGTCTCCCTGGTCGCCCGCGCGTTGGCACGCTCGGCTCTCACCCGCTCGTCTTCCTGCTGTGCGAGCTTCAGATATTGCGCCGTCGGGTCCGAGCTGGGGTTCAGATGGAACGACTGCTCGAAAAGCGGGATGGCCTCGGCGAACTTCTTCTGGTTGTAGAGCGCCAGGCCTTCATCGAACTTCTGCTGCGCCAGGACGAGTTGCTGCCGCCCCACCTCATCCTGCTGCCGGACCTGCGACAGCTTCTGCACCAGCGCGGTGATCGCGGGCGAGCTCGGCGCCAGTTTCAGGATCTGTTCGTAGCGGGCGTAGGCATCCGTGACGCGTCCCTGCTGCAGAAGCTGATTTCCTTCGTTGCGCAGTTTTCGCTCCGCCGCGGCTTTGGCCTCGGCGCGTTTATCGACCACCGGCACGGAGACCTGCTTCGCGCGGAGTACGAGCATCGTCACGATGAGTACGGCGAGGAGGACCCCTGCTACGGCGGCAAAGATGATCGGATCGATACGCTGCTTCCAGATCGGCGGGCCGGCTGGTTTCACCGGTTTGACCGGCTTCGGTGCGGGCGCGGGCGTGGGTTGCCGCGCGCCGGCAGGGCTCGGATTGGTATCCAGAGGTTGGGGTGTTTCCTGCGTCTTGCCGGGAGCGTCCGCCTCTGGGAAGGGGATCTCCATCGTCGGCAGCTTGTCGTGGTCACCGCGTGTGACGACGGTGGCGTCGGCGAACATCGGCTCGGAGGAGCGAGTGGGCCGCTCGCCGCGGATCACAGCGCGCAGCGCGGTGGCCATGTCTTTCCCGCGTTGGTACCGTTTGGCGGGATCTTTCTCGAGGCACTGGCTGACGACATCCGCGAACCCCTCGGGAATCGTCGGATTGATCTCGTGCAGGGGCTGAAACGGCTCGTGTACGATTTTGTAGGAGATCGATGTCAGCGAATCGCCGCCGAACGGCTTGCGGTGCGTGAGGCATTCATAGAGGCAGATGCCGAGGGAGAAGATGTCGCTCCGGCCATCGACCGGCGTTCCCTTGATCTGCTCGGGCGCCATGTAGTTTGGCGTGCCCAGGAACTGGCCGGTCGTCGTCAGATTGGCGACCCCGGAGGTGATCTTGGCGATGCCGAAGTCGGTGATCTTGGCCCGGTTGCCGTCGAGAAGAATGATGTTCGCCGGTTTCACGTCGCGGTGGACGATGCCTTTGGAGTGGGCGAAGTCGAGCCCCTCGGCCACCTGGGCGATGATGTCGGCTGCCTGCTCGAATGACAGCGGCCTTCCCTGCGACAACACCTCCTTGAGATTGCTCCCCTCGACGTACTCCATGGCGATGAATGACATCCCCGAGGGCTCGTCCACGCCGATGTCGTGTACCGTGACGATCGAGGGATGGTTGAGGATGCCGGCGGCCTGAGCCTCGCGCACGAAGCGAGCCTGGAACTCTCTGGTGTCCTCGTCCTCCGCGTGCGCCGAGGGACGGATCGTCTTCAGAGCGACAAGCCGGCCGATGAGCGGGTCCTTCGCCAGATAGACGATTCCCATCGCTCCCTTGCCGAGCTCGCGAACAATCTCATACCGGCCGAGCTTCACCTGGTTGCGCTCTCCCCCCGCGTCAGCTCCCGATTCGATGGGAGATGCGTGAGCCGTGAATCATAACCCCCTACGTCAGCACGCCGACGGGCCTTGTCTTCCGATGTCGGATTCCGATGGGACGCCTGCATTTTAAATTATGATTCACCTCCTTTTCGTGAGAATCCCCAAGCGAGGACAGCAGACATGAAGGTCTATTCGGGTTCTGAGATCCGGAACGTGGCCGTGGTGGGCCACAACGACACCGGGAAAACGTCGATCGTGACGCAACTGCTGTTCAACGCCGGCGCCATCACGCGGCTGGGCAAGATCGAAGACGGGACGACCGTCACCGACTTCGATCAGGACGAGATCGATCGCAAGCACTCCATCTCGACGGCCGTGGCCTTCGCGGAGTGGCAGAACTCGAAAATCAATCTGATCGACACGCCCGGCTTCGGCATTTTTGTCATGGAAGCCCGCACGGCGCTGCGCGTCGTCGACTCGGCGGCCATCGTCGTCAGCGGCGTCACCGGCGTGGAAGTATCGACCGAGCGCGTCTGGAAGTTCGCCGAGGAGTTCGAGCTGCCGAGGCTCGTCGTCATCAACAAGATGGATCGCGAACGCGCTTCGTTCACGCGCACGCTGGAAGCGCTGCAGAAGAAGTTCGGCAAGAACGTCGTCCCCATCCAGCTCCCCATCGGCGAGGAGAAGGACTTCGCCGGCGTCATCGATCTGGTGTCGATGACCGCCTGGAAGTATGCCTCCGACGCCTCGGGCAAGTACGAGAAGACGGACATCCCGGCGGATCAGAAGAGCGAAGCCGACGAATGGCGCGGGCAACTGATCGAGAAAGTCGCCGAGGGCGACGACACGCTGATGGAGCGCTTCTTCGAACAGGGTGGTCTGTCGCAGGAAGAGCTGCTCGACGGCCTCAAGCGCGAGGTCAGCCATCACCAGATCTTCCCCGTCGTTCTCGATTCGGCGGCGCGCAACGTCGGCGGTCACGCCATCCTCGATGCGATCGTGGCGCTGCTGCCGCCGGCCGACGAGCTCAAGACGATCGACGGCAAGGGCAAGAAAGGGGAGGACATCACCTTCGATCGCCGCGCCGAGGCGTTCCCCGCTGCGCTTGTGTTCAAGACCTTCTCCGATCCCTTCTCCGGCCGTGTCTCGCTGTTCCGGGTCTACTCCGGCACGTTCCAGTCCGACCATACGTACTGGAACACCACCAAGGACCACGAGGAACGGGTGGGTAAGCTGCAGCTCATCCAGGGCAAGCAGCAGGTTCCTGTCTCGGAGCTGAAGGCGGGCGACATCGGAGCGGTGGCGAAGCTTAAGGATGTTCATACTGGCGACACGCTGGCGACGACCCAGCATCCCATCGTGCTCGAACATATTCACTATCCCGAGGCGGCGATCTCGTTCGCGGTCGAGGCGAAGGCCCGCGGTGATGAGGACAAGCTCGGCGTCGCCATTGGGCGCATCATCGAAGAAGACCCGTCGATCAAGTTCGGCCGCGATGAACAGACGAAAGAGTTCCTCATCTCCGGGCAGGGGCAGCTTCACGTCGAGATCGTCGTTTCGAAACTGAAGAAGAAGTACGGCGTCGACGTCATCCTCCACCCGCCCAAAGTCCCGTACCGCGAGACGATCACCAAGCCGGCCGACGCGCACGGACGTCACAAAAAGCAGTCCGGCGGGCACGGCCAGTTCGCCGACTGCAAGATCAAAATCGAGCCGCTGCCGCGCGGCTCCGACTTCGAATTCGTCGATGAGATCTTCGGCGGATCGATTCCGCGTCAGTACATCCCGGCGGTCGAGAAAGGAATTCAG
>Ga0307471_100001650_pt1 | contig 12330 bp, 11 predicted proteins | sample atmos_gasesAM3C__2_FD_204566 | JGI IMG/M metagenome (GOLD analysis project Ga0307471, IMG submission 204566) | Hardwood forest soil microbial communities from Morgan-Monroe State Forest, Indiana, United States - atmos_gasesAM3C_515 | ecosystem: Environmental > Terrestrial > Soil > Temperate... | reverse complement strand
GGCGCGATGATCCGCTGGCTCGATTTCAACGACACCTGGCTCGCGGCGGAGTGGGGCCACCCTTCCGACAATCTCGGCGGCATCCTCGCGGTGTCCGATTACCTGGCGCGCCAGGCGGTGATGTCCGGCCGCACGCCGCTCACGGTGCGCGAGCTCCTCGCCGCCATGATCAAGGCGCACGAGATCCAGGGGGTGCTGGCCCTCGAGAACAGCTTCAACCGCGTCGGGCTCGATCACGTGCTGCTGGTGCGCGTCGCCTCGACCGCCGTGGTCACGGCCCTCCTCGGGGGTACCGGGGAGCAGGTGGTGAACGCAGTCTCGAACGCCTGGATCGACGGCGGCGCACTGCGCACCTACCGCCACGCGCCCAACACCGGCTCGCGCAAGAGCTGGGCTGCAGGGGATGCCACCAGCCGCGCCGTGCGCCTCGCGCTCATCGCACTCACCGGTGAGATGGGTTATCCGTCCGCGCTCTCGGCGAAAACCTGGGGCTTCAGCGATGTGCTCTTTCGCGGCAAGCCGATCGCGCTGCCGCAACCCTTCGGCAGCTACGTCATGGAGAACGTGCTCTTCAAGATCTCCTATCCCGCGGAGTTCCATGCGCAGACCGCGGTCGAGGCGGCCATGACGCTGCATCCGGCGGTGGCCGAAAGGCTCGGCGACATCGAGCGTATCGTCATCGAGACGCAGGAGCCGGGAGTGCGCATCATCGACAAGGTGGGACCGCTCGCCAACCCCGCCGACCGCGACCACTGCATACAGTACATGGTGGCGATCCCGCTCATCTTCGGCCGCCTCACCGCCGCCGACTACGAGGATGCGGTGGCGCAGGATGCGCGCATCGATGCGCTGCGCGAGCGGATGCAGGTGCGCGAGAACCCGATCTTCACGAGCGAGTACTACGACCCCGAGAAGCGCTATATCGGCAACGCCGTGCAGGTGTTCTTCCGCGACGGCAGCGCGAGCACGCGCGTGCAGGTCGATTACCCGATAGGCCATCGCAAGCGACGCGCGGAAGGCATGCCGGTGCTCGTGAAGAAATTCGAGACATCGGTGGACGCTCACTTTGGGCCCAAGCAGGCCGAACGCATCAAGGCATTGTTTGCCGCGCCGAAGCCCCTCGATGCGATGCCGGTGAACGAGCTCGTGGCGGCGCTCGTGACCAACGGCTCGGGCGCCTGAGGGGCCGTCCGCGGCGTCCTGGCCGGAGTGCCGTTGCTGCGGCGCTGTCTAACCGACCCGCACCGGCACGAAGAGCCGCGAGTCTCCGCGCTGGATCAAGAGCGCGATGTGCCCCTTGGACTTCTCCACCGCGCCGCGCAGGTCGTCGGCGCTGTGGATGGGTGAGCCGTTGGCGGCGAGCACCACGTCTCCCGGCTGAATGCCCGCCTCGGCGGCCGGCCCGCTCGCACGCTCGACCACGAGCCCGCCCTTGACGTTGCCCTGCCGCTGCTCCTGCTCGGTGAGCGGGCGTACCGCGAGTCCGAGCTTGCCGCCGTCGTTGTGCGAGTCGGCGTCCGTGGAGGCCGTGCGCTTGTCCTCGAGCGCGCCGAGCTTCACGTTCACCGTGCGCGAGGCGTGATCGCGCCACAGCTCGAGATCCACGCCGGTGCCGGGGGCGATCGCGGCGATCTGCACCGGCAGCTCGGTGGAATCCTTGAGCGCCTGCCCGTTGAGCTTGAGGATCACATCACCGGGCTGGACGCCGGCGCGCTCCGCGGGGCCGCCCTTCTCGACGCTCGAGACCAGTGCACCTTCGGGCTGCGGCAGGCCGAACGAGTCCGCAAGTCCCTGGCTGACGTTCTGGATCACGACGCCGAGCTTGCCGCGGGTGACGTGGCCGGTGGTCTGCAGCTGCTGGCCCACCTGCATCGCGACGTCGATGGGGATGGAGAACGAGACGCCCATGTAGCCGCCGCTGCGGCTGTAGATCTGCGAGTTGATGCCGACCACTTCGCCGCGCATGTTGAAGAGCGGCCCACCGGAGTTACCGGGGTTGATCGGAACGTCCGTCTGGATGAAAGGCACGTACCCGGAATCGAGCGTGCGGCCCTTGGCGCTGACGATGCCCGCGGTGGCGCTGTTCTCGAAGCCGAACGGTGCCCCGATCGCCAGTACCCACTCACCGACCTTGAGCGAGCGGGAGTCGCCGAGCTTCACCGTCGGCAGGTCCTTGGCGTTGATCTTGATGATGGCGATGTCCGACTTGGTGTCGACGCCGACCACCTTGGCGGTGTACTCGCGCCGGTCGGTCATGCGCACCGTGACCTCGCTCGCGCCGTTCACCACGTGGGCGTTGGTCATGATGACGCCATCGGGACGGATGATGAAGCCCGAGCCTTCACCGCGCTGGGGCTGCGGGGCGGGCATCTGGAACGGCGCGCCGTGGAAGAAGGGCGCGAACGGACTGTTGGGACCGAAGAAGGGATTGCCCTGTCCGTTGTCGCCGCTCTCGTCGTCACCCTGGTCGCCCGGGGTGCTGAGCCCCGCCGCCACCTTGGTGACCACCTGGATGTTGACCACCGCCGGCCCGTATTTCTGCACCATGCTGCTGAAATCCGGTAGCAACACCGAGGCGGAATTGCCGGCCGATGGCGCGGGTGCGACCTGCGCCGTGACCGCGGCAGGTGCCTGCGGCGCGAGCGCGTGGGCCGTGCCGGCGAGGTAGAGCGTGCCGACCGGCACGCCGATGAGGCTCGCGCCGAGCACCGCGGCAATCAGCGGTTTCCTGATGAGGCTCGAAAGGTTCATGAATTTGCTCCGTCCGTTCCACTGTCCCTGGCAATTGCGCGAACGATAGTGAGTGCGCCTTATGGGATCCTTAAGGGCGCCGCGGGCCCGCGGGGGTTACTGCGCAGAGAAGCGCGTGTAGGGACGCGGCTCGGTCTTCAGCGCCGGCGTGAGCCCGCTGAAATACGCCGCGATCTCCGCGATCTCCGCGGGCTTCAGAGGCCCGGCGAAGCCCTTCATGATCGGGTTCTTGCGGCCGCCTTTCTGATACTCCTCGATGGCGCGCACCAGGTAATCCCGGTGCTGGCCCGCGAGCGAGGGGTACATCGGCGCGATGGCGACACCGTCCTGACCGTGGCACGAGGTGCACAGCGTCGCCGCCTTGGGCACGGTGCCTTGCGCCTTGCCGGTCGAAGTGAGGGGCTTGCCGGCGAAATATACCGCGATGTCGGCAATGTCCTGATCCGAGAGCTCGGAGGCCTGCGAGTGCATCGTCAGGTGCGAGCGGTCGCCGTCGCGATAACCGTGCAGCGCCGCCGCCAGGTACTCCGCGTTCTGCCCCTCGAGCTTCGGCACACTGTAGTCGGGGTAGGCATTGCGGTAGCCGTCGATCCCGTGGCAGCCGAGACAGGTGTAGGAAAGTTCCCTGCCGCGGTGCGGATCGCCCGGCTGGGTCGTGGGAGCCGCGGCGGCCTCGGGAGTCTCTGCAGGCGTCTGCGCGAGCGACACGCCCGCGAGGGCACCGGCCAGGAGCGACGCGACCGACACTGCGCGCCCTGCATAGCCGCACCGACGCCCCATCCTCATCTCCGCGGGTTGAAAAAACGGCCCCGAATGTTACGGGCTCCGCCCTGCGAAAGCCATTCGACCCGCCGATGCCGTGTAAGCTCAAACGGTGATTGCCCTGATCCAGCGCGTGAGCGAGGCGCAGGTGCGCGTTGGCGGCGAAATCGTCGGCGCGATCGACCGCGGCGTGCTGGCGCTGATCGGCGTGGAGCCCCGCGATACCGCCGAATCGGGCGCGCGGTTGCTCGAGCGCATCCTCTCCTACCGGGTCTTTCCGGACGCCGAGGAGCGCATGAATCTCTCCCTGCGCGCGGTCGGCGGGGGACTCCTGCTCGTGCCGCAGTTCACGCTCGCGGCCGACACCCACACGGGAACACGCGCCGGCTTCAGCACCGCAGCCCAGCCCGGGGAGGCGCAGCGGTTGTTCGCGGACCTCGTCGCTCGCGCGCACGGGCTCTATGCCCCTGTTTCCGCAGGTGTATTTGGCGCACACATGCAGGTGTCACTGGTCAATGACGGCCCCGTGACCTTCTGGCTCGAGGCCCGCTGAGTTGCAAGCGTGAAGTGCGTCCCGGGCGTGCGCGAACTTATGGGGCTCCGGGCACTCCTTTGACTTATCCTACGGTTCTTTTCCGCCGCGCCGGCGGAAGCTTGTGGAGTGGTGAGTATGGGCGGTTTTGGAATGCGCGAGCTGGTGATCATCCTGCTCGTGGTGCTCGTTGTGTTTGGTGCGAAGAAGCTGCGGACCGTGGGCTCCGACCTCGGACATGCGGTACGCGGGTTCAAGAAGGCGATGAGCGAGGGCGAAGAGGAAAACAACGGCCCGCCGAAGCAGATCCGCTCCGAAGGTACGGACGCGGAGTTCCCGGAAGTCGCGAAGAAGAGCGACACCAAGACCGAACGGAGCGCGTGATCTGTTCGAGGGCCGGTTCTCGGAAATCCTGATCATCTTCGTCCTGGCGCTGATCGTGCTGGGACCGGAGAAGCTGCCACGCCTCGTGTCGGAGCTCGGCCGCTGGGTGGGACGAGCCCGCGCCATGGCTCGGCAGTTCCGCGAGCAGCTCGAGGAGGAAGTGCAGCTCGAGCAGGCGCGCAAGGCGCGCCAAGCCGCACCACCGCCGCCGCCTGAGCCCGTACCGGCGCACGAGCCGGCAGCGTCCGCTGCGCCTGCGGCAACACCCGCCGGCGATGGCGCCGCCGCCGATCCCACCGCTACCCGACCCGCGCAGGCGGGCAGCGCCGATGAGCGAAGAACCTGAACAGCTCGCCGAAGGCACGCTGATCTCGCACCTGCTCGAGCTGCGGGATCGCCTGTTGCGCGCGCTCGTGGCGGTGGGGATCGCTTTCCTGCCTTGCGTGTATTACTCGAACGACCTGTTCAGCTTCATGGCGCAGCCGCTGCTCGCCAAGCTTCCCCAGGGGAGCAACCTCATCGCGACCGGGGTGATGTCGCCGTTCACCACGCCTTTCAAGCTGTCGTTCTTCGCCGCGCTGCTGCTGGCGATGCCGTATGTCATCTACCAGCTGTGGGCATTCGTCGCTCCGGGCCTCTACCGTCACGAACGGCGCTTTGCAGTGCCGCTGCTCGCCTCCTCGATCGTGCTGTTCTACGTCGGCATCGCCTTCGCCTACTACTTCGTCTTTCCGGTGATGTTCGAGTTCTTCACCCACACGACGCCGAAGGGCGTCTCGATGATGACCGACATCAACAACTACCTGGACTTCGTGCTCACCATGTTCTTCTGCTTCGGGCTCGCCTTCGAGGTGCCGGTCGCCGTGGTGCTGCTCGTCGTGATGGGCGTCGTGCGCATCGAGGCGCTGAAGAAGAACCGCGGTTACGTGCTGATCGGTATCTTCATCCTCGCAGCGCTGCTCACCCCACCCGATGCGATCTCGCAGTGCTCGCTCGCGATCCCGATGTACCTGTTGTACGAGGGCGGCATCCTCATGGCCCGCCTCCTCTCCCGCAATCACAGCCCCGAAGCGCAGGCCAAGACCGAACAATGAGCGAGCTCGCCCAAGCCTCGCCCACAGCCCCCGCCGTCGCGCCGAAAACCATCCTGGGACAGCCCTTTGGGCTCGCGACGCTGTTTCTCACGGAGATGTGGGAGCGCTTCACGTACTACGGCATCCAGGCGGTGCTGATCCTGTACATGGTGGCGACGGCCGGAAAGGGCGGCCTCGGGCTGGATGACCGGACCTCGAGCTCGATCTACGGCCTGTTCCTCGGCAGCACTTACCTGCTGGGACTCTTCGGCGGCTGGATCGCCGACCGACTGCTCGGCGCACAGCGCGCGGTGATCGGCGGTGGGATTCTCATCGCCGTCGGCAGCGCGCTGCTGGCGTTAGGTAACGAGGCGATCTTCTTCCTCGGCCTCCTGGTGAACGCCATGGGCGTCGGGCTCCTGAAGCCCAACGTGAGCGCGATCGTCGCCTCGCTGTACCCGGAAGGCGGCGCGCGGCGCGATGCGGGCTTCTCCATCTTCTACATCGGCATCAACATCGGCTCGGCCATCGGCTCGTTCTTCGTTCCGCTCGCCGCCGCGGCTTTCGGCTGGCGCTTCGGATTCGCGCTGCCGACGCTGTTCATGGCGCTCGGCGTGGCGCAGTTCCTGTGGACGCGTTCTTACCTCGGCACTGCGGGACTGCAACCCGCGCACGAGCGCCGCGGCTCGTGGACCCCGGTGGTGATATTCCTCGCGGCAGTCGCAGTGATCGTAGCGCTCACCCTCACGGGCACCGTGAGACTCGACGCCGCCGTGCTCGCGAGCGCCGCCTCCTGGGGTTACGGGCTGCTGGCGCTCCTCTACTTCCTCTATCTGCTGTTCTTCGCCGGACTGACCGTGGCGGAGCGCCGTCGGGCGCTGGTCATGGTGGCGCTGTTCATCGCCTCGGTCTTGTTCTGGGCCGGGTACTACCAGCAGGGCGGCTCCTTCAACCTGTTCGCCGAGCGCTACACCGACCGCCACATTCTCGGCTGGGAGATGCCTGCCGGAGTCCTGCAGGCCGTGAATCCCTTCTTCGTGATCACCCTCGCGGGAGTCTTCGCGGCGCTGTGGATCGCGCTCGGCAAGCGCGGCCGCGATCCGCTGGCGTCCGCCAAGTTCGGCCTGGCGCTCATGCTCCTCGGAGTTGGGTTCCTCGTCATGTACTTCGCCGCGCAGCACGTGCTCGCCGGACAGCTGGTGCTGCCCACCTGGCTCGTGCTCACCTATTTCCTCCACACCTGCGGCGAGCTGTGCCTGTCGCCCGTCGGGCTGTCTTACATGAGCAAGCTCGCGCCACCACGGTTCGTCGGGCAGGCGATGGGAGTCTGGTTCCTGTCGCTCGCGCTCGGCGGCAACCTCGCCGGCCAGCTCACCGGGCAGTACGACGCGAGTCACCTCGAGTCGCTCCCGGCGCTGTTTCTGCGGATCTTCTGGTACGGGCTCATCGCCGGGGTGGCGATGCTGCTGCTCACACCGTTCGTCAAGCGCATGATGGCGGGTGTGCACTAGCCGCCAATGGGCAGGATTTGAGAACGCGCCCCGAGCCGGAGTAGGCTGCACGAAGAAGAACCCTGAACCTTCCCGCTGGTGGGACGATGACGACCACACGACGCGAGCTGCTGGCGACCGCGCTGACGGCCGCTGGCGCAGCCGTGACTCCCGGGCTCGCCGATGCAGAAGCGCACGATCATGGTGCGGGTGCCGATCACCAGGACGTCCCGTCGGACCCGGCACTGCGCACCAAGGCGCTCGAATCGGTGTTGGTTGCGCGGGGCCTCGTCGATCGCGCGGCGCTCGATACGCTCGTCGAGGTCTACGAGCACGAGATCGGGCCGCGCAACGGCGCCCGGGTAGTTGCCCGTGCGTGGGTGGACGAGGCCTACCGCCGCCGCCTGCTCGCTGACGGAACCGCCGCCATCCGCGAGCTCGGCTACGGCGGAGAGGAGAGCGAGCACCTGGTGGTCGTCGAGAACACCGACCGTGTCCACAATCTCGTCGTCTGCACGCTCTGCTCCTGCTACCCCTGGGCCCTGCTAGGGCTGCCGCCCGTCTGGTACAAGTCCGCCGCCTACCGCTCGCGGGTGGTCATCGATCCACGAGGAGTGCTGAGAGAGCTCGGGCTCGAGGTTCCTGCCGACACCGAGGTGCGGGTGTGGGACAGCACCGCCGAAGTGCGCTATCTGGTGCTTCCGCAGCGGCCGGCAGGCGCCAAGAAGCTGAGCGAAGCGGAGCTCGCGTCGCTCGTGACCCGCGACGCGATGATCGGTGCCGCGCGCCTGACGCTCTCGCACGAGGCGGTGCGCACATGAACGGCGTGCACGACATGGGCGGTCTGCAGAACTTCGGCCCGGTGCGCATCGAGAAGAACGAGCCGGTGTTCCATGCCGAGTGGGAGCGTCGCGTATTCGCCATGTACGAAGCGATCGATGGCGATTGGCCGAGCGGCGCCGGGCGCTACCAGCGCGAGCTCATGCCGCCCGCCGAATACCTGCGCGCGAGCTATTACGAGCGCTGGCTGCGGAGTCTCTCGGAGCTGCTGGTGAAGAGCGGCATGGTGACGCGCACCGAGCTCGAGACCGGCATCGCCACAGGCGGCAACACCATGGGCCGCAAGGTGCTGCGGGCCGCGGAGGTGCGGCCTGCCATCGCCGCGGGCTATCCCGCGGCGAGGAATGTGCCCGCGGTCGCGAAATTTCACGGCGGCGAGCACGTGCGCGCGCGCAACATCAACAGCGCCGGTCATACACGCCTGCCGCGTTACGTTCGAGGCAAGCGGGGCACGATCGCACGCGACCACGGCGTGTTCATCTTCAACGACAGCCTGGTCCAGGGTCTCGGCGAGAAGCCGCAGCACGTCTACTCGGTGCGTTTCGCGGCGCGCGAGCTCTGGGGTAGCGACGCATCCCCGAGCGACTCGGTCTACGTCGATCTCTGGGACGATCACCTTGAGCCGGCCTGAGCTCGCTCTCGAGCCGCCGGCTCTCGCGGCGTTGCCGCGCCTGCCACGCAACGAAGAAGGGCCGGTCTTCGCCGAGCCCTGGCAGGCCGCGGCGTTCGCACTGGCCGTGTCGCTCTCGCGCCAGGGGCACTTCGCGTGGAAGGAATGGGCGGCGGCGCTCGCGGATGAGCTGCGGGCGAGCGCGGCGCGCGGCGAGCCGGACGATGGCTCGCACTACTACCACTGCTGGCTCGCGACGCTCGAGCGCATGGTGGTGGCGAAAGGCCTGTCGCACTCCGGCGAGCTGCTCGCCTGCAAGGAAGCGTGGGCGGAGGCCTACCGCCGCACTCCGCACGGCAAGCCCGTCGAGCTGCCGGGCGTCTGAGCGGGGCACCCGCCAAGGGGCGGCGTTACGGTTGGGTCATCGGCTGCGCCGCCGGTGTGATCTGCGCGCTGGTGACGAAGTACTCGGTGTCGCCAAAGCAGGAAGTCGGGATCCACTTGCGCTGCTCGTAGTGCACCGTGACACGCCTGCCGATCTCGGCGCTGAGCTGCTTGGCGAGATCGTCCTCGCGCACGGTGAACGCGAATTTCTCGGCCACGGTTCCCGGGAGCGTCACCATGGCCATCTCGCCCTCCCACGTCTTGCAGATCCATCCCTTGCGGGAGAACTTCTGCAGGAAGCCCGCGCGCTCCCCGTCCGAGTACGACCAGTGCAGCGTAAACCAGGTGAACGCGACGAATCCGAGCACGATGGCGATGACCATGCCGATGAGTACCTTGCCCACGGTTGTTCTTCCTGTTCGCTGCGCCCCACGGCGGCTCCCGCGCGAGAGCATAGCGCGGGCCGCCGTGCGCGGCGCGCACCGCGGCGGCGGGCGTCACTTTGGAGTGGCGGCGCAGGGGTCCGGTCTGTAACCATGCCGCTCAATCAAGCGCGTTGCCCGGTGACCAGATGCCCCGGGACGCCGAGACAGCGGGGGAGAAGAGCGACATGAAGGAGTTACGGGCCGAGCTCACCGTGCGGGGCCTGATCCTGGGGGTGCTGATCACGCTCATCTTCACCGCGGCCAATGTCTACTTCGGGCTCAAGGCAGGCCTCACCTTCGCCACCTCCATTCCGGCCGCCGTCATCTCCATGGCCGCGCTGCGGAAGGTCCGCGGCGCAACAATCCAGGAGAACAACATCGTGCAGACGGTCGCGTCCGCCGCCGGCACGCTGTCCTCCATCATCTTCGTGCTGCCGGGCATGGTCATGATCGGCTGGTGGACCGGCTTTCCCTACTGGGTGTCGTGCGCCATCTGCGTCTTCGGCGGCATTCTCGGCGTCATGTATTCGATCCCGCTGCGGCGCGCGCTCGTCACGCACTCGGATCTCCCGTATCCCGAGGGCGTCGCCTGCGCCGAGGTGCTCAAGTGCGGCAGCGGGGAGCAGGGCGGCGGGGTCGAAGAGACCCGGGCGGGACTCGCCGCGCTCGTGTGGGGATCGGTGATCTCGGGCGCCTTTGCGCTCCTTACCGCGACACGCATCTTCGCGAGCGATGTGGCGCGCAACTTCCGCGTGGGCGAGCGCAGCGTGTCGGGCTACGACTTCTTCCTGTCGTTCGCGCTGTTTGGCATCGGGCACCTCGTCGGCTTGTGGGTCGGTGTCGCGATGGGTGTCGGCGCGCTGATCGCATGGGTGTGGGGGGTGCCGCATTTCTCGGCACTGACGCCCGATGCCGGGAGCCTCACGGCGTCCTCGATCGATGCTCTCGCCCACGACACCTGGAGCCACAAGGTGCGCTTCGTCGGGGCGGGCACGATCGGTGTCGCCGCCATCTGGACGCTCGCCAAGCTCGTGAAGCCGGTGGTCGCGGGACTGCGCTCGGCGATGGCCGCGGCGCGCACGCGCGCGGAAGGCAACGCCGCGGCTCTGCCGCGCACCGAGCAGGACATTCCGATCGGCATCGTCGGCCTCGCCTCGCTCCTGTGCGTGCTGCCGGTGGGCGTGCTGCTCGCGCAGTTCGTCGCCGGCAGCGGGCTCGGCGACCATCTCGTTTTCCTCGTGCTGAGCGGCGTGCTGTACGTCGCGGTCATGAGCTTCCTCGTGTCGGCGGTCGTCGGCTACATGGCCGGGCTCATCGGCTCATCGAACAGCCCGCTCTCGGGGATCGGCATCCTCGCCGTCATCGGCTTCGCCCTGATACTCGTGTTCGGCGTCCACGCCGGCAGCTCGCCGGAAACCGGCACGGCGTTCGTCGCCTACGCGCTGTTCGTGACCGCGGTGGTGTTTGCGGCGGCCGCGATCGCCAACAACAACCTCCAGGACCTGAAGACCGGGCAGCTGGTCGATGCGACGCCCTGGAAGCAACAGACCGCGCTCGTGATCGGAGTGATCGCCGGCGCCGTGATCATCCCGCCGATACTCGATCTTCTGAACCGCGCGTACGGCTTCGCCGGCTCGCCCGGCCCGCATCGCGAGCACCCGCTGCCGGCGCCGCAGGCGGGACTCATTTCGGCGCTGGCCCAGGGCGTCATTCAGAACAACGTCGACTGGAGCCTGATCGAGACCGGCGGTCTCATCGGCGTGGCGGTCATCGTGGCAGATACGCTGCTGCGGCGCCTGAAGCCCGGTGCGCATCTCTCGCCGCTCGCGGTCGGTCTTGGCATCTACCTGCCCACGCAGAGCACGCTGATGGTCGTGGTGGGGGCCGTCGCCGGCTGGATCTTCGAGCGGCGCGCGGACACCCGTGCGCGCCCCGAGGGCACCAAGCAGCTCGGCGTGCTGCTGGCCTCCGGCATGATCGTCGGCGAGGGTCTCATCGGCGTGCTGGTCGCGGCGCTGGTCGCTTTCTCGGGGAAGGACTTTCCGCTCGCGCTGGTCGGGGACTCCTTCGCAGGCAACGCCGCCGTCTGGCTCGGCGGCATCGCCTTCGCGGGAGTGATCTACCTGCTCTACCGCTGGGTGGGCCGGGCGCTCCTCACCGAGCAGTCCCCCCCTGCCGGGCGCCGCGTGCCGACGAGCTAGCTCCTCGGACGGCAGCGGCCGACCGGGACGGTCAGCGCGCTCTCACTCGGCCCCGAGGATCATCTCCGCCGCCTTCTCGGCGATCATCAGAACCGGCGCGTTGGTGTTGCCGCCGATGAGGCGCGGCATGATCGACGCATCGGCGATCCGCAGCCGCTCCACTCCGCGCACCCGCAGCGCGCTGTCCACCACGGCACTCCCATCGCCTCCCATGCGGCAGCTGCCCGCGGGGTGATAGATGGTCTCGGCCTTGCGCCTCACGACCGCTTCCAGCTCGGCGCGTGTCCCGAGGCCCTCGCCCGGGAAGAGCTCGCGTCCGCGGTAGCGTGCGAAGGGGGCGGCGGCGATGATTTCCCGCGAGATGCGCATGCCTTCGAGCAGCACCTCGAGGTCGCGCCGCTCGCTGAGGTAGCGCGGCTCGATGCGCGGCGGATCCTGGGCGCGCGGCGAGCGCAGGCGGATGACGCCGCGGCTCGCGGGCCGCAGCACACAGGCGTGTAGTGTGAAGCCGTGACCCGGCAGGCGGTTGCGGCCGTGCTCATCGAGCTGCGCCGGGACGAAGTGCAGCTGCACGTCCGGCCGCTCATCGGGAGCGAGCGCGGTGCGCACGAATGCGCCCGCCTCGGCGACGTTACTCACGCCGGGACCGGAGCGGGTGAGGAAGTAGCGCAGACCGACGGCGATGGCGTGCGCGCGCGTGAAGTCGTAGGTGATGGGCAGCCGGCACTGGTTGAGGGTGCAGAAGTCGAGGTGATCCTGGAGGTTGTGCCCGACTTCGGGGCTGGCGGCTTTCACCGGGATGCCGAGCGCCTCGAGCTCCGCGGCGGGTCCGACGCCCGAAAGGAGCAGCAGCTGCGGCGAGCCGATTGCGCCGGCGC
>Ga0307471_100001649_pt1 | contig 12335 bp, 8 predicted proteins | sample atmos_gasesAM3C__2_FD_204566 | JGI IMG/M metagenome (GOLD analysis project Ga0307471, IMG submission 204566) | Hardwood forest soil microbial communities from Morgan-Monroe State Forest, Indiana, United States - atmos_gasesAM3C_515 | ecosystem: Environmental > Terrestrial > Soil > Temperate... | reverse complement strand
GGTCTTTCGATGAAGTTTGTGGCGTACTCGTATGACGATTCCAACGTTTCGCGATCTTGAGTACGCGTCCACTTTCCGATTACTTTCATAGCCAACTCTTTGTCGCGAAACAGGCGATCCACGGCCTCGCTATACGCCATCAGGAATCGCTTTACAGTTTCGCGGTCTGCTTTAATAGTGGAACGAGTGGAAACGAGACTCGTGGTTGGGTAATCCAGTCCTGTCTTGGCGAAATTCGCTAGCATCGCAAAGCCCGCCTTTTTTGCTTTAAAGTCTCCCGGCGAAGACAGAATGCCACCGTGAATTACGCCAGCCTGCATTCCGGCGAGAATTTCCGGCTGTCCGCCCATCTGAATGACTTTTACATCACGATCGGGCTCGAGTCCCCATTTCTTCAGCAAATAGCGTAAAGTGAAATCCGTAGAGGCGCCATAACGCGTAATCCCTAAGGTTTTGCTGCGCAGATCTTCTTGCCTTTTGATTGACGGCTGGACGTAAAGATAAAACGACGGCACATTAACCACACCGCCAAAGGTCACAATGTCGCCGCCGGCAAGATTAGCAAAGACGATATTGCCGCCCGCCAAAGCCACTGCGAATTCCCCGGCGATAACTGCTTGCGACACCCGGCTGCCGCCCGCTACGTACACTGGATCGACATAAAGAGCATTTTTTTCGAATATACTGGCATCCTTGGCGAGGTAAAACGCGGCCTGCGTTGCGCTAATCGCGCTGTAGGCGACCGCGATCCGTTTGGTTTGCGCATCGAGCGGGACATGAATGAGGAGCGCCAACAACAAGACGGCGGCTGTAATGTGCTTAATCATGATCAACCTCTCTAATGAGTTAACGGCTCCATAGCACGCTATGGTGTCAGAGCGAAGCCCCGTTGACAACCTCTTGAGCTCCACATTATATGGACGCAGCCAAAGGCAAATACGACGTACACGGGAGGCAGCCATGCGTGCGGAGATCGAAGCGATCCAAGCCAAAAGTGAAAGTTGGAATGTAAGAGTGATCGGCCACCATGACTTGAACGGCCACGGCGACGGCATGCAGCTGCTCAAGAATGGCCGCTACGTCTATCTCGCTCATCTGGGCACATCGCCGATGGCGATGACTATTCTTGACGTTGCCGACCCGAGGGATCCACGAGTCGTAAAACAGATGCCCCATCCGCACAACACCCACGCGCACAAAGTGCAAATCGCCGGCGATATTCTGATTCAGAATCAGGAGCGGCCCTACTTTGACAAATCGATAAGCGCGAGCGTTCCCAACGAGGCCGGTATCCGAATTTATAGCATCGAGAATCCCACTGAGCCGCGCGAGATCGGTTATATGAAAATTCCCGGTAAGGGCGTGCATCGCATGTGGTTTACGGACGGCCGATACGCCCATGTCGGCGCGAAGCTTCCGGGCATCAAGGAGCGGGCTTACTTGATTGCTGATCTTTCCGACCCAACCAATCCCAAGCAAGCCGGCGTCTGGTGGATTCCGGGAACGAAAGAAGGCGAGGAGACGCCGCCGGATTGGACGCCATTTCCAGGGGAGCACTTTCACGTGCATGGTGTGATCCCCGATGGCAACCGTTCTTATGCCGCGTTGGTCGATGCCGGCATGGCGATCATCGATATTTCCGATGTAAGCAAACCGAAAACTATCAGCCGGATCGATTGGAGCCCGCCGTTCGGGGGTTACGCCCATACGACCTTGCCGCTACCCGGTAGAAAGCTCGTCGTCGCTGTCGACGAATCCGTGAAGTACGACTGCCAAGAAGGCGAAAAGCGAGTCTGGTTGATTGACATTCGCGAGGAAAGGAACCCAGTAATCGTCAGCACATGCCCGGTTCCTGAAGGCGACTTCTGCAAGCGGGGACTCCGCTTCGGTCCTCATAACGTCCACGAGAATAGACCGGGCTCCTTTCAAAGCGAAAGCATTATTTTTGTCACCTATTACAACGCCGGGCTGCGCGTGTTTGACATACGAAACCAATACCGGCCGGTTGAAGTCGGTTTCTTTGTTCCGCCGCCTCCCGAAGGACAAAAGGCACCCATGTTCAACGATCTCTACGTCGACACGGATGGCTTGATCTACGTGACAGACCGAATCAAGGGAGGCTTGTACGTTCTAGAATATACAGGACCGAAGATTCAGTGACCGCAAAGAATGCATAGAGACATTTTATGTGATTTTCCGTCGCGCGAACAATAAGTCCAAAAATTCCCCCTCTTACATCTCCCCCGTCGCGGGGGAGAGAAGAGAGGGGGTAGCGTCACCGCAAAAGGAGGGCCTACATGAAGAGTTTGCAGAGGCTTTCAATCTGTTTTTTCGCATTGTTGATGATCCTTCCTGCGACGAAACGCGGCTTCGCTGCGCCCATCGACGATCTCATTTCCGGCGCCAAGAAGGAAGGAACGATTGAATTTTACGCGCCATCGACGTTGACGCCGCAAGGCGCGCAGGCTTTAGGCGCGGCCTTCAACAAGAAATACGGCCTCAACGTCAAGCTGCAATTCAGTCCTTCGGGAAACATGACCCGGGATATCGGCAAGGTCGTCGGTTTGGGCGCTAGCGGCTTGCCGCCGGAGTGGGACTTGATGGTGGTCACAGACGCTCACCACGCGACGCTTTGGGTCAAGAAGATGCATCAGCCGTTCGACTATAAGAGCATCGGAGTTGATCCCAAGATGATCCAATATGACAACGGCGCGGTGAGTTTTGCCAATCAGTTTGTGCTGCCCGCCTACAACAAGAAATTAGTTTCTGCCAGTGACGCGCCCAAAACTTGGGATGACCTTTTGAATCCCAAGTGGAAAGGCAAGTTGGGCGTGTCCAGCGCCACGCATCACATGGCCCGGCTGGCCGCAGGGCCGTGGGGCGAAGAAAAAACAACCAACTTTGTTAAAGCCCTCACCAAGCAGGAACTGATACTCGGGAGATTGGGCGAGATCTACAATCGTCTCCTCTTGGGAGAGATCGTCGTCGCAGTTTCCTTGAGCGACAGCGAGATCAAATCGGAAAAAAACAAGAGCGCGCCGGTGGTATTCGCCGAAGCGGTGTCGCCGCTGATTGCGCCCGCCTATGAGGCGGGCGTGCCGAAGAACGCGGCGCATCCCAAAGTGGCCTACCTGATGGCTGCATATCTTACGACACAAGAAGCGCAGAAGATTTGGGAAAAATACGCGGGCCAAAGCTCTGCTTTTATTCCTGGCACGACGGCCTACAAGTATGTACAGAAAAAAAATGTCGTCTACATGACTCAAGACCAAGCCGAAATGGTCGACCGGCTCTCGAGAGAATACGGAAAAATCTTCGGCTTTAGCGGTTTATAAGCGAGGCCAGGCGCAGACATGAAAGCTGAGGCTGATCTCGGCGTCATTGGTCGCGTCGTCGATGTCAAGGCCCATGGCCTCGGCTTATTTTCCAGCGGCTTGCTGGCGTTGCTTATTCTCATGGTGGGCGTGCCGCTGGTGATGGTCGTTCTCATGAGCCTGCGCACCGGATTTCCCGGCGAAGGCGGGGCGCTCACGCTCGCTAACTTCGTCGCTGTCTACAGCAGTCCGGGAACCTACAAAGTTCTGCTCAACACGGTTTTGTTCGCGTTAGGCACCGTTCTCGTAACGCTCGTATTCGCCGTGCCGCTAGTCTGGCTTCTCAATCGCACGGACTTGCCGCTCAAAGGCACGATCTATGTTCTCATGACCGTAGGAATTTTGGTCCCGGTGTTTCTACGCACGATCGCCTGGATTCTCCTCCTCAGCCCGCGCATCGGTCTCGTGAATCAATGGGCCAGGCAGTTGTTTGGCATGGATCATCCTCTGATCAGTCTGTACAACATACCAGGGATGGCTTTTATACAGGGTGTATCGTTCGTGCCATCCGCGTTTTTCATGTTGGCGGCGGCTTATCGCACGATGGACCCATCGCTGGAAGAAGCGGCCTACACGTCCGGAGTGAGCAAATTCCAGACTTTCCTCAGGATCAATATCCCCATCACTTGGCCGGCGATTGCCGGAGTCATGGTCTATTTGTTCATGTCCGCGATCGCCGTATTCGAAGTTCCGGCAATCATCGGCTTTCCGGCGCGGATTCTGGTGCTGAGCGCGTTGATCTTCACTTCGACCAATCCGCCCACGGGCTTGCCCGATTACGGTCTCGCGGGAGCCTATGGCGCGGTCATGCTGATTGCTGGTCTCGCGCTGGCGTATTTCTATGTGCGGCTCGTGCAGCACGGCAAGAAATACACAGTCATCACCGGGCGCGGCTATCGGCCTCGCCAGATATCGCTGGGGCGATGGAAGTGGCCCGCGCTGGCTTTCGTGTTGCTGTACTTGTCCATGGAGGTTTTCATTCCGTTTCTGGTTCTAGTTTGGGCATCGCTGCTGCCTTACTTGCAGCTCCCGACGGCGGAAGCGTTCTCACAAATCTCATTCAATAATTACGAGACGATTTTCGATTTCGTCGATGCGCAGCCATTTATTAACACGGCGATTCTCATGTTGGCGGTGCCGACGGGAACTATGTTTCTGAGCGTGCTGGTTTCTTGGATTGTCGTCCGGACCCAGGTGCGCTTTCGCGGATCCCTCGATACCATTGCCTTTCTGCCCCACGCGATACCAAGCATCCTGCTTGCGGTGGGCCTCGGCTACCTTGGCTTGGCGTATCGTAACTTTTTCCCAGTGTACGGCACCATTGCGATCATCGCTATTGCCCACACCATAACCTGGATCGCTTACGGGACTCGCACCACCAATGGTGTGATGATTCAGGTGCATCGCGAGCTGGAAGAAGCCGGAAAGGTGGCCGGGGCATCGACGCTGCGCGTTCTCGGCCGCATCGTGCTGCCGTTGGTGGCCTCTGGGATCTTTAACAGTTGGATTTGGATCAGCATGCTCTCGTATCGCGAGGTCACGATGGCCTTGACGCTTGGCACGCGCAAAAATCTCGTGATCTCGACCATTGTGTGGCAGTTTTGGGGCAACGGTTGGGTGCCCCAAGTCGCCGCGTTGGGAGTGCTGCTCGTGCTGTTCGCTGTTCTGGTGGTCGGTATTTTGAAAATTGGTTTTTCCCGCTTTGGTGGAGAGTTTGGTTCGGGAAATTAAAAAGAATGGAATAATGGAATGTTGGAGTAATGGAACGAAACGGAGAGAACGATCGAGTAATGGAAAGGTTATTTTCGCTTGATCACGATTCGCGGTCTCAGGAAATGGTTCGATAGCCGGCGCGGCAGAGTCGAAGCGCTGCGGGGGATCGATCTGGAAGTGGCGGAGAAGGAGTTTTGTGTTTTGCTCGGTCCCAGCGGCTGTGGCAAAACGACGACGCTTCGGTGCGTCGCCGGGTTGGAGAAACCTGACGCGGGCGAACTGGAGATCGCCGGTGTCTTGGCCAGTTCACCGGCGCGGCGGATTCACATTCCCACCGAGAAGCGCGACATCGGCATGGTCTTTCAATCCTATGCCATCTGGCCCCACATGAACGTCTTTAATAACGTGGCATTCCCGTTGATCAAAGGACGAAAGAAAATACCTAAAGATCAAATCTCTCACAAAGTTCGCAATGCGCTCAAACTCGTGCAGCTCGACGGTCTCGAAGACCGACCGGCTACCGATTTGAGCGGCGGGCAGCAGCAGCGTGTCGCGATGGCGCGGGCGATGGTGACCGAACCGAAACTTCTCTTGATGGACGAGCCTCTGAGCAATCTCGACGCTCGGTTGCGCGAACAGATGCGCGTCGAACTTAGAAAGATCACCAAGGCGGTGGGCGTAACAACGCTCTACGTAACGCATGACCAGGCAGAGGCGCTGAGTCTCGGCGACAAAGTTTGTGTGATGCACGACGGCGAGATATTGCAGATGGCTCCGCCGCACGAAGTTTACGCCCGCCCGGCAAATCTTTTCGTTGCTCAGTTCGTGGGCGAAATGAACTTTGTCAAAGGTAAAGTCGCCGGTTCGGCGCAGGTGGAATGTCCACTGGGAACTCTGCCGGTCCAAGTGCCATCGAGTCTTTCCGCCGGGAGTTCGGTTACGTTAGCGATCCGTCCCGAACACATCAAGCTCAGCGCCAAAGATGGCTCAGGAGCGTCTTTGGTTGGAGCGGTGTCAAGCAAGAACTATCTAGGCGATGCAGCACTGCTCGAAGTCGTCGTCAACGGCGTGACGCTGATGGCAAAGCTCGTCGGCGATGTGGAGCTCACTGTCGGCGACGAGGCGGCTGTTGAGTTGCCGGTCCATCGCTGGCATGTGTTCCCGTGATTTTCGCGAGTTCGATTTTTACCGCAAACGCAAAGGTTGCCAAGAAGAAACAATGATTTCCTGAATTTCGTTTCACTTCATCCAGGCTACGATGTATGACGTAGAAAAGAACTTGAAGAGAAGGATATCGTCATGAGCACGTTCACGCGCAAGCCGGTTGAGAATCTTCTTTCATCCCGATCCGTTGCCATCGTCGGCGCATCAACCAAGGGACGCTGGCCTTCGGGCATATATCGCAATCTCAAAGCGGCCAAGTTCCCGGGCAACATCTACCTGATTAACCCGAACTATACGGAGATATTTGACGATAAATGTTATCCGAATCTTGCCGCTTTGCCAGAAGTGCCGGAACATCTACTGATGCTCATTCCGACTCGAGCTGTTCTTAACACCTTGGAAGAGGCAACCAAGCTCGGAACAAAAGCGGCGACTATTTACAGCGCCGGTTTCGGTGAAGGCGATGATCCCAAAGGGAAAGAGCGGGCACAAGCCATGAAGGAGCTATGCGATCGCAGCGGGTTTGTTGTCTGCGGCCCGAACTGCATGGGGTCGTTTTCTCTGCCCGAAGGACTATGGACTTTCCCTACTCCGGTTCCGCTCCTGAAAAAAGGTCCCGTGGGTTTGATCTTTCAAAGCGGCGGCTCGCTCGGAAACTGGGTCAAGGGCGCGACCGAGCGGGGCATCGGGTTTTCTTACGCGGTTTCCAGCGGCAACGAAGTGAGCCTCGATCTGGTTGATTACCTTTCTTTTTTGGTCGATGATCCCGGCACCAAGGTTATTGCGCTCATGGTGGAAGGCATTCGTCGTCCCCAAGAGTTCATGACCGTGGCGACGCAGGCCCTCAACAAAAACAAGCCGATTCTGGTCGTGAAACTGGGTCGATCAGAGATGGGCAAACGCCAAGCGATTTCTCATACAGGGGCGTTGGCGGGAGCCGACGAAGTGTTCGACGCGGTTTGTAAACGACTGGGTTTGATTCGCTGTCCGACACTCGAAGACCTGACCGAAGTCACGCTGGCATTTATGGCGGGCCGATACCCGCGTGGCAGCCGCGCGGCGATCGTGGTCAACTCGGGCGGCATGAAGGGGCTGCTTTGCGATCACTGCGACGAGCTAAATACGAATCTCGCGCAGTTGAGCGACAAGACCAAGGAAGCAGTGCGCCCGCTGATTCCCGAAGAACTCGTTGTGGAAAATCCACTCGAATGCGGAGTCGCAGGCTTTGGGGACGAGCAGGGCTTTGTCAACATCGTTAAACTGCACGCCGAAGACGATGGCGTGGATTTACTCGCCATTCACGGCGAGTTGCCGCGCGGGGAGAAAAGAGACGCGCTGCTTTTCAAAAATCTCGCTGCGACTACCGATAAACCGATTCTCGCCTTTGCGCGATCCACTTATAGCTGTACGGATGAGAGCCGCGCTTTCCAAGAGGAAGCCGGGATTCCGTTCCTGCAAGCGATCAAGCCGACCCTCCGTGCTCTTGCGGGCTTAGGTTTATACGGGGAACGCAAGAAAATTGGTGTTCCAACTTTGCCGACAGAAACGGGCAGAGCGGAAGATCTTCAAGGAGAGAGGCTGACCAATTTGCTCCAAAGCCATGGGATCGCCATGCCAAAACAAGCTCTGGTCGGCACGGCAGCAGACGCGGCGGCAAAAGCGATGCAAATTGGCTTTCCCGTGGCATTGAAATTGATTGCCGCAGAAGTCGTCCATAAAACTGAAACTGGAGCAGTGGTTCTGGGCTTGAAAAGCGCGGAAGAGGTTCAGACGGAAGGGCAAAAGCTGCTAACCAAGACGCTGAGCCGGGGCCAGTTGCTGGTCCAAGAGATGGTTCTGGGAACCGAGGTTCTGCTCGGCGCCCGGAGTGATCCACAGTTCGGCCCTTTCCTGATGGTTGGATTAGGTGGAATTCTCGTCGAAGTTTTGAAGGATGTTGCGATTCGACTTCTGCCTGTAGATGAGGGAGAAGCGCGCGCGATGTTGCAGGAATTGCGCGGCTACAAGATCCTCCAGGGTGTTCGCGGCCAACCGGCGCGCGACATCGATGCTCTGGTTCGCGCCATGGTGGGGCTATCTGCGATTTTCGCCGCTCATCGAAATTATCTTTCCGACTTTGAAATCAACCCAATCATGGTGCGGACTCAAAGTGGTGGAGCGGTGGCAGTGGATGTAAGGGTGATCAAAAAGATGACAACCTAACCCACCTCCGGACAGGCTTGACATCCCCTCCGCCACGGAGTAACGAGAGGGCGTGTTAACGGTCGAGAGCTTCGTCGGCATTTTCCAGAGCTTATCATGACCAGACGTCCAGGCGATAAGACGCCGGAACCACCTGGCGGCCGTGCAGCGGAGCGGCTACGGATGTTCGAGGAGGCGCGCCGCCCCAAAAAAGTCTCTCGCCATCATCTGAAGAAAAGGCGATCTGCAAAGGACGCGAAGAAGGATGCGCCCGTGAAAAAGGGGGTATCGTCCTATGAAGAGCAAGATCGAGGCAAGGATTGAGCGGCGCACCAAGCGGAAAAAACCCAAGTCGCCGGTTGGCGGCAAGGCGCTGCAGCGATTATTCTTTTATCTCGGTGAGCGCGATCCAAAGCTGAACGATGACGTCGTAGCGACGATCGCTGTACCGAAAGCCGCGCGACCGAAGTTCGGCCTAACAAAGAAGGCCTTACGAGCAAAGCCGGTTAGCGCTGCCAAGGCAGGACGGCCGCGAAGAGCTGCGCCGGCGGCGAAATCTTTGGCCGCAGCGCTTGCCAAAGCTGCCACTGCGCTCACCATACGCCGGCGAAGGGCCCGTACCACGCGACGCAGGGCGAGGGCGGCGGCTCCTGCTGCACCTCCGCCCTGGCAGGCTATTGGGCCGTCGCTCATTCCCCATGGACAAACGTACGGCAGCAATGATGTCGACGTGATCGGCCGTGTGGCGGCGATCGCCGTTGACCCGAACGATCCGAAGCATCTGCTGTTAGGTGCCGCCGGCGGTGGCATTTGGGAAAGCCCCGACACAGGGGCGACTTGGAAGCCGCGCACCGATCAGATGCCGTCCCTCGCCATTGGAGCGATCGCGTTTGATCCGACAAATCCAAAAAGAGTCTATGCCGGAAGCGGCGAAGGAAATTTCTATGCTAATCTCGGCGCCGGCGTCTACAAATCCACTGACGGCGGCGCGACCTGGGCCGTGTCGGCATCGGCGCCTTTCGTCGGCGTCGGTTTCTATGACCTGGTTGTCGATTCGCAGACTCCGGCTGTGCTTTATGCCGCGACCACCAACGGATTTTACAAATCGACTAATAGCGGAGTTGCGTGGAGCTTAAAACGCGCAGGAAGATGCTGGGATATCAGTGTTCATCCCAACGGAGGGTTAGTGGAAATCCTCGCGGCATTTGCCGACGGTCTTTTCGTGTCGACCAATGCCGGCAATACCTTCGCCGCCGTCGCTCTTCCATCGTGGCCGGCGGGCGCTTTGGCACGGCTGGCGGTCGATCGCGTCAATACGGCGCCGACCGTCGCCTATGCTTTCGCGGCTAAAGGTTCGGCGGGGCATTTGTGGCGGCGATCAGGGGCAGTCTGGACTAAAATTAGCACGCCGCCGGGACTGAACATAAATCAGGCTTGGTACGACTGGTACGTTGCCGCCACGCCAAGCATTCAGAACCAAGTTTATATCGGCGCCATCGACGGGTATCGAGGAACTATCAGCGGTTCCACGGGAACCTGGACCAACATCACCACACAAGGCAACAACAGCATCCATCCAGACCAGCATTGCCTGACCTTCTCACCCAATAATCCGCAGATCATTTATGCCGGCAACGACGGCGGGATTTTCCGATCGGCAAATAGTGGCGCAACCTGGACGGCACTCAATAAAGGTCTCGGCATCACCGAGATCGAATACCTCGCCAGTGATCCCAATACGTGGAAGTGGCTGATGGGAGGAACCCAGGACAATGGAACGATTCGCTACACAGGCTCGACGGTTTGGGACCACATAGCCGACGGTGACGGAGGCGATTGCGGCGTCAACCAGCTGAATCCGAATGTCGTATATCACTCATACTACTCTGTGTCGCTCGAGCGTTCGACCAACAAAGGCAACACCTGGTCCGGGCTTGGCCTTCCATGGCCCCCCACCCTGGGATCTCTGTTCTATCCGCCGGTGGAGGTATCCGGACTGACGGTCGCCATCGGGGCTGCCTCGCTGCTGGTAACCCGAAACGGTGTGCAGCCGTGGACGACGGTCTCGCTTGGCTTACCCAGCGGGGAGTATCCGTCGGCTATGCGCGCGATCGACGCCAACACGTTGCTGATCGGTAGCACGGCCGGCCGCGTCCTGCGAGTTTGGTGGACCGGGGTTTGGAACAAAGCCCAGCTCACCTCGCCTGCTCCTCGCTATATCAGCTGTGTGGCCGTCGATCCGAGTAACCCGCAGCGGTTCTGGGTGACGATCTCGCAAATCGGCGGCGGCTTGGTTTATCGAACAGATAACGCGGGCAGCACCTGGGTGAATTGCACGACGGGTTTGCCGGCTATCCCAATGAATTCAGTGGTGGTTGATCCGGCAAATTTCAAACGGGTTTGGGTCGGCGCCGATGTCGGTGTGTATCAAACCCTAGATCTAGGCTCGAGCTGGGCAGCCTTTTCAAACGGACTGCCGAATGCCATGGCTGTCGACCTGCTCTTCCACAAACAGGATCGCATGCTCATCTGCGCCACGCGCAACCGAGGCGGATGGGTGATGCCGGTGCCGTAAGGCACGGAACGAAAAAGACGGAGGACCTCATGGATTTCATAGAGAAGATGTTTGGTATCTCGCCGGACGGCGGGGACGGCTCAACGGAGGTGATGATTATAGTTGTGTTCGTGCTGATCGCCGCGCTGGTCACGTGGCGGTGGTTGTCCAAAAGATCTCCGGAAGACGTATAGCTCACGATTGGTTTATCTTTTCGTGGCGGTTGTCTAGGCGAAGGCGCACAATTCGGCTGGAAGAGTGCGCGGAACGGTTTGGGGAATGCTTCGACAAGCACTAACGGGAAGGAAACTCATTTCAGATACTTGACCGTTCGCGCTGAGGCTTTCGAAGAGCGATCGCTCCACGCTTTCGGGAACTTGATAGAGCGCGTCGAGACGCTTCTTCTTACTTCAGTCGCTTGAGAAATCCTTCGTCATCAATCGTTTTCACGATGCTCGCATCCACCATCGGTGAAACGTCGGTTTTCAGCAGCTCCGGGCGGGTGCGCGCCATTTCGGCGAGAATAGTTTTCATTCCTTCCAGCGTTGGATACGGCAGGTCGGGAAGCGCGCCCTTCAGGTAAGCGTAGGCCGTATCGAGTGTGCTAAGATCCGTCTTCGCGTATTTTTTCAGAACGCCGATCGTTGGCGCTTTTTGTGTCTTGAAGAAATGAATCGCTTCGACCGTGGCGCGGCCGAATCGTAAGATGGCATCGTGTTTTTCGCGCAGAATTTTTTGGCTCGTAATCACCCCGCTGTGAGGGTAGGGAATGCGCTTGCTTGCGAGATCGACGAGAACTCTAAAACCCATCTTATCCGCTTGTTCCAGCTCCGTAGTGGTAATGACGGTGAATTGCGCCTGGCCTTGCTGCATCGCGAGCATGCGCAGGTTGGTGGCGCCGACAACTCGCAGATTAACGTCCCGTTCAGGATCAAGTCCAATGTTTCTGAGCCCTAACCGCATGGCGAAATCTGCCGACGTCGCTGCGGAATGATTCGCGCCGACCTTTCCCTTTAGATCTTCGATGCCTTTAACGCTTGAGGTGGCCACGAGATAGTAAGGCAGAAACACCTCGAGGCCCATGATCATGGTGGCATCCGCGCCACGCACCCTCGCGCTTGCGACCGCGGGTCCCGTCCCTGCTACCACTTGCAGTTCGCCGGCGAAAAGCGCCATCAAAGCTTTAGGTGTGCCTTCGATATAAATGACGTTGACGTCGAGGCCGTGCTTCTTGAAAAATCCCATGTCTTTGGCCACCCAAAGAACGGAGGAAGAGCCTGCATTGGGGGAAATGTAGACAAAGTTGAGTTTCTCTTGAGCATTGAGCTTGTTCAAAGTGCTGCACAACA
>Ga0307471_100001648_pt1 | contig 12336 bp, 8 predicted proteins | sample atmos_gasesAM3C__2_FD_204566 | JGI IMG/M metagenome (GOLD analysis project Ga0307471, IMG submission 204566) | Hardwood forest soil microbial communities from Morgan-Monroe State Forest, Indiana, United States - atmos_gasesAM3C_515 | ecosystem: Environmental > Terrestrial > Soil > Temperate... | reverse complement strand
GCGAGAAATCCTTTTGTCATTTCAACTTTACAAATAGCAGAACGAAAATCGCCCAGACTCCGACCGTCAACGGAAACTGTGCCAGTGCCGCATCCTGCAGGGCCCCTCCTCTTGGAAGCACGAATGTCAGAAGGAACATCGCTACAGCAGTCAGTATTCCAATCGCCAGCTTGCCCTTTGAGTTCATAGCTTGTTTTCCTCTCCCTGTTAAGCCTTGTCCGCAGAGATGGCGGATTGGCCCAGTCAGCGCACGAAGTATACCTTTCGCGTCAAGAGACCTTTTGGCCGAAAAGCGCTAAACAGGACTCGGGCGTGCACGCCGTGAAACACCTTAGGTCACCGTGGGCGGTTAGTTCCCTTGAAAACAAGTCTTTGTGCACAGTCCACCCGTAGCGTTGGGCACTACGAGCCTATAGGGGACATGAACCTAAGTAACCACCGATCCTCCCCGGAAGGGCCATTCCGCCATTACCCCGGAGCCCTTAGCATGCCCCTTATGGCGGAGTGCTCAATGCTCGAAAATGCGCTTTGTAGTGACATCCTGGTTAGGTTGGCCGAGTACTACGAGGAAGATCCTGGCCAGTTCGTACACTTACCCCAACCCACGGTAGCCTCTTCGGTTGCCCGGCAAACCGTGGCCGAACTCAGGAACGAAGGCTACGTGGAGGAGGAAGTTCGCGGCGTGATTCGCCTTACCGCGCGCGGCTACCAGGCCTTTAAGAAGAAGTCGGCTCCCGGGCGCCGGCAGTGGGCTTAGGCCGATAAGACCGGGCAGGCCATCCCCCTTTACGGGGATTGTTCCCAGAATTCCGGATTGTCAGAGTTTTCCTACCCGCTGAACTCGAGCGACCTTCTCCCAATTCATCGCACGATCCTTCCAACAAAGTCATCAGAGGTCACCACGTTTCATTGTGTCCATCAGATGATCGCAGGAGCGCACGCACAGAGCCATGATGGTCAATGTCGGATTCTGGCAAGGGTTGGAAGTAAAGCCAGCGGCATCCATTACAAACAAGTTCTTAACATCGTGGGTCTGCTGGAATTGAGTGAGAACCGACTTCTTAGGGTCCTCGCCCATACGTGCGATTCCAGCTTCGTGGACCGCCCACCGGGGTGCGGATGGGTTTGCGAAGGTGTGAATATTTCTTGCCCCGGCTGCCTCCAGTAGCTGCCCGGCACTTTCTCCCATGTCCTTGATCATGGCCTCTTCGTTCGCGGCATTGGACATATGAATTTTGAGCACCGGAATTCCAAAATGATCGACCACACCCTTGTCGATTTCCACGTAGTTGTCCCAGCGCGGCAGAACCTCGCCAAAACCTAGGACATTCACCTCCACCTGCGGCTCTCGCAACGCCTTCTTGAATGCTTCTCCGAAACCGGGTGCGGCAAAATTGAACTTCAAGTCTGTGTCGCCTTCGAATCCGTATCCTCGTAAGAAATTCTTGGAGCGAGGCCCATTCAAGGTGTTACGGAAGCGAGGCACGTAAAAACCCACCGGGCGGCGGGGGCCTCCCAACGTCGGTTGCGCTCCAAATGCCGGGAGTTCTCCCCTGCCACCTCCACTCCGAATGTGCGCTGTCAAGTAATGTCCCAACACGCCACTGGAATTCGCCAGTCCCGCAGGATGTTGACGGCTAGCGGAGTTCAGAAGAATGCGGACGGACTCCTGCGCCTGAGCACACAGGATCACGACGCGGCCAAACACTTCGCCAGTTTCCCGAGTGTTGCGATCGACGTAGGACACTCCCCGCGCGCGATTACTGCTGCCGTCCATCAGGACTTGGTGGACCATTGCATTCGAAATCAGGGTGCAGTTTCCCGACTTCAGGGCATCCGCTACGGTGGTGAACGCCGAGTTGAAATAGGAGCGCGACTGGCAACCACGCTCGCACGGACCGCAGTAGTGGCACGCCGAGCGGCCTTTCAAAGGACGGGTAAGATTTGCCGAACGGGTGGGCGTAACGATCCATCCCAGTTTTTCTTTCGCTCGACTGCGCAGCAGGACCTCCTGACAGGTAAGCGGCATGGGCGGCTGGAACTTCCCATCCGGCAATCCGGCCAGACCCTCCGCCTGTCCACAAATACCTACGTATTCCTCCACCAGGTCGTAGTAAGGTTCGAGGTCTCTGTAACTGAGGGGCCAGTTCTCGCCGTAGCCGTCGTGGCTGGCGGCCTTCAAGTCGAAGTCACTGAACCGCAGGGACACCCGTCCCCACACATTGGTGCGCCCGCCCGTCATGCGAAGGCGCCCTAGCCAATGAAAAGGCTTGTCGGCCGGAGTGGTGTAGGGCTCTTCGAGGTCGTTGCAGAACCATTCGTAGTTGTACTCGGTGCAAATGTCGAATTCCGACTGGATGGGGCGGGTCTTGCGAACAATCTCCGGCGCGAGGTTGTGGTACTTCAAATCAAACACCGGCTTGTGCTCGGTGAAGTTACTGGAGGGTTGTGGACGTCCAGCCTCAAGCAAAGCGACTTTGAGTCCCGCCTCGGCCAGTCGCTTGCAGGCCCAGCCGCCGGAGGCTCCCGAGCCCACTACCAATACATCGAACAATGGATGGTTTACGTCGCCCAATTAGCCCCGGTCCTGCCTGATAAGAAGCAGAGTATCGTTCAAGTTTAGGGATGCCCTTCCGGATGCGTGCACTCCGGCGGAGCATCAAAGTAGTTCTCGTCTGTCCACCCCAACTCCTGCAGGCCAGGTTCCGACGAGTAATACGCTCCCACGACCCATCCTTTCAAATTCTCGAAGTGATCTCGGAGAGTCGCCCCCGGAATCGGTGCCCTGTCATCTATGTCTTCCGACGAGTCACGATCGGTCACGACCCTGGCCGATTTTGCCGTCGCACAGATATTCAGAAGTTCATCCTGTTGGGTCGCGTTAAGAGACTTGAAAGGGCGGCCAAAGTGCTTCTGCGACTCAGCATCGATGGCCGCAATCGCAGCCACAAAGTTTTGCCGGTTTTGTGCGGTCTCCACCGTCAGAAGGAGGTCGATCAGGCGATTCACCTGCGCCGCCGTCGAGCCGGGAAGAATGCGCTCGGACAGAATGATGAGACTCTCATTCTGGTTATCATCGAGGACGGCCGGCGACCAGTCGCCGGCAATTTTCTCGGTCGCATTCAGAAGGTGCTCCGGCTGCGACAGGTGCTTGCGAATGGGATGAGCCTCGGCAAGCTTGCATCCAGCGACTGCGGCGCCCAAGGCTCCCAGAACCGTTTGGAGCATTTCGCGGCGGCTGAGGGATGGACTGGATGCAGCCCAAGTCGGGATGATTCGCAGCTCTTTCATATCCATGACTTCAATCTCGACTCAGCTGCGCTGTGAACCGTACTCTTGCTTGCACGCATCAACCCGGCTGCAACGAGCGACATGCTCAAGGTTGCACTCCGATGTCCTGATTCTCCGGAACCGCACGCCAGTAGGCTTGGTGGCCGAGGTAGTCGTCATCGGCAAGATTCGCGATGATCAACCGACGCAGCTCAAGCGGATTGACGGAGCCCTGCACCTTGTAAGCCACCGTTCCGTCAGGCCGAATTAACATGCTGTAGGGAACGGCGGCATTCCACTCCGAATCAAAAGCCGCCATTAATGGGTAGATGTCCGTAGAACCTAGCAGAAGGTTCTGACTGGTTGCGTGCTGCTTCTGCAGCGCCGCCAGAACACCCGGTTGTTCATCGGGGTAGTTGATGCTCACGGTCACCAGGTCGAAGGCGCGGTGGCCGTACATTCGATACATGGTCTCAAGTTCGGGCAGCTCTTTGAAACAGGGGCCACACCAGGTCGCCCAGAAGTTCACCAGAACGAGTTTCCCAGTAGAGTTCTTGCGGAGCGCCTTGAGACCGTCGGCACTCGCCTGCTTGACGCTGACAGGTCGACTCTCGATCTCCGCCAGTTCCTCTTTGCTTCCCTCTTCTTTATAGATCCATTTCGTCGAACAACCGACCGAGGGCGTCTTGACAACTGGAACTGGCTTCCCTGTAAGAAGGGCGTCGAGCGCATTGCGCGCATCGCGAACGCTCACCAGGGGTTCGCGGGGATTGTTGTCGACGCGGCCTTCATAGCGAAGCTTTCGCTCGGCATCGAGAATGAACAGGTGCGGAGTGGCCGTCGGGCCATAAGCGCGGGAGACCTTCTGTGTCTCTCCGTCGTACAGGTAGGGAAAATTGAAATGACGGTAGGCGGCACGGACCTTCATATCTTCGAAGGAATCGCCAACATCCGTGTAGCCCATCTCATCCAGTCGAACAGCGGCGGGGTTGTTGGGTTCGATCGCGACCAAGGTCACACCGCGAGCGCGGTAGTCCTCTGCAAGCTGTTTGATTCGACCTTCGTAGAGTTGCGCCGTCGGACAGTGATTACACGTGAAGGCGAGTACGAGTATTTTGCTGGCGGCGTACTCCTTCAGGCAGTGGTTCTGGCCATCAATTCCTGGAAGGCAAAAATCTGGAGCAGCCGCACCCACTGCCAGCGTGGGTGGACCTCCTTCATCACAGAACGCTGGGACGACCATTACAAACAAAAAGAGCACGCAAAAGAACCGACGGAACATGCTTCAGGCTCCGATTTGGGAAATGGCACGAAGTTGACGAAGGAATGCGGCAGCAGTGTACCGCTAGTCCGAGCGGATACCAATAGATTACTATTAAATCGTTTTATTCTCAGACATGACCCACATATTGGCATTGAGGTTCCCCGCTCGCATGCACACGCCTTGGTTCATCCTCCCATGCGTCGCACAGGGCCTGGTACTGCTCTGCGCACCATACGCTTCGGCTCAAGTGGCAAGCCCGAGCACTGGAGCATCGGCTGCAATTGTGCGGGTGGATACCAACCCGGCGCACGTACTGAACTCGTTCGACCCCGATCGGGCGCTCGGCAGTTCGATTGACGTGCTCTCCCGCACCGGGATTGACAAGGTGTACTCTCCGCACATCGTGCAGGAGTCCCTTTCGGCAGGTTGGGGACCGATCACCTATCGCAACAACACCGAACTTCGCATGGCCGCCTGGCACTGGACCGAGAACGGAATCTGGAGCGATCCTGTTCACAAGAGCGGATACTTCACTGGCAGCAGCGAACTCAAAGAGCCCCTGCGGTACATTCTGGCGTATGCTCTGCCGCATCGCGGTTTTTCAACCAGTGGCGACCGTCCCCTGCAAGGCCCCAATCTTAGCCACTGGAAGAGCAATCCGTACCTGACCAGCAAATTCACCGGGGAAAGCGACTCGCTTCATCCCCAGTGGGTCGTCGTGGACCTGCGCTCGCCGAAGTCTGTGAACGCCATTCGCATCGGGTGGACGAGCCCTTATGCCACGACCTACCAGGTCGAATATTGGGTGGGCAAGGACGCCCTCGACTTTGATCGCGGGCCAGACGGGGAATGGAAAGTCTTCCCATCCGGGTCGCTAAAAGACGCAAAAGGGGGTGCGATCACACTTAAGCTTTCGGCCGCTGCAGTCTCTACCCAGTTCGTGCGCGTGCTGATGACCGAATCCTCGAACACCTGCGATCTGCACGGGTCGGACGATATCCGCAACTGCGTCGGGTACGCCATGCAGGAGATCCAGGCGGGCAGCGTGGATGCGAATGGGGGCTTCACGGATGTGGTCCAGGATGCCCCGGCAGATAAGCGGCCGACCTATGCTTCGTCGTCGATCGACCCCTGGCATTCCGAAGCGGACGTTAACGCCACGGGAGCCTACCAACACAGCGGTTTCGATCTATTCTTCACCAGCGGACTCACAAACAATTTGCCCGCGATGATCCCGGTGACCATGTTGTATGGCACGCCTGAGGATTCTGCTGCCCAGATCGCCTACATTGAAAAACGAGGCTATCCGATCTCCTACGTCGAAATGGGGGAGGAACCGGACGGCAAGCACGCCATGCCGGAAGACTATGGCGCCCTCTACATTCAATGGGCCAACGAGCTCCACAAAATCGATCCAAAATTGAAACTCGGGGGGCCGGTCTTTGAAGGTGTAAACGAAGACATTCGAGTCTGGCCCGACGCGCAGGGCCGAACGTCGTGGATGGGACGCTTTGTCGCCTACCTGAAAGCCCACGGCCACCTCGCCGATCTGGCCTTTGTTTCGTTCGAACACTATCCCTTCGAGCCCTGCACTATCACCTGGAAGTCGTTGTACACAGAACCTCAGTTGATGAAACATATTCTCCAGGTGTGGAGAGCCGATGGTGTCCCGAAAGATGTTCCCTTGATGGTTACGGAAAATCACCTCGCGGCCGGACTTACGGGACCGATGAGCACGATCTTTGCGGCAGTGTGGCTCGCGGACAATGTCGGGTCGTTTTTCGAGGGAGGCGGCGCGGCTTTCTATCACTCGCCAATCCAACCGCAGCCGGTGCAGGACAGCTGTCTCGGGTGGGCGAGTTGGTCGAACTTCGTGGCCGACGCGGACTACAACATTACCGGCTACACGTCGCTTTATTTCGCCGCTCAGCTGATCAACAACGAGTGGGCCCAGCATCGCTCGGGGATCCACCGGCTGTTCCCATCTTCAGTGGATCTGAAGGACGCCGAGGGAAATGCACTGGTCACGTCATATGCTCTTCATCGCCCGGATGGAAGCTGGTCTCTGTTGCTGGTCAATCGGGATGAGTCGGAATCTCATTCCGTGCGGGTTTCATTCGACAATCTTGGAAGCAAACAAACGGGTTTTTCCGGCCCCGTGCGGGTAGTCACGTTCGGCAGTGATCAATACGTTTGGAAGAGTGAGGGTCGGAGCAGCCACGCCGACCCGGATGGGCCCGCGGACGGAACAACCATCACGGCCAACCCACAAACCACGTTCAACCTGCCGAGGGCCACAATCACCGTACTTCGAGGTAACGTGAAAAGTCTCGGAAATTGAGCGATCGCGTAAAATCTCGCCGGGACAAAAACCATGAACCCACAAGCAGAACAGGTCGCCACGACACTGCCCGCGCGGTATTACACCGATTCTGACCTCTTCAAAGATGAAGTCGAGCGCTTTTTCTGCCAGACATGGATTTGCGCGGGACGTGCGGATCAGATTCAGAATGCGGGCGACTACTTCCTGAGGGAGATCGCCGCGGAAAGCATCATCGTGACTCGCGACCACGATGGCTCGGTACGAGCCTTTTTCAATGTTTGCCGCCATCGTGGCACTCGAATCTGTGCGCAAAGCGAAGGCCATTTCGCCCGCCGTATCCAATGCGGTTATCACGGCTGGACTTATGGCTTGGACGGCCATCTCACCGGCGCCCCCCACATGCATGAAGGCTTCTGCCGGGAAGATTTTGGCTTGAATCGTGTACCCGCCGACGTGTGGGACGGAAACATTTTCATAAATCTGAGCGACCGGCCCGCGCCACTAGCAACGCAATTAGCCGACCTGCCGCTGAAGTTCGCCAAATGGAGAATGGGTGACCTGCGCCTCTACCAGCGCATGGAATATACCGTCAAAGCGAACTGGAAGCTCATCATGCTGAACTATAACGAATGCCTACATTGTCCCGTGCTGCATCCGGCGCTCAGCGCGATCACCGACTACCTCTCGGGCGAGAATGACGCACCCCATCCATCGTACATTGGGGGTTCGATGGAATTTCAGGGTGGCGCAGAGACGATGAGCATTGACGGCAAACGGCGACGCGACTACCTGCCCGGGTTGAGCGAGGAGGAACGAAAGAAAGTTCACTACTACGCTGTATTCCCCAACCTGTTCCTGAGCCTGCACCCTGACTACGTGATGACGCACACACTGTGGCCGCGGGCTGTCGATCGCACTGACATCGTCTGCGAGTGGCATTTCCAACCTGAAGAGATGGCCAAGAGCAACTTCGTGGGAAGGGATGCGGTCGAGTTCTGGGACCTGACCAATCGTGAGGACTGGCGGATCTCCGAGCTATCGCAGGCGGGAATCAGTTCGCGCGCCTACAGGCCGGGCCCGTATTCGCGCTGCGAGAGCCTACCGGCCGCATTTGACCAGATGATTCTCGAACGCGAACGAAAGGATCGTCACTGACTCGAGCGAAATTACTTCGAAAGCCTCACCAGTCCATCGGCAAGCCCACATAGTTCTCCGCGAGAGACTGGGATGCCGCCCGCGAACTTGTCACATAGTCTAGTTCCGCCAATTGGCGGCGATGATCGAACGCATTCTCTCCGGGGAAACGGTGCAGCATCGAAGTCATCCACCAGGAGAAGCGCTGTACCTTCCAGACGCGGCGCAGGCAGATTTCGGAATACGTATCCAGCAGATCAGACTGGCCGGTGCTATAGAACTTCTTGAATGCCCGGGCCAGGACGCGCACGTCAGCAACCGCCAGATTGAGCCCCTTTGCTCCCGTCGGCGGAACGATGTGGCCGGAATCGCCCGCGAGGAACAGTTGGCCGTAGCGCATCGGCTCGACCACAAAGCTGCGCATCCCGGTCACACCCTTTTGCAGAATGGGGCCTTTCGTAAGTTTCCAACCGTTGCACGCCAGTCGAGTTTCCAGTTCCCCCCAGATTTTTTCATCGGGCCACAGGGAAATGTCCTCATCCGGATCGCATTGCACATAGAGCCGGCTGATTTGCGGAGTCCGCATGCTGAGCAACGCGAAGCCTCGATCATGGTAGGTGTAAATCAGTTCATCAGAAGAAGGCGGCGCTTCCGCCAGGATACCTAACCATCCAAACGGGTAAACGCGCTCGTACGTGGTGAGCACGCCCTCTGGAATACTGGGACGGCAGATTCCGTGAAATCCATCGCATCCGGCGATGAAGTCGCAACTCAGTTCGTAGTCTTGTCCGTCTTTGCGGTATTGAATCCGCGGAGCACGGCTGGTGAGATCGTGCACACTGACGTCCTCAACCTCGAACAAAATCTGACCACCGGCGGCGAGGCGCGCATTGGTAAGGTCCTTTACAACCTCATGTTGGGAATAGATCGTGATTCCCTTGCCGCCCGTGAGCTCCTGAAAATCAATGCGATGACCCTCTGCGTTGAAGCGCAATTCAATTCCGTAGTGCACCAAGCCTTCGCGTTTCATGCGCGCTCCCACGCCCATCTCCGTGAGCAAATCCACAGTCCCCTGCTCCAGAACGCCGGCGCGCACGCGCTCCTCAACGTACTGACGGCTGCGGTTCTCGATCACAAAGGAGTCGATTCCCTGCAAATACAACAAGTGCGATAGGACCAGGCCCGCCGGCCCGGCTCCGACGATTCCGACTTGAGTATGCAAGGAGATAGGCATGGGTACGCTAGTTCATCAGTAAGAAAGTAGCCGTGGCCGACGTGGATTTCCGCCTTTCTCGGCTTCCGTCAGAGCTTCTTCTTTCGCTGCGCTAACGTTGCGTGGGTAGAATTGTGCGCAAATACCGGTCCTGAATTTGCTTGCGCAGACCTACGCCTCACCCCTGCCGAAAGACTTGCACATTACTCCTGCTGTATCAATTCTATATTCGTTGAGGTTTGCGATGGGTTGCTGAACCTCTGCTTCCCCGCCTGCTCATCGGCAAGAAGGTGGGCCCACCCCGCCATTGCTTTGTGGCCATGCGCGGGCGGGTTGACCTGACGGTGAGAGCATTTTCCAGTCACCCCGATCGATGCGGTTTTAGCCCCTATGATTACGGAACAGGGAGACCGGCGGGAGCCGACCAATTTACTATGGATGATTGGAAAGGAAAGCGGAGAGTTGGCATGACGCAAGAAGAAATCCGACTATCAGAATCCGGAGCCCGCAGGAAGCATTGGAAGCGATGGGGGCCTTACCTCAGTGAGCGTGCCTGGGGTACAGTCCGCGAAGATTACAGTCCGTATGGGAATGCATGGGAGTATTTCTCGCACGCTCAGGCTCGATCGCGGGCCTATCGCTGGAACGAAGACGGGTTGGCGGGCATTTGCGATCGCCGTCAGATCATGTGTTTCGCATTGGCGCTCTGGAATGAGCGCGATCCCATCCTGAAAGAACGCATTTTTGGCCTGACGGGAAACGAGGGCAATCACGGGGAGGACGTAAAGGAATACTACTTTTACCTCGATTCAACGCCCACACATTCCTATATGAAGTATCTCTACAAGTATCCGCAGGCTGAATTCCCCTACGACCAGCTGCGAAGCGAAAATCGACGGCGGAACAAGAGTGATCCGGAGTACGAACTGCTCGATACCGGGATCTTTGACGAGGACCGCTACTTCGACGTATTCGTGGAATACGCCAAGGCTGACACCGAAGACATCCTGATCAAGATCGCGGTCACTAACCGCGGCCCCGAGAGCGCGCATCTTCATCTGCTACCAACGGTATGGTTCCGCAACACCTGGACGTGGGGAGGGCGCGGGCGGCGTCCCGAATTGCACCAGTCAAAACTCGGCGCAAACCCTGTGATCGAGTTGAATCACGATCAGCCCGGCAATCGGTGGCTGCATTGCGAAGGTTCGCCGGAGCTCCTGTTTACTGAGAACGAGACCAATGCCCGGCGGCTGTTCGGAGTGGAGAACGGCCTTCCGTACGTCAAGGACGGAATCAACGACTACATCGTGAACGGTGCAAAAGACGCTGTGAATCCTGTAAAGGCCGGCACAAAAGCCGCTGCGCACTACCCGCTCACCGTTGGTCCGGGCGATACCGTGGTTGTCCGCTTACGGCTGGCTAACTCCGATTTCAAAGGGCAAAACGCGTTCGCCAGCTTTGACAACACGTTTGCGGTGCGTCAGCGTGAAGCAGATGAATATTACGCAACGGTCATTCCGCAGGATCTTTCGGCGGATGCAAAGAACGTCATGCGGCAAGGTTTTGCTGGAATGCTCTGGTCCAAGCAGTTCTATCACTATGTGATCAAGGACTGGTTGTGCGGGGATCCAGGCCATCCTCCCCCACCCACCGAACGTCACAGAGGACGCAACCGTGAGTGGACACATCTCTACAACGCAGATGTGATCTCCATGCCCGACAAGTGGGAGTACCCGTGGTACGCAGCCTGGGACCTCGCGTTTCATTGCATTCCGCTCGCGCTCGTGGACTCCGACTTCGCCAAAGAGCAGCTCATATTAATGCTGCGTGAGTGGTACATGCATCCCAACGGTCAGATTCCCGCATATGAGTGGGCCCTGGGTGATGTGAATCCTCCGGTCCATGCATGGGCGGCCTGGCGCGTCTACAAGATCGACAAGAAGAGAACCGGCAAAGGCGACCGGGCCTTTTTGCAGCGTGTGTTCCACAAGCTGTTGTTGAACTTCACCTGGTGGGTAAACCGCAAAGACGCCGAGGGCATGAACATCTTCCAGGGCGGATTTCTGGGCTTGGACAACATTGGCGTTTTCGACCGCAGCGCTCCGCTACCCACGGGTGGATATATCGAGCAATCCGACGGAACCAGTTGGATGGCCATGTACACGCTAAACCTGTTGGCCATCGCGCTGGAATTGGCGGCAGAAGAACCTTGCTACGAAGATGTCGCCAGCAAGTTCTGGGAACACTTTATCTACATTGCGAATGCCATGAGCCATCGTGGCCACGACAGCATGGGGTTGTGGAATGAGGAGGACGGTTTCTTCTACGACGTGCTGAAGCTGCCGGACGGAAACCAGTTCCCCATGAAGATTCGCTCCATGGTCGGCCTGATTCCACTGTTCGCCGTAGAAACCCTGGAACCGGAAGTTCTCGATATGTTGCCGGACTTCAAACGCCGCCTGGAATGGTTCATCGAAAACCGTCCTGATCTCACGAAGAACCTGGCCTGCATGAAAACCGAGGGCATCGGTGAACGGAGATTGCTGTCGATCGCCGGCCAGGAGCAACTCCGCTGCATTCTCAAGTACATGTTGGATGAGCGCGAGTTTCTCTCGCCTTATGGGATTCGCGCGTTGTCCCAGTTCCATCGCGATAACCCTTACCGGCTCGATGTTGACGACATGGAGCACCGCGTAGACTATGAGCCCGGCGAATCATGCACCGGATTGTTCGGCGGCAATTCGAACTGGCGCGGCCCGATTTGGTTCCCCGTGAATTACCTGTTGCTGGAGTCGCTGCAAAAGTTCCATCACTATCTGGGAAACAACTTCAAGGTGGAATTCCCTACCGGTTCGGGAAAGATGCTGACTCTGTGGGACGTGGCAGGAGAATTGTCGCGCCGCATGACCAGCATTTTTCTCAAGAATGAGAAGGGCCGCCGCCCTGTGTTTGGGAGTCTCGAGAAATTCCAGACCGATCCGCACTGGCGTGACCTGGTGTTGTTTCACGAGTACTTCCACGGGGATTCCGGAACAGGCATTGGCGCCAGCCATCAGACCGGGTGGACGGGTGTGGTCACCAAATTAATGCAACAAAGCGGTGAATCCCGCGAACACAAGAAGACCAATTCCG
>Ga0307471_100001647_pt1 | contig 12338 bp, 9 predicted proteins | sample atmos_gasesAM3C__2_FD_204566 | JGI IMG/M metagenome (GOLD analysis project Ga0307471, IMG submission 204566) | Hardwood forest soil microbial communities from Morgan-Monroe State Forest, Indiana, United States - atmos_gasesAM3C_515 | ecosystem: Environmental > Terrestrial > Soil > Temperate... | reverse complement strand
TCCTGGCCTGGAAGGAGCGCGGGGAGCAAGGCTATCAACGCGATCAGGATCGTAAGAAACCGATGCAATCTCGAACGCACGCTATCCTCCCCATCTTCCCGAAATTTGTTTCAAATTCCGCAAGAGGCGAACGAAAAAAGTTACAGGGTATGCAACCAGCTTAAGAGGAGAGTCCGGGACGGAACAGGGGAACAAAGTACAGTTGTGTTGCATCCGGCACGAGGCAATTGACGAAACTGAAACTTAAGTGAATCCTTTCCTGTCATAGGTTCGCGGGGCTCTTTATTTTCCACAAGTGGTAGGCTAAACAGTGCCAAGGTGCCACACACTCTTAGGGAGGCTGCGTGGGATCACAAAGAAATTTCGTCATCGGAGCGTTCCTTCTCCTGTCGGCTTGGCAATCTGCAAAGGCCCAAAGTGTGACTCCTTCCCCAGAGACCGGAGTCACGCCCAGCACGCTTGTCCTTTATCGCGCTGATATCGTTGCCGGAAAAGGCGCGGCGTACGCGCAGACGCAGGCGGAAATCGTTGACGGTTATGTGAACGCAAAGGTCCCGGTCTACTGGCTGGCTCTGCAATCCGTCACGAATTCACCGCACGTGCTTTATTTCGATGGATACGATTCTTTCGCGGCCGTCGAGCAAGCGGGTGCGGACATCGCGCAGGGTCTCAAGGCACATCCTGAACTCACTGCCCTTCAGCAAAAATTAGAGGAGTACGTTTCCGCCCCACGAACGATGCTAGCTTTTCGCCGCGACGACCTGGGCTACCGCTTGAACAAGATTGATCTTGCCAAAGCAAGATTCGTGCGCGTGTCCATCCTGCAGTTCAGGCCAGGTTATGAAGAAGAATTTGCCGACGCGGTGCGAGCGCGCGCCCGAATTTACGAGACCAACGACATTGACACGCCCTGGATGATCTACCAAGTCCACTCCGGGCTCCCGTTGCCTACCTTCATTGAATTCCAACCCATGAATTCGCTCAGCGAGATTGACGATGCGCTCGATCGGAACAAGAAAAGTCGTCGCGTCCCCGGAGAGGCGCGGCAACTGCCGACGCAAAAATGGATGAAGGAAGCGGAAGTCAGTATTGAGATTGAAGTCTACAGCGTCAGCTTGAAGATGAGCCGTCTGCTGGCGCAGAAAGCCACAGCGGTGGCCACACCAAAACGTCCTGCCTTCGCGCAAAGTGCAAGAGTGGCGCGGCGGTTAGAGCCACGGCCAGTGGCTCTGCAATGGAATTGAGTTTGAATTCCGCTTCAGCTCGCTGCAGTTGCCACGGCGGATGATGAATCTCTCCACGAATGAACCGGTGCCGGCCATCAAGGGTATAGAGGCAATAGCGTTCCGTCAGAAAGTGTTCGAGCGTGCCTGGCTGAGGGGAAAAAGCCGGACCAACCGGACGGTAGCGCGTCTGCAATTCTGCCAGGGCCGCTCCGGAGTGGCGTCGTTGGCTGGCGTATTCGATCCAGCCATGCTGTTCGGCACAACGCATTCGCGCGCGGAAGTAAGGCAAATGGAACCACGCGCGCGCGATGGCGACGGCCAGCGGGTTCCCCGCGTCCAGGCTGAAAAACCAAACCCCTGGTTTGTCTCCGGACTTCACATAAGTGCGGACATTCAGCTCGGGGAACGAAGAAAGCCACGGCAGAGCCGGTGTCCTGCGCAGCCGAATGCCAGTCATGCGAAACGGCACGACCGCCAGCCACGCCTGGCCGTCAAACTGATCGATCTCCAGGCGCTCAGGAATCAGCACGCGAAGTTTCTTTGCATCAAACGGCCAATGCGCGAAGAGCAAATCATGCCACGTCTGCGCCATGACCCACGGGCCGGCCGGCAAAGGCCAGGGCCGATGAGCAATCCCTTGCAAGATAGCCTTCATCGCAAATCAGAAAACTCACTCGACAAGTTCATATTGCGAATATACCCTTCCCAGACGTTCGGGAATCGAATTCTGTGGATTCAAATGAATTGAAAGAGACAGAAGGAGAGAAATCATGCAGCGTAAAGCTTCGGCGGTGTGGCAGGGTGGATTGAAAGACGGCAAGGGCTCGATTTCAACTGATAGTGGCGTGCTCAAACAGACGCAGTATTCCTTCAGCACGCGCTTCGAAAACGGCGTGGGCACAAATCCCGAAGAGCTGCTGGCTGCGGCGCACGCCGGCTGTTTTACGATGGCGCTCTCGGCACAACTGGGTAACGCGGGGATGACGGCAAGCAAACTGGAAACTACGGCGACCATTTCGCTGGAGAAATTGCCAGACGGTTTTGCCATCACCAAAAGCCATCTCGACCTCGTCGCGAATGTGCCGGGCGCGGACAAAACCAAATTCGACGCGGCCGTGAAAGCCGCGGAAACCGGCTGCCCCGTTTCCAAACTCTTCAAGGCGGAGATCAGTGTAAGCGCCCGCCTCGAATCCTAAGCCTCCGGGTGTTGTCACCCCGCGTTTTTCGGAAGTGAGCCAAACAGGTACAATGCTGGACATGATTCCAGCTCCAGGCGCATTCGCCGCAGGTGCCGCGATCTTTTTGATCGTGCTGTGGGATGCATTCGAGGCCATCATTCTTCCGCGGCGCGTCACGAGAAAATTTCGCCTGACTCGCCTTTATTTCCGGTCTACTTGGGGGGTGTGGAAATTCGTGATGTGCCTCATCCGTACGCGCAAGACTCGTGAAACCATGCTCGGTTTCTACGGGCCGCTTTCGCTTCTTGTTCTCGTGGGGGTTTGGGCCGTTGGCCTGGTTCTCGGCTTTGGTTTGATGCAATACGGCGCCGGCTCCGCCGTAGTGATGACGGGGAGCCAGTCAGGTTTTCTGACGGACATCTATCTGAGCGGCACGACCTTTTTCACACTGGGTTTGGGCGACGTCATTCCGCGCTCCGGATTGTCGCGCGTTCTAGTGGTAACGGAAGCTGGTTTTGGTTTCGGCTTTCTTGCCGCGGTCATCGGCTACTTGCCTTTCATCTACGGCTCGTTCTCTAAGCGTGAGGTGAATATTTCTCTCCTTGATTCCCGCGCCGGCACGCCACCAACAGCAGGCGAGCTGTTGCGCCGGCACAGCCATGTCCACGGTCAGGATGCGCTGCGTGTTCTACTCAAGGATTGGGAGCATTGGTGCGCCGAGCTGATGGAGAGCCATCTCTCGTATCCCGTGCTCGCTTACTTCCGCTCGCAACATGACAACCAATCCTGGATTGCTTCACTGACGGCGATTCTGGACACTTGCGCGCTGGTCATCGTTGGCGTCGAGGGGAATTGTGAAAAACAGGCCGAGCTTACGTTTGCAATTGCGCGGCACGCCGTCGTTGATCTATCGCAAGTTTTCGGCACGGCGCCGAAGCCTCTGCCGCACGACCGGCTGCCAGCGCAAGACTTGCGGCATATCCGCGACATCCTTGCCCAGCATGGCCTGAAACTTCACGATGGAGAAGAAGCCGACCGTAAGCTCGCGGAGTTTCGCAAAATGTATGAACCCTACATCTTTGCGCTTGCAAATTATCTGAATCAGACGCTGCCACCGTGGATTCCGCTGAAAAAAGGCAAAGATAATTGGCAGACGACGGCCTGGGCACAGTCCGCGGGCCTCCTTGATAAGGAGATCGCCACGGTTGTCGCCGACGACCATTTCTGATGTGTCCATGTGCTGATTCCGCAATTCCAAACGTCCTTGGCGAGAATTCTGAGCAAAAGGTCTTTGTATCATTCCAAGAGGGAGAACCCGCATGAAAGCCATCCTCGTTCGTGAATTCGGCGGTCCTGAAGTGCTCAAGCTCGAAGAGATCTCGACACCCAAACCGGCAGCCGGGCAAGTTCTTGTCCGAATACGAGCCGCAGGGGTGAATCCTTACGACACTTATATGCGGGCCGGAACCTACGCCGTGAAGCCGCCGCTTCCCTACACACCCGGATCGGATGGCGCCGGTGTGATAGAAGCCGTAGGCGACGGTGTGAAAAAGGTGAAGCCGGGAGACCGTGTTTACACCGCGAGAACGCTCAGCGGCGCTTACGCGGAATATGCCCTGGCCCTGGAGGAACAAGTGCATCCGCTGCCCGCGCAAATCAATTTCGCTCAGGGGGCGGGCGTTTGGGTTCCCTATGGAACTGCCTATCATGCGCTGTACCACTCGGCGGCAGCACGCGCTTCCGAAACCGTCCTGGTACATGGGGCGAGTGGCGGCGTTGGCAGTGCCGCCGTGCAAATGGCACGCGCCATGGGCCTCACGGTCTTCGGCACTGCCGGCACAGTGAAAGGCGTGGACTTGGTTAAGCGCGAAGGCGCACATCAAGTTTTCGATCACGCCAAGACGGGTTATCAGGAGGAAATTCTGAAAGCGACGGGTGGCCGCGGCGTGGACATCATTCTTGAGATGCTCGCCAACGTAAACCTGGCCCACGATACAAAACTTCTTGCCACGCGCGGCCGCGTCATCGTCATCGGCAATCGCGGCGAAGTCACCATCAACGCGCGCGAGCTGATGGGCCGCCGCGCTTCCATTCGCGCGTTCACGCTTTGGGGCATTACGCCTGCCGAAGAGGCGGAAATCCATGCCGGCCTGATCGCAGGTCTGGAAAACGGGACGCTTCGCCCCGTGGTGGGCAAGGAGTTGCCGCTTGCGGAGGCCGTGCGTGCTCACAAAGAAATCCTCGAGCCCGGCGCCGCCGGAAAAATCGTTCTTGTTCCTTAGTATAGCGTTTGAGATTACAGCCTGCGGCGGAATGGCGCGACCGCTGAGTAAATTGTTCTGATTTCATTAGAGTCGAGCAGATGCCGTATAATCGGTGCTCTCGAATACTGGTACAGAGAAATCCTGGCGGGCATCGGAATCACTCTCATCGTGCACAACATTCTTCTACTCTCGGTTCTTCTGGCGGCGCAAGGCCCGATCAGCCACCTTTTGCGAAGGTTACGGGATCCAACTTTCACTGGCATCTATCACGCCAACGCTTTCGATCTGGCGATGATGATTCCCTACTTCATCGTTCTCCTGATCCTCGCGGTTTACGGGTTACATCGCTATTGGTTGGTCTACGACTACTTCATGTATGCCAAAAACGTGCCTCCAACTCCGCCACCGGTCACCAACTGGCCGCGCGTTACGATTCAGCTTCCCATCTTCAATGAACGATACGTCATCGAGCGGCTCGTCGAAGCGGTCTCGCGTTTCGATTATCCGCCGGAGCTACTCGACGTGCAGGTACTGGACGACTCGACCGACGAAACGCAACAGGTCGCGAGCGGTTGCGTCGAACGCCACGCCGCGCAGGGCATGCCTATCGTCTATATCCATCGCGCTAATCGTGAAGGTTACAAAGCCGGCGCGCTGGAAAACGGTTTGAAAACATCCAAGGGAGAATTCGTGGCCATCTTCGACGCTGACTTTCTTCCCGAACCGGATTTTCTGCGCCGCACGATTCCTTATTTCATGAATCCGGATGGCGGCGCGAAGATCGGCATGGTGCAGACGCGCTGGACGTACCTAAACAGCGACTACTCGTTGCTGACCAACGTCGAAACGATTCTGTTAGACGGCCATTTTGTGGTCGAGCATGGCGCGCGGTCGCGCCGCGGCACGTTTTTTAATTTCAACGGCACCGCCGGAGTGTGGCGCCGCAAAGCCATTGATGAAGCCGGCGGCTGGGAACATGACACGCTCACCGAAGACACAGATCTTTCTTATCGCTCGCAGCTCAAGGGCTGGAAGTTTCTCTATCTCCCGCAGATCGAGTGTGCTTCCGAACTCCCTGTGGATATGAATGGCTTCAAAGCGCAGCAAGCGCGCTGGGCCAAGGGCCTGATGCAGACGGCGAAGAAAATCCTGCCAAAAGTTCTGCGGTCGGACGCGCCGTGGCACGTCAAAGCCGAAGCTTTTTTCCATCTCACCGCGAACATCAGCTATCCGCTCATGGTTCTGCTCTCGACCATGCTTCTCCCGGTCATGATCGTCCGCTTCCAGCAGGGCTGGTTTCAGATGCTGCTGATCGATCTGCCGCTGTTTCTCGCTTCCACATGTTCGATCTCCAGCTTTTATCTTGTCGCGCAAAGAGAGCTTCGCCCCAAAACGTGGTGGCGCACATTTCTTTATTTGCCTTTCGTCATGGCCACGGGTATCGGAATTTCCGTGCGCAACGCGCAAGCGGTGATGGAAGCGATCGTCGGAAAGAAGAGCGAATTCGCTCGCACGCCTAAATTCAAGATCGAGGGCAAGCAAGGAACGTTTGCGAAGAAATCCTACAGAAACAAAGCGGGTTGGATGCCATACGCCGAGGTTCTTCTCGGCCTCTACTTCTCCATGACCGTGGTCTACGCCATCATCAACGAGAATTACGCCACCGTTCCGTTCCTGCTGCTCTTCGTGTGGGGCTACCTGTATACCGGCTGCATGTCCCTCGGCCAGACTTACTTCGCGCGTCTCCGTTTCGGCGTCAACGCCCCCGAAATGCGCCCCGCAACTTCCGGTGCTCCGGGCTTCTGATTCTCTGCGCTTAATCCATGGGCAGCGAGTGCGCTTTGGAAAATCTCTCATTCACGAATGGCGATGTCGGATTACAAGCGACGGCCGCCGGCCCGAAGGATGGACCGGTCGTCGTTCTTCTTCACGGCTTCCCGGAATTTTGGTATGGCTGGCACAAGCAACTCGAGTCGCTTGCCGCGGCCGGATTTCGCGTCATCGTGCCGGATCAGCGCGGATACAACCTCAGTAGCAAGCCCTCTGGTGTGGCAGCCTACGCATTAACGGAGCTCGCCTCCGACGTCATTGCCATCGCGGATCAGCTCGGCCAGCAGAAGATTTCCCTCGCAGGACACGATTGGGGCGCGGCTGTCGCGTGGAGCACAGCCCTCCTGCATCCGCAGCGCATCGCCAAGCTGGTGATCCTCAATGTCCCGCACCCCTCCGTGATGCGCCGCTTCATGATGAAGCGCCTGCGTCAGATGGTCCGCAGTTGGTACATTTTCTTTTTCCAGCTGCCCTACTTGCCTGAAGCTTTCTTTTCTGCCTTTGACTTTCGCATCGGGGCAAGAACGCTTGTCGGCTCCAGCCGCCCAGGCACTTTTTCGCCCGAAGATCTCACTCAGTACCGCGCTGCGTGGTCGCAACCCGGCGCGGTGACCGCCATGATCAACTGGTATCGCGCGCTTTTTCGTTTCCGCACCAAATTTCCCGACCGCACCGTCCGAATCCCAACGCTCATCCTTTGGGGCGAGCGCGATGCCTTTCTGCTAGCCGAAATGGCTCAGGAAAGCCTGCGCTATTGCACCGACGCCGAACTCTTCACCTTCGCCAATGCAACTCATTGGCTCCAGCACGAAGAACCCACGCGCGTCTCCGAATTGTTGATTGATTTTTTTCGCGGCTGACCGGCGGTTCAGCCGGCCATCCCCGGACGAATCTCGCGGCTCTCATTCAAACTGAAAGAACACAATCTCCGGACTGGAGCCCAAACGCAACGGCGGTCCCCACGTTCCCGCGCCACTGCTGGTGTAGACCAGCATCTTTCCGATGCGGCTCAGTCCATAAACAAACTGGCGATATATTCGCCGCGCCATCCAGGTCCACGGGAAAAATTGTCCCACATGCGTGTGCCCTGAAACTTGCAGTGAAATTCCCTCTTGCTCCGCAATGTGCGGCCGGTCCGGCGCGTGCGTCAGCAAAATGCTGGCCCGATTCCGATCCACGCCGATTTGGCGCAGCACGCTCCGGAGATGCTCATCATGCGACGCGTGATTGTACGGCACTCCCACAATCTGCAGATCATCCGCTTCCACTTTCTCGTTGTGCAGTACGCGCACTCCGGCGTTGCTGACGGCTCTCAGGTACCGGGAGTCGTCGCCGAACTGTTCGTGATTTCCCGCGACAAAATAGGTGCCGTGAGGGGCCCGCAGATTGCGCAAAGGTTCCGCCGCCTTGGCCGCATCGATCGCTGTCCCGTCATACAAATCCCCAGCCAGGAAAACGGCATCAGGATTTTCTCTCATCACCCTTGCCACGATCCGCCGCAGAAAACCACCGTTGCGCACATGTCCGAGGTGCAAGTCGCTGACCAACGCCGCTTTCCGTCCCCGCCACGCTTCCGGCAAATTCTCCAGCCGCACTGTGATTCGCCGGATTCGCGTCCACCCGGCGTTTACGACTCCGGTAACTCCGCTCAACACCGCGGCTGCGTACAGAATCTCCACGATGGCATGAAAATTCGCGTTCACCCCGGCAAGCTTCGTCACTCCAAGAACAACCCAGGACGCACACGCCGCAAAGAACAAGAAGCTGACAATTCCAAGCCACACCGCGGCAACACGATAGAGGGTTCGCACCGCGGGGTTTGTGAATCGAAACGCCAGTAGATTCGCCGCTAAAAAGCTGACGGACAGTGCTGCCATTGTCACCGTCAGCCAGCCGCCCGAGAACTTACTCCCGCCTGGTGCAAACAGCCATGTCTTGTAAATCAAAAAGTGCGTCAGGAACAAAATGGATTGGATGATAGTCGCAAACCCAATGAACCCGGCTCGTATTTTCATACAAAGTTAGATTCGCTGAACCTGTGAAATGTTATTTACGGCTTCCAGACTTGCGGCCCCTTAGTGGTCAACGAGATATTTCGGCCCTTCGTGCCTTTCAGTTACAATCTCCCGGCTGTGCGTGGCACGCGGCAAACCCACATGCCTTGTGGGCGCAACAACAAAACGGTGGTTCCGAGGTGCGCGAATGAGTGGTTGCCAGTGGTCGCTAGGGTCGAGTGGTCCGCTGAATTCTTCGACTCGAGTTCTTTGGGGATTGGTTGGTCTGGCTTGCTTCGTAACTGGCACAAAAGCCCAGGAGCGCCGCGAGCGCGAGCCCAATAGTGTTTACGCCGAGCGCCGCGCCAAGCTGGCGGCCCAAGTTGATGGGCCGATCGTTCTCTGGGGCTTTACCGGCCGTGAAGAAATCGCGCAGACCTACATCTTCGAGCAGGAAGAAAACTTCTACTACCTCACCGGCCACAACGAGGAAAGCGCCGGTTTGATTGTTCTTCCTGCGAACAAGGGTGGCGACTCCTGGAGCGGCCCGCGCGAGTTTCTTTTTCTACCCGCGAAGAATCCACAGAAAGAAAGATGGAACGGAGTGCGGATGTCACCCTCTGATCCCGGGATTGGAGCTCGCACTGGATTTGCCGCGGTAAAGCCTTTCGAAGAAATGCGCGCGACAGTCGAGCAGCTTGCGAAGCTTTACCCGAATTTCCACACCATTCTTCCATTCGAAAAAGAGCTCGGTGGCTACCCGCACGAAAAAGCGGTTGTGGATTGGTTGCAACTCGCCGCTCCGCAGGCCAAGCAAAAGGACATCCGCGCGCAAATTGGCGCGTTGCGCGTGATCAAATCACCCGGCGAAATCGCCTTTCTGAAGCAAGCAATCGATTTGACGGTTGATTCCCACATCGAAGCGATGAAAATGATGCGCTCCGGCCTCTATGAATATCAGGTAGCCGCGAAGATGGTCGAGGTCCATGCCATGGGCGGTTCGGAAGCCGAGGGCTACGCGCCGATCGTCGGCGCCGGACCGAATTCCACCGCGCTGCACTACGACAAGCTCTCGCGCAAGATCGAAGACGGCGACATCGTGGTCATCGACGTCGGCGCGCAGTATTCCGGCTATTCCGCGGACGTCACGCGAACGATTCCCTCGAATGGAAAATTCACTCCTCGTCAGCGCGAGATCTACGAAATTGTCCTCGGCGCACAGAACGCCGCCTTGGCCGCCACCAAGCCCGGTGCTATTCCCTACTGCAAGGGCAAGCACGGCACGCTCCAGGAGATCGCTTACAACTACATCAATACGCACGGGAAAGACCGAGAGGGGAAATCGCTTGGCCAATACTTTATCCACGGCCTCGGCCATCCCATCGGACTGAATGTGCACGATCCGTACGGTGACCATTGCACGCCTTTCGCAGCCGGCATGGTCATGACCGTCGAACCCGGCATTTACATTCCCGAGGAAAATCTTGGCGTGCGCATCGAGGATGACGTACTCATCACGGAATCCGGCTACAAACTGCTCAGTGAGCGAGTCCCCCGCGACCCGGACGAAATCGAAAAAATAATGGCAGGCGCATCGAAGACACGCCCGAAGCCCGTTCAGTGACGGGAGCTGCCGAACATAACTCCGGGGCCGTCCGGAATGCAGAATCTGAGTGACCGCATTGCCATCTGTGGCTGTATAATCCCGCCTATCTATATGGCTTCCCTCGAATTGGAATTCTAGGTGAACTCGGTTCTCTGGCCGGCTGTTGCGTCCGGCAGAGAGAGGTGACGCATGTCGAGTCGCTGGTTGGTGGTCGCTCCTCTGGTGGTGGCCTCCTGGGTATGTGGATGTGCCGGCGGGAGTACGCCACCACAACAAATCACGGTCACCGTAACGCCATCTTCGGCAACTGTACGCGCTGGTGATACCCAGCAGTTCACGGCCTTTGTGACTGGCACGACGAATCAGTCGGTGAACTGGTCTGTGAACGGGATATCCGGCGGTAACCAGACTTCTGGAACCATTACTGTCGGCGGAACCTACACACCACCGGCTCAACTGCCGACTCCCAATCAAGTTCAAGTTATGGCCACGAGCGTGGCGGACGCCAGCGCGAATTCAGCTGCGAAGGTAACACTGGCCAATCCGATCGCGCTTGTTGGATTTGTGTACCCTTCCGCGCTGGCTTCCAATGCGCCTTTTAGCATCAGTGTGATTGGCAGCAAGTTTCTCAGCGGCGCTCAAGTTCTTCTCGGCTCCACCGCCGTAACTACCACCTTCGTGGATTCCTCGCACCTAACGGCAACGGGCACGGCGCCAGCCGCCCCGGGCACGATCAATCTGACCGTCGTCAATCCGATGCCGGATGGCACGCCATCTGCGGCCGCGGCGGTGGCCGTCACGGTTGTGAATCAACGCGCCGCAGTGCGCTTTCTCGAACAGAGCACCTTCGGCCCCAGCGATGCCCAGCTTGCCGCTGTGGAAACAGGGGGGATGGAAAGTTTTCTTGCAGCGCAATTTCAGGCGCCTGCATCGGATGCCAACTATCCGAACATCCCGCCGGGAATGAACGACCCCCATCTTCTGTTCCCGGTATTTTTTCAGAACGCGCTGAACGCACAGGCCAGCTCGGACCAGTTGCGGCAGCGTGTAATGTTTGCCCTGAACCAGATTTGGGTGGTATCCGGCAACAAAGTCGGGCAACCAGAATTCTATGTGCCTTACCTTCGCGTGCTTGCGAACGACGCGTTCGGCAACTACCGCAATCTCATGGAAGACGTCACGCTCAACCCGGCCATGGGCCGTTATCTGGATATGCTGAACAATGCAAAACCAGATCTCGCTAATGGCATTCACGCGAACGAAAACTATGCGCGAGAATTCATGCAGCTATTCACCATCGGTCCCAACCTGCTGAATGTCGACGGCACGCCCCAAATCCAGAACGGTGCTTTCGTTCCTACTTACTCACAGGCCGACATACAAGCACTGGCGCGCGTGTTTACGGGTTGGACGTTTGCCCCTTCGACGAACTGTACCCAGTACCCTAACTACAATTCCAACGGCGGTAGTCCCATGGTGCCTTGCGACGCCTATCACGACACGGCCGCCAAGACTGTTCTTGGTGTACCGTTGCCGCCAGGGCAAACCGCGCAACAAGACCTGAAGCTCGCGCTTGACACTATTTTCAATCATCCGAACCTGCCACCCTTCGTCGCGCGGCGCATGATCCAGCACCTCGTCACGAGCAATCCGAGTCCAACGTATGTAACGAATGTAGCCAATGCATTCAAGAATGGAATGTTTACATCCAACGGCACCACTTTTGGCGACAGCAAACGGGGCAACATGCAGGCGCTCATCGCCGCTGTGCTGCTCGATCCCGAAGCACGGCGGGGAGACGATGCGACTACGGAAAGTCCCGTGGACGGACACCTGCGCGAGCCGGTGCTTTTCGTGACCAATGTCCTTCGCGCCTTCCGCGCCACCACCGACGCCAACAACAGCATCGTCTATCTCGCTTTAGATATGGGGGGCGAATTTCTGTTTATGTCTCCCAGCGTCTTCAACTTCTTCTCACCGCTCTATGAAATTCCCGACGCGGACTTTACTGCTCCGCCGGCGTCCCCTCTCTCCGGGCCGGAGTTCCAGATCTTCACTTCCGCAAGCAGCCTCACGCGAGTGAATGACATCGAAGGCGCGATCTTTTCCCCATCTTTCGATGGCAGTACGCATATTGACCTCAGCACGTACGCAGCCATCGCCGGCAATGACAGTGATCTGGGAACCATGGTGGATGCCATGAATCTACAACTCTTGCACGGCACCATGTCCGGTCAAAT
>Ga0307471_100001646_pt1 | contig 12343 bp, 11 predicted proteins | sample atmos_gasesAM3C__2_FD_204566 | JGI IMG/M metagenome (GOLD analysis project Ga0307471, IMG submission 204566) | Hardwood forest soil microbial communities from Morgan-Monroe State Forest, Indiana, United States - atmos_gasesAM3C_515 | ecosystem: Environmental > Terrestrial > Soil > Temperate... | reverse complement strand
CACGTGAACGCCACGTTCCTCCTGCTATTTGGCGCGGTCGCGGGTCTGCTCGTTTTGCTAGCCTGGGCACTTCGGAAACCGAAAGGTGGCGTTCCATTGGCGAAGAATCTTGCCTCGCTGGAGGACGCCGGACGCCCACACGCGACGTACTTCCCAGTCATTCGCCAAGCCATGTCTCAACAAGATTTTGTGTTTTTGGAGGCGCATGCCCCGGTTCGCTTGGTCCGCCGCGCGCACAAAGACCGTCAGCGCATAGCCATGCTCTATCTGGTGGAACTTCGCGCCGATTTCCTAAGGTTGCTGCGTCTCGTCCGAGTCATAGCCGTTCTGTCGCCGGAAGTTGCCGCCGCTCACGAGTTCGAGCGCTTGCTGCTGAGCGTCCGGTTTGGGTTGCAATACCGGATGGTTCTGCTCGGACTCTACGCAGGGCTGCTCCTCATGCCGCAACTCAGGGGATTGAGCGAGATGGTGAGCGATCTTGCGTTGCGGATGGAGTCGGCGATGAAGGAACTTGGCGAGCGCGCGGCTCTGGCAGCAGCGCTCGCTTCAACTCTGAATCGGCGCGGCCGGGACATGGTCTAGGGCGGTTTCCACCGCAGCCAGCAGGTCTGCAGCCTTAAACGGCTTTTGCAAGAGCCGCAAGCCGTTCCCCCCTTGACTCTCGCCGGACCCAGACGCTGACGCGCTCATCCATACCAAGCGCTTCACCAAAAGCGGTTTGTTCGCGCCCAGCCACTCCTCGAAGCTCGCGGTTCCCGCGCCGCCGGAAACCTCAATGTCCGCGACCACCGCGTCAAAATCCTCCTGCTCCAGAAACCGCTGCGCTTCGAGCAAGCTAGCTGCGGTTCGCACCGCGTGGTTCCCTTCGCGCAAGATGGCTTGCACGGCTTCGCGCACCGATTCGTCGTGATCGACCAGCAGAATGCGAAACCCCCGCGCCGCCGTTGTCTTCTCGCCGCCGCTGACGTCGTTGAGCGCGCTGGCGCGCTGATACGGAAGCTCGATCGTAAAACACGCCCCGCGCGGCTCGATATTTTTCACGTGAATTTCCCCGCCATGTTCGCTGACGATGCCGTAGCAAATACTCAAACCCAAGCCGGTGCCCTTGCCGACCGGCTTCGTCGTGTAAAACGGATCGAACACCCGCGATGCGTCCTTCACACCCGGGCCGCTGTCTCTGAATTCCACGATGAGGCGCTCTTCTTCAACGTTGGTGCTGACCCACAAGTCACCTTCGCTGGAGTCCTCCAATATCGCGTCAACGGCATTGTTCACCAGGTTCAAGAATACTTGCTGAAGCTGGTGCGGATCCGCCGCGGTCATCGGAAGGTCGGGCGCGAGCTGGTAATGCACGCGAATATTGCTCAAACGCAGGTCGTAATCCCGCAGTGCCAGCGTGTCTTCCAGGATTTGGTTGAGCTGCACGGCAGCGCGCTCCGGTTTGTGCTGGCGCGCAAAACTCAACAAGTTTTGCACGATGCGATGGGTCCGCTGCGCCTGCTTATACAGCTTGTCGGAGTACTCCATCCCTTGCGGCGCCAGTTGGCCGCTGGAAAGCAGCAATTGGCTGTATCCCAAAATTGCCGTGAGAGGATTATTTAACTCGTGGGCCACGCCGGAAATTAGTTGGCCCACCGCGGCCATCTTCTCGCTGTGCAGCAATTGCTCCTGGGTGCGCCGCAAGTTCTCGTAGGCCTGCCGGGTCTCGTCGTAGAGCATGGAGCGCTCGATGGCGCTGGAAATCTGGCTTCCCACGGCGATGAGCAGGTTGATGTCCGCGGGAGAGAATTCGCGGGGCTTCCGGCTGCCCACTACGAGCCCTCCGATGACTTTGTCCTTGGACCACAAGATGACGACAAACGCCGAATGTAATCCTTCCTGGCGCTGCGCCTCGCGCAATACCGCGGGAATGGCCAAGCCTTGAACCGACAAGAACGTGGCATGCACGGCCTTGATGTGCTGAAGCAATTCGGGTTGCACCCGTACCGCAGGAATGTGGCGAGCCTGCTCGGAACGATGGCCCACGGCCGCGATGCGGCGTAGCGTGTGCTCCGTCTCTTCGAAGAGATACAACGAGGCGGTATCCAGGTGAAAGAGTTCGGCCATTTGCCGAAGCGTTCGCTGAATCGAGTCGTTCAAGTCCAAGGACTCCGTCAGTGTCTGGCCAATGGAGTTCAAGACCATCAACTCGCGGTTGCGGCGGCGGATTTCCTGCTCCGCTCGTTTGCGGTCGGTGATGTCCAGCAGAAAGCCTTGTAGGGCCGTCAGATTGCCGGTCGCATCTCGAACCGCGATCGAAGATTCCATCATGGTGCGAACTTCCCCGTCTTTGCGTTTGATTTCATATTCAAAATCCGCAACGGAACCATGATCCTGCAGAAGTTTCTTGAGCCGCTCGCGATCGGAAGCGCTTGCGAACATGGACGTAATGTCGGCCTTCAGCAACTCGTCGCGATCCTCATAACCCAGCATGCGCATGAGCGCATCGTTGAAATCCAGGAATCTTCCCTGCGGTGTGGAGATAAACACGCCTTCCTGCACATTCGACACCAGCGTGCGGTATTTTTCTTCCGCCCGTTTGCGTTCGGAAATGTCCTTGAGGGCGTGCACCGTGCCCAATTGGCGCCCGGCGGGGTCCGTAAACGTCGAATTGGACGCCAGGAAATAACCCGTCAGCCAGGGATCCGTATTGTCGCCCTCTCCCGCAACCCCTTCGCAATAGGGGCAATTCTTGTAGGCAGTGCCTTTGCGCGGGAGCAGATCCGTGACCAGGCGTCCGCACAGCGCCGCGGCGTCGCGCCCCAGCAAGTGCCCCAAGCGTTGATTCGCGCGCAAGATTCGAAATTCCTGATCGTGCACAAAAATTGGATCGCCGATCGAATCAAAGGTATACGCCCACTGCTGCTGCACCGTGGCCACTTGCTCGAACAGTCGCACATTTTGCAGCGTCAACCCCAGCAGATTCGCAATGTTGACCAGGTACGATATCTCGTCCTGCCGGAAGCGCATGCTCCGAAAAGAACCCACGGAGATAATCCCCATAGGAGTGACTTTCCCGGGGAGCGCGAGGGAAACGCTTTCGCTTACCCCGCTTTGCTCCATCCTCTTGCGTTCTTCGTCATCCACCGCTTCATTCAAGCGCAGAAACAAGCAGTCGCGCTGAAGAACGCGCTTTACCCACGGCTCGGTCACCGCGACACTCTCGTTTTTCTTGAGGTATGGCTGCTGAAATCCAACCGACGCCCGGGCCACGAGCTTGGCGGCATTCCCTTCCCCTTCCAGCAGCCGAACAATGCCGTGCGTGGCGCCCAGGCTTTCCACCAAATGGCCGAGGACCTGCTCCAGAACCTCGCGCACGGAAAGCGTTTGCGTACTTGCGGTGGTCAGCAGGGAAAGCCGGCGCATCTTGTCGTTCAACTCGTCGCTGCGCGCTCGAGCGCTTTCGAGCACCAGAACCGCCATGGAAATGCCCACCGATACGTCCAACAGATGATCGAAAGCGACACGCAGCAAAAAAACGGGGTGCGCCGGCCATTGGAAGCGGTCGATACCGTGCAGACCACTGACAAACAGCGCTCCGCCGAGAAGCCCTGCACCATGCCCTTTGTGCTTGCCCCTCCATCGCCAAAGCAGCCAGCCGGCCCACAAGCAAACCGTCGATTCCAGTGCTGCGGTCTCCCACTGAATTCTCCCGAAGTAGGAACCTGTCGTCGTGCGTTCTGCATAAAACACGGCAGCTAGCACGGCGGTAGCCAGCGGCCAGACCGGCCAGTTGGGCTTCGCCGCCCCCAGGGTCAACTGCATCACAGAGGACAGGAATAAGAACAACGCGACCATCTCGGCCCCGAGCATCGCCAGCCGGAGCCCGGACCCTTCCTGCAAGACCAGCCCAAGCTCGAAAATGGAGGAAATCGTCAGGGCCAGCCAGCCCATCACCCAGAGCCGAAAATAAGCGTCCGGTTGATCGCGCCGAAGGAGCAGGAACAGCACCAGCAGGACGATGAGCGCCGTCACTTCGAAAAAGGCGATGGCGAGCAAACCCTGGTTTGCAAACACTTTGTGCCGCCTCCCGGCTGGTACGCTGGGCGACTTCTAGATGCGCAGACTCCGCCTCGTAGAAATGGCGGAGACCCGCAGAGGAGTACTAGCTATCACGCTAACATGCTGTTTTCTTAATGGGCAATGACGCCAACTTGCCTGTGTGCTGTCCCGTATAATGACTGCTGGGAGCCAACCAACCGTGGACTTCGAGAACATCCTGGTCGTCGACGACGAAGAAGCCATCCGCGAAGTCGTTTCCACTATGCTCGAGTCCAAGGGCTACCACTGCACCGCGGTGAGCAACGGTCGCGCGGCGCAGGACCAGGTGAAACGCACCACGCCCGATCTCGTGCTCAGCGACATGATCATGCCGGAAATGGACGGCATTAAACTCCTCGAATGGCTCCGCCAGTATGACCCCGAAGTCCCGGTGATCATGGTCACCGCGATCCATGACATTTCCACCGCTCTGGAAGCAATCCGTCGCGGAGCTTACGACTACATATTGAAGCCATTTGAGAAAGACCAACTCTTCCTGGGCGTAGGGCGCGCGCTGCAGCATCGTCGCTTAATCCTGGAAAACCGCACCTACCAACGCAATCTCGAGCAGTTGGTCGAAGAGCGCACCGCGCAGCTTACCGGGGCCATTGCGCAGCTCGAGCAGTCCTACGACGATACGCTCGAAGCCCTCGGCAGCGCCTTGGACTTGAAGGACGCAGAAACCGAGGGTCATTGCCAGCGCGTCACGGCCTTTTGCATTTCCATCGCCAAGGCTATGCCGGTGCCGGACGCTTACCTCGCGGTTCTCGCCCGCGCCGCGTTCCTGCACGATATCGGAAAAATGGCCATACCCGACGGGATTCTCCGCAAGCCGGGTCCGCTGACAGAAGACGAAAAGCAAATCATGCGCAAGCATTGCGAAATCGGGTACAACATGCTGATTCGCATTCCCTTCCTGCGCGACGCCGCGGAAATTGTGCTGGCTCACCAGGAGTTTTTCGACGGCTCCGGTTACCCGCGCGGCTTGAAGAGCGAGGAAATCCCGCTGGGAGCGCGCATCTTCACCATCGCCGATTCGCTGGACGCCATGATCAGCGACCGCCCTTACCGGAAAGCTTTGCCACTTTCTCACGCTCGCGAAGAGATCAAGCGTTGCTCCGGCACGCAATTCGATCCCAGGGTCGTCGGTGTCTTTTTGTCCATCCCCGAGGAACACTGGCTCGAACTGCGCGAAAATCTGGGCTCACCCTTCCGCCTGGCACATTTGAAGAATCTCTAACAGCGATTTTGTGAAGGCCAAATCACGCGCACGGCGTATACTGGCTGCGCTCGCATCTTCTCGAAGGAGCGTTACATGCACCGTACGTCTTTCAGAGCCGCAATGGTCGCAGCCGCCCTCGCCGCGGGACTGCTCACCAGCGCCGCAGGCACGCAGCAGAACGTCAAGGTTTCCCACACGGCACTTAAAGCCGGCGACATGGCCCCGGACTTTACGCTGCTCGACAACCAGTGGAAGCAGATTCGGCTCAGCGATTACCGCGGCAAGAAGAATGTCGTCCTGGCCTTTTACGTTCTGGCCTTCACCGAGGGTTGAACAAAGGAACTTCAGGCCTATCAGGCTGATATGGCCAAGCTCGAAGCTTCCGACGCAGTGGTTTTCGGCATCAGTATCGATAGTCCCGCCGCCAACAACGCTTTCGCGCAGAAAATTGGCGTCACGTTTCCTTTGCTCAGCGACATGAACCGCAAGGTGCTGAAGCAGTACGGCATCCTGAAAATGTACAACGTCGAGAAAGAAGAATATGATTGGGCGCAGCGCACCACTTTCGTCATCGACAAAAAGGGCGTGATCCAATCGGTGGAGGAAGAGGCCAGCGCCATCAATCCCAACAATGCTGTCGCCGTTTGCACCAAGCTGCCCAAGAAATAGCGCCGCGCTTCGGCGCAGATTTGCCACCGCGCGTGATTCCTGTGGCCCGGACACTTGCTCCGCATGAGCGCCAACCCACTCGCAGCTTCCCACGCTCCCATTCCGCAGCTTGATTTGGCGGCGCAATATGCAGCCATTGGCGGAGAGATTCGCGAAGCGGTGGGGCGTGTGCTCGAGTCACAACAATTTATCTTGGGAGGGGAAGGGGAAGCGCTTGAGAAGGAAGTCGCGCGCCTCTGCGGCGTGGCGCACGGAATCGGCGTCGGTTCGGGCACCGATGCTTTGGTGCTCGCACTGCGTGCTTGCGGTGTCGCAGCTGGCGACGAGGTCATTCTGCCGCCCTTCACCTTTGTCGCCACCGGCAGCGCCGTCAGCGCGCTCGGCGCCAACCCGGTTTTCGCCGATATTCACCCCAATACCTACAACATCGACCCCGCGCAACTGGAACGCCGCGTGACGGCGCGCACCCGTGCCATCGTCGTGGTCCACCTGTATGGCCTGGCCGCGGATATGGATCCGATCCTGGAGTTTGCGCGAAAGAAAAATTTGCCGGTCGTCGAGGACGCGGCGCAAGCCATCGGCGCCGCATACAAAGGACGCCGCACCGGCTCTCTTGGCGACGTCGCTTGCTTCAGCTTTTATCCCACGAAAAATCTGGGTGCGTGCGGCGATGCAGGCATGATTGTCACCAATTCCGCGGAGCGCGCCGCCCGCTTGCGCCTTCTGCGCAATCACGGGCAAAAGGAAAAATACGTCAGCAGCGAACCCGGCTGGAACGGCCGGCTCGATGAAATCCAGGCCGCCATCCTCCGCGTGAAGCTTCGCCATCTTTCCGCGTGGCAGCGCGCGCGGCAAGCCCATGCCGCGGAATACACTCGCCATTTTTCGCAAATTCCCGGCATCATGCCGCCCTTGATTCCCGAGGGCTATGAACATGTCTTCCATCAATACACGATTCGCGTGGAAGAGCGCGACGCCTTGCGCAAGGTTCTCGAGAAGAAAAAGATCGGCAGCGCCGTCTACTATCCCGTGCCGCTGCACCTCCAGCCACTCTATGCCTCTCTGGCACACAAAACCGGAGATTTCCCGCACGCCGAGCATGCCGCACAGGAAGTGTTGTCACTGCCAATGTACCCGGAATTGCGTCCGGCTCAACTCGCGCGCGTGGCGGAAGCGGTAACCGACTTCGTCCGGAAGTAAACGGTGCTTACTTGCCCAGGTAAAGAACCGCCAGCAGGAACACCCACAGGCCGTCCATGAAGTGCCAGTAGTAGGAAGTGATTTCCACGGCGGTGTTGCGGGAAATCTTGCCCTTTTCGAAATTGCGCAGCAAGACGTAAAGCAAAGCAGCAATTCCCCCGATCAAGTGCACCGCGTGTGCGGCGGTAAAAATATAGAAAAAACCGCTGGCCTGCGTGCTGGCGATAAACACCCCCGCTGCAACCAACTGCAGCCATGCAATGAGCTGACCGGCCAGAAACAAAACGCCCAGCGTGGTGGTGATGCGCCAGAGTTTCCGGAATCCACGGAAGTCCACGTCGTGCAAGCGCCGGCGCGCACGATCGAGCGTGTAGCTGCTCGCCAGCAAGATGGCGGTATTGAGCCAGAGAACCTTTGGCAGATGCAGCGGCACCCACGCGTCGCTCACGCGCTGGAGCACGATGAACGCGGTGCACAGCCCCATGAAGAACATCAGGATGGAAATCATCGCCAGGGTGATCGCCGTGGAAAAGTGCCTCTGGGGCGGCTTCCGCGGACTGCGGCCCCGATCGCCATCGCCGCCGTCGCCGCCTGCGGGCGGCTCTTTCCCTCCGCGCCCACCACCGGTGTCGCCGATGATCAGCTCAATTTCGTGGTTGACCCTTGTGCTCGGCATGTTCCCTTGTACTCTAGCGGGCTCCGCCTTGCCCTACAAAATCGCCCGCTCTACCGTTCGAAATGAATTCGTATGCACCGCGATACACGGCCACTTCGCATCCAATGCGCTCCTACCACTCGTAAATACATAACATTTCACACGGGAAATTCAAGTCACCCATCCGCCGCCAGGATAAACGATATGAGCCGTGTTCACTTTTGGGCACTAAGATCGGCATTGTCGTGGTAGTGTGCCCGCCGGAGACCGATCCTAGGGAAAGCGGAGCATCTGAGAACAGCAGTCAGCCGGAGGGAACCGTTGATCGAGCGGCCTCGAGCTCGCCGTTATCCATTCGCAGCTACCATCGAGCTGGTCGACATGGATTCGGAAACGGAAATCAGGGAGCAAACCAAGGACCTAAGCGTCTTTGGCTGCAGCGTGAATGCCGCAAAGCCCTGGGCTGTGGGAACAAAAGTTCGCTTGAGGGTTGTGCATCGCGGCGCGATTTTCGCCGCCCTGGGACATGTGGTGAACGCCGGCAGAAACGGCATGGGCATAGCCTTCGCTAAGATCGAGCAGAAGGACCAGATCGTTCTGGAAACATGGCTGGCCGAAGCTCGCGATACGCACGAACGCAGCTCCCCAACCCGCTAAATCCAAACTCTTATCACTCTGTTGCCGGGAAAATGGTGCGGTAGAGAGGACTCGAACCTCCACGGTATTGCTACCGCCAGCCCCTCAAGCTGGTGCGTCTGCCAGTTCCGCCACTACCGCATGTCACAGACTGCGTAATTATAGTTGAGACGGGCTGGAATTGCGAGGTGCCGCGAAGAACCGCGTTACGGCTTCTTCGGTTGAGGCGCCGCTGGCTGCGAAGTCGCTGGAGGCTGCTGCGCGGGCGGCTGCGTCGCCGGCGAGGTATTCGATGGCGTCGTTGTTTGCGGCGCGCTTGTTGGCGGCGTTGTTGTTTGCGGCTTCGCCGGCGCGGCCTTAGGCGCGGGCTTGGAGACTTGCTGCAGGACCGAGCCTCCTTGTTCGACGCTCTTATCCGTACGTAGAACCAGTGCCAGCGCGCAGACCATGAACATGATCGCGCACCACGTAGTGGCGCGAGAAAGCACGGTTGCCGCGCCGCGCGGGCCGAACGCCGTCTGGCTGCCTGCGCCGCCGAAAGCGCCCGCGATATCCGCGGCCTTCCCGCTTTGCAGCAGCACGACAATGATCAGGAACAAGCAATTAATAACAAAAAACGTGGGCAGCAGGAAGGAAACCCACGTGTTCGAAAGCCTCCAACCCAGCACGATGACGCCGAATCCCAGCGCTATCGAAATTGCCCATTTCATCCAACCTGGCATCTTCAAACCTCGCTAAATCGAGAATATTCGCCGCAAACGCGGCTGGCTGAATCACCGCGCTTTGCAGCCGTTGACAATGGCTGCGAACGACTTCGCATCCAGGCTCGCTCCGCCGACCAGCGCGCCATCCAGTTCTTCCTGGGCCATCAGTCCCTGTATGTTGTCGGGCTTGACGCTGCCGCCGTACAAAATCCGCAGCGCAGCGGCTAGTTGCGCGGAAAATTTTCTCTCCGCGCACTTGCGCAAAAAGCGATGCGCCGCGGCGGCAATCTCTGGCGTCGCCGTCTTCCCCGTGCCAATCGCCCAAACTGGCTCGTAAGCTACCAGAATACGGGAGAATTCTTCGGGGGTCAACGCGCCCGGTCCACCGGTAAATTGCCCCTCGCAGACTGCTTCCGTCTGCCCTGCTTCGCGATGTGCCAGCAGTTCCCCGACGCAAACAATGGGAATCAGCCCCGCCGCCAGCGCCGCTTTCGCCTTCTTTGCTACCGTCTCCTCGGTGTCGCCAAAAAATTGCCGTCGCTCCGAATGCCCGACGATCACGTAACGGCATCCCGCCTCCACCAGCATCTGCGGCGCGACTTCCCCGGTGAACGCGCCTTCCTTCTCCCAAAACACATCCTGCCCGCCGATGGCGATGTTGCTGCCTCGTGCCGCCTCCGCCGCGGCGGAAATGGCCGTGAACGGCGGCGCGATCACAATGTCACAGTGCGTAGCTCCCGCTACAAGCGGCGCGAAAGCTGAGAAAAACGCCCGCGTCTCCGCCTGCGTCTTGAACATTTTCCAATTGCCGGCAATTACGCGCCGCCGCTTTGTTTGTGCCATCTTTTCAGGGAACTCTTCTCTGTGATCTCTGCGCTCGGTTCTCTTTGAACTCTGTGTTTAGCCTTTGTCAGATAAAGCTTCCACTCCGGGCAACCTTCGCCCGCCCAGAAATTCCAGCGAAGCCCCGCCGCCCGTCGAAATATGCGAGATTTTGCCGCTCACTCCGGACTGGTGCACCGCAGCAACGGAATCGCCGCCGCCAATGATCGAAGTCGCTCCCGCCGATGTAGCCGCCGCAACCGCCTTGGCAACCTCCAGTGTGCCTTTCGCAAACGCCGGAATTTCGAAGACGCCCATCGGCCCATTCCATACGATCATCTTGGCCTTCGCGATTTCAGCGACGTAGGCCGCAATCGTTTTCGGCCCGATGTCGAGCCCCATTTGATCCGCGGGCGTCGCCGAAACCTCGCAGGTAGTGGCCCTGGCGTCCGCTTTCAGCTCTGGCGCGACAACGTGATCCAGAGGCAGCAGAAACTTGAAATTCTTTGCTTTGGCCTCGGCCAGCAAACGCTTCGCCAATTCAATCTTGTCGTTTTCCACTAGCGACTTGCCGATCGGCAAGCCCTGCGCCTTCTCAAACGTGTACGCCATTCCGCCGCCGATCAGCATCGTGTCGGCAATCTTCATCAAATTCTCGACCACTTCGATTTTGTCGCTGACTTTCGCCCCGCCAAGAATGGCCACAAACGGCCGCGCCGGATTCGTGACCGCCTTCCCGAGATACGCCAGTTCCTTTTCCATCAGCAAGCCCGCCGCCGATTGCTTCACAAAGCGCGTAATGCCCACCACCGAAGCATGTGCCCGGTGCGCCGAACCAAACGCGTCACAAACAAAAAGCCCGTCGCACAGCGCCGCGAGCTGCTTCGAAAATCCCTCGTCGTTCTTCTCTTCTTCGGGATGAAATCGCACGTTCTCCAGAAGCAAAACGCCCCCATCCGCAAGAGCCTTGCTCTTCGATTCAGCATCCGCGCCAACGCAGTCGCTGGCGAAACCTACCGGCCTCTCGAGAAGCTCCTGCAGCTTCTCCGCCACCGGCGCCAGCGAATACTTCGCCTCCGGTCCGCCCTTGGGCCGCCCCAGGTGTGAAGCCAACACCAGCCGCCCGCCCTTTTGAATCGCCAGCCGCAACGTCGGCAACGTTTCCCGGACCCGCGTGTCGTCGGTGACCACGCCTTCTTTCAGCGGCACATTGAAGTCCACGCGAATGAACACGCGCTTCCCGCGCAAATCGAGATCGTTGATGGTCAGTTTGTTCATGTATTCCTGGGAACGTGAAATGACAAAAGAGGCCAGGGCGGAAGCCCAACCACGACACCTAAAACTTCGCGGCCATAAACTTAATCAAATCGCGGCACCGGCACGAATAGCCCCATTCGTTGTCGTACCACGCCAGCACCTTCACGCAGCGCTCCGCGACCACTTTCGTGTAGCCCGCGTCCACAATCGATGAATTCGCATTGCCCTTGAAATCTGCGGACACCAGCTCTTCTTCCGTATACGCCAGAATTCCCTTCATCGGGCCGTTCGCAGCCTCTTTCAGCGCACCGTTGACGCTTTCCACTGTCACCGCCTTGTCCACAAACACCGTCAAGTCCACCACGCTGACGTTCGGCGTGGGCACGCGCATGGCGTATCCATCGAGCTTGCCCTTCAGCGCCGGGATCACCAGGTGCAATGCCTTCGCCGCGCCCGTGGAGCTGGGAATCATATTGATGGCCGCCGCCCGCGCGCGGCGCAAATCCTTGTGCGGCAGGTCCAGCAATTTCTGGTCATTGGTGTATGAGTGGATCGTGGTCATCGTCCCGCTTTGGATTCCGAAGGTGTCCTGCAGCACCTTGGCCACTGGGGCCAGGCAATTCGTCGTGCACGAAGCGTTGGAAACCACGTTGTGCTTCGCCGGATCGTATAGGTTGTCGTTTACGCCCAGAACAAACGTCGCGTCCGGCCCGTCCGCCGGCGCCGAAATGATCACCTTCTTCACCGACCCGCGCAGATGCTTCTTCGCGTCCACTCCCTTGGTAAACAGCCCCGTCGATTCCACCACGATCTGCGCGCCAACCGACGCCCAGTCGATCTCGCCGGGATCCTTCGTCTTGAAAACCTTGAAGCTCCGGCCCTCCACCGCAATGGAATCATCCGTGTGCGTCACGTTATGCGGCAGGTTCCCCAAAATCGAATCATACTTCAGCAAGTGCGCCAGCGTCTTGGCGTCGGTAACGTCGTTCACGGCCACAAACTGAATCTCCTTGTCATCCAGCGCCGTGCGCATGATGTTGCGCCCGATGCGGCCGAAGCCGTTGATTCCTACCTTGATGGGCATTCTTCCTCCGATGG
>Ga0307471_100001645_pt1 | contig 12345 bp, 9 predicted proteins | sample atmos_gasesAM3C__2_FD_204566 | JGI IMG/M metagenome (GOLD analysis project Ga0307471, IMG submission 204566) | Hardwood forest soil microbial communities from Morgan-Monroe State Forest, Indiana, United States - atmos_gasesAM3C_515 | ecosystem: Environmental > Terrestrial > Soil > Temperate... | reverse complement strand
ACAAGAGCCTCCTGCTGCCGGGAATCATGGCCATCTGCATGGTTGGCACCGGCATCTGGGCCGTCGCCATGCCTCTTATCGCCGAATTTCAATTCACGCGCGAGATCGAAGACCGCTTGCTCGCTCCGATGGAAATCTCCTGGCTTGCCATCGAAAAAGTCGTCGCCGGCACGTTGCAAGCGCTCGCCGCGGGCCTCATGGTAATCCCCGCCGCATGGCTGCTCCTCCGCCCCGGCGTCGACCTCCACGTTCCCCATCCTCTCCTCTTCGCGCTTGTAGCGATTCTCGTGGCGCTTTTTTCCGCCACCGGTGGCCTCGCGCTCGGCTGCAGCATGCAGCAAACCCACATCGGCCTCATGTTCAGCCTGATCGTCGCTCCCATGATTTTCTTCGGCTGCACCTACTATCCCTGGAGCGCGCTCGAAAAATTCCCTATCATGCAAAAAGCCGTGCTCGTCAATCCCCTCGTTTACGCCAGCGAAGGACTTCGCGCCACGATGATTCCCCAGTTTCCGCATCTCCCCTTGCTCGCTGTGGTCGTCGGCTTGGTATTTTTCAACGCTCTCTTGCTCGCCACCGGCCTGCGCAACTTCTACGACAAGTCCGTCACCTGAGCTCGTCAATCCCCTTCGGCCTTCACCTTTTGACTTTCAACTCTCAATCTTCATCCCCCGTTTTGCCCCTTCGTCCACCTGTGCTAACGTTTTCCGTTTATGAAGAAGCGTATCGGCGTGCTCTTAAGCGGCCGCGGCTCGAACTTCGAGGCCCTCGCGGACAGTGTAGCGGCGGGCCGCATTCCCAACGCGGAAATTGCCGTCGTCATCAGCAATCGCGAAGGCGCGCCCGGCATCCAGCGTGCCGAAGCCCGCGGCATCGAAACGCGCGTCATCCCTTCGAAAGGCCTCGAACGCGAAGTCTACGACCGTCAAGTCGCCGCCGTCCTCGACGAACACAAAGTTGATCTCATCTGCCTCGCCGGATACATGCGCCTGCTTTCTCCCTTTTTTGTTGCCAAATTCACCGACCGCATCCTGAATATTCATCCTTCCCTTCTTCCGTCCTTCCCCGGCCTCGAATCGCAGCGCCAGGCCCTCGAATACGGCGTAAAATTCGCCGGCTGCACCGTCCACTTCGTCGACGAAAACCTCGACGCCGGTCCCATCATCTTGCAGGCCACCGTTCCCGTCCTCGACGAAGACACGGAGTCCTCGCTCTCTGAAAAAATTCTAAAGGAAGAGCATCGCATTTATTCCGAAGCCGTTAGAATTGTTTTGGAAGGAAAATACAAAATCGCCGGCCGCCGCGTGCTTCGGACCAGCTGAATTCAACTCATGACGCCAGTAAAATTCAAACCCCTAGAAGAGCAGCTCGCCTACCTCAAAAAAGGCGCCGCTGAAATCATTCCCGAGGACGAATTCAAGGCCAAGCTCGCGCAATCGGTCAAGATTGCAAAGCCGCTCCGCGTCTATCTGGGCGTCGACCCAACGGCGCCCGATCTTCATCTGGGCCACACCGTGGTGCTGCGTAAGCTGAAACATTTTCAGGATCTCGGCCATACTGCGGTTTTCCTCATCGGCGATTTTTCCGCGATGATTGGCGACCCCACCGGCGTATCCGAAACCCGCCCGCCGCTGACGCGCGAGCAAGTCGACGCCAATGCCAAGACCTACCTGGAGCAGGTTTTCAAAATCCTCGACCGTGAAAAAACCGAGGTCCGCTACAACAGTGAATGGCTGAGCAAAATGTCCGCCGAAGACGTCGTGCGTTTGTGTTCTCACTACCGCCTTGCCCGCATGCTGGAGCGCGAAGATTTTAGTTCGCGGCTGGACAAGGGCCAGCCCATTTCTGTCCATGAGCTTCTGTATCCGCTTCTGACGGCGATGGACGCCGTCAAATTACAGTCCGATGTGGAGCTGGGCGCCACGGAGCAGAAATTCAACCTGCTCGTGCATCGGGAAATCCAGCGCGAATACGGTTTGCCGGGACAAGCCATTCTCACCATGCCGATTCTCGTCGGCCTCGACGGCACACGCAAAATGTCAAAGAGCCTCGGCAACTACGTCGGCATTACCGAGGCCCCCGGCGAAATCTTTGGCAAGCTGATGTCCATTCCCGACGACTTGATGTGGTCCTACTACGAACTGTTGACCGACCGCACGCCCAACGAGATCGCAGCCTTAAAAAAGGAAGTTGCCGGCGGCGCCCTTCATCCGATGGACGCAAAAATGCGCCTCGCCGAAGAAGTCATCTCAGACTTTCACAGTCAAGACGCCGCCCGCAAAGCCGCCGAAAACTTCCAGCGCGTCTTCCGCGACCGCCAGGCGCCTGTTGAATCACCGGTGGTGAAATTGCCCAGGGGTTCTGCGAAAAAACTCACCGCCCTCCTTTTGGATCTGAAACTGGTCCCATCGAAGGCGGAGGCGGAACGCCTCATCAAACAGAAGGCCGTGGAGATCGATGGAGTAACGATTGACGATCCGCGCAAGGACATTGAACTCAGCAGACCCGCGGAGTTTCTCCTTCGCGCCGGAAAAAAGAAGTTCTTGCGAATCGTCGTCGGGTAATTCACGGGACACGGATCACGGGACACGCTTTGTTATGCCAGGACTTCAGCCGCCATATGGGTCACGTGCTTCGCCACCGCCGGTGCCGCCGTCAGCCCCGGTGACTCCATCCCCACCAGATGAATCGCCTGCTGTACCTTGGGGTCCCGCGTGATCACGAAATCCACGATTCCCTTGTGCTCCGGAGGCGCCAGCTTCGGCCGCAGCCCCGAATACCCAAGCTGCAAGTCGCGCTCTTCGATTTCCGGCAACAGCGTCTTCGCGCTGTGCGCAAAATCCGCAATCGGCAACCTGTTCTTCTCGTAATTGTCTTTGCCCTCGACGTACGTCGCCGTCGGCCCCAGCAGAAACGTTCCCCAAAGCGTTTTGGTGAAATGCACGCCGAGACTCAATCCATCGCTGTGCGGCAGCGGATAAACAAGATTGTTGATCAGCGACGACCGCGGCCCGCGCACCTCGCAGTATTCCCCGCGCACCGGATAAATCTTCCACGAATGATTTCCCAGCATCGCCGCCACTTCGTCCGCGTACAGTCCCGCTGCGTTGATCACGCATCGTGCTTCAATCGTTTCGTCCTGGGTGTCCTCTTCATCGCCGATACGCAGACCCACGCGAATGGTGTCGCCGGAGGGCTCCAGCGAAGTCACCTGCGCGCGCGTAACCATATTCGCTCCCTGATTCGTCGCCACCCGCGCATACGCATGAACCAACTCCTCCGCCGACACGATGCCGGTAGAGGGTACGTGCAGCGCCGCAACGCCTTTGATGTGCGGCTCGCGGTTGCGAATCTCATCCGCATCAACGAGCCGCAATCCCTCGACGCCATTGTCTTCGCCACGCTTCTTTAGTGCGGCAAGTTCCTCCACTTCGTGGGTGTCGGCGGCCACCACTAGTTTTCCGCAGTGACGAAACGGCACGTTGTGTTTCTTGCAGAATTCATACGTCAGCCGGTTGCCCTCCACGCAAAATCGCGCCTTCAACGAGTTTTTCGGGTAATAAATGCCGGAGTGGTTTACGCCGCTATTGCGCGTGCTAGTTGCCATGCCCAGCTTTGGAAATTGCTCGACAAGGAAAACGTCCTGCCAGCGCTTCGAAACGGCGTTGGCGATCGCGCAGCCGATCACCCCGCCGCCGATGATCAGAATATTGGCCTGGTCCATGAACTCAGAATATAGAAAATGAAAAAAAGAAAACAGCCTGCCCGAAGGTTTTGGAATTCTCAATGCTTATTCAAGTGCCGTGTCCGGAAAATATCTTGAAATAGTTTGCCGTCTGATTTCGCTCTGTGGCCTCCGTGCACTCCGTGAACTCTGTGTAAAGTATTTTCCTCATCCCGCGCGGGGCGAGGGATCTGCTTTTCCCGACGTGTTCGCCGTCCTCGTTGACTACTGATCCCCGCCCAGGGCGTCAAAGTAAGGCGTGCAGGCCACCAGCCGTGCCTCCAGGCCGTCGTGGACCGCATAGGAAGCCTGTTTGCTCGCCTCATATCCATTGCGCCACAGCGAAGCCGCGCCATGTATGCCATCTTTATTGATCGCATAAAAATAAATATGAAACGTCCCGAGCTTTTTCTTGTCGTTCTTGTAGTTGCGCGCGACCCGCGCCATGGCTTCGAGGCACGCGTCCGTCGGCGATTTCCCCTGCCGCATCATTTCGATAATCGTGTGCCCACCGGAAATCTTGATGTTTTCTTCGCCCTTCCCCGTCGAGCCCGCCGCGCCTACTTCATTGTCCACGCAGCATCCCGCCCCGATGATCGGCGAGTCCCCCACGCGCCCGGGAATCTTCCACGATAGCCCGGAAGTCGTGGTGGTCGCCGAAATGTCGCCATTCGAATCCACCGCCATGCACGGAATCGTACCCGTTCGCGGATGCGCGATCACGTGCTCCGCATCGGCGATTTCTTTTTCATCGCCACCAAAAATCGCCGACATATGTTCTTTCCATTCCGGCGAATCAATCCCCGGCCGCCAGTTGAACGAAGTTTTTGCTTTCCACGCCAGCCAGATTTTCCGTGAATGCTCCGTGAGCAGATTCATCTCCTCGAATCCCTCAGCTACGGCAAATCGCCGTGCCCCGTCGCCCACGATCATCACGTGGTTCGTCTTCTCCATTACCGTTTTCGCCAGCCGCGAAACGTTTTTGATCCGCCGCACGCTCGCCACTGACCCTGCTCGGTGCGTCGGGCCGTGCATCACGCTGGCATCCAACTCCACTTCGCCTTCTTCGTTCGGCAATCCGCCGTAGCCAACAGAGTCGTCATTCGGATCGTCTTCCACGACGGTGACCGCCGCAACCACAGCGTCGAGTGTGTCCCCCCCTCTTTTCAGAATATCCATCCCCTTGTCCAGTGCATGCAGGCCGTTCGCGCTGGAAATAATCAACGGCCGCTTGCCCTGTGCCGCAGGAACGAGGCCTGCGAGAGTCGGTGCTTCGCCGCCGTTCGAACGCCTCCCTCCAAACAATTTGCCCGCGCTCGCAACCGCGCTCCCCGCCAGTGAAGTCAGAAAAAATTTGCGCCGTGACCACTGTTCCATGGGAATCCCTCCTCATCACGCGCAAGGCAATATACATCAGTTGCCCGCCCATAGTTGCGCGGCGGGCCTTTGGAGTGCGGCGGCTCGCCGCCGCTTTCTTCCAGTCACAACTTCAACTGCACGTTCCGTCGTTCCGGCTAAGCTAGCGTGACAGTCTTCGCGGGAAATTCGCCTTCCCAGCGGGCAATCACAACGCACGCGACGCAATTCCCAAGAACAGTAACCGCAGTTCGGCCCATGTCCATGAGTTGATCGATCGCAAAGAGAAGAAATAGCGGCTCCATGGGCAAATGAAACGAAGTAGCCGCGCCAAAAACAATCAGCAGCGAACCGCGAGCCACGCCCGCGGTTCCTTTGCTACTGATGATTAGCGTGAGAATCATCAAAAGTTGCTGGCCGATACTGAGATGGACTCCTGCGGCCTGCACCACAAAAAACAACGCCAAAGATTGATAGAGACTCGCGCCGTCCATGTTGAAGCTGTAGCCAGTAGGCAGAACGAAAGCGACGATTTCGCGCGGCACTCCGAACGATTCGAGTTGTTCAATCGCGCGCGGCAGCGTGGCCTCCGAGCTTGCGGTGGCAAATCCGATGGTGACGGGCTCGGTGACGACACTGATAAAGCGTTTGATGGGAATGCGTGCCCACAACGCAATCGGCAGCAAAACGCAAACGATGAAAAACGTTAGCGCGACGTACATCGTCGCAAGCAGTTTCAGCAGCGGAAGAAGGACTCCCAAGCCCATGTGGCCCACCGTATAAGCGACTGCTCCAAAGACGCCGAGCGGCGCGGCGTACATCACCAGGTTCGTGAACTTGAACATGGTCTCTGACAAGCTTTCAGCGAATGCCAGCATCGGTCTGCGTTTCGCTTCGGGGACCAGAATGAGCGCCATCGAGAAGAGGACGCTGAACACGACGATTTGCAACACCTGTCCTTCGGCGACGGACTTGGCAATGTTCTCCGGAAAAATATCGGTGATGAGTTGCGTCGCGGTGTGCGGCGAAACATTGAGCGATTGCGCCGCCGAAGATGGAGGCAAGTGGACGCCTTCTCCGGCGCGGCTGATATGAATCGCCGCGTAGCCGATGAGCATCGCGATCGTTGATACGACTTCGAAATAAATCAGCGACTTGAGGCCCAGCCGGCCGACCTTTTTCAAATCGGAGTGGCCGGCGATTCCAACAACGAGAACGCCGAAGAGCAGCGGCGCGATAATCACCTTGATGAGGCGAAGAAAAATCGTGCCGAGCAATTGCAAATTGACGGCGACCGCGGGTGCGTCGTGGCCGACTTCCGCGCCAGCGAGCAGGCCGACGAAAATCCAAGTCGTCAGCGAACGCCGCGAAGTGGCGTACGCCGCGATAAGAAAAATGGCCAGGCAGCGCAGGACTGTTGGGACCAGCGCCGGAATCGGCAGCAACTGAGTGCCGGCGAGAAGCGTTGCCGCGACTGCAATCGTGGCGGCGACGGCGGCCGCGACGAGCAATTTGTCTTTCATCGGCGCTCGACGAAGTTTTTCATCGGTGCCGAAAGGTATGCTGGTTAGCGGCGCATGTCAATGCCGACCACCGCCAGAAATTTGTCACCCCTAATCCTCGCGAAAGAGGAAGCAGTTCATCCATTCGCGACGGGGGCTACTCCACGCGCAGCGCTTTGAGCGGATCAATGCGCGTGGCGCGGTACGCGGGAAGGTAGCAGGCCAGGAGCGCGATGCCCATCAGCAACAGCGTGATGCTTGCATAAGTGAGCGGGTCGGTGGCGCTCACGCCATAGAGCAGGCTCCCGGCCATGCGGGCGACCGGCAAAGCGACCAATACTCCCACCCCCGCGCCAATCAGCGCCAGAAGCATGCCCTGCTTGAGCACCAGCCCCAGAACTTGGCGGGGTTGCGCTCCGAGCGCCATTCGCAAGCCGATTTCACTGGTGCGCTGGGCCACGGAATAGGCCAGCACGCCGTAAATTCCAATTGAAGCGAGGATGAGCGCGAGCCCGCCGAAGAGGCCGAGCAACGCCGCGCCCATGCGGGCGGCCCACAAACCCTGTCCCAAAATCTGCTGCACGGTCTGGCCGTTGGTGAACGCCAGATTCTTATCAATTGGCTGCACCTGCGTACGAACGGCGCCGAGCAAAGATTCCGGGTTGCCTGTGGTGCGCACGACGAGCGTGGCAGCGGGAGAATATTGCTGCCGCATGGGCATGTACGCGATCGGCTGGGGATCCTCCCCGATCTGGCCAACAACCGTGGTCCCTACAACTCCAACGACCTGGAGCAAGTTTGGTTGCTGCACAATCGCGAAGCGCTTTCCGAGCGCTTCCTGGCCCGGCCATAGAAGATTGGCCATCGCCTGGTTGATAACGGCGACAGGGGTGGTGTTCTCGCGATCGAAGTCCGTGAAGTCGCGGCCGCTGATGAGCGGGATACGCATGGTATCGAAGTGGCCGGGCGTCACCTCGTCAAGATTGACGAGCGTTCCGCGGTTATTGGGATCGGTCTGCTCGCCTTCGCGAAAGATGGTGGCCGAGATGCCGCCACCGAAAACGCCGTTCGCCGATACCGAGGCGTCCACGACGCCGGGAACGGTTTTCGCGCGCTCGATGACATCGCGGAAGAACTGCTGTCCATGATTCTCGTCGTAGCGCAGCGCGCCGAGATCAAAGAACATTTGAAACAGATTCTGCGACTCGAAGCCAGGATTGTATTTTTGGGCGTTCTGCATGCTGCGCAGAAACAGCCCGGAGCCCACCAGCGCCACCAGCGCCAGCGCGATCTCCGAAATCACCAACAAGCCGCGCAGGCGGTTGTGGGTCCAGCCCAGCGCACCGCCGCGGCCGCCGGTCTTCAAGACCTCGTTGACGTCCGTGCCGGAAGCCTTGATCGCCGGGATGATCCCGAAGAGCAGCCCGGTCACGAGGGAAATGACTAGAGTGAATCCCAGCACCCGGGGATCGAAGGAAAGATCAATCGAACCCTCCGCAAGGAATGGAGGGCGGAAGGACCACAAAAGATTGCGTCCCCAATACGCCACCACAAGCCCCGCCAAGCCGCCGAGCAATGAAAGCACAGTGCTTTCGGTCAGAAGCTGCCGCACCAGGCGGAAACGTCCCGCGCCCATGGCCGCGCGAATGCTCAATTCTTTTTCGCGTTTGGCGGCTTGCGCGAGCAGCAGATTGGCGAGGTTGACGCAGGCGATCAGCAGCACCAAGCCGACCACGCTCATCAGGACGCCGCCCGCAAGAGAAAACTGGCGCCGCTGGTTGATCCCCAGGGCCGATTCGTTCAGCGGGTAGAGTTCGACGGTGCGGCCTTTGTTTTCGCGCGGATATTCCTTCTCCAAACCAGCCGCAATTGTTTTCATCGCCGCTTGCGCTTCGGCGACGCTGACTTGCGGTTTCAGCCGGCCGACGATGGAGGTCCAGCGGAAGCGGCGGTTGTTTTCGAGGTCCTTGAGCTGCCCGGTAAGGACGTAGTCGCGCATGGTGATGGGAATCCACAGCACGTCGGGCCGTCCCAGCGACACGATCCCTTTGAAGCCCGGCGGCGCCACACCAATGACCGTGTAGGGCGTGCCGTTCAGAGTGATGGTCTGGCCGATGAATTTGTTGTCGGAGCCGAATCGCCGCACCCACAAACTGTAGCTCAGCACCACTTCCGGGTTGCCGCCGATCTTCTTGTCGCCGTCGGCGACGAAGGTGCGCCCGCGGTAGGGTTTCACGCCAAGCACGTCGAAGAAGTTGCCGCTTACGAGCGAGGCGTTGAGCTGCTGCGGTTCGGCCTGGCCGCCCCAATTCAGCGGCAGGGTGAAGGTGGCCAACGCCAGCCCGGAGAAAACGGAGTTCTGGTCGCGATAATCCTCGTAGTTAGGCAGCGAAGTCGGAGTGATCTGGAAATTGACGTTGGTGTCGACTGTCAGAGTGTCCCGGGTGAACAGTTCCGCGAGGCGGGCGGGTTGCTCGACCGGCAAGGGGTGAAGGAAGACAGCGTTGATGATGGTGAAGATGGCGGTGTTGGCGCCGATGCCGAGCGCCAGAGAGAGCACGGCGACAAAGGTGAAGCCGGGGCTTTTCTTCAGCATGCGCAAGCCGCCCCGCAAGTCCTGTTGAAAGATTCCAGCCATAACGTCACCCCCACTCAACGATTAGGACGGTCGAGAGGGACATTTGTTTCCATGGTTCGGCCCTCTGACTGGGCTGCCTTGAGTCGAGGGTCGGTGAGACTTCCGGCCAGGACGGCGCGGACATAGCAGGCGGGTCCCTTCAGGCCATTTTCGTCCGGGGGACCGGGCCAGTGGCTGAAGTCGAGCACCAGCGGCTCGTCTTTTTCTTCTTGCGTTTGGAGGAGGTTATCGCGAGAGATAGCGCGATGGAAGTGCAGGAGCTGGTTGGTTACGTAGGCCATGACGGAGGCCCGGCGGGGAGAGACGCGGCCTTTGGTGATCAGGATCAGGAGGCGGGCGAGAAACTTGCGGATGTCGAGGCCGGAGCCGAATTGGGAGAGTTCGGGGAGGAGTTCGGCGGAGAGATCTTCCGAGTCGTTTTGCGGCGGCTGGACGCAGCGAGCAAAGCGGAATGGCGGAAACAAAGATGGGACCGGGGGTCCAGAACAGCGAGACGACAGCGGCGACCGTCGGCGGTGAAGTGGCGGCTCCGGGCGGCGGCCTTCGCCTTGGGCTGGGCGGTGTCCGTCACGGTATTGGCGGAGCTGGGTTTGTCGATTACAAGGGTCATTTGGTTTCCTTTCTGGGAAATTAGGCGGGGGTGTACACCCTCCGTTGAGACGAAAAGAGTAAGAGCCCCCTCTACCAGGACCTTTCATTCACCAAATGGCTGACGCACACGCCGCCCGAACTGGTCATGGCGCACTTGAAGATTGACAGGGCGACATACGACGCCATTCCTCGAGACGAAGCAGTCGTCTTGCCGGAATAACGGGTTGTGCTAGCCGCCAATTGGTCTCGTGTGGCCGAATTTCCGACATTAATTAGCGGGTCATCATGGCGTTATTTTGGAAGCTTTGCGCCTAGAACATCAATTCGTTCGATGACCGGCGGTTTGGAGAAGAGTTCGGCAGCTTTCGCCATGAGCGCTTTGGCGATGGGACCATTCAGATGGGCCTGGCGCCCGTTTTCGTCGTTGAAGGCGTCGAAAATGCCAAAGGTCGCGGGCCCCAAACGAAGCGCGAACCAAACAGGCGTTGTCGCTTCTTGATTGGCGAGCGAAAGTCCTGTTTCGAGGAACTTCGCGACCTCATTTTCCTTTCCGGGTTTGGCTTCCAAACGCGCGAACAATGCGACGGTATACATCGGGTTTCTCCTTGAGTGAACGCATTCGAGAGCAACCAAGATAGCTCCTTACACCGCAAAAAGGCCATTGGCAAGATCGCCAGAGTTGATATGATATTTGCCATGAAGATTTACGTGCTGGCACTGGATGGAGTTTTTGACACGGGTTTGGCGACCGTGCTGGATGCGTTTGAAACGGCAAACGAACTGGCGGAAATGTCCGGCCTGGCTTCGCCGCGGTTCGACGTCGCTATCGCCGGGGTGCGCAAGTCGGTGAAAACGTCGCAAGGGCTAAGCGTTCCGGTTGGCGCCGCTTCCATGCGGATCGTTCCCGACTGGGTGGTGGTTCCCGCGATCGGATTCAAGATGCCGGGGCCTCTCGAGGCAGCTCTGGCGAGATCCGACGTGAGCGACGCCGGCAAGGCGCTGCACTCCTGGGCGGAGCGAGGGGCGGGCACGGCGGCTGCCTGTATCGGGACATTCGTAGTGGCGGAGTCAGGGCTACTCGATCATCAGGATTCGACCACAACCTGGTGGCTCTCTCCATTATTTCGGCAGAGATATCCGAAGGTGCGCCTGGATGAATCGCGGATGATCGTAAAATCCGGGAAGTTCGTCACGGCTGGAGCAGCCCTAAGCCATCTGGACCTGGCCTTATGGCTCATCCGGCAAAGAAGCCCGAGGCTTGCTGCGTTGACGGCGAAGTACTTAGTTGTGGATTCGCGGCCGTCACAATCCGCCTATATCCTCGCCGATCATCTTGCGCACTCTGATCCGCTCGTGGAGCGGTTCGAGAGGTGGGCGCGAGGAAGGCTCCCGCATGGGTTTTCGCTCGACAATGCCGCAGCAGCATCCGGAGCGAGCAAGAGAACTCTCGCTCGCCGCCTGCAGGCCGTGTTGGGGAAATCACCACTATCTTATTTCCAGGATTTGCGCGTGGAGCGCGCGGTGCATCTGCTGAAGACGACGGCTGAGAGTGTGGATGAGATCGCTGGGCGCGTGGGATACGCCGATGGCGTAACTCTCAGAACGCTTCTGCGGCGTCACCTTGGGTATGGGATCAAGGAAATCAGAAGAAGAGCGGCCTGACTCGCTTCTAGCGGTGACGAGAGCAAGGCGGGCGCGGGGTTTGGAGGCGGGGCGAGAAGAAGAAAAAGCAGATCTCTCACTGCGTTCGGGATGACATAGGGGCGGGGCGCCCCTATAAAGGAAAAAAGAGCACAGCCAGGAACGGCTGTGCTACATGACGGTGTGGGTTGTAATTTCAGCTCTAAAGAGGAGTAGGATAGAAGTTGTAAGGGGCGCTACCACTAGCAGTTGCTTCAGACTCGGAATACAATCGGGCCACTCTTCAGGAAGCCACTCTACCGCTAGGGCCATTTCCTTTACCCGACGTTTCCCAGCGGCAATTGGGGGTGGAAGGCGCATTCCAAACAGGCCAGAGGCCTGTTCGGCATGGCAGAGCCGGGCAGGTGAAGTATGCACGGCTACAGTTCAGACTCGAGTGAAAGGAGAATCGTTCCTCTTCTGCTCGCGTTGCTGGCCATTGCTCTAGCGTGGGCCACTTCGAAAATTCTTGCTGCAACCCATCTGTCGGTCCCGTGGTGGATGGATGCTCCTTCCAGCATGGCGTTTTACGGCGCGCTTTACGCCCTTTTTGACAGGTATCTTTGGAAGAAGAGCTTTGTGCACAAGTTAGGGCTGGCGCGAATCCCGAACCTCGAGGGACGCTGGCGCGGTTACCTGGTCACTTCTTTTGACGGCCACGCAAAGCAACACGACCTGATCCTGCATATCTTCCAGAGTTGGACGCAAATCGTCGTGTACCTCACAACCGCCACATCGATGTCGCGCAGTTGCACGGCAGTGATTCAAATGGACGACCCGGAAGGCGTCTCCCTGGTCTACCAGTATGAAAATCAGCCGCTCGCAAACGCGAGGAGAACGATGCACATGCACTA
>Ga0307471_100001642_pt1 | contig 12354 bp, 16 predicted proteins | sample atmos_gasesAM3C__2_FD_204566 | JGI IMG/M metagenome (GOLD analysis project Ga0307471, IMG submission 204566) | Hardwood forest soil microbial communities from Morgan-Monroe State Forest, Indiana, United States - atmos_gasesAM3C_515 | ecosystem: Environmental > Terrestrial > Soil > Temperate... | reverse complement strand
CGGTGGTTTCGCCGGTGCTGTTGACGTTGGTCAGGCGGTACTGATAGGCGCCGATGAGATGTCCGAGTCCTGACAGAATCGTCGTGCCCGGCGCGCTCGTCGGCGCCGCGAAGGCCACGCCGGTCACCGCATTCGAAATGGGACCTGGCAGCGTTTCGCCGGCGGCGGACGCGAACGACACCCGATAGCTGACGCTGCCGACGATCGACCCGGCCGTCGTCGTCGACAACGCCGCCGTCGGTGCCCCGCCTGGCGCCGCGACGCTGCTGCCGACGTTGGTCGAACCGCCGCCGGGAGAGATGCCGGTATAGGACAACCGGAGCGTGTTCACGCGCAACAAGCCCGTGTCGGCGTACCACGAGGCGTCTTCGATCGGGATGATGGTCTGACCGACGCGCACCGGCACGAGCGCGGTGCTGCCGCCGCCGGTCACAATCACGCGCGTGCGGATCTGCGATTGGTCTTCCTCGTAGGTGACCGGCGGATCGTTCATCAACGTGGCCGTCGTCGGCGTCAGCGCATCAGGCGCCGGACTGGCGTCAGTGGCGAAAAAGTGCAGTTGTTTCGCGTAGTCGATGTACCAGTAACACCCGGTCAGCTGGGCGAGCGTGGTGAGTGCGGCCGCGGCATCGACATCGATGAAGTCGATGCCACCGGTCACGGTCGGCAGACTGCCGACGACGCCACCGGCCGAGACGCCGGGGCAGAACGTGGTGATGAGGTCGACTACGATCGTGCTCACCGACGTCTCGTCGTAGTGCTTAGTGACGAGGCGCCGATTCACCAGGCGCGTATAGTCCTGACAGGTCGCATCCCAGGCGAGATTGGCGTGGCGTTCGCCTTCGTAGCGTTGCGTCGACCGTTCGATGACGCCGGCAAACAGCGTGGTCGCCAGACGATTGATGCGGACCCGTTGTCCGACCGCCACCGCCGCGTTGGTGACGAACGCACACGTATTCGGCACGTCGTTGAGCAGGTCGTGAATCACGGGCGTGCCGGGCCGCATGACGCTGTTGCCGCTGACGCCGGCGATCGCCGTCGTGATGGTGATGAACCGCGTGTATTTCAGGCGCATGGCGCCGAGACGCGCCAGACCGAGGCGTGCAGGCGTTGGGGCGAGAGTCGATCCGCTGATCGGCATTTACGGGCCTGCCGATCCGAGTGCGCGCGGGCCGCCGATCATCGACTGTTTGGTCAGCTTCTCGGCGACGATTCGGGCAATGTCGTCGCCGGTGCCGTTGACGTTGAACGTATTGGTGATGTAGGTGCCAGCGGTGTTGACGCCGGCGACGCCGCCGGCGGAGAAGACCGACGGCTTCAGGCCTACAAACGGCTGCATCGGTGACCGCCCGGTCGGCACCATCCCTGACCGGAACCCCTCGAGGTCGGTGCCGCCGGAGGCTTTGAAGGCCGCCTCCATCTCGTCGACTTGCCGCTTCGTTTCGGCGACCTGGGCGGCGAGCTCGCGCGCGCCCTTGGTCGCGGCATCGAGTGCGTCGACGGCCGCCAGTTTGAACGCGATGAAGGTATCCATCAGCGGACTCGTCGCCTGATTCATCCGGACGAGCGTTTCAATCGCCTCCTGCATCGTCGCGTTGATCTGCTCCTGCGCCTGTCGGCTGAAGCCCTGCACGTTGACGACGTTGCCGATGGCGGCCGCAAGCTTTTCGGCGGCGACGAGCGCGTCGTTGCCCGACATGCGGTCGCTGATGGCTTTGAGTTCGTCGTCGGCGCGCTTCTGCTCCTCGAGCAGATGCCGCGTCGCTTCGTCGGCCTTCCGTGCCTTGTCGGCGGCCGCGTCCAGTTGTCGCGTGAAGTATTCGACCGCGCGCTCCGAGATGCCGTATTGCGACGCCATCTCGGCGACCGTCGAGTTGTGGCTCTTGATGTCAGCCGTCAGCTGCTCGATGAGTCCTTCGGAACGGAGCTTGCGGAGCTCGCCTTGCCAGAGCGAGAGCCGGTGCTGCGAGGTGTTGTACGCCTCGGCCTGCTTGTTGGCGAAGTCGATATTGAATTTGACCGCGTCGAGGTAGCCGATGTTGGCATCGGCGCCGTTCTTAATCGCGCGCGCGATCGAATCCTGTTGCGCGGCGGCGGTCTGCGTGGCGACGCCCAGGCCGAGCATCCGGTCGGTCAGGCTGGCGATCTTGGTGTCGAGGTCGAAGACCTCCGCGACTTTGCGCCCGATGTTCCAGCCGGCAAACGCGGCGGCCGTCACGCCGGTCGCCGTGCCGAGGGCGCCGAGCTCACCGACGCTCTTGCCACTGATTTCCCCGAATTCGCGCAGCGCGTGAATCTCCGGCCCGATGTGCACGCCGAAGGCGCCGAGGGTCTTGTCGGCGGTCGACAGCCCGGTCGCGAGCGTCGAAAACGTGCTCGTTGTTTTTCCGACGGTCGCGCTCAGCTCGTCGACTTCCTTTCGCGTGGCCGTCGTCGTCGTCTTGAAATTGCTGATGGCGACGGCGCCCCCGCGTTCCAGTTTCGTGACTGCGTCGACGGCACGGTTCGTCTGCCCTTCGAACAGGGTCAGTTGTTGCGCGGCGGCCTGCGCCTCCCGTTTGATGTCCGAAAAATCGGCTTCGAGTTTGCCGCTAATCGGCATGTGTCTGTTCCGCCTTCAGTTGTTCAATCAACAAGTCGCGCACATCCGGATCCAACGCCTCTACCCAGTCGAGGGGCCAGCCGCAGCGACGGGCGATGGCAAGGTCACCGAGGATGGCGTCTCGCCAGAGCGGACTTTTTTTTCCTCCGCTCGCGCGGCCGCCTGTCGATCGATGTGCCCGTCGATGGCGTCGCGAATCTCGCGGAAGTCGTCGGGGTCGAGATTGTCGACCACGCGTGCCAATTCCTCGAGACTCAGATCGCGAATCATCACCGGTTGCCCGTCGTCGTCGGTGAGCGTCCAGTCGAGCAGATAGGCGGTGACCTTCGCGGGGCCGACGGCGAGGTCGTCGATCGTCAGGCCGCCGTCGCCGTTGACGGTCGACATCCGGCGATACATCGCCCGTTCCTCGCCCGTGTTTAATCGCCGCCGCACCGTGACGGTGTCGCCATTCGCCAGCCGCAACACGTCGACGACCGGTCGCACGAACCGTGACATCAGCCCTCCGGTGGCCCAAGCCGCGCGGTCAACGTCGGCAGGCCGTGAATCGTCTGCAGTTCCATGTGCTCAATCGGCCAGCGCCACTCGCCGCGTTTGTGCTTCGCCACGAAGACGAGCGGGCGTTGCGCCATCTTGAACGAATCCGACAACACGACGGTCGCCTGCAGCGACCACCGCCGGCCGTCACGACTGACACGCGTGACCGTGTAGCCGTTGATCGCGGCGGCGGTGTAGTAGTGCCACCGGATGTGTCCGACGACACCCCGGATCACGCCGCCGCCGACCACGCGTGCCTCGTTACGTCGGATACACCCAGCTGCCGGCCGCGACGAAGGCGCCGCTGACGGCAACCGCGCCGTTCGCATCGACGCTGATGTGGCTGTCGAGCAGGCCGCGCCCTTCGAATTTCTTGGTCGCGTCGAGCGACGTCGGCAGCAGGCGCAACGTCGGCTTGGCGGTGCCGAAGACGGCGCCGAACAGCACGAGGCCGTCGACGGGGTCATACCAGCCGCTGTACGTGCCTTTGATGTCGGGGAGGCCGTCCACGTACACCTGATTGGCGTCGTTGAACGAGGTGACCTTCACATGCTCTTTTGTCATGTCGAGGTCCCACTTGTTCAGTGAGGCGACGACGACGGGTGACGATCCGCCGGCAGGGTCCATGAGCATTTGCCCGTGCGAGCCGTGCATGCGATCTACGTCTGCCATCTGTGTGTCCTTTGCGACCCGTTGGGGTTCGTTTCCACCGAAGGGATTTACGCGCTCGTGCCGATAATCACCACCTGATAGGTCACGCCAGTGCCGCCCGCGCTGTTGGTGATGGTCAACAGGTCGCCGGTCGCGCCCGTGACGGTGACGCCGGTGCCTGGACAGAACCACGCGAGCACGCCGCCGGGTTTGACCGGAATGCCGTCGCCGGCGGCGAGGAACAGCGGCACGCCGTTCGACGCCGGCCGCGAGACGTTGACATCGTTCGTGTTACCGTCGGCCGCCTTGATGATGACGGCCTTGATTTTGGCGAAGGTGATCGCCTGGCCGAAGGCATCGATGAGCACGCCCGCCAGATCCAGATCCTCGGTGCCGCTCGCCGCGAGCGTCCGCTGATCGGTGAACACGCGATCGGCCTGATTCGCGCCGGTGCCGTCGGCCAGGCTGAGCGACTTGCTCAACGCAAAGGGCAGCGCCACCGATCCAAGATCGATCGGATTGACATGCCGTCCGGTGACACTGAGTTGAATATCGGCGGTGAGTGACATGGTCGGCTTCCTTTCGTCCCGGTCCGTTTACGATGCCGGCGCCGCCATCACCTGATAGCGTCCGCCGCGGTGCTGCCACCGAATCGTCGAATCACGTTCGTCGACTTCGAGATAGCGCACGCGTGAATCCCGCCTGACGACCATGCAGCCGTAGCCGGTGATCGTCAGGGTGGCGCCGTCGAGCAGCGCGTCGATGCGCTTCGCCGCCGCCTTGATGTGCGGCGTCGGCACCGTCGTGAGTTCGACCGCCTTGACCAGATAGAGCACGTCCTCGATGGCGCGGCCGCCGAAGCCGGGCACGTCGTCGGCGTTGACGAGCGAGACGATCACGAACTGGGTCGACCCTTTCGGCGCCTCGTCCCAGTGCACGTTATTCGGCATCAGCTGGAGCAGTGTCGTATCGGCACTGAGCTTCTGGATGACCGCCGTGTCGATGTCCGAGGAATCAGAAAGCACCGGTCACCGTCAATCCGTGCCGCTGCATCATGGCGGCGAGCTCCCGATTCAGGGTGCGTCGTGCACGCATCATCGCCGGGATGAAGATGTTGCCCGCCGGCATCGACCCGCGATCGGCGCCCAGGTCGGTGTGTCGCGCCTCGGTGCCATGTTCGATGATGTCCGCGTGCGGCGCCGTGTTCCGGACCTCGTAGTGTGTCCGGACGGCGCTCTCCTCTTTCACGATGACGCGCACCCGTTCCTGTAACGTGCCGCTGCGACGGTGTTTGCCATACTCGGTCCGGATGGCGGTGGCGGCGGCATTGGTGCCGCCTTGCACCAGGTGCCTGGCTTCGGCGTTCATCGTTTCGCCGAGCACGAGCAGGTCGGCTTTCGTTTCCGACAGGCCGGTCCACCGGATGCGCGCCATCAGCGCATCTCCTCGCACACGAGCACGAGGTCGACGTTCGCCTCGTCGACGTTCTGCACCTTGGTGACCTGCAACACGCGGCCGTCGAGCAGCACGCGCGTGTCGGTGCTGACCTGCCGGTGATACGGCATCTCGACAAGCTGGGTCGCCGTCGTGATGACGGTGCCCGCCGCGACGCGCTCGAGATCGCCTTCGGTGGCCGGGCGGATATACGCCATCACCGACGAGGGCGATAAATCGAGCCACGAATTGGTGTGACCGCCTTCGCCATCCGGCACCGACGGCCCGGCGTTCTGCAACGTCACGCGTTTGGTGCGCTTGCCGACGCCGATGCGCGACCCGATGGTCATATCGTGATGACCTCGCCATCGGTGACGTAGCCGTGCCAGCCGCAGCCGTCCCGTTCACGGTTGCGGAGAATCGACGGCGTCAAACTGAGATGATCGAAATCCTCGCCGGTGCGCGTCCAGAGCGCATGATCGGGCGTGATGGGCGGGCCGCCGTCGAGCGGGTTGTCAAACGGCACGAAACAGAGCAGCCCGCACGTGCTGCACGGACAGTCGAACGAGACGCCGATGCCTTCGCGTCGCGGCACCGGCCGCCCGTCAGCGTCGGTGACGCCCTCGCCGCCCGAGGCGATCCACCGGGGATGCAGATCCGTGAGTCTCATGGCATCGACACCACGATGTACGGCGCGATGGCATCGTCGTAGCCTTCAGGCGTCGTGGTGATGATGGTGCCGACCGTCGTCAAGTCGCGGCCGACGGTCGCGTAATGGGCGATGAGCAGCCCGACGGCATGAAACAGCAGCGGCGCGTTCGCGCGGAGCGTGGCCTTGTTGAGCCATCCGGACACGATGCGAACGACCCACGGCTGAAACGGACGAGCGTCGGACGGCCAGACGCCCGTCGGCGCCAGGCCGAGCCGCGCGGTCGCCAGATCGACGATGTAGTTCGCCGGCTCCACCGTGACGACCGTGCCGGCGGTGTCGACGACTTTCACCGACCCGACCGATTGCAACGGGCGCGACTGCGCGGGCAACGTCACGGTGCCGTCGCGACGCATCGACAACGTATCGAAAAACACGTCGCGCGTTTGTGTCAGCAAGGCGAGGCCGGTGTCCTGTTCGACCTTGCTGCGCGCGGCGGCGATGAAGCCGTTCATCAAATCGTCGCGCGGATCGCCGGCGGTCCAGTCGAGGCCAGCGCGGAGTTTCGCTTCGTCGAGCGTCAGCGGCTCCTCGGCCGGCGGCGTGACGATCACCGACGAGACGCGCCACGAGGGTTCGGTGCGCGTGCGCGTGGCCCAAAACGGCGGCTCGATGAAGACGGCCATCAGCGTTTCTTTCGACGGCGATACGTCGCCGTCGTGAACGATTCAGTTGGCGGAGTCTCGGGCGGAGGCTCCGCCCCCCGGATGGCCCGCGCATTCGACTCGCCCGGTGTCGAGACGGCATCACGCGCGGGCAGCTGCACGACGGCGACAGGAGCGGTCGACGCCGTGCAGGCGGTATGGGCCGCGCCACAAATCGGGCACGGCCCCGGAGTACCCAGCACCGACATAGGTCAGAACCGCTGCGCGGCTCCGCTGTCGATGAGACGCTGCGCCTCGGCGGCCGGCAGGTCGACAATCTCGCCGGTCTTGCGGGTGCCGTCGTCGCGCGTCATGCGGACGCGCGTGGTGCCGATGTTGGTGCCGGTGTCGGTCGTTGACGCGGAGCTGCTCGCACCGGCGCCGGCCTTGTCGGCGGCGGCCTTGTCGGTATTCCGGACCGCCCGCGCGTTCGACTCGCCCGGCGCCGGACCTGGCCCCTGCGCCGCATCGTCGGTCTTGTTCTGGTCGTTGGGATCGTTTGCCACGGGCCTTCCTCCTGTTGTTTTTGCCACGACCGTTAGCCCTCGAGGACGTAATTCGCGATCACGTCGACGTGGGTGGCGGTGGCGAGTGAGCCGCCGGTCTTGCCGATCGTGACGGCGGTGTTGACGTCGAGCGGGGTGAAGGTGGCGCCGTCCGCGAGCACGGTGACGTTCGCCGAGTTGGGTTTCACGATCGCGCTCTGTGTCAGGGCCGCAACGGCGGCCACGATCAACGCGACCGATCCGGCCGATCGCGTGCCGAGCACCCGGACATCGGTGGCGCCCGACGCCGCGCCGCCAATCGCGATGAGCGTCACGTCGATGAGGCGGTACGCGAACCCCGGCACCGCCGCCAGCAGCGTCGCGCCCGAGTTGATCTGCGCCGCGGTGAACCTGGTCCGGATGGTCTGGATGTCGCCCTGATCATCAGAGCGGACCATCTGATTGAGCGTCGCGTCGTATCGAGGCATGCCCGTTACTCCTTCTCCGCGTCAGTGAACGATTCGGTCTTCGATCTGATCCAGCCAGTCATCGACGGACGGGATCGCGTTGGCAACAAGGGGACCGAAGAGGCGCTCGTACGTTTTCAGTCGTCGGAGCTTCTCTGCGATTTCGTCGTTGTGCACCTTCCGGTGCTTTGCCTGGCTGAGAACGCAGAGATTCTCCGGCCGGTTGTCCGTTTTCACACCGTTGACGTGGTGAACCTGCTCACCACGTCTGAGTGGCCGGCCCAGATTGCGCGCCGCGATGACGCGGTGCTCGTAGTGCCATCCGCGCGGGAGACTGCTCCACTGCCGATCCAGCGCGAACTGTGGTTCATAAACGAACGGATATCCTTGGGAACCAATTCGCACCGGTTTACCGTTGTAAGTCCGATTCAGATCAGCGATGGGAGTACGAGCGCCTCTGGGTCTGAGCCCGCTCTTTCGGGCCTCGTTAAAACACGACGCACAGAACACTCGCTTGCGTTGGCGCTTCGCAACCGCAGACGCGTATCGCTCGAACTCTGAGCCGCATTTCGAGCACACGAGAATCGCTCGAGGTGCCCTCGGTCTTCCCGGTCTCGATTTGCCGTTCGCGACCTCGAACGGTAAGCGGCGCTGCGGTTGCTTGGCAGCCATCGTCTAGTTGAGTCCAGTCGTCGTCCCGAATGCGGCCGGACGGTACACAGCCAGGGCAAGCCGACGCTCAGCCCGGATTGCTACGAGGTTTTTCACAAAGAAATCACTGTGTGAATTCGACGCCTCGACGCGCAGGCCGCCCTTGTCGAAGATTTGCGCGGCCGACTTGAAGGCGCCGGTGAGCGCGGTGTTCGCGACGATCGACGGCGTCACGTCGACGGGCAATCCCCACAACGTCGGCGCCTGCGGTGCCGTGAACGGCCCGTTGCCGTAATACTGCCCGTTGGCGTCCTTCGACAACTGGATGGTCTGCCAGTTGGCCGGATTGATCACGTGCCCATCGGGCATCACGAACGACGCATTGAAGACCTTCATCATCTCCTTGAAGATCGCGTCGATATTGCTATCGGCGCCGCGGGCCTGGGCGGCGGTGAGGCCGCTGCGGTCGAGGATGCCGCTGATGTTCGGCGGCGTGCCGTCGCCGTTGAGCAACTGGTCTTCCTCGGTGAGCTCGACGCCGAGCCGCAGCCGCGCGTCGATGTAGGACCGGATCTGCGCGACGTCCTCGAGCATCTCCTCGGTCACCGGCAGCCAGTGCGCGATCTTCTGCACGAGGTCGACCACCTGGTCGAACACGAGCGTCGACTCCGGCTTCGCCGTCCCTTCCGCCACCGTGGCGGCGGCGTTGGTGAAGGTCGTTTCCTTCATGTAGGTGATCGAGTTGCTGTCGGTGGTGCCGGGCGCGAGCAGGTCCCGTACCGTCAGTTTCTTGAACAGCAACGGCTGAATGCCGGGCTGGAACTGCGTGATCACCAGCTTGCCGCCGGACGCGGCATCCTCACTGAGCGTGGTGCCGTGCAGCTCGTGCTGCTGCAGTTCGGCGATCGGTGAGGCCCAGTTCCGCTTGCCGTGATGTTGATGTTTCAGGAAAAACTGTCCCGCGTCCGAGTCGCACCACTGCTGCCCGAGCGTCTTGGTCGGCAACGCGAGGCCCGACGGGGTGCGCTGTTCGGGCACGAGGCCGGCGGTCAGGCGCGCAATCTCGGTGGTGAAATTGGCGTCGCCCTTCGCCTTGGCGATCTGCGCCTTGAGGGTCTGCCCCTCGTCGATGATCGCCTGAATCGCTTTCTTCTCGTCGTCGGTCATCAGACGGCCGGTCTGTACGACCTTGCCGTCCTTGTCCTTCTCCTCGTAGGCTTGGCACTCGCGCGCCGTCTTCTCCAGCAGGGCGCTGGCGGCGCCCGTTTTCTTCAGGAGCTCCTGCTCCAATGCGGCGATGTTCATAACAACCTCACGTCACAGCTGCAAATCGAACACCTGGCGTTCCAGTTCGAGCGCCGATCGTCGATCCTGATCCGTGGCCGCAAGCGGCTCCTGGGATGTGTCGCCGGTCGGTGGAGACATCTGCTGAGCGGCACGGGCATCGTCCGGTGCCGCCGCCATCACGCGCGACAGCGTCTCGTCGAGCGTGGCAATGGAATCGATCATGCCGAGACTGAGGGCTTCATCGGCGGTGTAAAGCGTCGCCTGCCATTCGGCGCGGACCCGGTCGGTCGACATGCCCTGCCCACGGCCCTTGACGATGTCGTTGACCATCAGGCCGTAGGCGGCATCGACGAGCGTCTGCATCCGGGCTTCGGCATCGGCGCTGAGCGGTTCCGCCTCGTTGCCGTCGATCTTGCCCTTGCCGGCCGACACGTAGGTGCGCTTGATGCCGATCTGTTCGAGCGCCGCTGACAGGTCATCGTGCGACGTGTAGACGCCGATCGATCCGACCTTCGCGGACGGAGCCGCCACGACTTCGGTCGCCACGGCGCTCAACCAATACGCGCACGAGGCCATCGTGTACTGAGCGACGGCAATGATCGGTTTCTTCGTGCGTGCGCGGAGCACTTCGCGCGCGAACTCGGTGGCGCCGGCGACGTTGCCGCCAGGACTGTCGACGTCGAACACGATGGTCTTGACGGTCTTGTTGCCCATCGCCTCGCGCAGCTGCGCCGTGAGTTGTTCGAACGTGGTGCCGCCCGACATCTCGCTCAGCAGGTTCATCCGCGGCGCGATGACGCCGTAGACCGGAATGATGGCGACACCGCCGCCGGCCGGCTGCGGCAGGTTCTTGCGGTTGACGAGTGCGGCTTCAATCTCGGCGCGGTCGACTTCCTCGCCGGCGATCCGGCGCGCGAGGATGCCCGCGACCACCTTCAGCATCGGGCGCGTGAGGCCCCACGGATGTTCGAGCGCGAAACTGAGCACATGGTCGTAGTGCTTCATATCGACAACTCCTCGACCTCGACAGCCGGCGGCTCGAGGGCTTCGAGTGCGGTGAACATCTCGACATTGGCCTGCAGGGCGAGCCGCGCGGCGTCGGCGCTGCCCACGATCGGCGTGAGGTCGTCGGCGAGCTCGCGGTTCCATCGCTCGATGTCGGCGAAAAAGGCGGTCGATCGTTCGGTCGGACTGAGCTTGTGCAGACGCGCGCGCTGCCGTCGCCTGGTGCCCGTGATGACGGCGCGCACGAGCGCGTTGTCGGCGGCGGCGTCATCCGTCTCCTCGTCGGACGGCTGCCGGTTCGGTGGCGGTGTCGGATTCGCCGAGGCATCGGACGGCCCGCCTTGTTGCGGAGCGATGCGGTCCGAGGCCGGATCCGGATCACGCGGCAGGTTTTCGATGGCGCGCGCCTCGTTGACGGTGCGCCACGGTTTGCCGACGGAAATCTGCAACGCGGTCGCGCGTTCCTCGAATGAGCCCTGCAGCTTCGCTGCGATGTTGAATTCGACGTACACGTCCTCGACGTCGTCGCTTTCCGGCAACAGCTGCCGTTCGAGTTCCTGTTGAATCATCTCGAGCCACGGCGCCAGCGTGTCCTGATAGACGTGCTTGTGCTGCTCTCGCACGTTCGAAAACGTGGCGTGCTCCAGAATGCCGACCATCGGCTGCGGGATGTGGTACTGCGCGGCGCACACTTCGCGTCGCAGCTTGCCGCTGGCGACGTATTCGGAGTCCTTCGCCGAAAACGAAATCGGTTTGTAGACCATGCCGACCGGACCGACGGCCGTCATGCCCGCCTTGGCGCCGCCGCCGGAGAACTCCTGCCACTGGTCGCGGAAATCCTTCTGTTGTTCGACGGTCCACTTCGGCGCGTCCTTGGTGCGTTCCCACACGCCTTCCATGCGCGTGCTGTTGCGCCAGAATTGTTCGCGTTGTTCACTGGCGGCGATGTCTTCGGCGAGGATGCGTCGCAGCGTTTCGAGCGGTGAGAGTCCACGAAACTTGTTCAACGGGTTGTAGCCGTTGAAATAGACAATCTCGCTCGGCGCAAACGGCTTTTCGCCGCCGCCGTCCGGTGTCCAGATGAATTCGCGCGGCATCAGCGTGCCGGTGACCTGCATCTCGTGCGGTGGCAAACGCACCAGCCCGATCGCGTTCTCGCCGCGTTGGTCGACGTAGCGGACCTTCAGCCAGAACGCCTCGAAGTAGACGCCCAGGTCGGCCATCAGGCTCTCGAGCAGCCGATAGCGTGACGTCGACGGGTTCGGATACTCCAGCCATCGACCGACCGGATGATCCGAGAGGCGCTGGCGGTCGGTGTCAGACACGCGCCTGAAGACGTGCGGTGCCAGCTGTGCGATGTTGCGGCTCAGGAAGTCGACGCAGATGCGAACGTTCGGCTGTGTTTTGTAAATCTCGGAGTATTGCGCCTGCAGGCCGTAGAGCATGAGGCCCGTGCTGGCGCCGCCCCACGTCGGTTGTTGCGAGGTCAGTGCCTGCACGCCCTCGAAGGTGCGAACGATCACGTCAACACCTGAAAGTAGGCAATCTTGTCGGCGTGCAGCGTCACGTCGCCCGGTATCCGGACCTGCGGTGACCCGGCCTTGAGCGCGGTGACATCACGCAACGTGCACCACCCTCGACGCCACGACCACAACACGCCTTCGAAGGCTTCGCTCTGCTCGTACGTCACGTTGACGATGACCCGTTTCAGCAGACACGGCGGGCGTGACCACCACCATCGCACTTGCGGTGAGTGTGCGACACGTCGACGCGCGTGCCAATTTTGGATATCCAAAATCGCTGAACAGGCGCGGTTGAGCGAGACTCGACAGGCGCGCGAGGGGGGGGGGTGGCAAATCTCTGTAACCCACGCCGGCCAAAC
>Ga0307471_100001641_pt1 | contig 12355 bp, 9 predicted proteins | sample atmos_gasesAM3C__2_FD_204566 | JGI IMG/M metagenome (GOLD analysis project Ga0307471, IMG submission 204566) | Hardwood forest soil microbial communities from Morgan-Monroe State Forest, Indiana, United States - atmos_gasesAM3C_515 | ecosystem: Environmental > Terrestrial > Soil > Temperate... | reverse complement strand
AGCGGGCCGCCATGATGCGCGTGCAGGAGCTCTCCGCCGCGCTGGGGTTCAACGTGTATTTGACGGGCGGCACGGTGCGCGACCTCATCACCGGTGCGTCGCTGCGCGATCTGGATTTTACCGTAGAGGGCAACCCTTCGCGCATCGCGCGAGAACTCGAAAAGGGCGGCGCAAAAGTCCTTGTCGAAGATGAAAAATACCGCCACGTCGAAGTGCTGTTTGCCGGCGATTGCGAGGGCAGCATTTCCGCGGCGCGCGACGATTACTATGTACGGCCCGGAACGCGTCCGGAAACTCGCTGGTCCACCATCATGGAGGATTTGCGGCGGCGCGACTTCTCTCTGAATGCTATCGCGATCTCTCTGAACCCTGCTTCACGAGGCTTGCTGTTGGACCCCACCAACGGTCTCTCCGATATCGAGCACGGCGAAGTGCGGGCGCTCAGCATCCACAGCTTCACGAATCAGCCCGTGCGACTGCTGCGTCTGCTGCGATTTGCTGCGCGCATGGGCTTCAAAGTCGAGCAGCGCACGCAGGAGTGGTTCGATCTCGCCATCGAACGCAACCTTCACCACTCCATCGAGCCGGAGGACGCCGGCACCGAGCTCCATGCCGTGGCGCGAGAAGAACGGCCCACGGTGGTGTTGAAGGCGTGGGAAGAAGCCAAATTGCTGGAAGTGATCAACCCGGTTTTGGCCAAGAAGCATCCTAACTATGATGCGATTAATCACCTGATGAAAGTGCGTGAAGATTTGTTCACCGCAGGGTTTCGCCCGCGGCTTGCAACTCCCATGCTGCTGGGGATCCTAGGACGCTTAAAAGATCGCGAGTTGTCAAACGTGCTCTCCAAAGCGGGGTTCCGCGCCGCCGAAGTGGATACCATCTTGACGTTCGAGGAAAAGGCCCTCGCGGCGCAAAAGGAGCTGGTCGGGAAAAAGATGCAGGCTCCGGTAGATGGATACCGCTTTCTCGAGAAGTTACCGCTCGACCAAATGGCTTATTTGCTGGCGGAGTCGAACAACAGCGGTGCACTTTCCAAAATTCGCGCGTACCTGCACAAGTGGCGCCCGATTCGCAACGGCCTGCCTCAGGTGGCGAATGAATTGGAAGCGCTGGGGATGCCTCGCGGCGCGAAGTTCGACCAGATTGTCGAGCAAGTATTCGCCATGCAGCTGACTGGGCGCGGGAAGACTCCGGAGGAGCGCGTGAAAATCCTCCGCAAGCTGAGCGGAATCAAGGAACAGCCGAAAAAGAAGGAAAAAGAGAAGAAACCTGCTAGAAGCGCCGCCAAAGCGCACGCTCACGCGGCCGCAGCAGTCAGCGCGGCAGCGCACCAGAAGCACGCGGCCGCGAAGGCCGAAGCGAAGCACGCCGCAAAATCAAAAGCGGCCACTGCGAGAGCCGCGGCCAGGGCGGCCGGGGCAAAGGCTCATGCCCATCACGCTGGCGGAGCAAAGAAGAAACATCATCGCTAGAAACACCTCTCACAGTCCGCATTTCGGGCCTGTGGGAAACTCAGATTGCGTAATGCAAATCTCTTGAGAGAGATTTAGAATCGAGTCTATGGGGCAACCGCAGTTCGTACACCTGCACGTGCACACGGATTACAGCCTGCTCGACGGGGCTTGCGAAACCTCCGAACTGCTGGACGAAGCCTCCCGCCAGAAAATGCCCGCTGTGGCCATCACAGACCACGGCAACTTGTTCGCCGCAGCGAATTTCTTTTACGAAGCCGGCAAACGCGACGTAAAACCCATCATCGGGTGCGAGGTCTACGTGGCCAAGGGCAGCCGTCACGACCGCGGCGAAAAAACGAACGGCAACGGCGGTTCGGACAAGGCCGAAGTGGAACCGGGGATGCGCGGCACCAATCATTTGGTGCTACTCTGCGAATCGCCGGAGGGCTATCACAACTTAATCAAACTGGTTTCCGCTGGCTTTCTCGAAGGCTTTTACTATAAGCCGCGCATTGACTACGATCTCCTCGCCAAGCACAGCAGAGGATTAATTGCGCTTTCCGCCTGCCTCCGCGGTGTGGTTACCGAAGCGGTGGTGGACCAGAAATACGACCAGGCGCGCGAAAACGCTTATCGCCTGCGCGATGTCTTCGGAAAGGGCAACTTCTTTCTCGAAATTCAAGACCAGGGGCTCGACATTGAGCACCGCGTGAATCCGGAACTGGTTCGCCTCTCGAAAGAAACGGGCATTCCGCTGGTCGCCACGAACGATTGCCACTACCTCCATCACGAAGACGCTCACGCCCAGGAAGTTTTGCTGTGCATCCAGACCGGAAAAACGATGGGCGATGCGAATCGCATGAAATTCGCGACCGACCAGTTCTATTTCAAAACTGCCGCGGAAATGGCGAAGATTTTTGGCGAAATTCCCGACGCGCTCAGCCGCACCGTGGACATCGCGGCGCGCTGCAACGTCAAAATCGAACGGATTCTGAACCCGTTCCCGGAATTCAAAGTTCCCGGCGGCTACGACTCCGCGAGCTATTTTGAAAAGGTAGTGCGCGAGGGCTTTGCGACGCGCGCCCCGAACCTCGACCGGCTTGCGAAAGAGGGCTTCCTGCGCAATTCGCTCGCCGAGTACGAACGCCGCCTGACCTCCGAAATCGAGATGATCAAGAAGATGCGCTATGAGGGCTACTTCCTGATCGTCTGGGACTTCATTCACTATGCGCGCGCGCAAGGGGTTCCCGTCGGTCCCGGGCGCGGTTCGGCCGCAGGCAGCCTGGTCAGCTACGCGCTGCGCATCACTGATGTGGATCCCCTGCAATACAACCTGCTCTTCGAGCGCTTCCTCAACCCGGAACGCGTGTCCATGCCGGATATTGACATTGACTTCTGCATGCGGCGCCGCGGCGAGCTGATTGACTACGTGACGCAGAAATACGGCCGCGAAAACGTGGCGCAGATCATCACGTTTGGAACAATGGCCGCGAAAGCGGCGGTAAAAGACGTCGGACGCGCCATGAATATTCCCTACGGGGAAGTGGACCGGCTTGCCAAGCTAATCCCGAACACATTGGGCATCGAGCTGAAAGATGCGCTGGAAGAAGCGCCGCAACTCAAGGCTGCCGTCAATTCCGATGAAAATCTGAAAGAGCTGATGGCCGTCGCGCTGCGGCTCGAGGGATTGTCGCGCCATGCGTCCACGCACGCCGCGGGCGTAGTCATTTCGCCGCGGCCGCTCACGGAAGTCGTGCCCCTCTACAAATCCAATAAAGATGAAATCACGACGCAATATGACATGAACGCGCTGGAGCGCGTCGGCCTGCTGAAAATGGATTTTCTGGGCCTGACGACCCTCACGGTTCTCCACGACACCGTGCGCATGGTCGAACAAAACCGCGGCGTAAGAATCGACATTGATAACCTGTCGCTGGAAGACGAGGAAACGTACAAACTTTTCGCCCGCGGCGACACCACAGCCATTTTCCAGTTTGAATCGCACGGCATGCGCGACATTCTTCGCCGTTACCAACCGACGCGAATCGAAGATCTCACCGCCCTCAACGCGCTTTACCGCCCCGGCCCCATTCAAGGCGGCATGATCGACGATTTCATCAACCGCAAGCACGGCAAGACCAAAGTCGCCTACGAATTGCCTCAGTTGAAAGACATTCTCGAAGAAACGTACGGCGTCATCCTTTATCAGGAACAGGTCATGCAAATCGCCAACTGCCTGGCGAGCTTTTCCCTTGGTGAAGCGGACATTTTGCGCCGTGCGATGGGCAAGAAGAAGAAAGAAGAAATGGCGGCGCAGCGCGCGAAATTCATGGCCGGTTGCGCGGCCAACAAAATCCCCGAGAAAAAAGCAGAGAAGATTTTCAACCTGATGGAGGAGTTTGCGGGCTACGGCTTCAACAAATCGCACTCCTGCGCGTATGCGCTGCTCGCCTACCAGACCGCTTATCTGAAAACGCATTACCCCGTGGAATTCATGGCCGCGCTGCTGACTTCGGAAGCGGGCAACACCGATAAAGTCGTGAAATACATCAACGAAGCACGGGGAATGAGCATCTCCATTCTTCCGCCCGACGTGAACGAAAGCGATCTGTACTTCACTCCGGTTGGCGAAGCCATTCGCTTTGGACTCGCCGCCATCAAGAATGTTGGCGAAAACACCGCCAAAGCCATCCGCGAATCGCGGCTGGCGCAAGGCGAGTTCAAATCGCTCTATGATTTCTGCGAGCGAATCGAATCCCGTTTTCTGAATAAGCGCGTTTTCGAGAGCCTCATCAAGTCCGGCGCGCTCGATTCCCTCGGGCCACGAGAGTCAATGCTGGCTTCCGTGGACGATGCCCTCGCCACGTTGCAGCGCGCTTCACGGATGCGCGAGTCGGGACAGCACGGACTGTTTATGGCCACAGCTGCAGCTCCCGCGCCCATCCCCTTTGAACTCCACGAAGCGGAACCCTGGAGCGAGGAAGAGCGTCTGGCGAGTGAGTATGCCATGCTGGGGTTTTACGTTTCGGGACATCCGCTGGCAAAATACGCATCGCGAATGGCCGATCTCAAAGTAGTATCTCTCGATCAGATCGAGGGCCAGCGCAATGGGAAGGAGATTGCCATCACGGCGCTGATTGTCAGCAACAGGCCCATGCGCTCGAAGAAGGGAGCGCGCTGGGCCATTTTTACGATTCAGGACATGACCGGAATTCAGGAGCTGCTGGTGTTCCCCGAGAGTTTTGCGCGCCTCGAGCAAGTGCTGAAACCCGGCCAGCCGCTGCTGATGAAAGTCCGCGTCCAGGTGGAAGAAGCCGGGACGCGTCTTTCGCTGCAGGAGGCACGGCTGCTTCAGGACATCGCAGACCACCCGCCCAGCAGCGAGTTTCGCGTGCGCCTGGATCTCCGAAGACTGGACGAGCAAGCGATGGAGCGCTTGACGGAACTGATGGAGGAATCCCCGGGGAGCTGCCCAGTGGTGTTCGAGCTGTGCCGCCCGGATGGTTCGGTGTGCGTGATGCGCGCGCAGCAGCGCGTGAAGGCCTCGGCTGAATTGGTGGAAGCCATCCGGCAAGTCTGCGGTGATCGCGCGGTAGCGTCGGTGAGCGCATGAGAACGAAAGAAAAAGACAAACCGGACAAGATCGAGAAGCAACAGAGCGAGCGCCAGAAAGTCATCGAACATCTTGAGAAAGACGTCGAGGAATTGCGGCGGCTATCCGGTGACGGCGATGCCGTGGCGGACATGGAGCTGGAGCGCATCCGCCAGCAAGTTGCGGAGCTGCGGAAAGAGTTCTATTCGCATTTGGGAGCGTGGCAGCGCGCGCAAATTGCGCGACACCAGCAACGGCCCTATACACTGGACTACGTGAATCTCCTGTTCACGGATTTCATGGAGTTGCACGGCGACCGCGGGTACGCCGACGACAAGGCCATCGTCGCGGGCCTCGCGAAATATCACGGACGGCCGGTCGCAATAGTCGGCCACCAAAAAGGACGCGACACCAAGCAGCGGCTCGCGCGCAACTTCGGCCAGCCGAAGCCGGAAGGCTACCGGAAAGCTTTGCGCGTGATGCAGCTCGCGGCAAAGTTCGGCCGGCCGGTTTTGAGCTTTGTTGACACCCAGGGCGCGTACCCCGGCATGGACGCGGAAGAGCGCGGGCAGGGCGAGGCCATCGCCAGGAATCTGCGGGAAATGGCGCGACTGCCTGTGCCGATCATCGTTACGGTGACGGGCGAGGGTGGCTCCGGCGGAGCGCTGGCGATTGCCGTGGGCGACAAGGTGAACATCCTCGAAAACAGCTTTTACTCGGTGATTTCTCCGGAAGGATGCGCTTCGATTATCTGGCGCGACGCGGCGAAGGCGGAAACAGCGGCCGCGGCCATGAAAATTACGGCGAAAGACCTGCGCGAACTGGGAATCGTGGACGAAATCATTCCCGAACCGGACGGCGGCGCGCATGCCGATCATGAAGCCGCTGCGCGCCTTCTCGACGACGTTCTGGAGCGGCAGCTTGTGACTTTAGTGAATCAGCCCATCCGTGATTTGTTGAGCGCTCGCTACGAAAAGTTCCGCAAGATGGGACAATTTTTTGACCTGGCCGGCAGTTAGCGTAGGGACCGCCTTTTGCTTGCCCTGAATCGCAAAGGGAAGGCGGCGGTCCGCTATCACTGGCCCCGCTACCAACAAACACTTCGCTTTTTGACCCCGTAGCAAATTGGAAACCTCCGCGACGAGCAGCGTTGTACCTTGTCATTTCGCGTTCTACTCTGTGGTGGCACTCACCCGGCCAGTCGCAGTTATAAAGAGCTTGTGGCCCCCGGTCTATTCTTGAGAGGACCCAGCCGGTCCATCTTGACGACCTGGTTGGTCCCACGGAGAACAGGAACCGTCAATGTCGGAGCCCTTCCGTCCATACGAAAAGCTGGTTGACATCACCATCTTCGGCAAGAAGTTCCAGGTGCCGGAGCGCAACTCGCTCCTGCGCTGCTTTCAGTTCATCAGCCCGGAGACCATTCCGTACGGACGATTCTGCTGGAATCAGGATTGCCAGTATTGCCGCGTGACCTGCCAACTGCCCGATGACGACGAACCGCGTGAAATGCTCAGCTGCAAATTCATCGTCATGCCCGGCATGGAAATTCTCGAGCTGAGCCAGGAACTCAAGTGGTGCCTGCGCTCCAAGCTGCCCGCCGACGCCCCTGTTTCGTCGTAAACTGAAACCCCGCTCAACCTGTAGGCTCGCTACCTGCAACAATTTGCAGTTGGGCCCGCATCTCCTCTACGATTCTAGCGACATGAAGAGTAACGAGATTCTTCGCTGCGATGGGTGTGGGCAGATGGCATCGCCCGCGCATATTGCGCGAAGGCTTCGCCGGCTGGAATGGGCGACGCGCTACCGTCCCGTACACATCCAGACGCTGCTGCTGGGAGGCGTTGCGCCGCGCGGGGACGCGGAGTTTCTGTACGCTCCGTGCGGGGAATTTCGTGGAGAAGGGGAGACTCTGCTTCGCGCGGTGGAAATTCCTTTCGCGGGAAAGCCCACAGAGACGGTTCATGCGGAGTTTCAGGCCGCGGGATTTTTTCTGACGCACGTTTTAGAATGTCCGCTCGAAGACGGTCCGAAAAGTGCCAGCGACTCGGCGAACCTCCTGCGCAAACATCTCCCTGCGGTGGCTTTACGGATCCGGCGTTCCCTTAAACCAAAGCGTGTGATACTGGTCACAGAAATGCCTCAAGCGGTCGTGCAGGATATTGTTGCGCTCGATTTAGGTTGCCCGGTGCTATTGAACGCTGGAAAGGCTTTTGCTTTGGCTCCATCGGGCAACGAGGCTGAAATCACGCAGTTTCGTGCCGTACTTGATAGCAGGACAATAAGATAGAGGTCATTTCCCGGTGTGGTAGAATCAAGTTTAAAGAGCCAATCATTTTCATTCGTGGGACTTGGCAGGAAGAACAAAATGAAGAAACAAGCCAAATTCGGCATCGGGATCGGCATTATCGTGGTGGCGCTGGGGTTCCTCGCCTGGCTCGGGTACGGCGAGAGCAAGACTTATTATCACACCATCGCTGAGTTACAGACCTTGAACAGCTCAACGCGGTCGCAACGGATGCGCGTGGGCGGGACGGTGGCGGTAGGCAGCATCCGTCGAATCGCGGGGCGTGTTGACTTCGTGCTGGAAGGCGAGGGCAAAGCTCTTCCCGTGAGCTACGGCGGAAGCGACCCGCTGCCCGACACTTTTGTGGACAAGTCGCAGGCGCTGGTGGAAGGCCACCTTGGCTCCGACGGCCGGTTCGTGGCTGAACATGTCCAGGCAAAATGCGCGTCCAAGTATGAAGCGGCTCCGGGGGGAGACACCAAAGGCGCCGCTGCCAGTTCCACGCAGCCAAGCAGCATGTAAGACGCCCGGGTTGGGATCACCGGGGGAGAGGCGGGGTCGCTGTGGATGTATTTGGTTCCTTTGCACTCCTGCTAGCTTTTGTGTGCGCTGCATATGCCTTGGTTGGAGGCATCGCGGCGATTCTCACGCGGCATCCCCTTTTGATTAAGAGCGCGCGCCAGGCCGGTATGGCCACTTGCGGCCTGATTTTCCTCGCGACGTTCTGCCTCGAATACCTGTTCTTCACCGACAATTTTTCCATTGCCTACGTCGCTTCGCACAGTAACCGCGACCTTTCCTCGTTTTATAAGATTGCAGCGCTGTGGTCGGGGATGGAAGGCTCGCTGCTTTTCTGGAGCTTCCTGCTGGCGGTCTACGTTCTCTCCGTTTTGATCACCTACCGCAATAAGAATGGCGAATTGATGCCGTACGTTGGTGTGGTGATGGCCGGCGTGCAACTATTTTTTCTGACACTGAGCAATTTTGTGGAGAGCCCGTTCAAGGCACTGGCGGCGGCTGGTCCGGATGGAGTGATGAGCTTCGTCACGCGGCCGGACGGCAACGGTTTGAACGCGCTGCTGCAATATCCGGAAATGGTGATTCATCCGCCGAACCTGTACTCGGGCTACACCGGATTTACAATTCCGTTTGCGTTTGCGCTGGGAGCGCTTTTGGCGCGCTATCCAGGAGAGAAGTGGATTCACCTGACGCGCAAGTGGACGATGATTGCGTGGATGTTTCAGTCGTGTGGAATTTTGCTTGGAGCGCACTGGGCTTACGCGGTGTTGGGCTGGGGAGGCTACTGGGGCTGGGATCCGGTCGAGAATGCGTCGTTGCTGCCGTGGCTGACGGGAACAGCGTTTCTGCACTCGGTGATGATGCAGGAAAAGCGCGGCATGATGAAAGTGTGGAACGTCTGGTTGGTGTTTACGACGTTTCTGCTGTGCATCATGGGAACCTTCCTCACGCGCAGCGGCGTGGTCAGCTCCGTGCATGCGTTCGCGCAATCCAACATCGGGCCGTGGTTTGTGGCGTTCATGGGAATCACCCTGGCCGTTTGCCTGGGCGCGTATTTGAAGAACAGCGACTACCTGAAGAGCGAGAACCACCTCGATTCGATGATTTCGCGCGAGTCGAGCTTCCTGTTTAACAATTTGTTGTTCTTGGTCGCTTGCCTTGCAGTTCTTTCCGGCACGCTTTTCCCCGTGTTCTCGGAGTGGTTCACAGGCAACCGCATCAGCGTGGGCGCGCCGTACTTCAATATCGTGAATATTCCCATTGGGCTGCTGATTCTGTTCCTAACGGGAGTCGGACCGCTGCTTGCGTGGAGGAAGACCTCTAAAGAAAGTCTGAAGAGAAATTTTGGCTGGCCTCTGCTGATCGGCGTGGTCGTTAGTGCGGTGGCGTTTGCTTTGGGATTCCGGGCATTTTTCTCAGTGGTTTGCCTGATTTTGTGCGTTTTCGTTGCGTCCACGATTCTGCTGGAGTTCTACCGCGGCGCGAAAGTGATTCGCGCCCGCTCGGGAGCTTCGTATCCCGCTTGCGCGATTGACCTGACCATGCGCAACACGCGGCGTTACGGCGGATACATCATTCACATGGGAATGGTGTTCGTTTTTATCGGGCTGGCCGGAGCCGCGTTTAACCGCGATGTGCAAAAAAGCATGCGCGTGGGTGACACGATGCAGATCGGGACGTATACCTTGATGCTGCAGGGTGCGGACAGCAAGCCGGAACAAAATTACACGGCGCAGCGCATGCTGGTGGAAGCTCTGAGCGATAACAAGCCGGTGATGATGCTGTTCCCGGAGAAGCGGCGTTTCGCGGGGAACAACCAGGAAAACGGCACAATGGTGGCCATCTATTCGACGTGGAAGGAAGATCTATACGTCGTGTTTGCGGGAATCGATCCGGAAACGCGAGAGCCGGTGATTCATGCTTTCCTGAATCCGCTGGTGAAATGGATTTGGTTTGGCGGCGTGGTAGTCGTGTTTGGAACCATCGTCGCGCTGCTGCCGAATCGTCGCTCGGTGCTGGTGCTGGCGCCCGCGCAACAACCTGCCGCGGCGCAACCGATGCCGCACCCGGTCACTTCATCCGTCGCTTTGCGAGAGGGCCATGACTAAAGCCAGCCTTCGCGTTGCCGTTGCGATTCTGTTGGGATTCGCCGCCTTGCCTTTGTGGCTCGCGCCGGTTGGCGCGCAGCGCGTTTCCGATCGCGCGAAGCAAATAGGGATCAAGCTCCGATGCATGTGCGGCAACTGCAGCATGACGGCGGGCGAGTGTTCGCATCCGGGCGGCGAGTTTTCCGGCCCCTGCCAGGCGTGGGCGCTCCCGGCGCTTCAACAAATTGATGGTCTTCTTACACAGGGCAAAACAGAGCAGCAGGTCATGGATGCTTTCGTTGCGCAATACGGTACCACCGTGTACGCGGAGCCGCCGAAGTCGGGATTCAGCCTGGTGGCGTGGGTCATGCCGACAGCTTACCTGGTGGTGGGCGCGCTTTTGGTGATTTTCGTGATTTCGCGATGGCTGAAGAAGAACCCTTCGGAAGTTCGCGCAGGCAGCGCGCCAGCGAAGGCGGTTTCGCCGGAACTTCTTGAACGCGCCAGGAAACTGGCCGCGCAGGAGACTGAGGAATGATGGGAGCGGTGGTTCCTCTGCTTGCAATCTTGCTGGGCGATTCCGGCAACTGGGCTGCGCTCGGAGCATGCCTGATGCTGGCGGTGGCCATCGCGCTGTTCATTTTCTACATCCAGCCCGATGCCTCGGATCTGGCGCCGCATCGCACGAAGCTCGATCAGTTGCTCGAGCGGCGCGACATGATTTATGACAATTTGCGGGACTTGCGGTTTGAATACCGCTCCGGAAAATATTCGGACGGGGATTTTGAGGCGATGAAGACGGCTCTGGAAAACGAAGCGGCGCAGGTGCTTGCCGAGATCGATCAAGTAACAGAAGCGCAAGTGCGGCGGCCGCGCGGGCCGCACCCTGCCGACAGGAGCGCGCAGTGAAGATCGGTGGCCTTTCGCAAATGACGCTCAGGGTAAACGAGTGGCCCTTCGAGGTTCCCCTCATGGCTCGGGGCAAGCGGGGTAAACGAGTGGCGAGTGGCGAGCACGCAACTCGCCGGGCATTGATCTTTGCCGCTTTCTTGCTGATACCCTTTTCGGCCGCGCGGGCGGGAACGGTACGCGGCACGGTAAAGAACGGCACGACGGGCAAAGTGGCAGTGGGAATTGAACTGGTCTTGCTGCAACCCATGAACGGAATGCAGGAGGTTGCGCATTCCAAGAGCGGCACGCAAGGCGAGTTTACGTTCGAGCACCCTGGGCTGGGGGCTCAGCCGATGCTGGTGCAGGCCAATTATCACGGCGTTCATTTCAATCAGATGGCACCGCCCGGCGTCGGCACAGTGGAAGTAGACATCTTTGAACCCTCCAAGGACCCCAAGACAATTGAGGTGACTTCCCACTTTGTGGTTTTTCAGCCGAGCGGCAACTCCCTGAAGGTTGCCGAGGAATATCAGATCGAGAACAAATCGCAACCGCCGTACGCTTATTTTCGCACCGATGGGAGTTTTGACTTTGGTCTGCCGGAAAAAGCCGAACTGGGGGGAGTGCAGGCTGCGGGGCCGGCTGGAATGCCGTTGACGCAGCTTCCCATGGATAAGAAGAACAATCGTTATTCGATCGCGTTTGCATTTCGGCCGGGCGACAATTCGGTGCGCTATTCGTACGAATTGCCGTACCCGGGCAATGCGGCTTCGTTGAAGATTCCGTCAATTTATCCGGGGCGGGCCGTGTTTGTAGCTCCCCCGGGCTTGCAGGTGAGTGGCGATGGACTCGCTGCGGCGGGCCAAGAGCAAGGAATGAATCTCTATTTGCGGCAAGATGTTCCCGCGGGAACGTTGGTTGCGGTGAATGTGTCAGGCACGCCATCCGCAAGTGCAAACGCTGGGGCAGACGGCGCGCCGCAAAGCCGGGAAGCGCAGGACGCTGCCGCAGAGTCCGGCGGGGCAACGATTCAGGCGGTTCCGGGACGGCTGGATTCGATGAAATGGCCTTTGCTTGGCGGATTTGTCGTAGTGTTTGGGTTGTTTGGCTATCTACTTTCGCGCAAGACGGTGGTCACCGTTGCCGGAGGAGAAGTTGCGGCAGAAGCGGCACCAGCAGCAAAGCCTGGCAAGAAGCCGAAGACGCAGGCCGCTAACACGGTTGTGCCGGTGTCCGCGACCGCGACGCGTCAATCCGAGCCTGGCGGGGCCGGGTCTAACGGGACCGCGAGCTTGTCGGATGTGGACGCGGCGATTGGAACAAGCCTCGATGCCTTGAAGGAGCGCCTATTCCGGCTGGAACTGCGCCATCAAGCGGGCACAATCACCGAGGAAGAGTACGCACGGGAGCGCGCCAAGGCGGAGAAGGTCTTGCGCGACTTGGTACGAGGGTAGGTGGCGGAGCTGCGAGGCTTGGAAATGTGGTTGTGGCCCGCGCCCCCCCCCGCGGCGCAGGGGGGGGT